>Ga0070705_100000672_pt1 | contig 19566 bp, 20 predicted proteins | sample KBSK5253metaG_FD_65455 | JGI IMG/M metagenome (GOLD analysis project Ga0070705, IMG submission 65455) | Corn, switchgrass and miscanthus rhizosphere microbial communities from Kellogg Biological Station, Michigan, USA - KBS K5-25-3 metaG | ecosystem: Host-associated > Plants > Roots >... | reverse complement strand
ATGTCTCTTCACCGATCGACCCGCTCGTCGCACGATCCTAAAGCTGTCTTATGACGAGCCGGTAAACGAGTACGCCGACAGAGGCGACTGGCGCGTGCTCCGAGCTTTCGGATGGAGATCTGAGCTCTTCTCGGTGCTCCTGAACGAAATCGGCGCCGCGTCGAGCTACCACGTGGAGATAGAGGTCCCCCCAGAGCTGTCGGTTAATGCGGTTGGACTGATCGGCGCCAGATATCGGTACTTCGGAAAGGATCTCCGCAAGCTTTCCGACACCGACAAGGATTACTTCATTCAGCAGATCGATAGTGCAAATGCTGGCAATATCTATGTGCCCGCACCGCTACCTGGGCGGCGGTTCGGGCAAACCTGGGTGAAGCTGCGAACTCGGCGTCCAGGGTTTTTGATCGGAGCCCTGCTTGCCTCGTGCATCACCACAATACTCCTTGCCCTCGCTTCAAGCGCAGCCCCTGAGATCGTTGCCGATGAGAAATCCGAAGCTGCCGTAGTGACCCTGCTGCTTGTGCCAACGTTGCTTGCGGCTTACGTCGTTCGCCCTGGCGAGCATCCCATCACCGCTCACATGCTCCGATGGGCGCGGTTCGCGCTGGTTGGAGATGCTGCATTGCTCTTCTTGGCCGCGTTCTTCTTGTTCATGGCAAAGAATGGCCCCGTCGTCACCGAGCCGGTCGTGGCAAACATCATGGGCTTAAGACTCACGCTGCTGACGAAGGGCGACCACCCAGGAGAATGGCTCCAGGGATGGTGGCAGGTCCTCACTTGGATGAGTTTGGCGGGTGTCGTGATGTTCACGCTGAGCAACATCCTGCCCTTGCCGCACGGCAAGACCGTGTATAAGCCGTTGCCTAGAGAAGAGTAAGGCCATGGCGACATCTCCGATCAGGGTCCGAAGACGCCGAAGCGCCCGCCTCCTCAGGGGAGACGGGGCTTTGGTCGCTCGTTCGATGAGAACCGAAATGGTCGGGGCGCCGGGATTCGAACCCGGGACCTCTTGCTCCCAAAATGCAATAGGGGTGTGGGATCCCACTTCTGACTGGGATCGACGCCAGATAGAACTGCGGTTTTCCACCTGAGTAGTGGTCACCGGTTCTCGCCGATTGCCGGAACTGCTTGTTCCCTGCTTGTTCCCTTTGGGTCTCTGAGAGGCCCGGATTTGAATCGACGACCTCACCGCGCGCGGAGCAGCCGGAGGTCGTCATAGGCTGCCGAGCATGGTCGCCTGGAAGCTGAGCGAGTCGGACATGGAACGGGCCGAGTGGTTCCTCTGGAACGCCGAGGTCGCGGAGGCCGAACCCGAGCTGCGCGAGGCCGTCAACGAGTTTGAGGCGGATGGCTCGGCGAACGTCACCGCCGCTGAAGACGTCACGCGCTGGTTCTGTCGCGAGGCCATCCGCCAGGGCGCCTGCATCACGCGCATGCTCGTCGTCAACGGCCACGTAGCGACGTTCTACGCCCTGTCGTCGGGCGAGATGTCGCTCGGTGCCGCAGACAACCTCAAGGCCATGGGTATGCATGTGCCGCTTGGCCCTCCCCGCGATTGGACCGTCGGCGCCTCGCACATCGAAGTCATCGGACGCGATCATCGCGCGCCGTCTGGCGTCGGGATGATCGCCATCCAGCATGCGATCTTGATGGCAAAGCACGTCGCGGGCCTGCAAGGCAACCTGGCCTTGACGCTCGACCCTGCGGATCCGAAGACGCAGGAGATGTGGCGACGGCGTGGGTTCGCCCGCAGTGAGCGCGAAGTCGGCGCTGGGCTGCGCCGTCTGTATCTGCCGCTGTTCGGCCCGTACTACGGGCCGATCGATCGAGGCTAGCTGCGCTTGCTTCGAACGAATGGGGGAACGGAGTGGTCTCGCCCCTCTGCCTGCAGCTTCTCGAAGTACGCGACGCTCTCCTCGACGAGCTGCTTGGCCGCGGGGTCCTTGAGCGCAGCCGCGAAGCTCTCGCCGGTGACGAAGGTCTCGCCTTTCGGGGTGTGATCCAAGAGCGCCATTCGGGTTCTCCGCTGTTCAGGGTATCGACCATCACGACCGAACCTCAAGGCGCGGCCTGTCTGCGTGCGCAACGGACACCCGAACGACGGCATCGAGGGGGAAGCGCTGGTGCTGGCGGGTCAGGCGCTCGCGTCTCATCCGAAGGCCCCGTCGCGCAGCTCCGCGATGACGGCGAGCACCTCGTCTCCTCGGCCGGCCTGGATGCGCTCTGCGGGCTTGGCGTGGCCGAGGAGGCGGTGCGGGTTAAAGATCCAGTCGTGCACGCGATGCGGCGGGCAGAGCACGGCGAGCTCGTCGACGATCGCCTCAAGTACGCTGAGCCGGCTTGAGAGCCTGCCGGCCGGTTCGCCCTTGCCGGTCTGCCAGCGCGAGAGCGTCTGCGGGGTGGCGTCGAGCAGTGCAGCGACGTCGCGTGCGTTCAGGCCACCGCGGTCGCGCAGCAGCGCGAGCCCGTCGGCTACGGGCATCGGCTCGCCGTCATCGGGTCGAACGGGCGGTCTGCGGATGACCGCTTCGCCGTCGAGGACGGGGCCGAACTCGGCGTCGAGCTGGTCGCGGGCCTGGTCGGCTTGCTTGGCTTCGTCGAAGAGGTGGATGTAGCTGTCCCAGGTCGTGCTGGGCGTGGTGTGGCCGAGCTGGCGCGCGACGAACGCGACGTCGCGGCCCTGGTAGATGAGGATGCTGGCGAAGGTGTGGCGCAGGACGTGGGCGGAGACGCCCCGCAGGCCGGCGTCGGTCGTGGCCTTCTTGACCGCCTGCGAGAGCCGCCGGTAGGTCATCGACGTGCCCACGGTGCTCGTGAACACGAGATCGTCCGGCGTCGACCAGCGCGTCGTGCGGCGGTGCTCTTCCAGGATCACCGCTAGGCGCGGGATCAGGATGACCTCGCGCGTGGCGCCCTTGCTCTTGAGTCTCGTGAGCTGCCCGCCGCGGCCCATCTGGTAGCGCACGAGCACGCGACGCTTCGTGAAGTCAGCGCGCTGTCAAGGGGCCACCGCGTCAGCGGCTTGCCCGGCGGAGCCGGGTGGCCTTGACAGCGCCAGCGCAGCGGAGCTACCGAGCGCGGCCCCGCCTTGCCGCGAGCGGTCGCGCGGAGCGGCACCGCGCGCGACTCCACGCAGATGCGCCGGCTCCGGGTCCGTCGTTCATCGATTCGCCGGCGCGGGCGAACCGAGTGTGCGTGCCGTGCGCGAGACGGCGGCCTGCGCGACCGCAGCGCACGAGTTCCTGGTGCTTCCGAGCCGTAGCGTGCCGCTGGGTTTGGACGGCGCATCCGCCCGCGATCGCCGGCGAGGCACGGACCCTCGCTGCCGAGCGTTCTCATCGACCGCAATGTTTCGCACGCCGCCTGCTGCCGTCTTGACATCCGCGCCTGGCCCCAGACCACATTCGTTCGTGTGACCTTTGTCCTCCTGTGGTTTCGCTCCCTCCTCACCGACCTCTTTGCTGGCGCTGGCATCCACCTTGCCAGTCCGTTCTCTCCGCTGGGATCCTGCCGCCTGCTGTGCCCCTCGCTCCCCGCCAGCCCCTCCGTCCGGTCTCACTTGGCCGAGCCACATCTTGTGGTGTGGGTCGAGGAACGGGGTCACGGGTGTGAAGCAAAGCGGAATCAGCCGTGACCCCCTTCCTCGATCGCCGATGAGACGAGCGATCTGGCGGGGAGCGAGGGGCACAGCACCGCCACAGCCATCCGACATTGCAGAGTGTCGGGGCTATGGTCGCTCTTTAGCCGGCGAGCACTCCCCCAAGGGCACCCAACGCACCTCCGAGGACCGACGCAAGCCCAAGCATCATCACGTCCCGATCTGTGAGGCGACGAGTCTCAATGAGGCGCAACAGCTCCGCGATCTCGGCGGTTGGATACTCGAACCGATCGGACTGGCGGTCCTCGACGAGCGCCTGAGCGGCTGAGAAACCCCGCTGCTCGTAGAGCTTCGCGCACCGTCGCTCCAGTTCCCCGCCTGCCGTCACGTCTCGGCTTCGAAACTCGATGAGGGCGAGCTGCGCATCACTCACCTTGCGAGACGCGAGAAGCGTCTTCCGGATGAATGCGAAAGGGCCTCGCTTCCGCTGAAGCCCCACAAGCTCCGTGACCATTTCCTCCAGCTCATCCCACGCCTCCATGCGTGCACACGACTCCTGCGCGAGCGCGTAGTACAAGCTGAGTTCCGACGTTGCCTCGAACAAGAAGCGATCGACCACTTCTGACCGATCATTGAAGTCCTCCGCCCGGTATCCGTATCGATAACGCCGATAGCCACGGACTGTGTGGTCTAGCAGCCAGAATCGTCCCGGACAATCTTCTGGCGCTTCGCTGGGAATGAGGTAAAAGTCGGAATGAGCGGGAGACGGCCCCAACCAGTCGAAGGTCACCGTGCTACGCATTGACCGCTCGAATTCACGGATCAGGAATTCGCGTACCAGCATCACGGCCCTGGAAGGACGCTCGCCCTCGCGCGGGTTCAGCGGCTCCACCGCGACCACCGGCATCTCGTAGCCGTACTCAAGGTGAACGCGAAACTCCTCGGTTCCGATCCCGTAACGGTCTCCTCGGAGCAGGTCCTCCTGCATGCGTCGAGGAATACGAACATCGAATCTGATGCCGGAGTGCCCCATCCTCGGGAACGGGCTGCCAAGTTCGGCGAGCGACGGAGGTGCGCCGGGGACCTCCGCCTCCCAGCCCAGCGCCTCCTCGTCGACGCTCATCCCGACGTTGTCGATCCCGGGGCTATCCTCAAGCGCCTCCCGCACTGCATCGGGGTACGCCGACGCGTCAAATCTGTCCCCGCGCTCCAGGATCGGCAGAAAGTGGAAGCAGCCAAAAGCGAGTGGAATGGCTGCGGGGGCCGGTTGTACGCCCATTTCAGGCGCATACCCTAAGAAGTCATCGCGACGGAACGCGCCGCCCAAAGAGTCGTCCGAGACAGAGCGCAACAACCCGCGATTCAGTGCCGGCCCCGGGCTCCAATAGTCGGGACCTGCGCCAGTTGCTGCTCTGTCTTGGCGAGATCTAAGAGAGCCGTGAAGCCGACCTGCTCCCGACCCGGGTACTCGTGCCGACCCGGACCGCCGTTGTCGGCGAGTCGAGCCGAGAGCTGCTTGTGTCCGGTCTGGACGAACGCCTCGACCAGACCATCGCTCGCGCAGACAAAGAGCACCGCGGGCTCGATGTCCAGGCACGCATACCGGCTCTCCCGCCAGCCCGCCGTCAGGAACCAGTCGTAGCGCTGCAGGCGCTCGACCTGCTTTGACGGGCGGCGCGTGCGGTCGAACTCAAACATGACCGCCGTGCGGTTGCCGTGGCGGTCGACGCCGACCATCGTCGCGTCGGGCTTGAGGACGCCAGGGTGCGCTCTGCCGAGACGGACGCGGCGGCCGGCGAGGTCGGACGCCGCTGACGCATCGGGCGCGCGTCTCTCGCGCCGTGGATCGATTGTGCCCGAGCGCGGGCCGAGCAGCTCGAACGGCGCCGCGTCGATCAGCGGACCGCCTCTGCCAACGAACTCGGCTGCTCGCGCGGCGATCTGCGCCATGAGCGCCGCCACCTGCACGTCGTGCTCGACGTAGGCGATCGACGTGAGCTTCGCCGGTCTGAACGCCTCCGCGTCGGCCGGCTCGCCCTGGTCGCGGAGCACTCTCCAGCCGAGCAGCGTCAGCCGGTAGACCCACTCGGGCGCGCCCATCGTCCGCCCCACGCGCGGCCGCAGCTTGTCCAACAGGCCGATGTCGTGCAGGAGCTTCAAACGCTCGCGGACCGCGCTCCCGTACCGCCCCCAGAACATCGCCGCGAGCGTGCTCGTGCTCACGTAGCCGAAGTCGTGGACGAATCTCAGCAGCCGCAGATCGCGGTCCGTGACAGAACACGCAGGCGGGCGCTCGGGCCGTCTGCCCCACTGGATCCCCATGACGCCGAGATCGACGCCGGCGTCGCCGAGCTTGCGTGCGAGATCGCCGTCGATCACGCCTCACCTGCTTGTTCCCGACGGCTCTGCTTGTTCCCTCGGCCGATACCCGACGTATGTGGCGACACCCGCTCGGGTCGGACAGTGCCGATTTGCAGGTGTTTCCTGCGCCTTCCCCGCATCGGGGCGCCGGGATTCGAACCCGGGACCTCTTGCTCCCAAAGCAAGCGCGCTACCAGGCTGCGCCACGCCCCGCTGGGGCTGAGTATACGGGCGGTCGGAACTGCCGCCGGCGCATCGGCGCTGCCATAGGCTCGCCGCCCATGAGCACCATGCGCATCACGCACATCGGCGGTCCCACCGCGCTGATCGAGGTCGGTGGGTGGCGGATTCTCACCGACCCGACGTTTGACGCGCCGGGCCGCAGATACAACTTCGGCTGGGGTACGTCGTCCAAGAAGCTTGCGGGGCCGGCGATCGAAGCCGGCGAGCTCGGCGCGATCGATGCCGTCCTCCTGAGCCATGACCACCACGAGGACAATCTCGACCCGGCTGGACGTGCGCTGCTTCCGAGCGCCGACGTCGTCGTGACGACCGCGAGCGGAGCGAAGCGGCTCGGCGGCAACGCCCGCGGCCTCGCCCCCTGGGAGGCGACGCACCTCACTGCCGAAGGCAAGCCCTCGATCGAGATCACCGCCACCCCCTGCCGCCACGGGCCGCCGCTCTCCCGCCCGCTTGTCGGCGACGTCATCGGCTTCGCGCTCAGATGGAACGGCCAGCAGCACGGCGCCGTCTGGATCACCGGCGACACCGTCCTCTACGACGGCGTGCGCGAGGTGCCACAACGCATCGACGTCGGCACCGCCATCCTCCACCTCGGCGGCGTCCGCTTCCCGATCTCCGGACCGTTCCACTACACGATGACCGCGAAGGACGCGATCGAGCTCACCCGCCTCACCCACCCCCATACCGCGATCCCGATCCACTACGAGGGCTGGAAGCACTTCCGTGAGGGCCGCAACGCGATCGAGCGCGCGCTGGCCGCCGCCCCGCCCGACGTCAAGGACCGCTTCCGCTGGATCCCGATCGGCGAGCCGGTCGAGTTGGAGGGATGAGCGACGGCGGCCTCACCCACCGCTACGCCGCCCGGCTCAGCTGGACCGGCTCGACCCGAGACGGCTACCGCGCCTACCCGCGCGCGCATGAGAGCGCATGCCCGCCGGCCACGCACAGCCAGCCCCTCCCCCTCTCCGCCGACGAGCACTTCGGCGGCGATCCCGCCAAGCTCAACCCGGAGCAGCTGCTGGTGCTCGCCGCCAGCAGCTGCCAGCTGCTGTCGTTCCTCGCCGTCGCCGCCCGCGCACGCGTCGACGTGATCCACTACGAGGACGAGGCCGAGGGCGAGATGCCGGAGGACGACCGACCGATGCGAATTACGCGCATCACGCTGCGTCCGACGATCACGGTCGCCGGTCACGCGCCGGACGACGAGCGCCTGAGGCAGCTCACCGACACCGCGCACCGGCACTGCTTCATCGCCAACAGCCTCACGAGCGAGATCCGGGTCGAGCCGGCGTTCCGCCGCGCCGAAACCTGACGACAGCTACGTCGTCGGCCCTACGACGAGCGTCCCACGGCACGTCAACATCGGCAATCGCCCCGCTACGATGGGCGCGCCGATCGGCACAGAGACCGCACAAGCACCACCGCACCACCCAGCACCTCGGAGCACGGACCAAACGATGATGAAGGCGATCGCGAGACGCACCGGGACGTTCACCCACCAGATCGACGTGCGCGAGCACCAGCTGCTGGCCGACGAGCCGCACGAGTCCGGCGGCGACGACGAGGCGCCGAATCCGCAGGAGCTGCTTGCCGCCAGCCTCGCCTCCTGCACGGCGATCACGGTGGAGATGTACGCCAAGCGCAAGGGCTGGGACATCGGCAGGATCGAGGTCGAGGCCGAGTACACGCCGGCCGAGCGCGGCGCGCCCACCCGCTTCAAGCTGCTGCTGCGGCTGCCCAGAAACCTCACGAGCGAGCAGGTCGAACGCCTCTCGGTGATCGCGGCGAAGTGCCCGATCCACCGCACGCTCGACGGCGAGGTCATGTTCGACGAGCGCATCGAGCTGGTCGGCTGAGGCCGGCCGGGACGGCCGCAAGCGCGTGACGGGCATCCGCGAGGAGCTGCGCACGCGCCTCGCCGTCGCGGCGCGGGAGCCATCGCCGACACGCCTCAGAGGCGAGACCGAGGCCGCCGTCCTCGTCCCGCTCTACGTGCGCGACGAGGAGCTGCACGCGGTCTTCACGAAGCGCCGCGAGGACCTGCGCCGCCATCCGGGCGAGATCTCGTTCCCGGGCGGACGACGCGATCACCCCGACGAGGAGCTGCAGGCGACCGCGCTGCGCGAGGCGGAGGAGGAGATCGGTCTCGGGTCGCAGGACGTCGACCTGATCGGGACGCTCGCGCCGGTCAGCACGTTCGTGACCGGCTACCTGATCTATCCGCACGTCGGGCTGATCGACCCGATCCCCTGGCGACCGAGCCCGAACGAGGTCGAGCTCGTGCTCGAGCTGCCGCTGCACGCGCTCATAAGCGGCTACGCGAAGCGGCCGCTCACGCGCCGCGGCTTCACGTTCGAGGCGGACACCTACGTCGTCGAGGACCACCTCATCTGGGGCGCGACCGCGCGCATCCTCGGCGACCTGCTGGAGCGGCTGGGGCCGCTCGCCGGGCGGCAGAGCGGCCCCGCGGCCTGAACCTACGCGCCCGTCTCGATCGGCACGCCCACGAGGTTGCCCCACTCGGTCCACGAGCCGTCGTAGTTTCTGACGTCGTCCCGCCCGAGCAGCTCGTGCAGCACGAACCACGTGTGCGCCGAGCGCTCGCCGATGCGGCAGTAGGCGATGATCGGCTCGCCCGTCAGTACCCCCTTGGCGCCGTAGAGCTCGCGCAGATCGTCGGCCGACTTGAAGGCGCCGTCCTCGCGCACCGCCTGCGCCCACGGAATCGATGCCGCGCCGGGAATGTGCCCGCCTCGCTGCGCGCCCTCCTGCTCGTAACCCGGCATCGCGATCACCTCGCCGCTGTACTCCTGCGGCGAGCGCACGTCGACGAGCTGCCTGCCGTCGCCGACCGCCTCCAGCACCTCGTCGCGGAACGCGCGGATCCCGTCGTCAGCCGGCTGCGAGCTGAACGTCACCGCCGGATAGGCGGGCACGTCGGCCGTCGTCGGCCGGCCCTCGGCGATCCAACGCTCGCGCGGGCCGTTCAGCAGCTTCACGTCGTCGTGCCCGTAGTACTTGAGGTACCAGTACGTGTAGGCGGCGAACCAGTTGTTGCGATCGCCGTAGAGCACGATCAGGCGGTCGTTCGAGATGCCGTGCTCGCCCAACAGCGCGCCGAACGCCTCCGGGCCAAGGAAGTCGCGCCGGACCTGGTCCTGCAGGTCCTGCTTCCAGTCGAACCCGATCGCCCCGGGGATGTGCGCCTCGGCGTAGAGCGCCGGGTTCTCGTCAACCTCGACGATGCGGACGCGCTCGTCGTCCAGGTGCTCCTGGAGCCACTCGGGCTCCACGAGCACGTCCTTCGCGTACTCGGCCATGGGGAACCTCCAAACTCCTATCGGCTTTTGGCCGTTTCCCTAGCCGAGGATAGCGCGAGGGCTCAGCCGCGCTCGTACGCGAGCAGACCGTCGATCGCGCCGAGTGCAGCTGCGAGCCAGGCGTCGTGATCGCTGGGATCGCCCTGCAGCAGCGCGTGCGGGATCTCGGAGTAGCCGCAGGCGGCATGGACGGTCGCGGCCCCTGCCGCGAGCACCCCGGGATCGACGGTCCCGGCCGCCTCGTACAGCAGCCCGCGCACGGTCGTGTCGATCGTGCGCTCGAGCAGCATGCTGAGCCGCGAGCCGTGCAATGCCTCCACCTGCTCCGGTGGCCCGACGGCGGAGCCCATCAGCCAGCAGAGGATCGTCACGTCCGCGAGCGCGTAGCTGATCGTCGCGATCCGGTCGGGATCGCCGATCCACACCTCCGCCCCGGCCGCCTCGATCGCCGCGCGCCGCTGCTCACTGCGCGTCGTGCCCCGCACGGCATGTCCGCGCTCCCGCAGCGCCCGCGCGAGCGCCTGCCCGCGGCATCCGCATCCGACGATCAAGACCCGCGCCACGGCGGAGCAGACTGTCACATGAGGCCGCGGCGCACGTCCTCGTCCTGCATGAGCCCATCGACCGTGAGCTCAGCCTCGCCGCGGGCTCGCCGGCGGGCGTTCGCCGCCTCGAGCAGCTGCTCGAGGTCCTCGGCTTCGTTGACCGCCTGCGTGCGGTCGTGCTCGTGCGAGGTCCTCCAGCCGAGCTGCTCGGAGCCCGTTCCGGGCGTGTTGAGGATGCCGATCACGACGAAGGCGGCGAGCACGAGCGCGATGGAGCCGAGCACGATCGCAAGGAAGGCGTCCACCGCCCGAGTCTAGATGGAATCGACCATCTAAGCCCGTCGAAACTCCCATCCCGGCCGAGTGTTCAAGCAAGCGTCCCATCCCGACTCCCGGCCGCACCAGCCCCCCGCGGTCGGGAGTCGCGACTGCGAACCGGCGAAGCGGCGCGGCGCGCGAGATAGCGTGCCGGCCATGGACTTCGACCTCACCGACGAGCAGCGCCTGATCCGCGACACCGCCCGCGAGTTCACCGACGCGGAGATCGTCCCGCGCGCCCGCGACAACGACCGCAACGCGCACTTCGACACCGAGCTGGTGGCGAAGATGGCGGCGCAGGGCTATCTCGGCGCGATCGTGCCGCGCGAGTACGGCGGCGCCGGCCTGGACTACATCTCCTATGGCCTCGTCGTCGAGCAGATCGGCCGCGGCTGCTCCTCGATGCGCACGGTCATCTCGGTGCAGACGTCGCTCGTCTGCTCGGCGATCCTCAAGTGGGGCACCGAGGAGCAGAAGCAGGCGCACCTGCCGAAGCTGACGAGCGGCGAATGGCTCGGCTGCTTCGGCCTCACCGAGCCCGACACCGGGTCCGACGCCGCCAACCAGAGAACGCGCGCGAAGAAGGTCGACGGCGGCTGGTCGATCTCCGGCGCGAAGATGTTCATCTCGCAGGGCTGCCACGCGCAGCTCGCGCTGATCTTCGCCCAGACGGACCCGTCGCTCGGCTATCGCGGCCTTGCCTGCTTCCTGGTTGATACGAGAGCGGCCGGCTTCACGGCCCAGCCGATCCACCACAAGCTCGGCCTGCGCGGCTCCGACACGGCCGAGCTGGCGCTCGACGAGGTGCTGGTGCCGGACGAGGCGATGCTCGGCGGGATCGGCGACGGCTTCAGGGTCGCGATGAGCGCGCTCGACTCCGGCCGCTACTCGGTCTCGTGCGGCTGCGTCGGGGTCATGCAGGGGTGCATCGACGCCAGCGTCTCGTACACGAGAGAGCGCGAGCAGTTCGGCAAGCCGATCGCCTCGTTCCAGCTCGTGCAGGCGATGATCGCCGACATGATCGTCGACATGGAGGCCGCGCGCGGGCTCGCATGGCGCGCCGGGGTGTTGAAGGACCAGGGCAAGCCGTCGACGACCGAGACGTCGATCGCGAAGCTGTTCGCGACGGAGGCGGCGGTCCGCACCGCGAACACCGCCATCCAGTTGCATGGCGGCTCCGGGTACGTCGACGACCACCCCGTCGAGCGATACTTCCGCGACGTGCGCGTGACGACCTTGTACGAGGGCACCTCGCAGATCCAGAAGCTGATCATCGGCCGCGCGGCGACGGGGATCAACGCGCTCACATGAGCGACGCGCCCATCCCGGCGATCGTCGGCGTCGTCGGCGCCGGCACGATGGGCGGCGGGATCGCCCAGCTCGCCGTGCTGGCGGGCGCGCGCACGCTGCTGCACGACCCGCTGCCGGAGGCGCTGGAGCGTGGCGCAGCCGCCCTGCGCGCGAACCTCGTCAAGGGCGCCGAGCGCGGACGCTGGAGCGCCAATGAGGCCGAGGCCGCTTCCGCCCGGCTGGAGGTCGCCGACACGCTCGAGGCGCTCGCCCCGTGCGAGCTCGTGATCGAGGCGGCGCCCGAGCGGCTGGAGCTGAAGCGCGAGCTGTTCGGCCGGCTGGCGGAGATCGTCACGCCCGAGTGCGTGCTGGCCAGCAACACCTCGTCGATCCCGATCACGGCGATCGCCGGTGCGGTGACGCGCAACCCCGAGCGCGTCGTCGGGATGCACTTCTTCAATCCGGCCCCGCTGATGAGACTGCTGGAGGTCATCGCCGGCGTGGACTCGGGCGAGGCTGCACTGGCGAGCGCCCGCGCGCTCGGCGCCGCGATGGGCAAGGTCGTGATCGACGCGGCCGACGGCCCCGGCTTCCTCGTCAACCGCGCGTACCGTCCGTTCAGCCTGGAGTCGCTGCGGCTGGTGACGGAGCGGATCGCGAGCATCGAGCAGGTCGACCGCATCGCGCGCCTCGGCGGCGGCTTCCGCATGGGCCCGTTCGAGCTGATGGACCTCGTCGGCGTCGACGTCGGCTTCGACGTGTCGAAGTCGTTCCACGAGCTGTCCTTCGGCGAGCCGCGCTGGCGCCCGTCGCCGCTGACCGCGCGGATGGTCGCGGCCGGCCGCACCGGCCGCAAGTCCGGCCGTGGCTACTACGACTACCGCGACGGGCCGCATCGTCCCGACGATCCGCCCGCTGCTGAGGCCGAGCTGCCGAGAGCGCCGGGCGGCCCGGTCGTCGTGGTCGCCGGGGACATCCCGCTCGCTCACCTGTTGCTGGAGTGCGCGGAGGACGCCGGCTGGGACGCGCGCACGCCGGCCGAGGTCGACGGCGAGGTGCCGTTCCTGATCCTCGACTGCGGCGCCGCTGCGGACGACCCGCCACTGCAGGGCGGCCCGCAGGCAATCTGCCTGCACGAGGGCTCGCTCGCGGCGCTCGACGCCGGCGGCTCCGCCGTCGGCTTCCACGCGCTGCCGCCGCTGGAGCGCGGCGGGTTGGTCGAGCTCACGCGCGGGCCGGACTCGCTCGACGCGGCCGCCACCGCCGCCGAGCGCTTCTTCGCGACGCTCGGCCTGCACACCGAGTGGGTCGGCGACGCGCCCGGGCTCGTGCTCGGCCGGATCGTCTGCCAGCTCGTCAACGAGGCGGCGTTCGCCGTCGGCGAGGGCGTCGGCACGGCGGCCGACCTCGACGCCGGGATGGTGCACGGGCTGAACCACCCGCGCGGCCCCTTGAGCTGGGGCGACGCGATCGGGCTGGACCACGTTCTGAGCGTCCTCGACGCGCTGTCGGACGAGTACCGCGAGGACCGGTACCGGGCCGCGCCCTTGCTGCGCCGGCTCGTGCTGTCCGGCCGCGTCGGGCAGGCCACCGGCGAGGGCTTCTTCACCTACGACCTCGACGAGGAGAGCGACTGATGCACGCCGTCACCTTCCAGGCCCCCGGCGAGGTCGCGGTCGAGGAGGTCGCGGATCCGGCGCTGGCCGCACCCGACGACGCGCTCGTGCGCGTCGAGGCGAGCGGCATCTGCGGCTCGGACCTGCACATCTATCACGGCCGCGTGCCGGTCGGGAAGGGCTTCACGATCGGCCACGAGTTCGTCGGCACCGTCACCGCCGCGGGCGACGCGGTCGAGCGCGTGGCGGTCGGAGACCGCGTGCTCGGCACCTTCGTGACGGCCTGCGCCACGTGCACGCCGTGCATCCGCGGCGACTACCACCGCTGCTCGCACGGCCGCACGTTCGGCCACGGCCCAAACCTCGGCGACCTGCAGGGCGCACAGGCCGAGCAGTTGCTCGTCCCGCACGCGAACTTGACGCTGCGCCGCGTGCCGGAGGGCATGTCGACCGACGTCGCGCTGTTCGCGGGGGACGTGATGGGAACCGGCTACCACTCGATCGCGCACGCTGGCGTGAGAGCCGGCGACACGGTCGCCGTGGTCGGCCTCGGCCCCGTCGGCCTCTGTGCAATCCAAGCCGCGCGCGCCTCCGGTGCCGCGCAGATCTACGCGATCGACACGGTCGCCGACCGGCTCGCAATGGCCGAGCGCTTCGGTGCGACGCCGCTGCACCTCACCGACGATGACCCGAAGAAGGCCGTGCGCGCCGCAACCGGCGGCGGCGTCGACGTGACGGTCGACGCAGTCGGGGATCCCGGCCCGCTCGCGCTGGCGGTGAGCCTCACGCGCGACGCCGGCGTCGTGTCCGGCATCGGCGCCTACGCCGGCAAGGGCGAGGTACCACTCGGACTGGCCTGGCTGAAGGGCCTCCAACTCCGCCTCGGCCTCGCCAACGTGATCGCCCACGTCGACCGCGTGCTCGCGCTGATGCAGGTAGGCATCCTCGACCCCGCCCCCCTCGTCACCCACCACATGAAGCTCGCCGACGCCCCGGAGGCCTACCGCATCTACGACGCCCGCGAGGCGCTCAAGATCGTGCTGACGCCGTGATCGGCCGCCGCGCACGCCGCCTGCTCATCCTGCTCGCCGCCTGCGCGCTGGCGATCGGCGCCGGCGCAAGCACCGCGCTCGCAGCGTCCGCCCCAGGCGACCTCACGCTGCGCCTGACCGACCTCGACCCGGGCTTCAGCTTGTTCTTCGGACCATGCGAGACCGAACCGGCGCTCGCAGAGACGACACGGTTCGAGAACCGCAACTGCGTGATCGAGTTCACGCGCTTCTGGACCGCACCCGGAGCCCAACCGGGTCCCGTCCAGATCTACAGTGCGGCAGCGGTATTCGCGAACGCGCGCCGAGCCGCCGCAGCCCTCGCGTACCCGCGCTATACCGCCTCGGAGGCGTTCGGCCCGGATCGTGAGGACTACGAGGTCGTCGCGCCGGCCCCAGCGATCGGCGACGAGGCGGTTTTGCTGCGGGTCGACGACGGGAGTGTGGCCGTCATCTGGCGTTCCGGCGCTGTGCTCGCCGCACTGCTCGCTGACAACGGCTTCCGCAGCAGAGCTCGTGTGGACCTTCAGGCCGCGCTCGCGCTCGCAGCGAAGCAACAGGCGCGAATCGCAGCGCCGACACCGTTGCAACCGTCCGAGAACGACGACAGCCAGGTCGCACTCGACGATCCGGGCCTCGACCTGCCCGTCTACTGGTTGGACCGTGTACTGCCACGACACGGCCAACTCCCGCCGCTCCGGCTCCTCGGCAGTCTGCCGTCGGCGTTCGTCGGCTCCGGCGACGACCTCGGCCCAGCGCTGACCTACGGTCGCCCCGGAGCACAGGCCGGTGTCGTCTTTTTTCTCGCCCGGCCGCCACTCCTGCGCCGGCCGGCGATGCGCCGCGAGCTGCGACACATGCGGCGCAATCCCTGCTCGATCATCCGGCACCTCACGCTGAGCGACCGGCGCGCGACGATCTTCCAGCGCTCGCCGCGCTGCCCCAAGCTGGACGTCAGAAAGACGCCCGACGCGCTGGCCGACACGACGGCGGTCGTGGTGCTCCCCGGCGTGGTCGCGCTCATCTACGCCGACGACTGCGTGAGCTGCCACGGCCCGGTCAGCCGCTACGAGTCGATCGCCGGCATGCGCCGGATCGTGCGCGCGCTCCGCTTGCGCGAGTTGAGAGGCGCGACGACGCCGTGAACCGCCGGCTCGGCATCGTCGTGCTGGCGCTCGCCGTTGCGCTGCTCGCCGCGACGCCGGCCGACGCGGCGCCCTTTGCCGCGCGGTTGACGCTGCGGCTGCCCGACGTCGGCCCCGGCTACCTGATGGGTGACGATCCCGGCTGCGGCGTAATCGCCGGGGAGGGAGCGACGTGGGAATTGACCCGGATCTATCTCGACCACCCCCATCTCGGCTGCGACACGGAGCTGATGGAGATGTGGGCGCCGATCGGCTCCCCGCCCCGGCCGGGCGCGATCACGAGCGCCGCATATCTCTTCCGCGACACGACGGGGCCTGCGTTGGAGCTTCAGCAGGCCCGGGACGTGGTCGCCTACGTAGCGGGCGTGACGCGCGACTCGCTGACCCCGCTCGCCGCTCCGGCGATCGGCGACGAGGCGGTCGCCTTCCACACCGATGACGCACTCGTGCTGGGTCGCGCGCATCGGCCGGGGGCGATCGTCCTGTGGCGCTCGGGCCGCGTACTCGCGCTCGTGCTCGCCGCGGACCTGCGTGCCGACGTCACGACCGCGGCGACGCAGCTCGCAGCCGTTCAGCAGCAGCGGATCGCCAGCCCCACGCCGCTGCCGCCTGAGGAGAACGACGACGCGGAGGTGCCGCTCGACGATCCCGGTCTCAACCTCGACGTGCACTGGATCGGCCCTGCGCTGAAGCCGCGTGGGCTTCCGCGATTGTTGCTGCGCGAGTCGGCTGTCGCCGGCGACAATGGCGCGGCCGCGACGCTGCGCTACGGGACGCGGCCGTACGTCTCAGATGTCCAGCTCGACCTGTGGCGTCGCGCCGACTGGCGACGGCTTGTGCGCACCCGCTATGGGCGACTCGTCTGGCATGAGCGCTGTGCGAAAGCCACAACCGTCCCGGTCACCGTTGGAACAGCCGTGATCTACGCCGGCTACGAGCAGCCGCAGAAGCATTGTGGCGACACCCCGCCCGATCGCTTCCTCGCGCACATCGTCTATGAGGACGTCGTCGTGGCCGTGAACGCGGTGCAATGCTTCAGATGCCGCGACGCCGCGGGGCCCTACGACTCGCACGCCGGCATGCGCGCCGTCGTTCGCGCGCTGCGTCCGCGGACCCCGGCCCGCTAGCGCCCCCGCCCGCCCAGTGCCGCCGGCAGCAGCTTCAGTGCCGACAGCCGCGCGCGCGGCTTCAGTCTGCCGCGCATGATCGCGTGGCCGGGATTGACGCGGCCGGCGGCGACGTCGAGCCAGTCGTCCCAGCTCGTGCGCAGCGTCACGTCCGCCCGCGGCTCCCGCCCGCGCTCGACGCTCGGAACCCCGCCGGGCACAAGCCGCAGCACCCACGGCTCGACGTCGGTGAACGCGAACTGCACCGACAGGCTCGTCCCGTTCGTGTCGGGCATCTGGCGGCGGACCGTGTCCATCACGAGCTCAATCGTGGCGGCGTCCTTGGGAGCGCTCACCTGCTTCTCGCCAAGCAGGCCCGCCTGCGTCAGCAGCGGCCCACGCGTTGCCGTCTCGCGCGGTGTGAGGTCGGCCGGGACGATCGGCGGTCCGGGCAGCTGCTCGAGCGGCATGCCGGCGCTGCGCAGCTTTGTCTGCAGGGACGTGATGCCTTCCTCGCCGATGTCCTCGAGCGTGAAGCCGAACACCTCGGTGTAGTTGCGATCCCAGCCCGGCGGCTGGAGCACGGCAGCCCCCCACGGCGTGACCTCGCGCAGCGTGTCGGCGACGGCGCGGCGGCAGCGCTCGTCTCCGGACGCTACGTCCGCGAGCAGCTTCACGCCGAAGGCGATGTGCCGCTGCTCGTCGCGCGCGATCTGCGTCATCCCCTCGCGGAACGCCGGCATCAGGTTGCGCTCTTCGAGGTACGACGTGATGAAGTGCTGCCCGGGCTGCGCGAGTGTCGCCTCGATCACCATGTGGTAGAGCGTCACCGCGGCCGACAGCTTCTGCGGGGAGCGGTCGCGCCGCAGCTCGTCGGCCATCGTGTCAAGCCGGTCGAAGATCTTGCGAAAGCCCCACGTCAGCTCCGGCTTGATCGCCTGCAGCCCGCCCGCCATGCTGCCGTCGCCGATCCCACACACCTCATGCATGAAGCGCTTGAAGAAGATCGCGTGGCGCGCCTCGTCGACCTGCTGCGTCGTGAGGAAGTACTTCTGCTCCTCCAGCGGCGCGGCGTCGATGTACGGCGAGAGGTTGTCGGCGACGGCGTCCTCGCCCCAGAAGAACAGCGCGTAGTTCCACAGCGCGGCCTTGCGCTCGAAGTCGGTCAGCTCCTCGCGCCACTGGCGCGCGTCCTCGCTGAAGTCGAGCTCCGTCGCGCTCCAGTTGCCCTGCTCCCAGCGCGCGTAGAGGTCCTCGTAGGAGATCAGGTCCGCGGCGCGGGCGGGCGGGGTGGCGGCATTTTGAACATCGTTCAAGCTCATGGCGAGTACGATAGACAGCGCTTTGAACGGAAGTCAAGACACACTCGCGGCTCCAGCCGCCGACCGGCGCGCGGAGCTGCTCGCAATCGGTCGCCAACTGTTCGCCAAGCACGCCTACGACGAGCTGTCGATCGATGACGTCGCGGCCGCGGCCGGCGTCGCGAAGGGCCTGCTCTACTACTACTTCAGAAGCAAGCGCGGCTTCTATCTCGCAACGATCCGCGCGGAGGCCGACGAGCTGCTGGAGCTCGCGCAGCCCGACCCGGCGCTGCCGCCCGCCGAGCGCCTGCGCCGCACGCTCGATGCCTACCTCGCGTTCGTCGACCAAGCGTCGGATCGCTTCCGCGCGCTGCACCTCGCCGGCCTCGGCTCCGACCCGGAGGTGCGCGCGATCCGCGACCGCGACCGCGCGGAGTTCCTGCGCCTGATCGCCGAGGGCGTCGCGCATCAGCCCGAGCCGTCCCCCACGCTGCGAACCGCGCTCGAGGGCTGGCTGTCCTTCATCGAGGGCGTCAGCCTCGACTGGCTCGACCACCGCGATCTCAGCGCCGAGCAGCTGCGTGAGCTGCTCGTCGCCGCGCTCGCCGGCTCGCTGCAAGCGGCGCTGGCCATCGACCCGACGCTCGAGATCGACTTCGGGGTCTTCTGACTCAGGGCGGGCTACGCCATGCCGCGCGGCGGCTCCCACGCCGTCGCGCGCGGCACCCAGCGCGGGACGTGCGCCCGATAGCGGGCGTAGTCGTCGCCGAACCGCCGCAACAGACTTCGCTCCTCGACCAACGGGAGATACAGCGCGTTCGCCAGCAGGAACGCGCCCGCCCACGCCAGCAAGGCCGGCGAGCCGAGCACCGCCGCCTCGCCGAGCAGGATCGCGAGCACGCCGCTGATCATCGGGTTGCGCACGCGACGGTACGGGCCGCGCACGACGAGGCGCACCGTTGGATCCCACGGCGCGAGCGTTCCACGGCCGACGCGGACGAGCAGCATCACGGTCTGCACGACGAGCAGCAGTCCGATCCCGATCAGCCCGGCGCCGAGCAGGAGCACAAGCCCCGCGAGCGCAGTGGGCAGGCCCCAAGCCACGTCCACCCCGCTTCGCCAGACGAGCGCCGCGGGCACGACCAACGCCCCCATCCCCGGCAGCAGCGCGATCGCCCGCAGCTGTCGCCAGGGTCCCATCGCCGCGCCGGCCCTACGCCTCGATCGTCTCCGACGCCGGCCGTGCCGTCACGTTCGGCGGCGTGTCGCGCAGGTACCACTCGGCGTCCAACGCGGCCTTGCAGCCGCTGCCGGCCGCCGTGACCGCCTGACGGTAGGTGTGGTCGACGAGGTCGCCGGCCGCGAAGACGCCCGCGAGCATCGTGCGCGTCGAGTGGCCGAGCGTCTTGACGTAGCCGTTTTCGTCGAGCTCGAGCTGACCGGCGAACAGCTCCGACTGCGGCACGTGCCCGATCGCAACGAACGCGCCGGTCGCCGGCACCTCCCGCTGCTCGCCCGTCTCGGCGTGGCGGGCGCGCACGCTCGCGAGCGCGCCGCTCTCACCGGCGACGAACTCCTCCGGCACATACGGCGTGAGGAACTCGATGTTCTCGACGGCTCTCGCGCGGTCGAGCATGATCGGCGAGGCGCGGAACTCGTCGCGCCGGTGGACGA
>Ga0070705_100000671_pt1 | contig 19567 bp, 19 predicted proteins | sample KBSK5253metaG_FD_65455 | JGI IMG/M metagenome (GOLD analysis project Ga0070705, IMG submission 65455) | Corn, switchgrass and miscanthus rhizosphere microbial communities from Kellogg Biological Station, Michigan, USA - KBS K5-25-3 metaG | ecosystem: Host-associated > Plants > Roots >... | reverse complement strand
ACGCGTCGGGTGCACAGGCGGGTGTTGGTACTCCCACCGATCTTCATGTGCGGCCGTCGCCAACCACGAAGCCATTGCTGCTGTGTGCCCCTGGCGGTCGGTCGGACCGGCGCCTCTAGCAGAACGCTAAGGACCGTTTAAGCGCCTACAGCCTACAGTTGGGGGCGACCAGTCCAGGTTGCCGCGCGCCCAGTCGCGGATTTCGCCGCTAGGGCCGTTGCGGAGCCCGTACGGGAGCTTTTTCGACTGCGTGTAGCCTCTCAATTTCAGGCAGTCTAAGGCATCGTCAGAGGCTTAGGCGCAATATGCAGGTTGCATGTGCAAAAATAGAGAAGCCCGGCGCATGGTGCGGCGGTCGCCGACCGGTATGGCGTTGCGCGTGGCCTCGTCTATCAGTGGCTGCGGCAGGTGCGTGAGGGGCAGATGTCGGGGCTGTCGCTCAAGGAGCCCGAAGCGGCGGCGACGTTTGCGCCGGTGAGCATCGTGCCGGAGGGGAGGGGCAAGCCCATGCCGACACCGTCGTTGCCGCCCCCCGCCCAGCCGAGCAGCGCGGCAGTGCCAACCTCCAAGCGGCGCAGTGGCGCAGTCGAGATCAGGCTGGCGAAGGGACGCGTCATCAAGGTCGATGAGAGCATTGAGCCCGACGCGCTCGCGCGCCTGCTTGCGGTCGTCGATGGAGACCGCTCGTGATCACCGTGCCGGCCGGCGTGCGCATCTATGTGGCATGCGGCGCGACCGACATGCGCAAGGGCTTCGACAGCCTCAGCGTGATGGCGCAGGAGGTGCTGAAGCAGGACCCATTCGCAGGGCACCTGTTCGCCTTCCGCGGCAGGCGAGGCGATCTCGTGAAGGTTCTCTACTGGGATGGGCAGGGCTTCTGCCTGTTCGCCAAGCGGCTGGAGAAGGGGCGCTTTGTGTGGCCGGTCAGAGTGCAGTTGAGGCGTCGGACGATCCGACGGCTCCGGCCGGCTCGTCAGCGGTCAACAAGAAGAAGCGGCGCCAACTGCCAGCGGAGCTGCCGCGACGCGACATGGTCCATGCGCCAACCGACGTGTGCAAAGCCTGCGGCGCGTGGCGCGGTGGCGGTCAAAGGGATCGCCTATGGCACACCCAGTCTATCCCACAATCGACCGTGAAAGGCGACGCCGGCCGGCTTGGCGCGCTACACGCCCGCGCCCGAGCGGTTCGCCTCCACGCGATAGGGGCTCGCCGGATACGCCCCGAGGACATGCACCTCGGCGGAGAAGAAGCTGAGCTCCTCCAGGGCGCGGGCCACTGGGGGATCGTCCGGGTGGCCCTCCACGTCGGCGTAGAACATGGTGGCGACGAAGCGGCCGTCGAGCTGGTAGCTCTCCAGCTTGGTCATGTTCACGCTGTTGGTGGCGAACCCGCCCAACGCCTTGTAGAGCGCGGCCGGCACATTGCGCACGCGGAAGATGAAGGTGGTGACGACCGGCCCATCGCCCGCCTTGGCGTCGCTGGGCGCGTTGGCCAGGACTACGAAGCGGGTGGTGTTGTGCTGCTCATCCTCGATGTCTTGCGCCAGGATCCTGAGGCCGTAGATCTCCGCGGCCAGCGACGAGGCGATGGCCGCCATCGTCGGGTCGCGGGCCTCGGCGACGAGCCTTGCGGAGCCGGCGGTATCGGCCTCCGGCACCGGTTTGAGGCCAAGCCTGCGCAGTGTGTTGCGGCACTGGCCCAGCGCCTGGGTATGCGAGAGCGCCTTCTTCACGGTCTCAAGCGTGGCGCCGGGCACGGCCAGCAGCTGGTGCCGCACGCGCAGGAAATGCTCGCCGACGATGTGCAGGCCGGCACCCGGCAGGAGGTGGTGGATGTCGGCCACCCGCCCGGCCACCGAGTTCTCGATGGGGATCATGGCGTGGCGGGCATCGCCCGTCTTCACGGCTGCGAGCGCGTCCTCGAAGGTGGCGCAGGCCGCGGCCTCCAGGCCCGGGAACACCTCGCGGCAGGCGAGATGCGAGTTGGCGCCGGGCTCGCCCTGGTAGGATACCCGCTGCGCGGCGCGCGCCTCGCGCTGCGTCGAAGGCTTCTGCTTCGGCGGGAGCGGCTTGCTCTTTCGGTCGGCCATCGTTTGTGGGGAGGGGGAGACCCCTCGCCTCCGGCGCTGGAGTTGATCGTACCGGACGGGGGCAGACCCCTCGCGCGGCGTTGCATCAAGACTTCAAAGTTGGTGGCGAGGGGTCTGACCCCCTTTAGCCGGGGGGCTGACCCCCTGCCAGGATGCGGCGGGCGTGGGCGAGATCCTCGGGAGTGTTGACCTCGACCGGGATGGTGTCAACGAGCGTCACGTCGATCCGCATCCCGTCCTCCAGTGCGCGCAGCTGCTCCAGCTTCTCACGGATCTCCAAGGGCGAAGGGGGCAGGGCAACGAACCGCACCAGCGCCGCGCGCCGGTAGGCGTACATCCCGAAGTGGTGATAGAGCGGTCCCTCGCCCCAGGGTGCAGTGGCGCGGGTGAAATAGAGCGCCCGCAGCCGCCGCGGCACGCCTGTCGGCGCGCCCACCACCTTCACGCTGTTCGGATTGGTGCGGTCGGCGTCGTTGGCAATCTCCGCGGCGATGGTGGCGATGTCGGGGCCGGCCTCGGCGAGCGGCGCGAGGCATTGACGCAGAAGCACCGCATCCATCCCCGGCAGGTCGCCCTGCAGGTTCAAGACCACCTCGGCATCGCCCCCGGGGTCGACCGTGCTGACCGCCTCGAACACCCGGTCGGAGCCGGAGACATGGTCGGTGCGTGTCATCACCGCCTCCCCGCCGGCCTTGCGCATGGCGGCGACGATGTGCTCGCTGTCGGTGGCCACCACCACGCGGCCCACGTCGGCGGCCATCGCCCGCCGCCACACGCCCACGATCATCGGCTCGCCGCCGATGTCGGCGAGCGGCTTGTTGGGCAGCCGGGTCGAGGCCATGCGGGCGGGGATGACGACGAGGGTGCGCGGCATTCGGGACTCGCGACTGGGCTGGAGCGGGCTCGGGCGGGCTTAGGAGACCCGGCAACGGGCGACGATTCGTCTCGGGAGACAGCACCTAGAACGGACCTCGGTGCGGTTGCAAGCGCGGAGCGAATTTCTATAGTGGCCGCCGACTGGCGACCACTCAACGCGCCAGCGCACTCGGGGACGCTCACCCGCATGGACGGCTTCGAATTCAACAAGATCGCGGGCGCGGTGCTGTCGGCTATGCTGGTGATAGCGGGCGGCAGGGTGCTGCTTGATATGGCAATGCCGCATCACGGGCCGGAGAAGCCCGGCTGGGCGCTGCCGGTCACCGAGGCGAAGGCCAAGACCGCCGCGCCCGAGGCCGCCTTCGACGTGGCCTCCGTGCTTGGGCTGCTGCCCAAGGCCAATGCCGATGCCGGCGCCGACATCTTCAAGAAGTGCATGGCCTGCCACACCGGCAACAAGGGCGACAAGAATCTGGTCGGCCCCAACCTGTGGGGCATCGTGGGCCGCAAGACGGCCTCCGCCGCCGGCTTCGAGGCGCGCTACTCGGAGGCCATGAAGGGACACGCCGGCGAGTGGACGTTCGAGCGGCTCGCCAAGTACCTGCACAATCCCGCTCAGGAGGTGCCCGGCAACAAGATGGTGTTTGCCGGCATTCCCGATAATACCGACCTGGCCGATCTGCTCGTCTACCTGCGCAAGCTGTCCGACAGCCCGGCGGCGTTGCCGACGAAGTAGGCGGCGCGACGCCTGCTCCCCCCGCCCCCCTCCAGCTCCGCGGGCACGTCCTCTCCAGATCTTCCCGAGGCGGCTGGGAGGCGGATCCGCCGTTCAAAAGCTTGATCGCCAAGGATAACTGGGCGTCGGGCATATCCTTCCCCGTTGACAAATGAAGAAGGATTAACTTGGCCACCTTACTGCGGACCGCCATATTTGCGTACTCAGCCGCAAAAGATCGGCTACAACAATCGGCAAAGGCCAAGCATAGGGGAGGACGTCCCGCCGAATGGCCCGTATTTTGAGCCTGGTGTTGGCCCCGATCGGCTTCCTCCTCCTGGTACTGCAACCCCAGGGGGTTATAGCTGCGTCAGACACGCCAAAGCAGCATCATGCCCTGTCTCTCATCGGCGAGCCTCGCTACGGCCCGGATTTCAAACACTTCGCCTGGGTCAACCCCGACGCTCCCAAGGGCGGGCGGGTCCGCCAGATGAAGTTCGGCACCTTCGATTCGCTTAACCCCTACTCCATCAAGGGCAGCCCCGTCGGCGAGGTGAGGCTGGTCTACGACAGCCTGATGACGTCGAGCCCCGACGAGGCCTCGACCAGCTACGGGCTGGTGGCCGAATGGGTCACGTATCCCGACGACTTCTCCTCCGCCACCTTCCAGCTGCGCCCCGAGGCGCGCTTCAACGACGGCACGCCGATCACACCGGAGGACGTGGTCTTCTCGCTGGAGGCCCTGAAGAAGGCCTATCCTCCCTACGCCCACTACTACAAGAACGTGGTCAAGGCCGAGAAGGTGGCTGACCGGCAGGTGCGGTTCACCTTCGACGTGACCGGCAATCGCGAGCTGCCTCTGATCGTCGGCCAGCTGGTGGTGCTGCCCAAGCACTACTGGGAGGCCACGGGCAGCAACGGCGAGCCGCGCGACCTCTCCAAGATGACCCTGGAGGTGCCGCTGGGGTCCGGCCCCTACCGCGTCAAGGACGTGGATGCCGGGCGCATCCTCACCCTGGAGCGCGTCAAGGACTGGTGGGCCAAGGACCTGCCGGTCGCCAAGGGACAGTGGAATTTCGACGAGCTGAAACTCGTCTATTTCCGCGACTTCGTGCCGGGCTTCGAGTCCTTCAAGGCCGGCGAGCTCGACTACTGGCGCGAGTCGAGCGCCAAGAACTGGGCCACCCGCTACGACTTCGATGCCGTGAAACGCGGCCTCGTGGTGCGCGAGAAGATCCCGGTGATTGAGGTGGCGCCCATGCAGGCGTTCGCCATGAACATCCGCCGCCCGCAGTTCCAGGACCCGCGGGTGCGCCGGGCCTTCAACCTCGCCTTCAACTTCGAGTGGGCGAACAAGAACCTGTTCTATGACGAATACCAGCGGATCAACAGCTACTTCGACAACTCCGAATTGAAGGCGACCGGCCTGCCCCAGGGGCGCGAGCTGGAAATCCTGAACGAGGTGCGCGACCAGGTCCCGGCCGAGGTGTTCACCACCGAGTGGAAGAACCCCGTCAACGCCGGCCCCGACGAGGACGGGCGCAAGAACCTGGCGCTGGCCGCCAAGCTGATTGCGGAGGCTGGCTACAAGCTGAAGGACGGCGTGCTGACCAATGCCGCGGGCGTGCATCTCACAGCCGAGTTCCTCAACCGCCAGCCGGACTTCGAGCGCATCATCCTGCCCTACATGGGCCAGCTGCAGAAGCTCGGCATCAAGGTAAGCCTGCGCACGGTTGACACCGCGCAGTTCGAGGTGCGGGCGCGGAAATTCGACTACGACATCGTCACGGCAACGTTCAGGCAGTCGGAATCCCCCGGCAACGAGCAGCGCAACTGGTGGGGCTCGGCGGCGGCCGACCAGGAGGGCAGCTCCAACTTGATCGGCATCAAGAGCCCCGCCATCGACAAGCTGATCGAGCAGATCATCCTGGCCCAGGACCGACCCGATCTCATCGCCGCCACGCGGGCGCTCGACCGCGTGTTGCTGTGGAACAACTACGTCGTGCCGCAGTGGCACCTGCCCTTCGAACGCCTCGCCATGTGGAACCACTACGGACGGCCGGCGAAGCTGCCGGTGCGCGATCCCTCCTTTCTGCGCGTCTGGTGGTGGGATGACGCCAAGGCCAAGCGGACCACAGACACGCGCGGCTAGAGCTTTTTTCCACGCGATGCGGATCGGACGCTGCGTCCGTTACCGGCATTGAGCCTGACGGCAGGCAGCGAGGATATTCGCCGGCGGTGACTATCCCGGTGGGGGTGGCCTGTCCTTACAATTCGACCGTCGTTTTGCTGCGACGGGACGTGGATGGCCAGCGGGCGCGATGCGGCGATGGCTACCCGGCACGCCGCTGCCACCAGGCGAGCAGCGTGCCCAGGATGCCCTTCGGCATGTAGATGATGAACAGGATGAGGAGCAGGCCGTAGATCAGCTGGTCGAGGGAGAGGGCCGAGCTGCCGAGCAGGCTCTTGAGGGTCGCCGAGCCCTGGATGACGACGCGCAGCCCTTCCGCCAGCACCTGGGTGAAGACCGCACCCACGGTGGGCCCGAGCAGCACGCCGACACCGCCGGAGATCACCGCGAACACGATGTTGAGTGACAGTCCGAGGCCGGCGATGGTATCGGGGCCGATATACATCTGGTACTGCGCGAACGCCGCGCCGCCGAGGGCCGACATGCCGGCGGAGAGGGCGGTGATCTTCAGCTTCTCGCGAGTCACATCGATGCCGACGGAGGCGGCGGCGTCCTCGTCCTGGCTGGCGGCGTCCAGCGCGTAGCGGTCCATGCTGCGGTCGACGCGCAGCCAGACGTAGAGGCCGAAAAGCCAGAGGGCGAAGGCGATGTAGTAGGCGAGCACCCGGTCGGGCTCGAACTGCACGGCGTAGAGCGAGATGCCGTCGCCGTAGCGACTGGGCTGGGTGCCGAGCGAGCCGCCGGTGTAGTCGCGCAGGCCGACGATGCAGAGGCGCACGAACTCGGTGAGAGCGAGTGTCAGCAGCGCGAAGTAGTGCCCGGTGATGCGCAGGCGGAAGCAGGGGTAGCCGACGAGGAGGCCCACCAGGGTCGCCAGCACCATGCCGAGCGGAATGCCAAGCCAGGGTGTGAGGCCGAGGTAGTTCCACAGGAGGACGACGGTGTAGGCACCGATGCCGGTGAAGGCGCCGTGGCCCAGCGAGGTCAGGCCGAAGCGGCCCATCAGCGACCACGCCGTGTAGATGAAGGACCACAGCAGGATCTGGATCAACAGGTGCAGGTAGTACTTCTCGGAGCCGGGGAAGAGCACTCGTACGACGAGCGGCAGCGCGGCGACGGCCGCAAGACCCAGGATCGGGCCCAGAATCGGGCCCAGGATCGGCGCCAGCCCGAAGCGGCGGAGCTTCATCCCTTGCCCCCGAACAGGCCCTGGGGCCGGATGAAGATGGCCAGCATGAAGAACAGGAAGGCGACCGCGTAGCCCCACTCGGTATGGAAGCAGCTGGAGCCGACGGCGATGAACTGGCTGATGATGAAAGCGGCGATGAAGCCGCCGATCATGTTGCCGAGGCCGCCGAGCACGCAGATCATGAAGATCAGCGGCCCGAACTGGAGGCCGATCTGGGGATAGATGTCGTACTGCAGCACCATCAGCGCGGCGGCGAGGCCGGCGAGCGCACCGCCGATGGCCGAGGTGACGAGGTAGAGCCTGCGGCTGTCCACGCCCATCAGCGGCATGATCTGGCGATCTTGCGCGATGGCGCGGATGGCGGTGCCGAGATAGGTACGCCTGAGGAAGAGCCACAGAGCCAGCATGGCGGCGAGCGCCACCCCGAAGGTGATAATGCGCGCCATGGCGAAATTCATGTCGAAGAAGCTGACCGAGCCGAGACGGATGCCGAGGTTGCGGAAGTCGATGCCGAAGCCCATGGTGGCGGCCGCCTGCAGGAAGAACAGGACGCCGCCCGTGACCAGGAGCTGGTTGATGGGCGGTGTGTCGAGCACCGGCCGGATGACGAGCAGGTGCAGCACCGCTCCGGCGATCGCGACCAGCACGATGCCGATCAGCGCCGCGAGCAGGAACGGCGCGCCGGCCTTGTAGGCGTGGTTGATGCCGTACATGCCGACCATGACGACCTCGGCGTAGCAGATCCACACCACGTCGATGACGCCGAAGACGAGGTTGAGGCCAAGCGCCAGGAGCGCCAGCAGGCCGGCGAGCAGCAGGCCGTTGAGGATCGCCTCCAGGAAGAAGATGTCGAGCTGGCAGTCCATCGCACAAACGGGGTCAGACCCCTCGCCTCCACGTTACGTTTCTTCCCCTGCCGCCAGACGCGAGGGGTCTGACCCCGCTCCCATCAGATCCCCATGTATGCCTTGCGGATGTCGTCGCTGGCGGCAAGATCGGCGGAGGGGCCGGCGGCCTTGATGCGGCCGGCTTCCAGCAGGTAGGCGCGGTCGGCGACCTTCAGCACCTGGCGCACGTTCTGCTCCACGATCAGCACCGTGTAGCCCTCGCTGCGGATGCGGCGCACCAGGTCGAACACCTGCGCCACGATGACCGGCGCGAGGCCCATGGAGGGTTCGTCCAGCAGCACCAGCTTCGGCCGGCTCATGAGGGCGCGGGCGATGGCGCACATCTGCTGCTCGCCGCCCGAGAGGGTGCCGGCGAGCTGGCCCTGCCGCTCCTGGAGGCGCGGGAAGAGCGTGTAGACGTAATCGAGTTGCCGGGCGAAGCCGGCCCGGGCCGCCGGCGTGAAGGCGCCCATGCGCAGGTTGTCGCGCACCGTGAGGCGCGGAAACAGCCGCCGGCTCTCCGGAACGTGGGCAATGCCGGTCTCGATGATCCGGTGTGCCGGCATCCGCACGAGGTTCTGCCCCTCCATCACCATGCTGCCCGCGGTGGACCGGATCAGGCCGGAGATGGCTCGGAGCAGCGTGGTCTTGCCGGCGCCGTTGGCGCCGATCACGGCCACCGCCTCGCCGGCATCGACGTGCATGGACACGCCGAAGAGGGCCTGGAAGCCGCCGTAGCCCGCGTCGATGGCGTCGAGCTGAAGCATTCAGGCCCCCGCGTCCGCGCCGAGATAGACCTCGACCACGCGCTTGTCCGACTGGGCCGCCTGGGGGGCGCCGTCGAAGATCTTCTCGCCGTGGTCGAGCACGACCACGCGGTCCACCACCCGCATCAGCACACCCATGATGTGCTCCACCCAGACGATGGTGATGCCCTTGTCCTTGCGAATGCGCTGCAGCATGTCGGCCGCCAGCTCCATCTCGCGGTGGTCGAGGCCGTTGAGGCTCTCGTCGGCCAGCAGCAGGGTGGGCTGGGTGGCCAGCGCCCGGGCCAGCTCCAGCTTCTTGAGCGCGGCGGCACCGAGGCCATCAGTGGTCGTGGCGGGGTCGGCCGGCAGGCCCACCAGGCCCAGCGCCTCCTCGGCCTGGCGCCAGCAGGTCGCGCGGTCGGTCTTGCCGTTCTGGCCGAACCAGGCCGACAGGGCGACGTTCTCGAGCAGCGTCAGATTGTGGAACGGCCGGGGGATCTGATAGGTGCGGCCGATGCCCTTGTGGCAGATCCGGTTGGGGGGCAGGCCGGCGATCTCTCCGTCCTTGAAGCGCACCGAGCCGGCGCTCGGCGGGAGCATGCCGGCGATGCAGTTGAAGGTGGTGCTCTTGCCCGAGCCGTTGGGGCCGATGAGGCCCAGGATCTCGCCGTCCTCGACGTGGAAGGAGACGTTGGAGACGGCAGTGAAGCCGTTGAACGTCTTGGTCAGGCCTGAGACGGTGAGGAGGGGCATGCGGCTACGGGGTCAGACCCCTCGCGACGACATTTCGTTCTTCACTCGAACGCTGGAGGCGAGGGTCTGACCCCGTTCCGAGGTCTGACCCCGGTCCATCACCGCGCGTAGGCGTGGCCGGCGGGCAGGGGCAGCACCGGATCGGCGGTGCGGATCGCGGTGGGCCACACCACCTTGGTCTGGCCCTTGACGAATTGCATCACTACCGGCGAGGAGCGCGCGTTCTGGCCCGCCATCTGGTGGCCCGGCGGGTTGAACTTCACGCCGTAGCCCTGGATGGTGCCGCCATCGGGAATGTCGGTCTCCGCCGCCGCCTTGCGCAGGGCCTCCGGATCGAAGCCGCCGTATTTCTTGATGGCGCGCGGCAGCACGTCGGTGAAGAAGATCCAGGCCTGGTTGAAGCCCATGGAAACGTGCGTCGGCACCTCGTTGGCCTTGGTCTCGGCCTTGTATCGCTTCACCATCTCGGCCGTGATATCGCCCAAGCCCGGCGCCAGGGTCTTGGGATCGAGCAGCTGCGCCGCCACCGGATCGACGTTGTAGATGAGGTCCGCGTCGTCCTTGAATGTCTCGATCAGCTTGTCGATCTGGCCGTAGCCCGCGCCGTGGCCGATGAGCGCGGCCCACTTGAGGCCCGCCTCCTTGGACTGGCGCAGGAACAGGGTGATGTCGGGGTTGTAGCCGGTGTGGAGGATCACGTCCGGCTGGGCGCGCCGCAGCTTGGTGACCAGCGCCGACAGATCAGGCGAGGTGGCGGCATAGCCCTCCTTGAGGGCGATCTGCATGCCCAGCTCCTTGCACTTGAGCTCGTTACCCATGGCAACGCCGACGCCGTAGGGGCCGTCCTCGTGGATGATGGCGACTTTGACGGCCTTCACGTCCTTCTTGAGCCTGGTCTGCGCATTCTCGGCGACGAAGGTGCAGGAGGCCTCGCCGAACTGGTCGGAATGCACCTGCGGGCGGAACACGTACTGCAGGTTCTTGTCCTTGAAGACCGCGGAGGCGACGCACACGTTGGCCCACATGAACTTCTTGGCGGCGTCCACGCGCGCCGCCATCGGCACGCAATGGGCGCTGGAGAAGACGCCCATCAGCAGATCGACTTTGACGTCGTTGAGCAGGCGCTCGGCCTCGTTGATGGCTACGTCGGTCTTGGACTGGGCGTCGGCCTCGATAGCGACGATCTTGTGGCCCTCGACGCCGCCCTTCTCGTTGATCATGTCGATGGCGATCTTGTTGCCGATGGCAGCGGCCTTCGAGCCGCCGGCGGCGAACGCGCCGGTGTGGTCGTAGATCACGCCGACCTTGATGTCGGCGGCGGCCGATGTCGCGCACAGCAACAGGCCCGCGACAAATGCCGCCGCGCGGGCGAGCCCGAAACGCCTCATGTGTATCCTCCCCTCGAGCGGAACGCCGTTGGTTATGTCTTTTGCGGGAGTGTGCGAACACGCAGCGTCCCGTGTCAACCGGAACCCGCTCCGATCATGCGCTATTCGGCGAAATGCTCGGCCGCTACGCCCCGGCAGTCCATCTCGTACTCCAGGCCGCGCACGGGCGGGCGGCACAGGTGCCATGTGAGCCCGGCGCGGGCGGCGCCGCGGCGAACGATCTCGTCAGCGAAGAACGGGTAAAGATCGTGCACCGTGTAGACCTGGGTCGCCGTGGTGTCGCTCCAGCTGCGGCCGAGGAGGCCGAGCCGCCGCTCCATCTCGCCCAGCACGAAGACGGCCTTCTCGCGCATCGCCTCGGGGCTGGTCTCGCCATGGCGGATCGTGCGCTCGTGGTAGAGGGCACCGCCCTCGCGGGCTTCACCGCTGCCGGAGACGACGAAGGTCGGCGCAGACCGCTGCGACGGCACCGTGAAGCAGAAGGCGTGGAGGCATGGCTCGGGCGGCTGAGCCAGCTCGGGACAGACATTGCTGCGGGCGACGGGGTTGGTGGTGCCGTCGTAGATGCCCCACCTGGCGAGCGTCCTGACGTAGTGCTCGTTGAAGGCGCGGAAGCCGTCGTCGGTGAAGGGCAGGGGCGAGCGCAGCTCGCACGCGCAGAAGGCGGTGATCGGTCTCTGGCGCGCCGCAATCAGGGCCTCGACGCGCTCGAAGCCCACCGCCAGTGGTTGCGGTTCCCGGAACGCCACCCGCTCGATCTGGAACCCAGGCTCGGCTACGACCCCGGCCGAGTACTGGAAGACAGCCGGGATGAAGCGGTAGCTGCCCGGGGTGAAGGTGGCGATGGTCACAGGTGCGGGCTCCTCTCCTCCTGGGGGGTCTTTGCACGACGCCCGCCTGCTGCCGGTCGATCCGCGCTTCAGGCTCCGGTAAACCGCGCCGCAATGGGCTATTCCGCGGCGATGCGCGCGGCGGCGTTGGCCTCCAGCCGCTCGATCAGGTAGGCCGTATCCATCACGTCGCCGAACGTGACATAGAAATTGACCAGCGAGGCGTTGTGCTCCTCGTCGCTGTTGGCGGCGTTGGCGTCGCTCACCATGACGGTCTTGAAGCTCATCATCATGGCGTCGCGGGCGGAGGACTCGCAGCAGACGTTGGTCACCGTCCCGGCTATGAGCACGGTGTCGTAGCCGCCGGCGCGCAGGCGCACCGCGAGATCGGACGACTCGGGCAGGAACGCGCTGAAGCGGTATTTCTGTACGATCGTGTCGCCCGGCTTGATGTCCAGCTCCGGGTAGAGCTGGTGGCCCACGGAGCCCTCGGTCATGGACTCGATGCGCTTGGCCACCTTCTCGGCGCGGACGTTGGCCTGCATGGTGAGCCAGGTCGGGTCGTAGGTGTTCCTGATCCAGACCACCCTGCCGCCGGCGCGGCGGACGGCTGCGGCGAGCCGGTTGACGTTGGGCACGATCTCCACCGCTGTACGGCACAAGGCGTGCGCAACGCCCTCCACCATGAACCCGTTCTGCATATCGACCACGACGAGCGCCGTGCGGGCAGGATCGAGGTCGGCGTAGGGGTGGGCGGTACCGTGACGCTCCACGACGCGCTCGACGGCCCATTTCGGGATGCTCAGGGCATGCATTCAGCGTCCTCCTGCGGGGCGTGGCTCAGGCACTGTGGACCGGCCGATCGTTGCGGTCGAGACCTCCCGCCTTGAAGCAGCGCACATCACAGCTGTCTTGGCGGCGACCTGGGCGACCACGCCCAGGTCGTGCGATGGTATAGACTGGATCCAGCGCCGTCATGGGCTTCTGGAAGATTGGGGCTCTGGAAGATCATGAAGACGACGCCGCGCTTCGCATCGGCGGCCTGCGAGGCGGCCGCGGGCTGGATTGCCGAGCGGCCGTCGCTGGAGCTGCCGATTGCGGTCTGAGGAAAGCGAGCCATGCACCACCAACTGACGGCCAATAAAGAGACGTGCCATTGGGGCTTCTTCGATGCCAGGCGCAAGCCGGTGCTGACCATCGACTCCGGCGACCGCGTCACCATCGACACGCTCAGCGGCGCCCCGGATTTCATCCCCAAATCCGGCTTCCACGTGCCGTCGGAGCTGGCCGAGGTGCACGCCGGCGCCGAGCGCTTCGAGGGCGGCTCGCACATCCTCACCGGCCCCGTTGCCGTCACGGGCGCGAAGCCCGGACAGGTGCTGGAGGTGCGGATCATCGACGTGAAGCTGCGCCAGGACTGGGGTTACAATCTCATCCGGCCGCTCGCCGGTACGCTGCAGGACGACTTCCACGAGACGCGCCTGATCCACATCCCGCTCGACGCCGAGCGCAACGTCGGCCGCATGCCCTGGGGCCTGGAGCTGCCCCTGGCGCCGTTCTTCGGCATCATGGGCGTGGCACCGCCGAAGGCGTGGGGCCGCATCACGTCGATCGTGCCGCGCGCCCACGGCGGCAACCTCGACAACAAGGAGCTGGTGGCCGGGGCTACGCTGTTCCTGCCGGTCTTCGTCGAGGGCGCCATGTTCTCGTGCGGCGACGGCCACGGGGCGCAGGGCGACGGCGAGGTGTGCATCACCGCCATCGAGACGGCGCTGCAGGGCACCTTCGAGCTGATCGTTCGCGACGACCTCAGCTTCACCTACCCGCGCGCCGAGACGCCGGAGCACTACATCACCATGGGCATGGACCCCGACCTCGACCAGTGCGCGGTGATGGCGCTGCGCGACATGATCCGGCTGATCTGCGAGCGCACCAACCTGTCGCGGGAGGACGCCTACACCCTCTGCAGCCTGGCCGCCGACCTGCACGTCACCCAGACCGTGAACGGCTCCAAGGGCATCCACGTGATGCTGAAAAAGTCGCTGCTGCGTGAGAAGGGCAGTAAGGCAGTAGGGCAGTAGGGCAGTGCGTTCCCTACTTACTGCCTTACTGCCTTACTGCCTTATTCCCCTATTGCCCTATTTGACGGCTTCCCTAAAGTCGCCGGATGGATCGGCGGGGCAACATCCGCACCGCACGGATCGAGCGAAGGGACAACACGACCGGGGGTCTGAACATGTCAGGGGCTAGGTGGCGCGCCTCGATCTGCGGCGCGGCGATGGGAGCGGTCATGGCGCTGGGCTGGACCGCCCCGGCGCAGGCGCAGGAGCTGAAGATCGGTATCATGGCAGTGCTGTCCGGCCCACAGGCGGTGCTCGGCGGGCAGCTGCGCGACGGCTTCATGCTGGGGGTCAAGCACGCCGGCGGCAAGCTGGGCGGCCTCGCCACCACTGTCACCGTGCAGGACGACGAGTTAAAGCCCGACGTGGCGGTCGGCAAGGCCAAGCAGCTGATCGAGCGCGACAAGGTGGATTTCGTCGTCGGCCCGGTGTTCTCCAATATCCTGATGGCGATCCACCGGCCGATCACCGACGCCAAGGTGTTCCTGATCAGCCCCAACGCCGGCCCGTCGCCGCTCGCCGGCAAGGGCTGCAGCCCGTATTTCTTCGTGACCTCCTATCAGAACGACCAGCCGCCCGAGGTGCTCGGCAAGTACGCCCAGGACAAGGGGTACAAGAAGGCCTTCCTGCTGGCGCCCAACTACCAGGCCGGCAAGGACATGATCGGCGGCTTCAAGAAGCACTTCAAAGGCGAGGTGGCCGACGAGGTGTATACCCCGCTCGGCCAGCTCGATTTCTCCGCCGAGCTGGCGCGTATCGCCGCCGCCAAGCCCGATGCGTTCTTCGTGTTCATGCCCGGCGGGATGGGCGTCAACCTCGTCAAGCAGTACCGCCAGGCGGGGCTGGAGAAGCTCCCGTTCCTGTCGGTGTTCACGGTGGATGAATCGACCCTGCCGGCCCAGCAGGACGCGGCGCTAGGCTTCCTGTCCGGCATGACCTGGGCGCCCAACACCGATACGCCCGAGAATAGGAGGTTCGTGGCCGACTTCGAGAAGGAGTTCGGCTATGTGCCCGGCAGCTACGCCATGCAGGCCTACGACGCGGCACAGCTGATCGGCAGCGCGGTGAAGGCGGTGGGCGGCAACCTCGCCGACAAGGACGCGCTGCGGGCAGCCATCAGGAAGGCCGACTTCAAGTCTGTGCGGGGCGCATTCCGGTTCAACACCAACGGCTTTCCGGTGCAGGATTTCTACCTCGTGAAGGTGGCCAAGCGCGCCGACGGCAAGTTCCAGACCGAGGTGGTGCAGAAGGTCTTCCAGGACCACGCCGACGCCCATGCTGTCGAGTGCCCGCTGAAGTGAGAAAGGGGTCAGGCCCTGCGGGTCTGACCCCACGGCAGTCGGGCGTCGGGCGTCGGCAGTCGTTAGCCGCGTCCGCCGATCACCGACACCCGACTGCCGACCCCCGACTGCCGTAACCGCTCATGTCCACCACCCTGCTCATCGTCCAGGTTCTGAACGGTCTGCAGCTCGGGATACTGCTGTTCCTGGTGGCGGCGGGGCTCACCCTGGTGTTCGGGGTGATGGACTTCATCAACCTCGCCCACGGCGTCCAGTACATGCTGGGCGCCTACCTGGCCGTGATGCTCTACGGCGCCACCGGCAGCGTGCTCGCCAGCATGGCGCTCACCTTGCCGGCCTCGCTCCTGTGCGGGCTCGTCCTGGAGGCGCTGGTGTTCCGGCACCTTTATCAGCGCCACCATCTGGAGCAGGTGCTGGCGACCTTCGGCGTGATCCTGTTTCTGAACCAGGGGGTGAAGATCGTCTGGGGCGCGGCGCCGCTCAACATGCCGGTGCCCGCCATCCTCTCCGGGTCGATCCCGCTGATGGAGGGGCTGCGCTATCCGGTCTACCGCTTCGCCATCATGGCCGCGGGCTTGGGCGTGGCGGCGGCGCTCTATCTCGGCATCACCTCCACCAGGGCCGGCATGCTGGTGCGGGCCGGCGCCACCGATGCGCCGATGGTCTCCGCGCTCGGCGTCGATATCAAGCTGCTGTTCACCATCGTGTTCGGCTGCGGCGCCATGCTGGCGGGATTCGCCGGCGCCATGGTGGCGCCGATCCTGTCGGTGGAGCCCGGCATGGGCGACCAGATCCTGATCCTCGCCTTCGTGGTGATCGTGATCGGCGGCATCGGCTCCATCCGTGGCGCGTTCGTGGCCGCCCTGCTGGTGGGCGTGATCGACACACTGGGCCGCTCGTTCGCGACCGACCTGCTGCGCCTGTTCCTGAGCCCCAGCACCGCGCGCACGATCGGGCCGGCGCTGGCCTCCATGTCGATCTATCTGCTGATGGCCGGCGTGCTGGCCGTGCGGCCCGCCGGCCTGTTCCCCGCCAGGGGACGTGCCTGATGCCCCCTCGACTGCGCGCTGTCCTGGATGCCGTGGCGCGCGGGCTCTGCGCCCTCACGTTCGACCAGCGCATGGCCGCCGGCCTGTTCGCCGCCATTGCTCTGCTGCCTCTGCTGGCACCGCTCCTCGGCGGCGGCTATGTGCTGCACATCGGCGGACGCGCGATGATCCTGGCTCTGGCCGCCATCTCCCTGGAGCTGCTGATCGGTGTCGGCGGCATGGTCTCGTTTGGGCACGCGGCGTTCCTCGGCATCGGCGCTTACGGCGCCGGCATCGCCGCCAGCCACGGCCTCGGCACGCTCGCTGTGGCCCTGCCGGCGGCGCTGGCCGCCTCCGCGGTTTTTGCGCTCCTCACCGGGGCCATCGCGGTGCGTACCCGCGGTGTCTACTTCATCATGATCACCCTGGCGTTCGGGCAGATGGGCTTCTTCGTCGCCACCTCGCTCGCGCCCTACGGCGGCGACGACGGCCTCGGCTGGCCGGGGCGCACGCTGATGCTCGGAACCCACGCGCTCAAGAACGAGACGGTGTTCTTCTATGCGACCGTGGGTGCTGCCGCGGCGGCCTACGTGCTGACGAGCCGCCTCGCCGCCTCGCGCTTCGGCCGTGTGCTGCGCGGGCTGACGGGCAGCGAGACGCGGCTGCAGGCCATCGGCTTCGCGCCCTATCCGTTCCGGCTCGCGGCCTACGTCATCGCGGGGACGATGTGCGGCGCTGCCGGGTTCCTGCTCGGCAACCACGCCGAGTTCGTGAGCCCGGCCTACATGCACTGGCAGCGCTCGGGCGAGCTGATCGTGATCGTGCTCCTGGGCGGAACCGGCACCATGTACGGCCCGGTCCTCGGCGCGGTCGTCTATGTGCTGCTGGAGGAGGTCCTGTCGGGGTTCACCGAGCATTGGAAGGCGATCCTGGGGCCGATCCTGGTGCTGGTGGTGCTCTTCGCCAAGGGCGGGATGGCCGGCGGCATCGAGCAGGCGGTGGCCGCGTGGCGTCGCCGCAGGCCGGGGCCGCGCGAGCTGGTCGAGGCGCTGGCAACATTGGCCCGGCGGCGGGCGGCGGGCCGGTCGGCCGCCGCTGTCGCCCGATGGGAGCAGGCGGGGGAGGCGGCACGGCGCCAGCGCGATCTGGTCTGGCCGATCGTTAAGCGCGCGCTCGGCCGCGCGCGGGTCCGCGTCGCCGCGTGGAGAGGGGACCTGGGCGTGATGACCGAGGAAGGTCTGGCGCGGCTGTTCCAGCAACGCCGGAGCCTCACGCTCGCTTTGGGGCGGCAACTCGATGGACTTCTCTCCCTCCTGAAAGGCACTGTCGCCGAGGCCCAGGCGCGCTGGCACCCCTGGAAGATGGCGTTTGGAAGGCGGCTGGTGTCCCTCGTACTTCTCGCCGAGCGCAACATCGCCGATGCCGCCCAACGCTGGAAGCGACGATGAGCCGCCCCCTCCTCATCCTGGAGCGGCTGCAGAAGGCCTACGGCGCCCTCAGGGTGACCGACGGCGTCGATCTCGCCGTTGCGGCCGGAGAGACGCACGCCGTCATCGGTCCCAACGGTGCCGGCAAGACCACGCTCATCAACCAAGTCTCCGGCGCCGCGCTCCCCGATGCCGGCCGTATTCTCTTCGATGGGCGGGATATCACAAGCCTCCCCATGCCCGCCCGTGCCGCCCTGGGGCTCGCGCGCTCGTTCCAGATCACGCAAATCCTGCCGCGGTTCAGCGCGCTGGAGAACGTGGCGCTGGCGGTGCAGGCGCGTTGTGGCTCCAGCTTCAGGTTCTGGCGGCCGGCGGCGGGCGAATCCGCGCTCAACGCCCCGGCCATGCAAGCGCTGGCGACGGTCGGCCTGGGCCGGCGGGCGCAGATGCCGGCGGGCGCCCTCTCGCACGGCGAGAAGCGCCGGCTGGAGCTGGCCATCGCGCTGGCCCAGGCGCCCAAGCTCCTCCTGCTCGACGAGCCCATGGCCGGGGTGGGAGCCGAGGAGACGCGCGGGCTCATCGAGACTCTCAAGGGCCTGAAGCGGCGCCACACTCTCGTCCTGGTGGAGCACGACATGCAGGCGGTGTTCGCGCTGGCCGACCGCATCTCGGTGCTGGTGGAGGGCCGCATTATCGCCACCGGCAGCCCGGGGGCGGTGCGCGCCAACCCCGAGGTGCGGGCCGCCTATCTGGGGAAGGCGGCATGAGCGACGCCCTGCTCACCATCTCCGGCCTGCAGGCCGGCTACGGCGAGGCGCAGGTGCTGCTCGGCGTCGACCTTGTCGTCGGGAAAGGCGAGGTGGTGAGCCTCATGGGCCGCAACGGCATGGGCAAGACCACCACCGTCCTGGCGCTCATGGGCCTCCTGCCCCTCACTGCCGGCGACATCCGCTTCGACGGGCGCCCGATTGCTGGCGAGCCGCCTTTCCGCATCGCCCAGGCCGGCATCGGCCTCGTTCCGGAGGGCCGGCACATCTTCCCCACCCTCACGGTGGAGGAGAACCTGATCGCCACCGCCGCGCCCCGCGAGGGGCGGCCGGGTTGGACGTTGGAGCAGGTCTACGCCTTCCTGCCGCGGCTGGCCGACCGCCGGCGCCACTGGGGTGACCAGCTCTCCGGCGGCGAGCAGCAGATGCTGGCCATCGGCCGCGCCCTCATGACCAACCCGAGGCTCCTCGTGCTCGACGAGGCCACCGAGGGGCTCGCGCCCATGATCCGCGAGGAGATCTGGGACCGTCTCGCGGCGCTCAAGCGCGACGGCCTCTCGATGCTGGTAATCGACAAGACCGTGGACGCCCTCATGCAGCTCTGCGACCGCCACCTCATCCTGGAGAAGGGCCGCGTGGTGTGGCAGGGCACCTCTGATGCGTTGGCAGCCGACCCGGTGGCGTGGGACCGGTATTTGTCGGTGTAGCTCGGTGCGGCCGAGTTTCGTCTCAGACCCTCTGGGTCTGACACCATGGACTCCGACGCCGGCTTGTGTGGCGGTGTCAGACCCAGAGGATCTGACACCACGGTTGGAACGCGGACATTGCCGGTCTATGAGTAGAGCAGCAGGCCGAATGCAGGGGAGCGATTTCCATGAAGGCGATGAAGGCGGGGGTCACCAAGGCGGGCAAGGGCATCGACAACATCGCCTGGAACATCCTGGGACAGACGTATGTGCCCAAGCAGGTGAGCGAGTCCTCTTTCTCCTGGCACGCGCTGCTCCCGCCGGGCACTTTCGTGCCGCCGCACATCCACGCCGACCAGGACGAGTTCATCTACGTGCTGGAGGGCAAGTTCGACCTGATCCTCGACGGCAAGGAGGCGACCGCTACCGCGGGCGATCTCATCCGGCTGCCGATGAGGGTCATGCATGGGCTCTTCAACAAGAGCGACCAGCCAATCAAGTGCCTGTTCTGGGTGTCGCCGACGGGCAAGCTGTTCGACCTCTTCAAGAAGATCGACGGGGTGCCCGACCC
>Ga0070705_100000665_pt1 | contig 19702 bp, 20 predicted proteins | sample KBSK5253metaG_FD_65455 | JGI IMG/M metagenome (GOLD analysis project Ga0070705, IMG submission 65455) | Corn, switchgrass and miscanthus rhizosphere microbial communities from Kellogg Biological Station, Michigan, USA - KBS K5-25-3 metaG | ecosystem: Host-associated > Plants > Roots >... | reverse complement strand
TATCCCTTGAGGCGACTTGGCGTCATCACCTAAGGCAGGAGCCGGATGCGTTAGTAGCGCTCGTCCGGATCTGTGGAGGGGGTGATTAGTAATAGTCATTCCTACTCCGACTGGCTGTGGATTTGATACTTGACGGATTCTCAACGCGAATGACTGAGACCAACGGCAATCCTAAATCACGTACCTTTCTTAGCATTCCATGCAGCGCCGCCTGATCGACCACCGGTCCGGTCAGTAGCGTGTTGCCGTTGTCTTCCAGAGTGATGGTTACGCTCCCAAACCAGTCAGTCCATTGCCGACCCAGGTGGCCCTTGACCCGGATTTGATAGACCATTAATTGACCTGATTCAGTATCTAGTTTGAGGTTGTCCAACATTACTCCGCACCTGTTTGTGGCCAGTCATAATGCGTACTCAATGTACACAGGTTAGTATGGCTACTTTCGGTGTTGAGGTATAGATACTAAAGTATTGTTCAGTAGTATTGTTTTTGAGGCTATGAGAGCGGCGGATATTCTTCAGATCTGACTAGAGCACACCCAACTCGCGCGCGCGCGCCACGGCTTCAGTGCGCCGTTGGACCTGAAGTTTGCCAAAGATTCGTTGATTGTGCCCTTTTACCGTGATCTCGGCGAGGAAGAGCCGCGCGGCAATTTCACGATTCGACAGTCCCTCGGCAATCAGTTGTAATACTTCTAACTCGCGTTGACTTAGCGGCTCGATAAGCGGCTGCGGAGTTTGGGTACGGTGAGATCTGTTCAGTCTCGCCTGCTTCTCAGCTTCAAAAACGTCCAGCAACCTGCTTACGTATTCCGGCATAACCCCTCGAGCGACTGCTTCGGATAGTAGCTCAGCCATCGGAGAACCTTCGTCGATAAAGATACGGATAAAACCGCCCGGCTCTGCCAGTGCCAGCGTCTCAGTCAGCAGTTGTATCGCCATATTCTTTTCGCCGTGCGCATGCAGCGCGACCGCCTGCAGCACCATAACCTTCAGCCGTTCATCCTCCCATCCCTTGGTCTCGATGTCGCGGCGAAATGGCTCGAGCGCCGCGAGCGCCGCGGACGAGTCCCCACTCGCAAGGCTTACGCGGGCCTGGCTCATGGGGAGTTCGTATGTTTGAGCGAGATTGGCCGCGGCTTCGAGCTTGTTCTGGCGAAGCAACGTAACAACTTGTGCGGCGGCAACCTCGGGCATCCGATGAGTGAAGTTATTTTGGCGCACGGACTGAGCAGCTTCGGATAGGATTGCGGCCGCGCCGGCCACATCTCCCTGAGCAAGTTTCAGGCGGGCAAGAAAAATCTCACACGTAGCGATTCGATCGTTGTGTTCGATTTGTCGCGCCAGTTGGCCGCTTTGTTGCGCGTGCAGCTTAGCGGCATCGAGGTCATTCCATTCGTAGCATATCCGGCCCAGACCCAGTTGAGCCTCGCTCGCGAACGGGAGCGGCGGATCACCAAGCTCTTGCAAGACACCCTGAAAGGTTTGGGCCGCCAGGTAGAGCTGATTTTCTCCTTCCTGCAAGCCACCCAGACCTATTGTCGCCAGCAGAGTGAAGATGGTATTCCCGGACGCCTGGCCGATAGAGACAACTTCGGTATATGCCTTCTTGGCGGCGGCACGGTTACCCTGAAGGTGATAGGCATAACCCAGCTTACACGCAGTGGAGGTGCGGAACGCCAGGTTGTCAGGGTGCAGATATTCTAGAGCGCGGCGCGATTCGGCGATGATGGTTTCCAACTGATTCTGACTTGTGGCGGCAGTGGCCCGGATGGCGGCGATCCGGCCTATCAGGTCTCGGTTCTTTTCAATCGGCTCGGCGTCTTTCAGCGCGGCTTCAGCAGCTCGCAGTTTTGGTTCGGCGGCGCTCGTTTGGCCTGTGACCAATAACACCGAGGCATACGACGTCCACAACGACGGCCGGGCATCCAATACGGTTGTTGGCAGTGACGCCAGCCAGTTCAGCACCGGCGCCACTGCGCCACGAAAGTGCAGGGGCATCCCTTTTCCTTCTATCAAGCGCTCCGCGCGCTCGTAATCTTTGGCGGCGGTTGCGTGGTGAAAGGCTTCGATGTCCAGGCCGTTATCTTCGTACCATTCGCTCGCGCGTATGTGTAGTTCGTTGACGCTCATCAACTCATTCTCCGAAGCTGACGTCGACGATGCGGCACTCTGGTTCAATCGCTGTCGCAGCAAATCCGAGAAGAGGTGATGATAGCGGTACCAACGCCGCTCGTTGTCCAGAGGGACGATGAACAGGTTGGCTTGCTCGAGATATTCAAGCGTTTCCTGCCCTGACACAGATGCGTCGAGCAGAACAGCATTACAGAGAGGCCCGCACATGCGGTCGAGGATGGACGTCCGCAACAGGAAAGTCTGAACGCTTTCGGATTGCTGTTGAAAAACTTCTTCAACCAGATAGTCCATCACGAAACTGTGACTGCCGGTGAAGGATTTGATAAAACCGGTGACGTCCTTTTGTCCCTGGAGTGAAATCGCGGCTAATTGCAGACCGGCAATCCACCCTTCGGTGCGCGTTTCGAGCGCGGCGATGTCATCGGTCGATAGCGTGAGGTCCATTACCTGGTTGAGAAACTCCGCGGCTTCGGAAGCGTCAAAACGCAAATCCGTCACTCGCAGTTCAGTAAGGTGATCCCCAGCGCGCAACCGTGCCAGCGCTAGATCCGGGTCCTCACGAGTGACGATGACCAGGCGCATCTGAGGCGGCAGGTGCTCGATCAGATAGGTGAGTGCAAAATCGATCGGTTTCGAATCAATAACGTGGTAGTCGTCCAGGACGAGGACGATATCTCTCGGAACGCTGGCGATTTCGTTTAGCAGTGCGGTGAGAATCGATTCGGCCGCCGGCGGCTGTGGTGATTGGAGCATGCCCAACACACCTTTTCCAATATTCGCCTCAATCGTCCGCAGTGCAGCGACGACGTAGAACAGAAAGCGTGTGGGGTCGTTATCCCCTTGATCCAGCGACAGCCAGGCCACCGATCGCTGGCAACCGGCGACCCACTCGCTGACCAGCGTGGTTTTGCCGAAGCCCGCCGGGGCAGAGATGAGCGTCAGTTTGCGCCGCACACCCTCGTTCAGCCGCTCGATCAGCCGGGATCGGAGGACAACTTTATGCCGAGGTGAGGGGATGTAAAGTTTAGTTGCTAGAATTGGCGTGGGCACAGATCAATTACGAAACACCTATCCCAAAGTTCGAAAAGCGGAAAACCAAAAAATCAACAACGCGTTCCATCAACCCTGAGCCTGGTCACCGGTGTCGTGTGCGTCTTAGTTTATTCGCCGATCACTGTGCTGGTGATCTTGTCCTTCAACTGCTCACGCTTCACTGCGATCTGGCAAGGGTCGCGTGGCACGACGATAGGGGGAACTCGAGGCGCACAGACATTCAGCAGATGTCCGGACTACACGGCATCCACTAGAGAGATGAACGCAAGCCGTTCCCATGTTGTGCGGTGTGGCCGGAGCTCAGTTGCAGTTGCAATAAGCGGCAAATGAATCCTTGCCTCCTATCTCTTTGATGCTCCGCCCTGCTTTCCTCCGCGCTTCACTTTCGACTTCACCGCCGGCCGCTTCTTAGACCCCGCCACAGGCACCAGCGCAGTCAAGAGCCTTGCAAAGGACTCCCGCACACAGTCCGGGCCACATTCCGACTTCGAGCCATTGCCGACGCTGCCTCCACCGTGCGAGTGGGTCGCAGCGGAGGTGTCGTGGGACGCAGCGGAGTGGTCGTGGCCCGATCCGGCTGCCTCATCATGCTCCGGGCAATAATCGCCTTCGATGTATATCGAGACGTTGTACGGACCCGCCACCTTTGCCTCTTCTATGTGCACATGCAACGGGCCATTGTCATGAACGGCTACCGTCATTTGCTGATCTATGTGGCCCGAAATCTTGCGGTCTTTCCTTTCCGCTTTGGCGAGAGCTATGGCGGCGTCAGATTTCGGGGTCTGCTGATCGCGATTCAAATCATCGGGGTTGATTCTCTTCGGATTCAACTGGCGCGCAAGCGCGGCGATATCTTTGACCGGAGAGATCATCCGCGCGAACGCCCTACCCGTGGTGGCATTGCCTTGCAGCACATCTGCCTTAACTTGCAGCGAAATGCTGTCACCAACCACAGGAAGAAGGTTATTGGCCACGATAGAGTAACGCAGACGCGTGCGCGCATAGACGTTCACCGCCAGATCGCAAGCCTCGTTTCTATTGCGATTGGTTCCTACTGGGAGTATGTCCAACACGTTGGCCGAAACATGCGCGATGTTCCTTTGTGCGCGGCGCTCTTTCGGATTGACGAGTAGACGTGAGTACTTAGGTCCACGCAAGGTCCCGGCGCCCACCGGCGCCATGAGGCTATCGGGCGTGAACATTACCATTGCGTCCAGCGTCCGGGCCTTGAAGCTCACCATCATCCGCCACTTTCCAACCCAACATGCCGCATCAGCACTGTCACGCTGCAAGACCAGGGAGAGCCGGCCGCTCGAACGCTTAGCCGTCACGTGCGGTCTGCGGCAGCAGTGGGCGCAACCCATTCCCTCCATGTCATGACCAGAGACGGTGGATCCGTCGCCGTATACCATGGTTCCGTCGGGGCCGTGCAGATGGAACGACCAGTTGGAATCGTCGAAATCCATGCCTTGCGCGGTAATGAGAAACGCGTCGTCGGCTGAGGTCGCGTCGAACTCGACGTGGGTATATTCGCCGGCGAAGAGCTCCATGACCGGGTCGAAGATGCTGGTGAAACCGATGGCTGCGGCTAGGGCGTTGGAATAGAACTTGTCGATGGTCCCGGCGGTTTCACCATGAAATACCTGTTGCGTGCTTAGCGTCTGGCCTTTGTCCACCATGCTTTGGAGCGTCGGATAGTCCACGTCCGCGCCCGTTCCGAATCCCATCGAGAAGACCGCCGTTGGCGAAAAGCTCCCGTTCGGAATTGAGCTCATCGGCGATCCTGAAGTGAGCAGCCCATCGGTCAGCATGGCGAGGTAGCGCTGTTCGTCGGCGGGAACTCCGCCGAACGGAGGCGTCACCATCGTGTTCTTGACATCCAGCAGGGCGTCGGCCAGCGGCGTGCCACCGCCAGGGGTCATGGCTGCGGCCGCCGAGTCGAACGACGCGCGGCTGAAGCTGGATCCCGATTTGATTAGACCAAAACCAGGTCCGGCGAAAACGGCCTGAAAATCGTTTGCCAGGAGCCGCCGGAAGGTCTTCACCCCCGCTATGGTGTAGATCACGCCGCTGCTCTGCACCGTTTCGCAGTCCTGTAGAAACGCGGAAACACCGCGCTTGGCAGCCTCCCACTTGGTGACGTCGGGCGCGCCGCTGGTCATCGGGTCCGGTGTCATACCCATCATGGAACCAGTGCGATCGAGTCCGATGCCGATTACCGCAATGGTGTCGTACGCGTATCCGTAAGCGTTACGGTAGTCCAGGGTATCGACGTTGCGTTGAATACCCAAAGCACTGAAGTCGGGCATCGGGATGGAGGACGCGATGCCTGCAGTAGTGCCGTAGCCGGGCGTCGCGCCGACCCACGGATACATGATGTCGTTGCGGTTGTGTTGGGGGTTTCCTCCGCTCACCGGGTAGTCGGAAGCATGTCCGTCCGCTTGCCACATCGCCCACAGCCGATCGATGTTGCAGTGATGGAGGTAGAAGATTGGATCGAAGGGCGAAACACTCGGAAAACTCATTTGTCCCGGTCCCCCGAACCAGCCGTGCAAGCCGTTGTGCATTTGCTGACTCGGAAAACTGGAAAGCCCCGTGCCGCTTTCCACTGCGTTCTGGAAGGCGGGATAGGTCGTTTTCCCTAGGGCTTGATTCAAGTCGGTTGCGGAGGGGAGTCCGGAGAGTGCTCCGATTCCACGCTTGAGCGGGCCGGCCTGGGTGCCGAACGCAGAGTGCAGCCGCCAACCGGTGAGACCGGCTGGCCACCAAGGCGGGGCAGGCGTCGGGTTCGTGCCGGTACCCGGGGCGTCCGCGGCAAAATAACCGCGGCGGACCTGGTTCGAAACGGTCCCGTTCGGACCCAGAAAGGTGTCGGTCATGATCGGCGCCGGATCCGTCCAATCCCAATAAGGAAGCATGACGCCGGCAACCTTGGACTGTAGATCCAATTCAAAGCGGAACAAAAAATAGCGGTGCCAACTGAAGAAGCTATAGGCCCCGCTGCCACCATGGCCGAAGTTCACCGCAAGCGACCCTGGAGCAACCCCGAGTTGAATCTCTTGATGGATGGCGACGTATTCGTCCCATTTGCTGTATTGCTGACTCGCTGGAGCACCCGGGTTAACAATGTCCGCCTTAAGCATCACGCACGCCCGAACGAAATTCTCGCGCTCCGTGGCTGTAAGAAATCTGGCATTCTTTCTGATTCCCATCGCTATCCTCCGTTGGATCGATATAACCGGTCCATTTTTTGCCCGCTTGTTTCACAAAGCCTAACGACCGAGTTGACGCCGGCCACGCCGAATTCATTTCCTCTTTTAACTAGACGTAATCCCATTGGAAAACCATGCAACATCCTAGATGAGACTTGTCGCCCGATTCTTAGACGCGCAAAGCATGGAAGCTCAGAGAGGCGTCTGGCTTCGTTTTGTGGGATTCGAAATGTGGAACCTTTTCTTCTTTTACCGAATCGCTGTAAGTATCAAGCCTGATCCATGCTTGATGATTTGATGACCTAGAACCCTGCCGGTCTTTCTCCCGCAACGCCGAAGGTCCGCTCGAGCGCGAGTCCCACGCGCCCGATCAATCCATCGTCGAACAATCGCCCGAGGATTGTGATCCCGTGAGGCACGCGGCGCGGCGGATCGAACTTCGGCAGCGGATTGGCCGGGTCCGGAGCCCAATCACTTCGAGCTTCGGAGACTTCGACAAATCCGGCTCTCAGAGTGAGCGACGGATGCCCCGTAAAATTTGTGATCGTGAGTTGCTCGTCTCGCAGCGATGGAACGATCAGCAGGTCTACGTCCTTGAAGACGCGGGCCATTTCCATTGCCACTTTTCGCCGGAACCGATCGGCTTGCACAAAATCAACCGCCGAAAGAAATCGCGCTTGCCGGAACAGATTCGGCCACGCGTCCTTAACCTGCATCTTCAACGACCCCAGTTGATTGTTGAGAGTCAGCTCCTCAAACGACGCCGCGCCCTCGGCAAACAGAATCGGCATCAGCGAGCTGTAGGGCCAATCGGGAAGAGTCACTTCTTTCAGTTCCATCTTCAACTGCTTCATCGTCTCCATCGCGGCGCGGTCCACGTCTGTTGCCGGACTCTCTTTCATCCATTGGGCGATGTAGCCTACTTTCAATCCCGCGACCGGAGCCGTAGCGTCGAAGTCGAAGCGGCTCGGCACGCTCGACGCATCGCCCGCATCCGGTCCGGTGATAGCCTGGAGCACGAGCATCGCGTCTTCGACCGATCGCGTCATCGGGCCGAGCTTGTCCAAAGACCAGCAGAGAGTCATCGCGCCCGTGCGCGCCACGCGTCCGAACGTCGGGCGCATACCCGTCACGCCACAGCGCATCGCCGGACTGACGATGCTTCCGCCGGTTTCGCTGCCGATTGAAAATGAAACCAGTGCCGCGGCGGTCGCCGCACCGGGTCCGGCGCTCGATCCTGACGCGCCCTCTTCCAAAAGCCACGGGTTCATCGTCTGGCCGCCGAACCAAATGTCGTTGAGCGCGAGCGCGCCAAGCGAGAGCTTCGCCAACAACACTGCGCCCGCGTCGTTCAATCTTCGCACCACCGCTGAGTCAGCCGAGGGAACTCGATTGCGAAAAGGCTCAGCACCGTATGTCGTTGGAATGTCTTTCGTATCGAGCAGATCTTTCACGCCGTACGGAATGCCGTGAAGCGGACCTCGATATTTGCCCGACGCGATCTCGGCATCGGCGGCCTTCGCTCGTGCAAGCGCATGGTCCTTGGTCAGCGTGATGATGCAGTTGATCTTGGGATTCAACCGCTCGATGCGGCTGAGATAAATATTCGTGAGCCGTTCGGATGTGAGCAGTCGCGACTCAATCCATCTCGACTGCTGCCAGACCGGCGCAAAGGCGATGGCGTCGTCCGATGATGGCAGCGGCGCGCCATCGGCCTTCGATCTAACGAAGTGATCTTGGGTCGGCGCCGGCCGGCCGTCACTCGTCGTCTGCCCGAGCGCCGGATTCCAAAGCATGGCCGGAGCATCGGTGTCTGCGATCGCAACTTTGCGTGCACCCGCGCGGCGTTCGAGGTAAGGCGCCAGCAACAGCCGCCACGTGTCGGCGGCTTGCTGGCGCTCGGCTTCCGTCATCGTGATTTGCATCAGCCTCTCGGCTTCAGCGAATGTAGCCGGTGTCACCGGTGGCCCGGCTCCGGGTCCCGTGCCCCACGTCGGAGGCGCCCCGGCAGTGGTTGGCGGCGATTGCGAATTGGACGCCGGCGACTCGTTGCGACAAGCAGTAGCGGCAACGAGAAAACCGAGAGGCGCGGTAAGAAGGAATTGGCGACGAGTGTTCATAGGATCGGGAGCGTACCTCTAGCGTGCTGAGGGGAGCAAGCCGTACTTCGAATGGTTGACCACGAAAGTGCCGGATCGAAACGCAGTCGTTTCAACCTGCACTTTTGGGCAACTGAATATCCGGCACGCTCCTACTGATGAACAAGAATGGATGCTGACACCCCCGGTATATGTGTGCCAATAACGCGCTCAGCAGCCCTTCTTTGACGTAGATAGTACCATCGTGGATTGACTCCCATGGGTGGGCTTATGCGGACTATTAGAAAGCGAATGATCTCGCCCGAAACGCCAATGTGGTGCGCGAGAATGTGGTTTTCGAGTTCTGAGATTTGTGAGCTGTTTCCCTCAACCTTGAGGGTAATATAGTAGGGGTTAACCGTTTCATTAGAAACAGAGCTAACAAACGTGCGACCTCTTGTAGGAACCTCTTCTATTCGCAAACCAAACTGATTTACTATTTCGTTCAAATGGTCAATGAGAGAATCCAACTCGTCCTTTGTTAAGTATGGGTCAGCTAAAACAAGTATTTCATAAACTGTCCCGTTAGTCTTAATTGCAAGATCGTCTCTGAGGGCAGTTTCGCCTTCGCTTCGGTTAAGTGCATTATTGAAAAGTATGGTTAGCGCTTTCCCTCTAATCGAAGCTTCAACAAAGAATATTGGGCTTGACGTAATCATGCCAGCTTCATGCAGCTTATTTAGAGTTCTTATCATTGCCAAGGGTGTCCATCCGCGCGAGCCCAGGTGTGTAGCAAGAACGTCGAGAGATACAATCTTGAATTCCTGGATGAAGGCGAGAATAAACATGGCTTTTTCGTTCACGACGATGTCAGCTTCTCCGCGATACTGTCTATACAATTCGAGCAAATTGGATTCACCTGACATCTTCGTCTTTGCTGATTCTATCTAACCCCAGCTCGCCATTTTACGGCTTGTAGGACCGAAACTTTACTTTTCACAGACCCTAACAAATTACACGTCACTATGTCTTCAGGATAGCTGTAAGTTTCTACGTTTTTGTAAAGCACCCGAAGCTCATACAGGGCTCCTGCATAGCTATATCCTCCTCGGGCCTGTTCATCAATGAAAACTACCATCTTGGATCCGACGCCCCCAACAAATTCAGCAAAGTCATGAGCTTCACCGACACTTCCCGGAGAAGCCTGAAGAACAATGATGAAGTCGGCCTCTATAGCCTGACAGAGTTCATTTGCCTTAGCAGACAAGCCTATAACATCGTCCCCGACATCTATCTCTTCGCTGAATAAGGCTGTAAGACCCCAAGTACGCAACTCTCCACGAATCTGTAGTCTTTTTCTATATAACAATGGATCTCCGCCAGAACCGGGACCCCAAATCAACACTGTCAATGGGGTTGTTCTAACTTTTTCGCGAAGCGCTTTATAACGAGGTAGAAAGCTTTCTTCATAGAATGCTTGCGCTTCAGGAGTCATTTGTATGGTTCCCCAGTCATCGTCACTATCCTGCGGCATATCTTTCTCTCTTTCAGCCAAGTGCGAGGGCGCTGGCCTTGCAGTTTACAGTTTTATTAACTTCCTGCCAATTCTATCTCGAACTGGCGATCTCGAACTGAACTCGCTAGGATGAATACGGGAATTTGGTCCCTTTTGACACACGACCCAAGCGACCGAAGGGCGCAAAGCTGATTGTACGTCAAGCCTCGATCGCAGCAATGATTTTCTTATGCGTGGCCTTCTTTAGGACTGGTATGCTTTGGTGGCCGCAATTTCGATCGATTACAATGAAGTTGCTCGGCATCTTTCGCTAGGCGAATCATTCCCTCGAAACGCGTGCCCAGTCGCTCAAGAAGGCGAGCTGAGAGCTCAATTGCGATCGTCGTGATCGCCACCACGCGTTTCGGCGGGAGCTCCAAGGCTATGCGCAAGCATGCCGCCGACCCCTCCCTTGCTAATCCCTGCTCTTCGAAACGCGCGAGCACCGCGAAGCCAATATCACGCGCTCTGATTCGAATCCAGCGGCGTCGTTCGGCCCGAGCGATCATTGAATCCCTGGCGCAATCTCTCGCGTTCCTCCGGAGTCATCTGTTCCCGTCGCTCATCCATTCGCTCGCGGATTCGCTCGCTTATTCGTCCCTCCATTCGCCGTCGAGAGCGATCTGAGGAACCACCGCTTAGACCAAAGCCTCCGAACAGGATCCGGCATAGCGCCAGCAGTCCCAGTGCCTGCCAGAAGTTGATCGTGCGTAATCCGAACAACTCGGGCGCCAGCCAGTTCCACAGAAGCATCACTATTTCGCCGCCGATCCAGGCGAAGATCGCCATCCCGATGATCGCCAGCGGCGCTATCAACATTAGCTTCGCCGGCCTCGACAGATTTCGCAGTCTGTTTCTCATGTTGTGTTCCTCACTTGTTCGTAAACTCTTCGTAGACGCTCTGCAATCGCTTGCGCAGATGAAGTACGGCGTGGCGCTTGCGCGAAAGCAGTGTGTTGACGTTTATGCCGCTCTCGGCCGACAACTCCTTGAAGCTGCGCCCATCGAGTTCGTGAGCGACGAATACTGCACGCGGCCCATACGGCTCATCGGGCAATTCGTCGAGCGCCGCTTCCAACTCATCAAGAAGCAGGTTGCGAATGTAGAGCGCTTCCGGTCCGGCATCAGGAGATGGCAACAGCTCCTCGATCCGCGGCGCGTCGACATCATCGTCGCCAAAGTTTCTGCCCACTGCGTCGCTGAAGTTCTCCGGCTTCTTCTTGCGAAAGAGATCGATGATGCGATTGCGCGCGACGCGAAAGAGCCAGCCGGTCACGTGATCGATCGGCATCAGCAAGCGATTCGCCTCCACCAGTTCGTAGAAGACCTCTTGCAGAATGTCCTCGACGTCCGACTGATCGGGCACTCGACGGCGGATGAAATTGCTCAGCCGGGCTCGCTCTTCCGCGATGATTTCGGAGATTTTGCGATCTTGCTCGTTCATCGAGATGATGCTCACCGGCTCATCCATCCATTAATGTAGACGAACGAGGGCCGCAAATATTGTCGAGATCCTTTTGAGCTGGCACTGTATGGAAGTTGAAGAAGGGAAGCAACGAGTTGATGCTCGTTGGAATGAACGCGTCGAGCGATCGCTAAGCTTCATCGCGCGGCAGCACGTTTTCAATTCGCCGGTCCGGAATAAGCCAGATCATCGCCACCGCAACGTAGATCGCCTCAGCTATCCACGTCGAAAGCAGCGTTGCGACAATCGCCAGGACATAAAGCACGGGCGACAGCTTGCCCTTCAAGTCGCGCCCGACCGCTTTTTTCAGAATCGAGTCCGGTCCTTGCGCGCGGATGATTGCGCGCTCGAGTACGTAGTAAGCGATCGCCGCCATCAGCAGCACCACGCCGTAGAGAGCCGTGGGCACCCGGGCGAAATGGTTCTCGCCCATCCAACCCGTCGCAAATGGAAAGAGCGACAGCCAGAACAACAGGTGAAGGTTCGCCCAGAGCATCGCGCCCGTGACCCTGGTGGTTGCGTGCAGCATGTGATGATGGTTGTTCCAGTAGATGCCCACATAAACGAAACTCAGGACGTAGCTGAGGAACACCGGCAGAAGCGGCAACAGATCATCGTGCAGGCTTGCGCCGTGTGGGACCTTCAGCTCCAGCACCATAATCGTGATGATGATCGCCATCACCCCGTCGCTGAATGCCTCCAACCGTCCCCTGCCCATCAACCCTCCATTGAGCTTTCTAAGCTTGTTTCGACTCTGACCGTCACGTTGCTATGCCGGATCGGGCCACGGCCGCATCCCAGACCGCAGTCCTTCGTACGAGTGAGCAAGCATCATTACGCCCGCGTCGTCGAAGCGATGCCCGACGATCTGCAATCCAATAGGCAAGCCATCATCGTCGTAACCCGCGCATATCGATGCTGCCGGTTGCTCGGACATATTGAAGGGCGCAGTGAATACGATGTGATCGAACGGACGCCGCGTGTCACTTCCGGGCGCGGGCTCATCGACGGCGTATGCAGTGATCGGAGAAGTCGGGCTGATCAGAAAATCATAGCCCTGGATCGCGGCCACGGCTTTCTCGCGCATCAGCATGATCTGTCCAAGCGCGCGCAGCGCTTCAGCCGCACTGCGGCCCTTTGCTCGCCGGCACCACTCGAGTATGAAAGGCAAAACCTTTTGCTGACGTTCCGCTGGAAGCCGCTCGAGGTCAGCCAACAAACGTGACTGAAAAAATAGATCGAGACCATCGAGCATTTCATCGGTGACAAAGGGCTCAACCGGTTCCACAATCGCGCCGGCCTCTTCGAATGTCCTGGCCGCCGCTTCGATCCCTCGACGAACCGCCGGTTGCGGGGTAATGCCGGCTCCAATTTCCATGAGGAGACCGAGCCGCTTGCCACGCACCTCGCCAACAAGCGCTTCGGTCCAGTCGCGTGCATCGTAAGGCAGAGCCATGAAGTCGCGGGCATCCGGCTTCGTGAGAACATTCATAAGTAGCGCTGCGTCCATAACGGTGCGGGTCATCGGGCCGGTCACGCGTCCAAGATACGGCGGATAGATCGGTACGCGGCCGAGGCTGGGCTTCAACGCGAAGATTCCGTTATAAGCCGCGGGCAGGCGCACCGAGCCTCCGATATCTGTGCCCAGCGCGAGCGGCCCATAACCGGCCGCGATCGCGGCACCCGCGCCCGAGCTCGATCCGCTTGTGTTGCGTTCGGTGTTCCATGGATTACGAGTGATGCCGTGCAGACTGGAGACGCCGGAAGCCAACATTCCAAAATCCGGCATTGTAGTTTTTCCGAGAATGACGCAACCGGCTTCTTTCACTCTGGCGGCCGGCGGGTGATCTTTGGCGGCCGGGGTGAAGTCCGCTGCCGCGGCGCCGACTGGAACCGGGTCACCCTTAGTCGCTATGAGGTCCTTGATAGTAATCGGCACGCCGTCAAGCTGGCTGATGGGTATCGACTCTCGCCAGCGCGTCTCGGACGCCGCAGCCTGCGCGAGCGCGCCCTCAGCGTGAATGATGTACATCGCATTGAGCTTTGGCTCACAGGTCTCGATACGCGATAAGACAGCTTGCGTGACCTCGACCGGTGAGAGTTCTTTCGTGCGATAGGCTTGCGACAATTCCAGCGCAGTGAGGTCGTAGAGCTCGCGTGTCATATTGTTTCCCCGGTAGTTTCCCACGAAGCTCGGTTCGATCGTGATGCGCTACGCAGACGGCGAGTGTTCATAGGATGAGGAGCCTACTATCCCGTATTGATCGGAGCAAGGCGCGCCCTCACCAGGGTTTGCACAACGCCGCGCCCCATCATTCCTAATCCAATAACTCCGAGATTCATCTTCTGCTTCTCCTGCCTGATTGCACTTTCATTCGTTGGCCACGGCGATAGCTTCCACTTCGATCAGATACTCTTCAGCGACAAGCCGCTTCACCACGACCAGCGTACTCGCAGGCGGATGTTCTGTGTTGATGTAGCCGTCTCGCGTGTCGCGCAATGCTTGCAAATCCGAAGCGTCGGCGAGGTAGTAATTGAGCTTGACCACATCGTTGAAAGTAGCGCCGCCCTCTGCAAGGCGCGCCTTCAGGTTTTCAAACACCTGCTTGACCTGCGCGCGAAAATCGCCGGCGCCAACCAGCTTTCCGTCCTTGTCCAGCGCGAGTTGCCCCGCGATATAAAGCGTGCGTCCGCCGCGAACCTCGACGACGTGCGAATAACCTCGCGGCGCGCGATTGATGAAACGAACTCTTGCCGCTTGTGCCGACATATTTGTTTTCTCCTTTTGTTTTTGAATCCATCCCGCGCCGAAAACAACGACGCACAGCGCCAGCGCAATGACAGTTAAGATCCTTGCCATCACGATACGATTCATACTTGTCTCCTTTGATCAGTTGTTCAGGAACTGCCGACTACCGGATGCGAGGCTCTGAGACTTTAATATCGGATATCGGATTTCGGTCACGCAGGGACCATCGCCTTGCGTGACGCCGCCCTGCCAATACAGCTCGCTGAGCGGCCCGGCAATCGTGTAGCCATTCGTCTCGACCCAGGAACGCGCGGCGGCGTAGGCCTCATTGATCGTCTCGTCGCTCCCATGATGAAGCAGGCACGCATTGACGCTAGATGGAAGTTCATAAACCGCGATTCGTTTCTTTTCGGGGACGGGCCGGTCGAGAAACACGAGCGCTTCGCAATCTATTCGTTCCGCTTGACCCGCACAGGTGTGCCAGATAGCAGCCTGTTGTCCGCGAGCATTGTGACTTCTCAAGTGGCGGTTGAGTTCGGCAAAAAGCTCGGCGGCTTCTTCATAAGAATCGACGCTGCCGCGTATCGAAGCTACCAACTGCGGCGCAACCTGCCGGAGCGCGATCTCATAGTTGGGACTTTGGCCTTCCCGTTCAATCTGCGTGAGCCATGCCTCGACCTGCGCAAGTCGCGCCTGTTCTCGAGTGATCCGGCGGGAAAGGTCTTCGCGTTTGCCGTGGAGCGCATCGCGCACCTGTTCAACGGGCAAGCCTTCCTGCAGCAACAGCGCGATCTCGTCGAGCGAGAATCCCAATTCCTTGAACACGAGGATGCGATTGAGACGGGACAACAGATTCGCCGAGTAGTAACGGTATCCCGTATCACGATCCACGAAAGTCGGTTTGAGCAGGCCAACTTCGCCGTAAAAGCGCAACGCCTTGATGGAGACCTGACTCAATCGGGAAAAATCTCCGATTCTGAACATCTCTGCTCCTTTGTCGCGGACAGAACGGTTTAGTTGTTCACGACGGCAGTCTACAGTCTCCCGTAACTGGAGAGTCAAGCGAAGCCTCAAGGCTAGAGTAACCACTCCTGCCGGAGGGCGGATTGGTTCGGCGTTCGAGTGAGAATAATTCGTGCCCTTCGTTTTGTGCGCTTCGGTTGGTGTGACTTGGAGCGCTTTGTCTCAACACTCACATTCTCAATTGACTCCAGGCTCTCACGCACAATGCGCCGTGTGTCGCACAGTTTCTCTCCAGCCCGCAGCCGTCGATAGAAGCAACGGGACGAATGTATCGAGCTCACTCAATGGGAGTGACCTGTCGATAGAAACGAAGTCGGGGCGGTATGGCTTCACTCCGTATGACTACGGTAGATGCCATGTCTGTGGCGAGCGGATGGAAGAGAAACAGATCAAGCAAGACTTCTGGATAAGAGGCAAGCTCATCATTTTTGAAGGTGTTCCTTCGGGCGTGTGCCCTCAGTGCGGCGAGAAGGTTGTTAGAGATCATGTCGGGCGCCAGATCGCCGCTCTTATTGAGAACTCGAATCGCTTGCCGAAAGTGCGCAAGGTGCCGGTGCCTGTTATTAAATTTGCCGCAGACGTCGCTTGAGTTTCGCTCAAGAATTATTCGCCGGACTTCGCCAACAGCCGGTCATTCGTGACATTGGAACTCGCGCTGCAGGAACTACGCTCGAAGTTCGCCGTTGAGCGCAGCTAGCATCCGCGGGTCGGCTTGAACTTTCTCGCCGAGCTTTTCTCGATACGGATGCGCAAGCCACACCGGATCAGCCGTAGCGCCGGCGCGCACCAACAGCGAAACCACTCTGTAGTAGTCGCCGCGCGTTGCTTCGGGCGCGCCTTCGCCCCAACCATACAGCGCCCACTCGAGCGCGGTTCCTTCGTAGCTTTCATCTCGCGCATCGACAGGCGCTCCAGATCGCAAAAGTAACTCCACCGTCTCCGCGTGTCCTCCGTACGCCGCCCAATGCAAGCCTGTCTGTCCATCGTGTCTGAGCCGCGTGTCCATTTCGAAGCCTGTACTCAGAATGAACTCGACAACGTCGGTTCGACCGAATTGACAAGCCCACGCGAAGGCCGACCTTAGTTGCTCGGGCGTCGCGTCCTCTTTCAGAGAGCCGTCATCATTGAAGAAACTCCTGACTACATCGAGCCTTCCCACGCCGGCCGCGCCTTCAAGATCCAATCGCGCGCCTCGCTCTGCAAGGAACGCGGCGGCTTCACCTCGCCCGTTTGCAAGGCAGCCGTTCACGGCGCTTTGTCCGGGGTCATCGATTCTTGCGCCGCGTTCGAGCAGCAACTCGAGCAGCGGTATTTGTACGCCCGCCACCATCGGATGGACGCTTGTTGCCACCAGTCCCAGAGTCGTCGATCCGCGGTACATATCCGCCATCGAATTCACTTCGGCTCCGGCTTCGAGCAAGAGCTTCGCTACCTCGACGGCGTTCTTCGGAGTCTTCTGTCGATAGTCTTCTACGCCGTTCGCTCCGACGTAATGCAGAAGTGTCGCGTGATGTGAGCGCATCGAACGCGCGCTGATCAATTGAGGGTCTTCGCGAAGCAGTGATCCGAGCGTGGTCGTATCCCCAGAGATCACAGCCTCAACTGCTGCTTCGAATCGCGAAACCGAAGAGCGCGGTTGATTCATCGCTTCGATGTATTCCGCAAGCGTCGACCAACTCTCGAATCCATGCGAATGCGCGACGAGCAGTCGAGCATCGTCAACGGAGATCTCAGCTCCAGGATGCTCGGTGCCTGACAGCCTGCTCAGTTGTTGTCGCGTTCTCTCGCGCAGCTCGTCCGCGGTCAACGGGTGCCCCGGTTTGTAGTAATCTTCGAGCCGGCGCAGCGCCTCGGTCGACCCCGAGTTGCAGGCACGTTCGACGTCGTCTGCCAACTTCTCGTATTGATCGAGAGTAGGTTGAGCGGCCAATTCCGTGGCGTCCACTTTGGCCTCCAGTGATGGCGTGCACCGCCGATGATCAGGCGCGAAATCTCTCGGCGGCGCGCGCCTTTGCCTTTGCGGCTTCTTCTTCGCGATTCTTCGGCGTTGCGGTTGATTCGAGCGACATCAGAAGCTGATGCGAGACCCGTGCGATGTCATCAACCGCGGAGTGAAAAACCGACTCGTTTGCCTTCGAAGGTTTATTGAAGCCGCTGATCTTTCTGACGAACTGAATCGACGCGGCCCGAATCTCTTCATCGGTCACCGGCGGTTCGAAGTTGAATAGCGTTTTTATGTTTCGACACATGATGCTGATCCTGTCTATTTCTGCCGTTCACCGAGACAATAACAAAGCCCGTCCGGCGCCACGACGAAAAAGACTTTGTACGACTTCTCTCCATAATGATCGATTCGAAAGCCGGCCACTTCTCGTTCCTCGGGCGGCTTCCGTTCGGTCCATACGGGTTGCCGGGTCAAACCATTAGCTTTCAATTCTTCGAATGCTGCCTCGGCGTTATCGACTTCAAAGAAACATCCTTCCTGTTCCGGGTCGCCTCCGTTTTCGGCTAGGCCTATTTGAATGTTGTCTCTCGCAAGCACTGCGGATTTATGCGGCGAATCATTCCGCGTCACCAGTTTGAACCCCATTATCTCTTCGTAGAAGGGAATGGAAGCCTCAACATCGGCTACCGGTAGATTCAACGCGTCTTTGGCATACGGTGATGCGGTCTTGAATACTGCTTTCATGTCTTCCCTCGAATCAACTCAGGTTGTCATCGCGTCCACCGGCCGTCGCAATGACAAATGACAAATCACAAATGGAAAATGGAAAATCATTTGTCGAGTCATCTGAGGTCCCACGGAAATGTGATCTACTTCCCGCCGTCCATGTGCCAACCTGGATTAACCCATTGTCCTTTGCGCATCACGAATATTTCGGTGACGCGGCCGGATTGCCGAGATCGCTGACCCCCAACCTCCAGCTCATAAGAATAATTGGAGTAGACCACGGCGGTGTAACCGTAGACTTGAATCTCGGTCTTTGGAAACTCGAGCTTGATCAGCTTGCCGCCGCTCTTTGCGAACTCGGCGGCGCCATCGAGGACCGCCTTACGATTGCCCCAGGTATTGTCGCTTGCCTCGATCGTCAGCGTCTCTTCCGGGATCAGTTTTTCGAGAGCCGCTCGATCGTTTGAAAAGTACGCGCGCCAAACTGCTTCTCTCGCATCGAGTAACCGCCTCTTCATTTGAGGGCCGAGCGACCTCGGCGTCTGGTATTGCTCCTCCGCTGATTCGGGATGAAGCGCGGTATCGCTGCCGGTCTGAATCCACTTTCCATCCTGCCTGGTGTAGAAGTCCGAGATGCGAAGAGCGCGCTTCGATGGCCCGTTCGGTGTGTTCGATTCGACATCGGCGACGAAGCACACAAACGCGGCGTCACCTTTGAAGATCATGTCGAACTCGCGCATCGTGTAGCTCTTCATTCCGTATGGACTCTTCGGATCGACATAGTTGTAGTTCATATACCCGTCGACTCCGCGAATCATCGTCGTCGAGCCTTCAAGATAACCGAGCCAGTTCTGATGATGTGTTTCGCGCAGCTTGGCGGCGTCCTTGTTTATGAACGCCTGAAAAATGCTGTCGATGTGAGCGCGGATGGCGTCGCGGTCGGCCTTGCGATCATCCTGCGGCGCTGCTGAGACCGTTGCCGCAAGGACGAGAACCATTATAAGAGTACGAAGTCTCATCATTGTCCTCCAATAAGCCCGCCTCACATGCAAAAGAGTCGCCCGCCACGAAAAGCGAGCGGCGTCATACTACGCCGCTTCAATTTGGCGGGCAAGGCACTGATCGGGAGTGCGTTGACTTGTCAGCTTTTTGAGCGCGCGACGGGATTGTGATCAAGAGCGGCAACAAGTAGCCGCACCCCAAACGTCACGCTGTTTTTTCGCAGTTAATCATCCACGGAATTCCGAATCGATCCACAAGCATTCCAAAACCGGCGGACCAGAAGGTCGCCTGCAACGGCATCGTCACTGTTCCGCCATCTGATAACAAGCCAAATATTCGCTCTCCCTCAGCCGGGTCTTTGATCTGGATGGCTACGTTAAAACCCTTCGGTTTTTGATACTGATCCGCTGGAGAGTCACCTCCCATTAGCGACGATTCTCCTACGATCAATGTCGCGTGAATGATCTTGTCTCGCAACTCCGGCGCGACGTGTTCTGCCATTGGCGAATCGCCCCAAGTCATCATTGTTTGAATCTTGCCGCCCAGACATTGCTCGTAGAACTTGAATGCTTCCTCGCACTGCCCGTTGAAAGTTACAACCGGGTTCAATTGCATGCTTCTCTCCTGATAATGTTGTTTGTAGTCCGGCCTTCAGGAGTCTGTCGGAAAAATAGTTTTTCTCTGCGTAGATCTCAGCGCGCTCTGCGTCTCCGCGGTGAATTTGCTCGAAAAAACAGCTCACCGCAGAGGCGCAGAGAA
>Ga0070705_100000664_pt1 | contig 19707 bp, 16 predicted proteins | sample KBSK5253metaG_FD_65455 | JGI IMG/M metagenome (GOLD analysis project Ga0070705, IMG submission 65455) | Corn, switchgrass and miscanthus rhizosphere microbial communities from Kellogg Biological Station, Michigan, USA - KBS K5-25-3 metaG | ecosystem: Host-associated > Plants > Roots >... | reverse complement strand
GTGAGAAAGCGTGGCGACGGTGAGCTTGCATTCGACGACACAGGCGGCGTTAGCGGAACATGGGTGAAGGAGAGCGACAGAACTCCAGACGAACAGACACGCATATACATCATGGTGGATGATATTTCCGACACTCTCAAAAGGATCGAGGCTGCAGGTGGCATGGTGCTGACGCCACGAACAGACATCGCCCCAGGTTCTGGCGCATTTGCCGTTTTCGCGGATCCCGCGGGCACCGAATTCGGATTGTACGAGGAGCCAAGGCGATAGCGAATGAGCAGCCCTAACTTCGAATCGAGCCGACGCGCCGTTGGGACGAGACGCCGCGCGGCTCATTCGTAGCGTTAGGCCGATAAACTGTGATCTACGCTGAAAATGCTGTGCTAAGCAAACAGAAACCAGTATGTTCTTAATCTACGCGGCAACATTGATGATTGTGGCCTTCGTCTTGGCGCTCTTAACTTGGCCCTTTTTCTCTAAGTTGGCTGGTAGCGAACCGACCAGCCGACAACGTATTGAGGAGCAGGCAAAGAACCTCACGAGTTCCCTTAAGCAGGCAGTAGAGGTCATTAACAATTTAGAGGCGGAGATCAGCTCTCGAACTGTCTTGGCTGAAAAGCTTCAGAGGGACATAGAGCAATTTAATCAGCTAGCAGAACTTAAGAAATCAGAAATCGAGGCAGTTAGCCAATTGCTGCGAAAGGAACTGGAAGCTGAGGGAAAGAAGTTCCTCTGGAAAGGAGCTGTCATTGGCTTCTTTTATATGATATTTGGCGCAATAATCTCTAAACTGTTACCTCTATTTATCTCTTGGCTAAAACTATATTTCACTAAATAGATCGGCCTAACAAGGCGTTGCAGCGGAGGCCGCGAAGCGCCGTTCTTATCTCTGCTGGTGAGGCCGTTCGCGGCCCCGCTGAACGCGGGCGTTAGGCGGCCAGACACTCGAACACTTGACACCTTTATGCCGACAACCGATTTCGACAACGACCCATACTACCAGGCCGTTACCGCCATCGACGCAGGCGACGTCGACCGCCTGCAACTCCTGCTCGCCGCCCATCCCCAGCTAGCCAGCGCCCGGCTTGACGACTCGCCCGAGTGGTTGGGGCGCCAGCTTGGTGCCGCGGCGGATGGCTTCTTCAGCCGTCCCTATTTGCTGTGGTTTGTCGCGGAAGATCCAGTTCGCAATGGCCGCCTGCCCCTAAACGTAACCGAGATCATCCACGCCATCATTGCTGCTGCACGACAGACACATGCCGCCACGCTGCAAGAGCAGCTCGATTCGACTTTGCGGCTCGTCTGCTGGTCGGGCGTTGCGGCGGAGTCAGGCCTTCAACTCGAGATGATCGACGCGCTCCTCGACGAGGGAGCATCACCAGCCAAGAATCCGAACAATGCGCTCGTGAATGGCCATATCGCCGCCGCCGAACACCTTCTCTCCCGCGGCGCCATACTGACGCTGGGAGCGGCCTTATGCCTGGAACGTTGGGATGAGGCCGAACGGCTGAATGCTGAAGCGACGCCGGAGATTCGGCAGTTCTCTCTCGTCCTCGCGGCGCTCAACGGCAGGGCTGCCGGCGTCGAATGGATTCTCGCACGAGGTGCTTCGCCGAACGAACCCAGTGCGGATCTCTACGCGCATGGCACGCCGCTGCATCATGCCGTGTGCTCGGGGTCGCTGGACACGGTCAGGGTGTTGGTCAACGCGGGGGCTGATCCACAGCGAGCCGATTCTGCCTGGAACGGGACACCGCTCGGCTGGGCTGAGTACTACGAGCAGAACTCCGATGAGAAGCGGAAGCTGCGCTATACCGAGATTGGCTCTTATCTCCGTGGGGTTTCCTGATCGAGGGACGGACTCGCGACGTCTGCCTAACTCGAACGTGCAGCGTCGCGCGCGATCCAGTGTTAATCTCGATTCGAGTGCGGCGTCGCTGCGCCCGCTGGCGCCTGCACTCGATGTCTATCGCTCATTAGCAATCGGCGAAAGTAATCAAGCCAGACTAAAGGATTCCTCAAGGATCGGAAGGACTATGGAAGCCAATCATTTCATGTTCCCAGTTCTTGTTCTGTTGTTCAGCGCGCCCGTTGTCAGCGCACAGAACTTCACGGTTTCACAAACCGGAGTTTTTCGTCCGCAGAATAAGAAGGTCTTGCTTCTGAAAGACTCAACAAGTCAAAAGAAAATCATTTTGTTTCAGACTAAGCTACGTGTGAACACCGACGGCTCGCCGTTGTCTTATCATCCACAAGACCCGCGCGGCAGGGACAAGGCTCTCAATAACATTTGCAACGCGATTGTCGTCAAGAAGAATGGTTCTGACGCCAATTTGTGCCTTACACATTTCGGCGAAGCAATATCTGTCTTCGAGAGGTTTCGGGATTCCAACTTTCAGACGGTCCCCGCGGGTTTTCGAATCACCTTTGCTAATGTTCTGGCGACGGTCAAAGCCAACGGCAAAGACGTTCCGTGCGTTTTCCAATCAGGAGACTTCAAAGGCTACTTCGGTTCGCTGACTGCTTTGAAGAATGGTCTGACCTCCGGCCTCGGTGAATGCGAGATCAACAACCAGGTGAATCCGATGACCGTACCGGCGTTGGTACTGGTAGGCGGGGCAAACGTCGTGAAAGACTTCGGCGCCAGAGTAGGTGATTTGCTGGTTGCGTTTAATCCTAAAACACAGCTTTTTAGTTCGGCGATAATCGGAGACACAGGCCCGAGGGACAATCTCGGCGAGGGCTCAGTCTTGTTGAACATGAGGCTTCTCGGAACCACGACTCCGCCAACAAACAAAACGGAGACCTTCAGGCTGTCGATTGAAGACACGCAGGTGTTGGTAGCAATCATTCCCGCGTCTCGATCGTTTCACGAAAGTAAGCCATTCACCGCTGAGAACATCAATCAGCGTGTAAGAGATTGGCAGAGAGAATCGGGATTTGATACGCCGGAGAAGTTCATCGAGTTTTTGAAATCATTCCAGCCTCGCCTGAGATAAATTAGCCTCACACGCCTGAAAAAGCTCGAGGCTCTGTTGATTGTTATCGCAGGGGCCTGGGACCCACTACGCCCCGAGAGTAATTTTAAGCGCAGAGTTCTCACTCTGATTTACGTCTTAGATAATGGAGGAGGCTAGCCGGTCCGTTTGGTAACAATCGATCTTGCGGGTGCATGAAAACCCGAAGAAGGGAGTTCGAATCATGAAAAGGACAATCTGTAGGCTGGCAAGTATCTTATTCCTGATCCTTCTGGCCGGCTCGGTCGTTACCGCCCGGCAAAAGCACGAGCAATCGTCCGTCCCCTCTGCCGGCGAGACGGTTACTGTTCAGAGCGCCGTAACCAAACGAATCACGGTGCGACCCGCGAAAAAGAAAACCAATTGCGAGGCGATTCAGGGCGCGATTAATGACCTTCCCACGGAAGGCGGGCAAGTGCTCATTCAGGCAGGGACTTATACATGTCAGATTCCCCTGGTCATCGACCGTGACAATGTTGAGCTTCACGGCGAGGGACCTGCAACGGTTCTTCGGCTGGCCGATGGCGCAAATGCGCCTGTGCTTATCGTCGGACAGACTATCCCTGTTCCCACCGCTACGCGCCATAACATTGTGGTTTCTGATCTGGCGATCGATGGAAATCGCGCGAAACAAACCTTTGAGTGTTTGGGCGGAGATTGCACAGTGAGCAATCCCTTAAGGAACAACGCGATCACACTACGCCGAGTCACAGACGCGAGAATTGAACGCGTTGCCGTCCACAGCGCGCGGTCGGGCGGGCTCGTGAGCGAATTGACTTGCCGCCGACTCACGATTCGCGACTTCACATCGTTTGATAATCACTTCGATGGCCTTGCGGGATACGAAACTGAAGACAGCGTATTCTCAGGGCTGTACCTGCATGACAACCTGGCGGCCGGTTTTTCGTTTGACATAGCCTTCAACAACAACATCATCAGCGACACGGTAATCGCGAGCAATGCCAAGGTAGGCATTTTCATGCGCGACTCCCGCGACAATGTGTTTAAGGGGCTTCAGATAAGAAATAGTGGAGAGCATGGTGTCTTCCTTGCTCAAGTGGATACTGATACCACGAAGCCTGCTTCTGGCAACACTTTTATCGGCTTGGTTGTATCAGCCTCCAAAGGTGCGGGCCTAAGGGCGAATGATTTATCCTGCGTGAGCAACAGCGTCATCGGCTCGCAGTTTATCGCCAACACTCAGGGTTGCATCAGCGAAGCAAGCCCCGGTTTGGTTCTAAGCTCCGGGAACATATGTCGCTAATCGGGTGGAGTCGCTTGTGATCCATATCTTGTGTGTGTGACGGAGCTTCGTATTTCTGCCTGAGGACTGAGCGCCCCAGGTTATCCATTGATTCAGATCGCTACGTCGAATCTGTCGCGACCTGCAGCAAATTCTTCGTTGGCGATTTCTATTGTTCGCTAAACCGCTTATCAGGAGGACTCGACTATGGCAACAGCACAATTTGACGTCGCAACTTATCAGTATTACGACTGGTCATCCAGACAGACCGGAAAGACCAATTTGATTCTCAAAGGCACAGGAGGCCAGACCTGCTCGGTGTGGTTTGTAGAAGACCCGGCTGCCGCTCTTCCGGTGGCGAACCAGGTAGCGCCGAACTACTACGCCTTCTACTACCATCACAGTCAGTTGCAACACTTGATTGACATGTTGAGATATGAGAAGCCGATCACAGTCTTTTTCAACAATGACAACGGATTCAACAACTCGCGAATCTCGACTTCGGATGAACCTGTAGGCGAGGGCGAAGAAGCCTAACCTCGGCGTTTGAACACGGAACGGCTTTCGGCGGCGCCAGCGGGTCATCGAAGCCGTTCCGCTCTTTACCGGTTCATGCCTCGAGTAGCGAGCGCGCTCATCGCGATCGTCGATCCGAAAGAGACATTAATCGCGTTTTTTCTTGCAGCGTATCCGCGCTCGTTTTCGTCAACACAATCAGGGAGGCATACGGTAGCGCCCGATAATCGGGATGTAGCCTTCATTTCTCTGGATGGCTTGGAGAGCTCTCTCAGTCTCCATCGGCAGCGCTTAACAATCCAACTCAATCTTCAGAGGAGGTTCGATTATGCCCTGGAATCCCACGATTGTTGATTCTGAAATTCTGGCCATTCACGCGGCTTTGGTGCCAAACGGCAACGAGGGAGAGGTCGTGCTCTTCGGAGGGGACGAGCATTGGAGTGCTCAAGCCGAGCCGGGCGGCAGCTTTCGAAAGACGCGAGTCTACGACGTGCAGACGCATTCTTTGGTTGCCGTAGCGATTCCGTCGCCTGACAGCGATGTGTTCTGCTCGCACCATGCTTTTGCCAGGGATGGCCGGCTCCTGATCGCGGGCGGCACGCAGAAATGGCCCGAGAGCGATGCACACGTCCACGGCCTGGATTTCATCGGGCATCGTCGATGCTGGCTCTACAACTACAAGCAGCGCGTTTGGACCGAAGTGTCGAAGCTTACACAAAACGTTGATTTGCCGGACGAGCCGCATTCGGGTGGGCGTTGGTATCCGGGTCTGGTGACGATGGGCAACGGCGAGGTTGCGGCGTTTTTCGGACACCTTGATCAACAGGACTTTCGGCACCGTAATACGCTGCCGGAGCGCTTCAACCAAAACGGGAATTTCTGGACGAGCATGCCGAAGGTCATGGGAACTGCCGGAGAGCCGAACACGGACGGCCGGCGATTTCTGTTCTTCGCGCGTGCGTACCAGCTTCCGAATGGCCGTGTGTTTTTTGCTACCCCGATGCCCGCGAATTTCTCGGGAAGCACCGAAGGCTCGCATTTCTCGACGGCTTATGATCCTTTTTCCGGGGATTATGTCGACCCGAAAATCGCAGAGCCGGACGGCGCTTATAGCGGCTGGGACAGGCCAGCCGTGTTGTTGCCGCTATTGCCAACCGAGGATTACCGCGCGCGTATCGTGTTCGTCGGCGGCGTGAATCCGCAGCGGCTGGATTTGGGCGCCGCATCGCCGGCGTGGGGACCAACGGCGGGAAGGGCCGCTGCGGTCGCGGCGCGCGACCGTAGATTCGCAAACGCGGTCTTGCTGCCGACTGGAGAAGTGTGCGTCGTGGGCGGCTGCCACGAATCAGGGAACACTAATACGTCATCGCCTCCGCCGGAGGACCCTGTGCTCGAGGCGGAGATCTACAACCCGGGTATCAACTGGGCGACCGGTACCTACTCGAATCCGGATGCATGGTCGGTGAAGCAGGCGGGCGTTCACACGCGGAACTACCACTCAACCGCGCTGCTGTTGCCCAACGGCAAAGTGTGGGTCGCGGGCGGCGATACGAACTCGTCGTCCGGCAACCCGGATGACGACGTGACGTTGTCCAACGGCGTGACGAAGAAGCGAGGCATTAAACAAATCGAACTGTACGAACCCGATTACATTGCGACGCCAAATCGGATCCAGATCAATGACTCCCCAATGGTTCTGGCGTATGGCGAACCGTTCACGCTCGAGATCGATCGCGCGGCGACGAATGTGAAGTATGTGGCGCTGATACGCGCCGGCTCAGTGACGCACTCGACCAACAACGATCAACGGTTCGTGGCGCTGACAATCAATTCGCGCAGCGGCAACACGCTCAATCTGACCGCTCCGCCGAGCGGCAATGTTGCGCCTCCGGGCTACTACATGATCTGGGTAGTCGATAACGGCGATCAGCCGTGCCAGTTGGCTAAATTCGTGCGCCTGGGGCATGTGGGTTGCACGGTAATCACGGATCGCTCCACTTTCTCCAACGAAGAAGTTGACGCCCTGGGCGGCGGAGGTCAGGCGACGTTCAATAATTCACTCTACGTCGAGTTTGATGGATTCATTCACACCGAGCTAACCGGAACTCCAACGTTCACGGTCCAGTGGGCGGACACAAGTTCAACGGTGCCCGCTACCGATCTGACACTCATACCCGGTGGGCGGCTGCAAGAAGTGAATCCGGGGTTTGCGGATATTCCGCAACGTATCACCTATCCGTTTCACGTGCGGTTTTTCAATCTCAATACCTTCTCGACATTCCCGGATAGAAGGCAGATTCGAGTGACGTTTACTCTGGGCCACCACACGTGCACCCAGACTCTCGATCTGACTCACTCACCCAATCCGTATTCGACCGACATCAGTGTGGCGGAGAACAATCCGTTTTGGTTATCCACCGATGTCCGGGTGTTTTCAATCCAGGCGGGTCAGCCGAAATTTGGAGACGTCGTGCAAGGCATGTCGAATCCAATCCAGTTTATCCGCCAATGTCTGGACAAGCTCAACAACCCGGCCAACAACGGCAACGCTTTGTTTGAGGGTCTTTCCACTTCAGCGACGCTGGATCTGGCGACCCTCGGTCCTTTGCCCTTTATGTTGCCGGTCTATAACTATGCGATAGCGCGCGTCAGGTATCGCGCAACCACGACAGTGGCGCAGCATGTGAAATGCTTCTTCAGGATGTTCAACGTAGCGGCGACTGGACTCGAATTCAATCCCACGACTTCCTACGATCGGACGGCGGTGGGACCGAATACGGTTCCGCGTTTGGGCATCGCGGGCGGTGAGATTGCCGCGATCCCGTTCTTTGCTTCGGATCGAGTGGAAACGGTTGAGGGCCAGCCGGGCGCAACGTCGATGGATTCCCAGCCGCTCAACTCGACATACGACATACGCGATATCGCTCCCAACCCATCGGGCAGCGAGGTGAGCGTATATTTCGGATGCTGGCTCGACATCAATCAGACGCGGAAACGATTCCCGCTCAGTCCGGGTGGCTCGAACGGCCCGTGGCCAGACGCATCCTGCAAGTCGATTCAAGAGCTCACACGCGCTCGGCACATGTGTATCGTATCCGAGATCTTCTTCGATCAGGACTTGACGGTTGATGGAGAGACTCCCGATTCCAGCGATAACCTTGCACAGCGCAATCTGGCGATCCTGCATTCCGATAATCCCGGCAGCCCGGATTCGCACACCGTAATGCACACCTTCGAAATCCAGCCGTCATCGGGATTATTCACAAAGAAGGTTCTCGAAGCCGGGTTCACGCCGGAAATGGCTGCGAACCCGGCTTTCAGCCAAAAGCGCCTCCGGCTGGACGAGCTTATCTTCCGATGGTATGACCTGCCGCCGGATAGCGAAGTCACGGTCTTCTTTTCCGACATCGACACAGCGGAGATCGAGATGCTGGCCGCGTTCCGTAGAAGTCCGCTCGCCTGTGAAGTCGTGGATAAGCACACACTGAAGCTCAAAGTCGCGGGCGCAACATGGATCCCAATTCCCGGTGGACGCACGCTCAACATCCCGGCCCTGCTGTCGGTGAAGCTGCCTGATACAGTCGTGTATGGCCAGGAGTATCACGCAAGCATTCATCAGGTCTCCGGCGAAACGCGCCAGATTATCGGAGCGTGCGAATTTCGGATAATCGTGTCGAAAGCCGAGTTGATTCTCGATGATGAGATTCGAACGCTTTCAGTTTTTAAACACATCCTTACCACGATTCCGACAGACAATCGCTGGTATCCGCTGATCCAGCGCTACGTGCATCACATTGGCGTGAAGGTCGACGCGTTGGGCGGCGATGCGGATTCAGTTCATCCGAACCCTGACGGATCAGGCCAGCCGTATGTGCCGCCGATTACGCAGATCGATCACAAACCGTGTTGGCACGGTTGGGTTGTAAGTCTTGTGCTCGCGCTCACGCTGTTGCTCTTTGGCCTCTCGAATACCGCGGCAATGCTGGGGCTTGTGCTTGTCACCGGCATCGTGTTGCTCGTAGTTTTCATAGCCTTCTGGGTGAGAGCTTGCTGCGGGCGTAATCGATGCGCATTGCTTGACTACCTTACGCTTGGATCCGCGACTGCGCTCGCTGTGCTGGTTATACTCGCGCTGTTGGGAGCAGGGAGACTGTTCACAAATCCAGCGATTGTCACCGCTGCAATCCTCACACTGGTGTTTGTGATCGGCTCTTTCTTGCTGCGATGCCGCGGTGCTTGTTGCGATGGGCCAGTCGATGATTGCAAGCCTGATGGACGAATCTCATCGATTGGCCTGTTGAAAGGATGATGAGCGGGGATGCCGTGATCCCCGCTCGTTCATTCCCGGCGAGCCTTGCTTGGCTTACATCTTGTTCGAGTTCTTAGCCTTCGCGGGCTTCTTCTCAGCCGCGCCTTCAACCGTCATCTGATTGTCTACGGACTTCACACACTTGACGGCCCTGGCGACGCGCGTGGCCGTTCCTTTTTGTGTCGGCTTTTTGGCCATCCCCTTCAGTGTAACCACGGCCGCAGTTGTCGACACATCGATCGAAAGGTCCTTCAACGAAGCCGCCGCCGCGAGCCGCGTCTTTACGTCGGCGGTTAGCTTGGCGTCGTCGGTCTTCGAACAGTCGACCACGGGTTTAGCCTTCTCGGGCTTGGCGTTCTTGTTCTGGGCGTAAACAACTCCGAATGCGAGCAGTACTACAAGTAGAACTACAGGGACTCTCTTCATGAGTTCCTCCTTTTTGATATCGATTGTTGGATTAGCTGGTTGCCCCAGGACAATCACAACCAGTAAGCGGTGTCATAATAGACGCAAACTCTCAGCCGGGCAATACCGGAAAGAAAGAAAATTGGAAACGAAGTTTCTCGGTGCTGGTCAGTTTAATTCAGCTTGCGCCCGCGCCAGTCCGAAAGAACTTCGCGAGCTGCGTTGTAACCAGGCGCGCCCATCACTCCGCCGCCCGGGTGTGTGCCCGATCCGCACAGGTAGAGTCCCTGCAGCGGTGTTCGATACTTGGCCCAGCCCGCAACCGGCCTCATGAAGAACAACTGATCGAGCGTCATATCGCCGTGAAAGATATTTCCACCCGTCAGCGAATACTCTCGTTCCATATCCAGCGGCGAAATAACCTGCCGGTGAATAATCGATTCGCGAATGTTCGGCGCGTACTCGGCAAGCGCATCGATGCAGCGATCGGCAAACTGGTCCTTGATCTCGTCCCAATTCGCGTCCTTCAAGGTGTACGGCGCGTATTGAGCGAAGATGCACATTATGTGTTTGCCCGGCGGCGCAAGCGAATCATCGTACGTCGTGGGTATCGTGACTTCCACAAGCGGGTTCTCCGAAGGACGGCCCGCCTTTGCGTCTTCCCAGGCACGATCCACGTATTCCATCGACGGGCACACGTGAATCGTCGCTTTATGTTGCGGTGCGAGTTGCGTACCTGGAATCGCCTTGAAGTCGGGAAGAGAATCGAGCGCGAGGTTGATCTTCATCGAACAACCCTCTATGCGAATCTTCTGAATGTCGGCGCGAAACTCTTCATCGAGTTCGCCGGCATCAATCAATTGCAGAAAAGTAATCTTTGGATCAGCGCTCGAAATTACCACGCGCGCGTGAATCTCATCGCCGTTTGGAAGCGCGACTCCGTAGGCTCGGCCGTTGCGCACGAGCACGCGAGCTACTCCGGCGCCCGTTCTGATCTCGACGCCTTTCGACTTTGCCGACCCGGCGATCGCTTCACTGATAGCGCCCATGCCGCCGCGAACGAAGCCCCACAATCCGCGAACGCCGGTTGCGCCTCCCATCACGTGATGAAGCATTATGTAAGCGGTCCCCGGCGTCGAAGGCCCGCCGTTCGTTCCGATCACGCCGTCGGTCGCAAGCGTCGCTTTGATGTGCTCAGACTCGAAGCGCTCGTCCAGATAGGCGCGCACGCTTTGAGTCATGATCTTGACCAGATGAACGATGTCCGGATCGCGAAATCGCAACGCGTCGAGTCCGAGTTTTCCAAGCTCAATCAGATCGCCGATCTTGCGCCGAATGATGTCCGGCGGAGTCGTCATCAACAGACCTTCAACCCACTCGCCAAGCCGCGCGAGTTTCTGCTCGTATTCCGGATAGGCATCAGCGTCGCGCTTTGAGAACTTCGACAACTCCTTCTGCGTCTCGGCCAGGTCCTGCCAGAAAAACAAATGCCGACCGTCGGGAAACGCTGTGAAGAACGCGGGATCCTTCGGGTAAAGGTGAAACCCGAATCGCTCGAGCTCGAGTTCGCGGATGATTTTTGGTTGAAGCAAACTGCAAAGATAGGACAACGTCGACACTTTGTACCCGGGCCACACCTCTTCGGTCACCGAAGCGCCGCCGATCACGTCACGCCGTTCGAGCACCAGCACCTTGAGCCCGGCCTTTGCCAGATACGCCGCGGTCACAAGTCCGTTGTGACCCGCGCCGATGATCACCGCATCGAAGTCATTCGCCATTAATTCCCTTTATGCGCGCGTATCCAAAGCTCATCAACCGAGCCTTCTTTTAGCATCTTTGTTATGAAAACAATCTGACCAGCGTGAGTCGCAAGATGAATCGCGATGTTGAAGATCAAATCGAACATGGTCGGGACATAATTCTGTTCATCGGTCGCTTCCACGAAGCGTGATGGATCGAAGGATTCGAGCACTCGCGTGGCTTGAGCAACTGCTTCATCGAATGTGCGCAGCAGGTCCGCCTTTGGAACCGGCCCGCGTTCGGCGAACTCCGAGGGGCGGTCGCGATGGTACTCGATACCACCGACTCCCCGCGAAAGATAATGCCGCATCGAACCCGAGACGTGCAGCACCAGATTGCCCACCGAGTTCGATGCTTCATTGGGTCTCCACCAGAGCTGCTCTTCGTTTAGCTCCTGGACACACTCGCGGATCTGAGCCGGGATGATTCGGGTTATTCTCCCTCGCAACGCCTTGAGGGTTACGGCGCCTAAGTCGTTCGGTGTTTCCATGGAAGTGTCCTCGCTTAAAGTCAAACGCAGAATTCTATTGATTGATCACACGCTTTGCAAAGCCGGGGCTCGCGATCCAGTCCGGCATTTCGGTTACGGGTGCTCCGCGCTATGATTCTGTAAGACCGAGCGGCCAGGTTCTCGCTGGTGAGCGGCGAGACGCCGGAGGATAAAAGGTGCGGCGAACTGAAAAGATAATCCATCGATTGGTCTGGAGTGGCGCGAGTAGTCTTCGCACTTCGTCGTTGTCGCGCCGGAGAATAAGCGATGAGAAGTCTCGGCGCTCGATCGCTGTTATCGGTCTCGCACTCGCGGTGTATCTGACTGTGAGCGGGAACGCTCAGACTCAAACCGGTCAGCCGGAGAAGCCCGCCGAGCAGGTCTACAAGAACATTCAGGTGCTCACGGGATTGCCGGCGTCTGAACTGGATGGAGTCATGCTTTTCATGTCGGCTTCAATGGGAGTGGGCTGCACTCATTGCCATAGCGGTTCCTGGGAAAATGATGATAAGACTACGATGACCGCGACGCGGCGAATGATCGTGATGACTCGCGCGATCAACAAGGAGAACTTCGGGGCCAATCCAGCGGTCACTTGCTACACCTGCCATCGAGGCCAGCACAACACCGAACCGCTTCCGCCTATAGATATCGCAACGAACCCGGCGGCGGATGTCACTATTGTTGTCCCCAAACCTGGCCCGCTGCCTTCAACCGATGAAGTGATTGCGCGATACGTTAGCGCTATTGGAGGCGAGGCCGCGATCGCGACTATCAAGACGCGAGTGTCACGCGGCGCCGAGACTACGACCAATCGAATGACGCCTCCCGAGACGGTTCCAATCGAGATCATTCAAGCATCGCCCGACAAGCTTCTGATCGCCAGAAACAAACCGCGCGGCTCAACACTCGAAGGCTTCGATGGCGCGAAAGGCTGGACTAAAGACACGCGAGGCGTACGTGAACTGGCCGGCAGGGAATTGGCTGAGATCAAACGCGAAGCGGACTTGTTCCGATACTTGAGGATAAAAGCGGCTTACCCGCAGATGCGAGTGCTCGCGAAAGAAAAGGTTCGCGATCGAGAAGCCTATGTCGTCGGCGCGACGTCCCGCGATGACAGCCGAGAAAAGCTGTACTTCGACGTCGAGAGCGGTCTTTTGGTTCGCCGATCGCTGGCCTTCAAGACGGCATTCGGTTCGATACCCGAAGTGATGGACTTTGATGATTATCGAGACGTTGAGGGAGTGAAATTGCCATTCCAGATCACATGGTCCCGCCCGCCTTTTGGCTTTGTGCGAAAGCTAACCTCGATCAAGCTCAACACGCTTCTGGACGGCGCCAGGTTTCAAAGCGTTCAGTAGCGCCGGCGTCGCGCGCAAGCCCGGTAGTTATTCTGAGTTGAGATGAATAATGACGAACTAAAAACCGAAGCCGATCTTCTCATTCATCGGTGTGGATTGCCGCAATTACTTGCTCCGTATTCTGATTGGTTCATCGGCGGCAGCTACAGCTATGACCTGATGTGCTGGAGAGATCTCGATGTCTACGTACTCGACCCCGGCCGCGATTTGAAGCGTTGCTTTGAGATCGGCTACGAGTTGACCGAGCGGCTCAGCGCGCTGAAGGCTCGATTCACAAACAATCGCGGGCGTGTTCAGGAGGGCCCTGATGGCTTCTACTGGGGGATCAAGTTAGGTGACAACCGGAAGGGCGCATGGAAGATTGATCTTTGGTTTCTGGAACTGGCTGATTACGAAGAACACGCGGCTTATTCGTCTCGCCTGCGCGATAGATTAACAAGCGAGAGTAAATCAATTATTCTCACGATAAAGGAAGCCTTCTGGCGCCGGCCCGAGTTTCGAGTTTCCATCACCAGCGACATGATCTATCGCGCGGTTCTTGATAAGAATGTCAGAACGGTTGGGGAATTCGAAGATTTCGTTCAAAGCAAGTAGTTGATTAAATCCGCAACGCGAAGAGACCTCTCACCGCGAGTCAACAGCAGCGGTACGTTCCGGTTTCTTAACGAAGTGATGGGGAGATGCGCATCGTCGCCGGCCGCTGCGTCAAAGGCATCACTGGCAACCGGTCTCTGCGGTATCAGGTGTTCAACAAGCCATCGCAGTTCACCTGTGCTGGTGCGCAACCGGTTTACCGAGGCCGCGCCTTGAATTAGCACTCACACCGGGGCGGGTTCGTTGCTTATGCGTTCGACATCCATCACGCCGCGAACGGATTTCAGTGCACCGGTAATCTTTTCCAGATGTTTCAAGTCGAATATCTCGGCCGTAAGAACCAACTGGCCGCGGCCTTCTTCGTCCAGCGAGGCGCGAATATCGCGAATGTTGGTTCCGACGCCGGCGATGGCCTGTGTAACATCCGCAACCATTCCCGGACGGTCCTCGGTTACCAGCTTGATCGATACAGGATATGCCGAAGCGTGCTGCGCATCGGACTTCATCCACTCGACTTCGATTAACCGCTCTGGATTGATGAGCAGGGCCGGCATGTTGGGGCATCGAGTGGAGTGGACCGCGACGCCCTTGCCGCGAGTGATGTAGCCCATAATCTCCTCGCCGCGAATAGGATTGCAGCAACGCGCGCGATAAACCATCACGTCGTCGATGCCCTTCACAACGATCTTGTCCTCGAGCCCAAGCGCGCGTTTGACAACTTGTTTGAGAGTCGGGCGCTTCTCGAGTTCGATTTCCGCCGCTCGGTCGGGCGGCAGCAGTTTCGCGATCAGGTTGCGTGGAAGCACCTTCCCATATCCAATGGCCGCAAACAGATCATCGGGACGCGCGACTCCGTAGTCCGGCGCGATGCGGTCGAGATCTCCGTTCGAAAGAATCTTCTTAGTGTTCAATCGGAATCGGTCGGCTTCCTTCTCGAACAGCTTCTTGCCAAGCTCGACTGCCGTTGTGCGCTCGCTTTCGGCGAGATAATGCCGAATCTTTGATCGCGCTCGCGACGTCTGGACGAAGTTCATCCAGTCGCGCGACGGATGCGCCGCGGGCGACGTCATGATTTCCACGACGTCTCCGTTTCGAAGTTGCGACCTCAGCGGAACTATTCGCCCGTTAACCTTTGCGCCGGTGCAGGTGAGCCCGACCTGCGTGTGTATGGTGAAGGCGAAGTCAATTGGCGTCGCGCCGCGCGGAAGCTCGATGACTTTTCCCTTGGGTGTGAAGCAGTAGACTTCTTTGGGATAGAGATCAAGTTTGAGCGAGTCGAGGAATTCGCGCGAGTCCTTGACCTCCTGTTGCCACTCAACCAGCCGCTTGAGCCATACGAACGCTTCGTCTTCATCAGTGTGCGTGCCGCGCCGCCCTTCTTTGTATTTCCAGTGCGCGGCAATGCCTTCTTCGGCGATCGATTGCATTTCCTTTGTTCGAATCTGCACTTCGAACGACTGCCCGCCTTCGCCCACCACCGATGTGTGCAGAGATTGATAAAAGTTTTCGCGCGGGATTGCGATCCAGTCCTTGAAGCGGCCGGGTATTGGTTTCCACGCGGTATGAATCACTCCGAGCGCCGCGTAGCAATCCTTGACCGATTCGGTGATGATGCGCATGGCAACGAGGTCATACACTTGATCGATGCTGATATGCTGGCGGCGAAGCTTTTGATAGATTGAAAACAGCCGCTTGATTCGGCCCTCCGTCGCGACGACTCGTATCCCGGAGGCGGTCATCATTTGTAGTATTTGTTGCCTCACATCCTCGAAAAACGTTTCGAGTCGAGACCTGCGGCTTTCGACAAGCTCCCTGAGCTTCTGATACTCCTCGGGCTCGATGTGCTTGAATGCGAGGTCTTCGAGTTCTCCTCTGACGCGAGCCATACCGAGCCGATGCGCTATAGGCGCGTACACATCAAGCGTTTCCTGTGCGATTCGGCGCCGTTTTTCTCCCGGAAGATATTCGAGCGTGCGCATGTTGTGAAGCCGGTCGGCGAGTTTGACCAGCACCACCCGCACATCGTCAACCATCGCAAGCAGCATCTTGCGCATATTGAGTGCCTGCCGCTCTTCGGTCGACGCGTGATCGAGCCTGGATATCTTGGTAAGCCCGTCGACAAGATGGGCGATTTCCGGGCCGAAGTATTCCTCGATGTCTTCGACCGTGATGTCGGTGTCTTCGACGATATCGTGGAGCAGTCCCGTCGCGACACAGGTTGGATCGAGATTCAGATCGGCCAGAATATTCGCGACTTCGAGCGGATGAACAAGATATGGTTCGCCGGATTTTCGAATCTGGCCACGGTGCTCGCGCGCGGAGAACAAGTACGCCCGGCGCAGAAGCTCTTCGTCCGCATTCGGATGATTTTTCCGAAGTTTCTCTAATATGGTTTCGAAACGAATCATTGCAGATGGAGGGGCGGGGAAGACGCCCAAAAATAAAAAAGGTGACAACCCCTTCCGAGGGCGTCACCTGGATTCTACCACAGGAGGGAAACTACTTCATTTCGCCGGTGCCGCGGCAGCGTCGCTGGCCGCCTGTTGCTGTTGCGCCTTCTGCATAGCCGTGAACTTGTCTTGCATCTCAAAGGCCTTTTTCGTCAACTCGTCTTTTCGGTTTGGCTCGCGCTTCATGTCTTCGATGTACACAAGCTTTTCATAGAACCATGCATTGGCGTAATTGGGATCGACCGATATGGCCTTTTGCAGGTACTCGTGAGCCTTCAGATCGAGCGGCTTCATCTTTTCGAGGATGTCCGGCGGCACTGATCTGTTATGCGAGACGTAGCTGGCGTTCAGGTCGTAGGATTCCTTCCAGAATCCCACACCCAGCGTGTAATAAACGTCGGCTTTGGTCTTTGCGGTGGCGGATGCCAGGTTCGCCCGCTTTTCCAGGGTCTCGCGCTGCAGTGCTGTGTACTCCGCGGACTTCTCCGGAGTAACCCGCGTCAGTTGGCTATAGATGTTCGCCTTGAAGGCCAGGGCTTGATCCATAGCGTCATAGTTGTCAGGGTTCCTCGCCATGATCTGGTCGTAAGCGCCAATCGTTTTCTTCCCCAACTCGTCAGTGAGATTCTGGTCGAACTGGGCATTCAGCGCGCGAGCGTAGAAAAGCTGCGCATTAGTAAGCCCCGGGCTCAGATCAAGAGCATAGGCGAACTTCTCCTCGGCGTTCTGATACTTGCCCTTGTTGAATTCCCGGACACCCTCGTTCAGGCTGTTCTTTGCCCGCAGGTTATTTACGACCCCGCACCCAGGCGTCGCCATCGCAAGCGCCAACAACACCAGCGGTAATAAATATTTCATCTTCCTGTCCACGGCTCGTCCTCCGTCTTCCTCGCCTTCTGTGACCATTTCGGCAAAATGGCCCGCGCTGCTATTGGAGATAATCTATCTGAAGCCCAATAGGCTGCGCGCCCGCGCCTTTCACGGCGTCAATCACCGAGACGATGTCGCCATACTGCTTGTCTTTCGGCGCCTTGATGAATACTGTTTTGTCCGGACGCTGCTCCAGCAGATCCTTCAAAGTCGTCCCGAGTTCCACGAGCGTCATCGGTTTGCTATTCAACTCGACCTGTTGATCGGGCCCGCCCCCCGTCATCTTGACATCCACCATCAGCATATCTGATGGCGGCACAATCTTGTTTTCGTCCTGGGGTTGTGGTTTTTGTGGGATTTGCGATTCGAACTTCGCTTCTTTCTGCGGCTGAATGACCATGAAAATAATCAGCAGCACCAACAATACGTCGATCAGCGGGGTGACGTTGATGTTCGGGGGCGCAAGCCCCAGCCCTCTATGATGGACGCCTTCGTCAACTTCTCCATGAGCCATATTTCTTGAGTTGCCTTTTGGGGGCAACACCCTCCTTGAATGGTTTAGCGAGCCCTCCGGGAGGGCCCCCGTTCATTTCTTGCCGGCGCGGTCACTGACCTCCGCCGCCAGCGCCGCCGGTGGCGCTCTTCTCTTTCTCAGCCACGAGCCCGATTCGGTCGAAGCCGGCGTCACGGATAGCATCGATCACGGACACCACCGTTCCGTACTTCACCAGTTTGCCGCTCTTGATGTAGACGACCTGATCCGGCGCAGGCTTGTCCTTGAGGATATTCTTCACCCTCGTTGGGATATCAGCCTGGGCCACCTTGTCGCGGCCGATATAGAACTCCCCGTCATTCGGTATTGCGACTACCGCGGAGGTGTCCTTGATGATGTTAGGATCGGGGTCGGGGTACTTGGATTTTGGAAGCGCGACACTGACGCCGCTCTGCAACATCGGCGCGATGACCATAAAGATGATCAGCAACACCAGCATCACGTCGACCATCGGTGTGACGTTGATATCGGCGACGTAGCCACCTTCGCCGCTGCCTACTGCCATTCCCATAGGGTTACCTCACTTGAGTTCGCGGCGCTTGATGAAGTAGTCGATGAGTTCCGACGATGAGTTGTCCATCTCGATCGTGAACGCCTCGACCTTGTTGGTGAAGATGTTGAAGGCCCACACCGCGGGGATTGCCACGAGCAGTCCGAATGCCGTTTCGATCAGCGCCTCGGAGATTCCGCCCGCAACCGCCGCGATTCCGGTTCCTTCAGCCGCCTTCATACCCTGGAACGCACCGATGATTCCGATGACCGTACCGAGCAAGCCCACGAACGGGGCGGTTGAGCCGATGGTCGCAAGTCCTGAAAGGCCGCGCTTGAGCTCGGCGGTCTTGAGGGCAGTCGCGCGTTGAAGGGCTCTGCGCGCTGCGTCCATCGTTGTTCCGGGTATATCGGAGCCGGCCTGGTGAGCCTGGAATTCCTGAAGACCCGCATTGACGACCATCGCGAGGTGCGATTTCTTGTGACGGTCGGAAATGGCTATTGCCTCGTCGATGCGATTGTCGCGCAGGGCGGCGGCAACTTTTGGTGCAAACTGACGCGACTGATTCCGTGCCGCATTGAATGTCAGCCAGCGCTCGACCATCACGGCGATCGAGTACATGCTCATGATTGCGAGCACGATGGCGACGACCAATGCGGGCCATTTCATTTTCTGGATCATGCCCCACAGCGAGAAGTCCTCAGTCCCGCTGGCCGCGCCTTTGTCGCCAGCGGCGTCGGTCGCTGCCTGGAGCAAGAAGAAGGCGAGTTTGTTCCCCGCCAGCCATATGTTCGATAGAAGAAGTAGCATTTGTAGAAACCCTCCAGAGTCGATTTTAGATGACCGTACACAAGGCCGTGAGCACTTGACTCAAAGCCTCAAACCTAAGCACTCACAGGTTGAAGTTGAACGTGATCGTGCCGATGACTTTTACGGCGACGCCGGTCAACATGGTCGGAGAAAACTTCCAACCCCTCGCGGCTGCGACAGCCGCATCCTTCAGCAAAGGATGGCCCGATATCGCGCGAGCCGAGATCACGCTGCCCCCTTCGTCAACCGTAACCTCCACCACCACAGATCCGCTAACGCGAGCGGCTTTGGCAAGCGGAGGATAAGTTGGCTCAACTCGTCTTGTTGCCGATCCCTGCAGAACGCCGCCTGATTTGCGAATGATCTTTGGCGGCTCGGGCGGCTTCTCCGCCGGTGGCGGAGGTGGCGGAGGCTCCGCCGGACCCGTTGGACCGATTCCACCGGGAACTCCTCCTGGTACGCCTCCCGGGACACCGCCCGGCACACCACCCGGTTGTCCACCCGTATCGCCGACGTTGCTGCTCACAAACACAGGCGGCTTGGGTGACGGTGGCTTGATTTCTTTAGGCGGCTCCTTCGCCGACACAAACGCCTCCGTTACGTTGGTCTTCACGACCTTCTGCGGCGCTGCCGCGGGAGGTGGAGGAGGCGGAGGTGGTGGCGGCGGAGGCGGAGATAGAAGGGTCAGCAGGTTGAACTGCTCATTCAATTTGGCGTCATAGGCGATGATGCCCCACACGATGACCGCCGTCAGAACAGAAACCCAGATCGCCGCCGTCACGCTGAAGTACACCCACCG
>Ga0070705_100000661_pt1 | contig 19713 bp, 18 predicted proteins | sample KBSK5253metaG_FD_65455 | JGI IMG/M metagenome (GOLD analysis project Ga0070705, IMG submission 65455) | Corn, switchgrass and miscanthus rhizosphere microbial communities from Kellogg Biological Station, Michigan, USA - KBS K5-25-3 metaG | ecosystem: Host-associated > Plants > Roots >... | reverse complement strand
TAGAGCGAAACGCTCGTCGTTGGCGTTTGTAGTGTTTCCAGAATGGATTTACGAGGTGATCTGGTCCTCGGCATGCCCTGCGCTGCTTCGATGCCCACGTCGAAACCAGGTCGCCCCCGGGATCGCTGTGTTCAGTACGGCATTTTACTTCTAAGACCAGCCCTTTAGAACCAGCTTGCCGATCATGGTTCCCGACTCGAGCTTTTCGTGCGCCTTGCGGAGATTTGCCGCATTGATCGGCGAGAGGGTTTCCTTGAGCGTGCCGCGCAGCTTTCCGGAATCGAGCCAGTCGGCCACCTGGTTGAGCAGGCGGTGCTGCTCGATCATGTCGGGCGTCTTGAAGCGCGGGCGCGTGAACATGAGCTCCCAGCACATGGTCGCGCTTTTCGAGCGCACCACGTCCATCGGCAGCGGCTTCTGGTTGCCGACGATAGCGACCATCGCGCCCTGCGGGGCGACGAGCTGCGCCATCGCTGCCCAGTGGGTGTCGAGGTCGTTGAAGTTGGCGACGTACTCGACCGGCTTCTTGACCTGCGGAGCAAGATCCTTGCGGTGGTCGACGACTTCGTCGGCGCCGAGCTCCTTCACCCAGGCGACGGTTTCCGGACGCGAGGCCGTGGCGATTACCCTGAGGCCGGCGAGCTTGGCGAGCTGGATGCCGATCGAGCCGACGCCGCCCGCGCCGCCGATGATCAGGATCGATTTGCCCGCGTCCTTGCCGCCGCGGTCGATTTTCATGCGGTCGAAGAAGGCTTCCCACGCGGTGATCGCGGTGAGCGGGATGGCGGCGGCCTGCGCGAAGTCGAGGCGCTTCGGTTTGCGCCCGACGATGCGCTCGTCGACGAGATGGAGCTCGCTGTTCGCGCCAGGGCGCGTGACGTCCCCCGCGTAGTACACCTCGTCGCCCGGCTTGAAGAGGGTGACCTCCGGGCCGACGGCTTCGACGGTGCCGGCGGCGTCCCACCCGAGCACACGCGGCGCGGGCGAGTCGACCTTCCTTTGCTTGGTGTCGACCGGGTTGACCGAGATCGCTTCGACCTTCACCAAGAGATCACGTCCGGCGGGGGCGGGCTTGGGCTGCTCGATTTCCTGAAATGTGTGGACGATGGCTTTCATAAGTGCTCGATGAGCTCCAACGGGTGGCGGATGATCGCGGCGGCTTGCCAGGTGTCGGGGCCGCCGCTATCGGGATGATGGTAGCCCCACTCGACGGCGATGGGGCGCATTCCCGCGGCCTGTGCTGCTTTCATGTCGCGCAGGTCGTCGCCCAGATAGAAGCAATTCTGTGGAGAAACCTGGATTTGATACGCGGCATGAAGGAGCGACGCCGGATGCGGCTTGAGGTGTGGCGTGGTGTCGCCGCAGGCGACGCAGTCGGGATCGAGCTTCAGCTCGGCGACGAGGCGCTCGGTGAAGCGGGTGGCCTTGTTGGTGACGATGCCCCAGGCGATCGCGCGCCGGCGCAGCTCCGCGATGAGCTCGGCGATGCCCGGAAAGAGCGCGGTCTCGGCGCACACGCGCTCGGCGTAATACTCGAGGAAGGTTTCGCGCAGCGCCTCATATTCCGCATCGCCCGGCTTCACGCCGAAGGCCGCGTGCACGAGGCCGCGCGCGCCGGCGGAGGCGAACGGGCGCAGCCGCTCGATCGGCAACGGCGCGTGGCCCTGCTCGACGCGCATGCGGTTTACCGCCGCGGCGAGGTCGGGCGCGGTGTCGGCGAGGGTGCCGTCGAAATCGAACAGAACCGCCTGGCTAGGCATTGCGCGTGCAGCGCAGGAGGTAGTTGACGTCGCAGTCGCGCCCGAGGCTGTAGCGACGCGTGATCGGGTTGTAGGTCATGCCGATCAGCTCCTCGGGCGCGAGGCCGCTCTCGCGGCTCCAGCGCGAGAGCTCCGAGGGCTTGATGAAGCGCAGGTAGTCGTGCGTGCCCTTCGGCAGAAGCTTGAGCACGTATTCGGCGCCGATCACGGCGAAGAGGTAGGACTTCGGATTGCGGTTGATGGTCGAGAAGAACACCACGCCGCCCGGGCGCACGAGCCGCGCGCAGGCCGCGACCATGCCGGAGGGCTCCGGCACGTGCTCGAGCAGCTCCATGCAGGTGATTACGTCGAATTCGCCGGCATGCCCCGCGGCATATTCTTCGGCGGACACGTTCTCGTATTTCACCGGCAGCTTCGATTCAAGAAGATGCAACTGAGCGACGCGCAGGCCTTTCTCGCCGAGGTCGATTCCCGTCACCTCCGCGCCGCGCCGCGCCATCGCCTCGGCGAGGATGCCGCCGCCGCAGCCGACGTCGAGCACCTTCTTGCCCGCGAGGCCGGCGGAGCGGTCGATCCATTCCAGGCGCAGCGGGTTGATCTCGTGCAGCGGCCTGAACTCGCCCTGCGGGTCCCACCAGCGGTGGGCGAGTTTTGAGAACTTCTCGAGTTCTGCCGGATCGGCGTTCATGGAAACCGAATTGTAGAAACAAAAAACCCGGCCGCGGCCGGGTTTCTTGTTAGAGCAAAAGAGACTAGGGCTAGTTCCTGCGCGTGCCGATGACCTCGATCTCGGTGCGGCGATTCTTGGCGCGGCCTTCGGCGGTCTTGTTGCTCGCCACCGGCTGCTTCTCGCCCTTGCCCTCGGTGTAGACCCGGTTGGGCTCGATGCCCTTCGACACGAGGTAGGCCTTCACCGATTCCGCGCGGCGCACCGACAGGCGCTGGTTGTACGCATCGGAGCCGATCGAGTCGGCGTGGCCGATCGCGATCACGACTTCGAGGTTGACGCCTTTCGCCTTGCCGGCGAGGTCGTCGAGCTTCGAGCGGCCTTCAGGCTTGATCACCGACTTGTCGAAGTCGAACAGCACGTCCGCGGCGAAGGTGATCTTCTCCGCGACGGGCTTGGGCTTCTCCGGCGCGGGCTTCGGCGCGGCCGGTGGCGGCGCGGGCTTGGGCTCGGGCTTCGGCGCAGGCGCGGGCGTGGGAACGGGCTCGGGCTTGGCTTCGGGCTTCGGTGGTTCGCTGGTGGCGCAGGCCGCTGCGAACGCCACTGCGACGAGCATTGCGAACAGGTTTTTGGTCATTCGCTCCCCGCCTTCTCTTTGTTTTCGAAAAATCAAGAGTCTGCGTGACCCTTGAGGGCATTCTGCCATAAGTGCGCGCGTTCCTCCAAACCGGCAAATGCGCTCGGCTGCAAGCGAGCGTCGATCACGCGCGCTTCGCCGTTCACCCAGACGTGCGTGACGTGCTCGCGGCCCGCCGCGTAGACGAGGTGGGAAACCGGGTCGTAGCAGGGGAGGAGTTCGGGTCCGCGCAGCGCCACCGCGACGAGGTCGGCGGCCTTCCCCGGGGCGATCGAGCCGGCATGCTCCTCGATGCCGAGCGCCCGCGCACCGCCCAGGGTCGCAGCGCGCAGCGCATCGTGCGCGGGCAGGGCCTGCGCGTCGCCGGCGACCGCCTTCGCGAGCAGCGCGGCGGTCCGCATTTCCTGGAGGAGATCCAGGCGGTTGTTGCTCGCCGCGCCGTCGGTGCCGAGACAGAGGTTGGCGCCCGCGCGGCGCAGCGCCTCGACCGGCGCGAAGCCGCTCGCGAGCTTCAGGTTCGACGAAGGACAGTGCGCGATCGACGCGGCGTGGCTGCCGAGAAGATCGATCTCCTGCCGCTCGAGGTGCACGGCGTGCACGGCGATGAGACCCGGCCCGAGCAGGCCGAGACGCCGCAGCCGCTCGACCGGCCGCATCCCGTGCTCGGCGAGGGAGCGCCGGTTTTCGTCCTCGGTCTCGGCGAGGTGCACGTGGACCGGCAGGTCGAGCTCCGCCGCGAGCTTCGCCACCTGGCGGAAGCTCGCGTCGGACACGGTGTACGGCGCGTGCGGTGCGAGGCAGAACGACACGAGCGGGTCCTCGCCCTCGCGGTCTCGCAGCGCGAGGCCCTTTCGCAGGTAGTCCGCGGCGTCGGAGGCGTAGGCGGAGGGAAACTCGACCACGATGATCCCCAGCGCGACGCGTATGCCGGCGCCGCGCGCCGCCTCGAGCGAGGCCTCGGGGAAGAAATACATGTCGTTGAAGCAGGTGATCCCGCCGCGCAGCATCTCGGCGCAGGCGAGGAGCGTGCCGTCGCGCACCATCGCGGGAGAGACGTGCCTGCCTTCGGCGGGCCAGATGTGATCCTCGAGCCAGCGCATCAGCGGCAGGTCGTCCGCGAGGCCGCGCATGAGCGACATCGCGGCGTGCGTGTGCGCGTTCACGAGCCCCGGGATGAGCACGTGATCCGGCAGATCCAGCGTCTCATACGAGGCGAAGCGTTCGGCCGCTTCTGCCTGTGGGAACAGCGCTTCGATGCGCCCGTCGCGCAAGGCGACGGCGTGGCGCTCGAGCACCTGTCCGGCTGGCTCTACGGGTACGACCCAGCGCGGTCGAATCAGGAGACGGTTCGGGCGAATACCCTCGAGTCTAATGCCTACCTCGGCCTACCTCGGCATCCCCTTCAGTTCCACCACGACGCGCCGGTTGGGCGCGAGGCACTCGATCAGGGCCTTGCGGTCCGCCTTGCCGCCGACCTTGTCGGGGCAATGCTTGACCTGGTTGGTCTTGCCCGAGCCGAGAGTCTCGATTTTCGACGCGTCGAAGCCTTTAGAGACGAGATAGGCGCTTACCGCGTCGGCGCGCTTCTCGGACAGCTTCTGGTTGTACTGCGCCGAGCCGAGGCGATCGGCGTGGCCGTCGACGTGCACCAGGGCGATCGAGCTGAATTCCTTGGCTCGCGCCACGATGTCCTGGTCGAGCTTCGCGCGCGCCTCCGGCGTCAGGGCCGACTTGTTGAACTCGAAGAGCCCGGTGGAGGTGACCGAGATCACCGCCGGCTTCTTCGGCGGCTCGGGCTTCGCCACGGGCTTGGGCTCGGGTGCCGGCGTCGGCGTGGCGACGGGCGCAGGAGGCGGCGCGGGCTTGGCGGCGGGCTCGGGCGTCGGCGCAGGCTTCTCCGGCTCGCTGGCACAGCCTGCGAGCAGAAAGCCGAACGCGACCAGCATGGCGATTGCAGATTTCACGTGGCTCCTCCCTCTCATTTTTGGTTCGCCGCGCGGCTCCGAATTTAATCATAGCGTACACCCCAAATACAAGTGTTTTTCGAGAGAAAACTGATGCTTGCATGATAAAATCCGGGGGCTCGCCTGATGGAAAATTTCGCCAAGGAAACGCTCCCGATCTCGCTCGAGGAGGAGATGCGGCGCTCGTACCTCGATTACGCCATGAGCGTGATCGTGGGACGGGCCCTCCCCGACGTGCGCGACGGCCTGAAACCGGTGCACCGCCGCGTGATCTACGCGATGCACGAGGCCAACAACGTCTGGAACCGCCCCTATGTGAAGTGCGCGCGCATCGTCGGCGACGTGCTGGGCAAGTACCACCCGCACGGCGACTCGGCCACCTACGAGGCGCTGGTGCGCATGGCGCAGGACTTCTCGATGCGCTACCCCCTCATCGACGGCCAGGGCAACTTCGGCTCGGTGGACGGCGACGCCGCCGCGGCGTACCGCTACACCGAGTGCCGCCTCGAGAAGCTCGCCTCGGAGCTCGTCGCCGACATCGACAAGGAAACCGTCGACTTCACGCCGAACTACGACGGCAAGGAGCTCGAGCCCTCGGTGCTGCCGACGCGCGCGCCGAACCTGCTGGTGAACGGCTCCTCCGGCATCGCGGTCGGCATGGCGACCAACATTCCGCCGCACAGCCTGGGCGAGGTCGTCGACGCCTGCCTGCATCTTCTCGCGACGCCGCACTGCGCCATCGAAGATCTCATCAAGCGCATGCCCGCGCCCGACTTCCCGACCGCGGGCATCATCTACGGCCTGTCCGGCGCGCACGAGGGCTATCGCACCGGGCGCGGGCGCGTGGTGATGCGCGCGCGCACGCATTTCGAGGAATTCGGCAAGGGCGACCGCACGGCGATCATCGTCGACGAGCTGCCCTACCAGGTGAACAAGAAGGCGCTGCTCGAGAAGATCGCCGAGCTGGTCACCGAGAAGCGCCTGGAAGGCATCTCGGACCTGCGCGACGAGTCCGACAAGTCCGGCATGCGCATGGTGATCGAGCTCAAGCGCGGCGAGCTGCCCGAGGTCGTGCTGAACAACCTCTACAAGATGACGCAGCTGCAGGACACCTTCCACATGAACATGGTGGCGCTGGTCGACGGCCAGCCGCGCGTGCTCAACCTGAAGGACCTGATCGAGGCGTTCATCTCGCACCGCCGCGAGGTGGTGACGCGGCGCACCGTGTTCGACCTGCGCAAGGCGCGCGAGCGGGGCCATGTCCTCGAGGGCCTGGCGGTGGCGCTGTCGAACGTCGACGAGGTGATCGAGCTGGTCAAGAAGGCGCCGAGCCCCGCCGAGGCCAAGCGCGCTTTGATGGGCCGCGCCTGGCCGTCCGATCTCGTCAAGAACATGGTGGGAGGAGGCTCGGCGGCGCAGTTCCGCCCGGAGGGCCTGGGCGCGAGCTTCGGCCTGAAGGACGACGGCTACCACCTCTCGGACGATCAGGCGCAGGCGATCATCGACCTGCAGCTGCGCCGCCTCACCGGCCTGGAGCAGGACAAGATCCGCGACGAATACCGCGAGGTCATCGAGATCATCCGCGACCTGCTGGACATCCTCGCCAAGCCCGCGCGCATCGTGAAGATCATCGCCGACGAGCTCGCCGCCCTCAAGGAGGCGTTCGGCGACAAGAGGAAGAGCGAGATCGTCACCGTGGCCGAGGACATCTCGGTCGAGGACCTGATCGCGCCGCAGGACATGGTGGTCACCTTCTCGCACGGCGGCTACGTGAAGTCGCAGCCGCTCGCCGACTACAGGGCGCAGAGGCGAGGCGGCCGCGGCAAGATGGCCACCACGATGAAGGAGGACGACTTCATCGAGCGCCTGTTCGTCGCCCATTCGCACGACTATCTCCTGTGCTTCTCCAACTGCGGCCGCCTCTACTGGCTCAAGGTGTACGAGGTGCCCGCGGGGAGCCGCTCGGCGCGCGGCAAGCCGATCGTCAACATGTTCCCGCTCGAGGAGAACGAGAAGATCACCGCGGTCGTGCCGGTGAAGGAGTTCGACGAGAACCACTACGTCTTCATGGCGACCGCGCAGGGCACGGTGAAGAAGACCGCGCTCGACGAGTTTTCGCGCCCGCGGCCGAGCGGCATCATCGCTGTTGGCCTGGAGGAAGGCGACTACCTGGTGGGGGCGGCGCTCACCGACGGCAAGTACGACGTGATGCTCTTCTCCTCCGACGGCAAGAGCGTGCGCTTCCCGGAGGGCGACGTGCGCCCGATGGGCCGCCAGGCGACCGGCGTGCGCGGCATGCGCCTCGCCGAGGAGCAGCGCGTGGTGTGCATGCTCGCGGCGAAGGACGAATCGCGCTCTGTGCTCACCGCCACCGAGAAGGGCTACGGCAAGCGCACGCTGATCGCCGAGTACCCGCGGCACGGCCGCGGCGGGCAGGGGGTGATCGCCATCCAGACCTCGGAGAGGAACGGCGCGGTCATCGGCGCGGTGCTGGTCGAAGAGGACGACGAGGTGATGCTGATCTCCACCGGCGGCGTTCTGATCCGCACCGCCGTGGCGCAGATCCGCGAGACGGGCCGCTCCGCGCAGGGCGTCACGCTGATCTCGCTCGACGAGGGCGAGAGGCTCGCCGGCCTCGAGCGCATCGAGGAGCGCGACGTCAACGGCAACGGTAACGGCAACGGCCACGGCCCCGAAACCGGAAACGGCGGCGCCGGCGGCGACGGCGATATCGATCCCGAGGCGCCGACTCCGCCCTCGCCGACAGTTCACTAAGGACGTAGTTATCTTTGGATGTTGCGCATTTAACCCTCATGTCCCGTATTTTCAACTTCAGTGCGGGTCCCGCCATGCTGCCGGCCGAGGTGCTGTCACGTGCCGGCGACGAGATGCTCGACTGGCGCGGCAGCGGCATGTCGGTGATGGAGATGAGCCACCGCGGACCCGAGTTCATCTCGATCGCCGCGGAAGCCGAGGCCGACCTGCGCAGCCTCGCTGCGATTCCGCAGAACTACAAGGTCCTCTTCCTGCAGGGCGGGGCGACGCTGCAGTTCGCGCAGGTGCCGATGAACCTTCTGCGCGGCAAAGGCAAGGCCGACTACGTCCTCACCGGCGAATGGTCGAAGAAGGCGATCAAGGAGGCGAAGAGCTACTGCGACGTCGCGATCGCCGCGAGCTCCGAGGACCGCAACTTCACCTATGCGCCGAAAGAATGGCGTGTGCGTCAGGATGCGGCCTACGTCCACTATTGCTCCAACGAGACCATCGGCGGCGTCGAATACCATTCTCTTCCCTACAGTGAAAACGTGCCGGTGGTGGCCGACGCCTCTTCGCATTTCCTGTCGCGTCCTCTGGAGGTCGCGAAACACGGATTGATCTATGCCGGGGCGCAGAAGAACGCCGGCCCGGCGGGGCTCACCTTCGTCATCGTGCGAGACGACCTGATCGGCGCCGCCGCGAAGGGCACGCCCACGGTGATGGACTACAAGCTGCAGGCCGAGGCCGATTCGATGCTCAACACCCCGGCGGCCTATGCGATGTACATTGCCGGGCTGGTGTTCAAGTGGATCAGGCAGCAGGGCGGCCTCGCCGCGCTCGAGCAGAAAAACGTGGAGAAGGCGAAGCTCCTTTACGACTTCCTCGACTCGAGCGCCTTCTTCAGGAACCCGGTGGCGAAGGAAGATCGCTCGCGGATGAACGTACCCTTCACCCTCAAGAAGCCGGAGCTTGATCCGGTTTTCCTCAAGGGAGCCGAGGAGCGCGGCATGGTGCAGCTCAAAGGGCACCGCTCGGTGGGCGGGATGCGCGCGTCGATCTACAACGCGATGCCGCTGGAGGGCGTTCAACGCTTGGTGCAGTACATGAAGGAATTCGAAGCGCGGCATGCCTAAGGCCCGCCCCAAGAAATCCGAAATCCTGGTCATCAACAACGTCGCGCTGGTCGGCCTGCGGCGTTTTCCGCCCGAGCAGTACACGGTGGTGAAGGAGGCGGCCGACCCGGATGCGATCGTGGTGCGCTCGCAGGACCTGCACCGCCACGAGTTCGGACCGTCGCTGCGCGCGGTGGGCCGCGCCGGCGCCGGCGTCAACAACATCCCCGTGGCCGCGCTCTCCAAGCGCGGCATTCCGGTATTCAACGCGCCGGGCGCCAATGCCAACGCGGTGAAGGAGCTGGTGCTGGCAGGGATGCTTATCGCTGCCAGAAATCTCGCGCCCGCCCTGGACTTTGTTCGTCAGTTGAAGGATGAAGATCTGGAAACCCGAGTCGAGGACGGCAAGAAGCAGTTCGCCGGCCTGGAGCTGCCGGGCCACACGCTCGGGGTGATCGGCCTGGGCAAGATCGGCAGCCTCGTGGCCGACGCCGCCATCCGCCTCGGCATGAGCGTGCAGGGCTACGATCCCCACATCACGGTCGAGGCGGCGTGGAGCCTGCCTTCGCAGGTGAAGCGCGCCGCGTCGATCGACGAGCTGATCAAGACGAGCCATTTCGTCAGTCTGCACGTGCCGCTCGGCGAAAAGACCCGCAACCTCATCAACGGCAGGAACATCGAGCACTTCCGCCACGGCGCGGTGCTGCTCAATTTCTCGCGCGAAGGCATCGTGGCCGAGGACGCGGTGGCGAAGGGCCTGAAGAGCCACGGTCTCAAGTGGTACGTGACCGACTTCCCCACCGGCCCCCTGCTCGGGCATGCTGGGGTCATCGCGCTGCCGCACCTCGGCGCCTCGACCCGCGAAGCGGAAGACAACTGCGCGATCATGGTGGTCGACCAGGTGCGCGACTACCTGGAGCAGGGCAACCTGCAGAACGCGGTCAACTTTCCGGACGCGGCGATGCCGCGCGAGGCGCCTTTCCGGCTCGCCATCGCCAACGCCAACGTGCCCGACATGCTGAGCAGCATTTCGCACGCGCTCGGCCGGCGCAAGATCAACATCCACAACATGCTGAACAAGTCGAGGGGGGAGATGGCGTACACGCTGGTCGATGCCGACAGTCCCGTGCCCTCCGATGTCATCAAGGAGCTGGCCGCTCTGAACGGCGTGCTCTCGGTGCGCTATCTTCCCGTAGATGTCTGACGAGCTCGACAAAATCCGCAGGGAGATCGACCGGATCGACGACGAGCTCGCCGCGCTGATCGAGCGCCGTGCGGCGCAGGCGAAGAAGATCGGCGAGCTCAAGGCCGGCGCGGCGGCGTACCGCCCCGAGCGCGAAAGCCAGATTCTCCAGCGGGTGGCGAAGAGAAACGGCGTGCTTCCGGGGGAAAAGATGAGCGCGGTGTTCCGCGAGATCATCTCGGCCTGCCGCGGCCTGGAGGAGGCGATCCGCGTTTCCTACCTCGGGCCCGAGGGCACCTTCAGCGAGCAGGCGGTGCGCAGGCACTTCGGCGCCGCGGTCGACGCGCTGGCGGTGGCCTCGGTCGACGAGGCGTTCCGGCGCTGCGAGTCCGGCGCCGCCCAGTTCACGGTGGTGCCGGCCGAGAACTCCACCGAGGGCGTGGTGGGGCGCACGCTCGATCTGCTCGTCACCACGCCGCTTCGCATCTGCGGCGAGATCGAGCTCAGGGTTCAACAGAACCTGCTTTCGAAGGAAGGCAATTTGAAAGCGATCAGGCGGGTCTATTCGCATTCCCAGTCGCTCGCGCAGTGCAACGGCTGGCTCGCGCAGAACCTGCCGGGCGTCGAGCGCGTGGCGGTGGCGTCGAACGCGGAGGCGGCGCAACGAGCGGCGAAGGAGCCGGGCGCGGCCGCGCTCGCCGGCCAGGCCGCCGGCGAGCGCTACGGCCTCGACGCGCTCGCGCGCTCGATCGAGGACGACCCGAACAACACCACGCGCTTTCTCGTGCTCGGCAACCTCGATCCGGCGCCGAGCGGCCGCGACCGGACGTCGCTCGTCATGTCGGCCGAAAACAAGCCCGGCGCGGTGCACGCGCTGCTGACGCCGCTCGCCGCGCACGGCGTGAGCATGAGCCGCATCGAGTCGCGCCCGGCGCGCGCGCGCACCGCGCTGTGGGAATACCTCTTCTTCATCGACGTCGAAGGCCACCAGAAGGACGCGCACGTCGCGCAGGCGCTCGCCGCGCTGCGCGCCAAGGCGCCTTACCTCAAGATCCTGGGCTCGTACCCGGTTGCCGTATCCTGAAAGAAATGCTGATCGATCTCTGTGAACTTTCGCCCTCCTACGTGCGCTCGATCGCGCCGTACCAGCCGGGCAAGCCGATCTCCGAGGTGGCGCGCGAGCTCGGCCTCAAGGAAGAGAGCATCATCAAGCTCGCGTCGAACGAGAATCCGCTCGGCATCGGCCCGCGCACGCGCGCGGCGATCGACGCCGCGCTCGCCGAGGTCGCGCGCTACCCCGACGGCAGCGGCTTCGCGCTGAAGCAGGCGCTTTCCGGGCGCTACGGCGTCGACCAGTCCTCGATCGTGCTCGGCAACGGCTCGAACGACGTGCTCGAGCTGGTGGCGGCCGCGTTCCTCGGGCCGGGCCGCGCGGCCGTGATGTCGCAGCACGCCTTTGCGGTCTACCCGCTCGCCACTCAGGCGCGCGGCGCGCGCTCGATCGTGGTGCCGGCGAAGAACTTCGGCCACGACCTCGAGGCGATGGCGCGCGCGGTGGACGACGAGACCTACGTCGTCTGGGCGGCGAACCCCAACAACCCGACCGGGACCTTCGCGCGGCCCGACGAGCTCGAGGCGTTCCTGCGCAAGGTGCCCGAGCGCGTGCTGGTGGTGCTCGACGAGGCCTACAACGAGTACATCGGCGCGGACCTGCGCGCCGACCCGGTGAAGTGGCTCAAGCGCCATCCGAATCTCGTCGTGACCCGCACCTTCTCCAAGGCCTACGGACTCGCGGGCCTGCGCGTGGGCTATGCGCTCGCCCATCCTTCGGTCGCCGACGTGATGAACCGGGTGCGCCAGCCCTTCAACGTGAACAGCATCGCGCTCGCCGCGGCGGCGGCCGCGCTCGACGACATGGAGTTCGTCGCGCGCAGCTACGCCGTCAACCTCAGCGGCATGCGCCAGCTCGAGGAAGGCGTTCGCGGGCTCGGGCTGGACTACATCCCTTCGTACGGCAACTTCCTCGCGGTCCATGTCGGCAAGGCGGCGGAGATCTTCAAGCGGCTGCTGCGCCGGGGCGTGATCGTGCGGCCGGTGGGCGGCTACGGTCTGCCCGAGCACCTGCGCGTCACCATCGGCACGGCGGCCGAGAACGAAAGGTTTCTCGCCGCGCTCGCTGCGAGCCTGCGGGAATGAAGCGGGGCTAGATGCTCTTCGAGCGCGTCGCCATCCTGGGCGTCGGCCTGATCGGCGGCTCCTTCGCGCTGGCGCTCAAGGAGGCCCGCGCGTGCGCCCACGTGGCGGGCGCGGGCCGCAACGGCGCGAACCTCAGGCTGGCCCTGGAGCGGGGCGTCATCGACTCGATCGCCGCGGACGCGGTGGCCGCCGCGCACGGCGCAGACCTCGTGCTCCTCGCCGCGCCGCTCGCGCAGTTCCCGAAGCTCTTTCGCGATGTCGCCTCCGTTCTCGGCCCGAAGGCCGTCGTGACCGACGGCGGCAGCACCAAGCGCGACGTGGTCGCGGCGGCGCGTGCCGCGCTCGGACGCAAGATCGGCCAGTTCGTGCCGGCGCATCCGATCGCCGGGGGCGAGAAAAGCGGCGCCGGCGCCGCGAGCGCCACGCTGTTTCAGAACAAACGGGTGGTGTTGACGCCGCTCCATGAAAATTCCGAAGCGACTGTCAACAAAGCAAATGATGCATGGGCGGCGTGCGGCGCCAACGTCGCGCGCATGACGCCCGAGGAGCACGACGCGATCCTCGGCGCGGTGAGCCATCTGCCGCACGTGCTGGCGTATGCGCTGGTGCACGAGATCGCCTCGCGCGACAACGGCGCGCAGCTTTTCGGCTATGCCGCCGGGGGCTTCCGCGACTTCACGCGCATCGCGTCGAGCCACCCGGAAATGTGGCGCGACATCTGCCTCGCGAACCGCGACCGGCTGCTCGCCGAGCTCGACCGGTACGGCGAGAAGCTGCAGGCCGTGCGCAGGCTGCTCGAGGCCGCCGACGGCGCGGGGCTCGAGAAGGTGTTCGCGGAGGCGCGCGAGGCGCGCGAGCGATGGATTCAATCGAGCTGAGGCCGCTCGGCCGCGCGAGCGGAAGGGTGCGGCTGCCGGGCTCGAAGAGCATTTCGAACCGAGTGCTCCTGCTCGCCGCGCTCGCCCGGGGCGAGACGGAGATCGGCGGCCTGCTCGACGCCGACGACACGCGCGTCATGCAGGAGGCGTTGAAAAAATTAGGAGTGAAATTCTCAGGAGCCCGAGTCGAGGGGGTCGGGGGAGCCTTCCCGGTCAAGAAAGCCGACCTCTTTCTCGGCAACGCCGGCACCGCCTTGCGCCCCCTCGCCGCGGCGCTCGCATTCTCGAGCGGCGAATATCGCCTTTCGGGCGTGCCGCGCATGCACGAGCGGCCGATCGGCGATCTGGTCGATGCGCTGCGCGGCATCGGCGCGCGCGTCGACTACACCGGGAGCGAGGGGTTCCCCCCCCTGGCAATTCGCCCCGGGAAGATCAGCGGCGAGAACGTGCGGGTGCGCGGGGACGTGTCCTCGCAGTTCCTCACTGCGCTGCTCATGGCGCTGCCGCTCACCGGGAAGCCCTCCCGCGTCGAAGTGCAGGGCGAGCTCATCTCCAAGCCCTACGTGGAGATCACGCTCAACGTGATGCGCCGCTTCGGGATCGAGGTGAAGCGCAGCGGCTGGCGCTACTTCGAAGTCCCGTCGCAGAGCTACGCCAGCCCGGGAAAGATCCTGGTCGAAGGTGATGCGTCGTCTGCGTCCTACTTCCTCGCCGCGGGCGCGATCGGCGGCGGCCCGGTGCGCGTGGAGGGCGTGGGCCGCGACAGCATCCAGGGTGACGTGCGCTTCACCGAGGTGCTGGAGCGCATGGGGGCCCGGGTGTCGCTTTCGGAGGACGCGGTTGAAGTGTCCAATCCGCAGAAGAAGCTGAAAGCGATCGATCTGGACCTCAACCACATCCCGGATGCAGCCATGACCGCGGCGGTGATGGCGCTGTTCGCCGATGGACGCAGCACGCTGCGCAACATCGCGAGCTGGCGCGTGAAGGAGACTGACCGTCTCGCCGCGATGGCGAGCGAGTTGCGCAAGCTCGGCGCCGAGGTGGAGGAGGGCGCGGACTTCCTCAAAATCGCGCCGCGTCCCATCAAACGGGGAATCAGAATCGACACCTACGACGACCACCGGATGGCGATGTGCTTTTCCCTCGTGGCGCTCGCCGGGGTGCCAGTGACGATCAACGATCCCGACTGCGTCGCCAAGACGTTCCCGGACTACTTCCAGGTCTTCGGAAGCATTACTTCATGATCGTCCCCGTCATCGCGATCGACGGACCCTCCGCCTCGGGCAAGGGGACGATCGCCAAGCGGGTGGCGCACACCTTGGACTTCCACTATCTCGAAAGCGGGGCGCTCTACCGCCTCGTCGCGCTTCTCGCCTTGCGCCAGGATCTGGAGGACGAGCAGCGCCTCGCCGAGGCCGCCGAAAGCATGGATGTCGAGTTCTCGGGCGACGAAATAATCCTTGAAGACCAAGAGGTTAGCCAGCATATCCGGCACGAGGCGGTCGGCAACCGGGCTTCCGAGGTGGCTCGGATGCCGGCTGTGCGCCGGGCGCTTCTCGCACGGCAGCGCGCCTTCCGGCGGGCGCCGGGCCTGGTGGCCGACGGGCGCGACATCGGGACTGTTGTTTTTCCCGACGCGGCTCTCAAGATCTTCTTGACAGCGAGTCCGGAAGTGAGGGCTGAGCGGCGCTATAAGCAGTTGATAGAAAAAGGAATCAGTGCTAATCTGCGCGCCCTTTCCCGAGATCTTGCGGAGCGGGACGCGCGCGATGCAAATCGCCCGGTCGCTCCGCTGGTTCCGGCGGCCGATTCTCAAGTGCTCGATTCATCGGCACTTTCCATCGACGAAGTGGTCGAGCGAATCGTGGGCTGGTGGCGGGACGGAAGCAATATGGGTGGCCATCGCTGAACGGTGGTCTGTGTTCAACCTGACCCGCGGGCGCAAGCCTTCGGTTTGAATAGGTTTTTTCTTCCTTTAATGGCAGCCATTTCCTCAGCACCGCAGTCCCAGAAGGCATCGCCCAAACCCGCTCAAGCCTCCGCAGGCGAATCCTTCGCCGCGCTGTTCGAGGAGAGCCTCAATCGCAAGGAAATGCGGGTGGGCGAGGTCATCACCGCCGAGGTCGTCAACGTCGACGACAACTTCGTGGTGGTGAACGCGGGGCTGAAGTCCGAGAGCATCATCCCGGTCGACGAGTTCCGCAACGACGCCGGCCAGGTCGAGGTCAAGGTCGGCGACTTCGTCAGCGTCTCGATCGAGGCGCTGGAGGACGGCTTCGGTGCCACCCGGCTGTCGCGCGACAAGGCGAAGCGCATGGCGGCGTGGCTCGAGCTCGAGAAGGCGCTCGAGAGCGGCGAGAAGATCGAGGGCATGATCACCGGCAAGGTGAAAGGCGGCCTCACCGTGATGGCGAAGGGTATCCGCGCGTTCCTTCCCGGGTCGCTGGTCGACCTGCGGCCGGTGAAGGACACCACGCCCTACGAGGGCAAGGCGATGCAGTTCAAGGTCATCAAGCTCGACCGCAAGAGAAACAACGTGGTGGTGTCGCGGCGCGCCGTGCTCGAGGAGACCGCGGGCGCCGAGCGCGAGCAGCTCCTCGCCTCGCTGCAGGAAGGCGCGACCGTCAAGGGCATCGTCAAGAACATCACCGACTACGGCGCGTTCGTCGACCTCGGCGGCATCGACGGGCTGCTCCACATCACCGACCTCGCGTGGCGGCGCGTGAAGCATCCTTCCGAGGTGCTGAACGTGGGCGACGAAGTCACCGCCAAGGTCCTCAAGTTCGATTCGGAGAAGAACCGCGTGTCGCTCGGCCTCAAGCAGCTCGGCGAGGATCCCTGGGTCGGCATCGGCAGAAGGTACCCGCAGGGGACCCGCCTCTTCGGCAAGGTGACCAACCTGACCGACTACGGCGCGTTCGTCGAGGTGGAGTCGGGCATCGAGGGCCTGGTGCACGTCTCCGAGATGGACTGGACCAACAAGAACGTGCATCCGTCCAAGGTGGTGCAGGTCGGCGACGAGGTCGAGGTGATGATCCTCGAGATCGACGAGGAGCGCCGGCGCATCTCCCTCGGCATGAAGCAGTGCATGCCCAATCCCTGGGAAGACTTCGCCCGCGAGTACAAGAAGGGCGACAAGGTGAAGGGCCAGATCAAGTCGATCACCGACTTCGGCGTGTTCGTGGGCCTGCCGGGCGGCATCGACGGCCTGGTGCACCTCTCGGACCTCTCCTGGTCCACCGCGGGCGAGGAGGCGGTGAAGAACTTCAAGAAGGGCGAGGAGGTCGAGGCGGTGGTGCTGTCGATCGACGTCGAGCGCGAGCGCATCTCGCTCGGCGTGAAGCAGCTCGAGGGCGATCCGTTCACCAACTTCATCGCCAGCCACGAGAAGAACAGCGTGGTGAGCGGCAAGGTGAAGTCGCTCGACGCGAAGGGCGCGGTGATCGAGCTCGACGGCGACGTCGAGGGGTACCTGCGCGCCTCCGAGTTCTCGCGCGACCGGATCGACGACCTGCGCGCGCACCTCAACGAGGGCGACACGGTCCAGGCCATGATCATCAACGTGGACCGCAAGAACCGCTCGATCAACCTCTCGGTCAAGGCGAAGGACCTGTCCGAGGAGACCGAGGCCATGAAGCAGCTGCGCACCGAGAACGCGGCGGCGAGCGCCGGCGCGACCAACCTCGGGGCCCTGCTGCGCGCCAAGCTCGACAAGGGCAGCAACAACCCGCAATAGCGCGGACACGACGCCAAGGACTGCCATGGAGGGGGGAAGGGTCGCCATGACGAAGTCGGAACTGATCGCGCGGCTGGCGCAGCGCTACCCGCAGCTGGTGGCGAAGGACGCGGAATACGCGGTCAAGATGATCCTCGACGCGATGACCCAGGCGCTGCTCGCCGGCAATCGCATCGAGATCCGCGGCTTCGGCAGCTTCGGCCTGAACTACCGGCCGCCGCGCACCGGCCGCAACCCGAAGTCGGGCGAGAAGGTGCAGGTGCCGGAGAAGTACGTGCCCCACTTCAAGGCCGGCAAGGAGCTGCGCGAGCGCGTCGACCAGGCGACCGAGGAGGCCGCGGCGGCCGCCCCGCAGCGCGCCTCGCAGCAGGTCCGCTAAGGCGCCGAACCGGGCGCCATGCGTATCGTCACCTGGACGATCCGCCTCCTGGTGTTCGTGCTGCTGGTCGCGTTCGGCGCCAAGAACGCCGATCCGGTCACGCTGCGCTTCTACTTCGACCTCTCGATCCAGACGCCGCTGATCCTCGCGCTCTTCGGCGCTTTCGCCGCGGGCGCGTTCTTCGGCGTGCTCTCGCTCCTCGGACGGGTGCTGCGCCAGCGCCGCGAGATCTCGTTCCTCCGGCGCAAGAGCGCGGCCGTCGAGCCGGCGCCGCCGGCGATGCCGCCGAGCTATTAGAGCCATGGAGTTCGAATACTGGTGGCTGCTCGGCTTTCCCCTGTTCTTCGGCCTGGGCTGGATCGCCGCGCGCATCGACATCCGCCAGATCGTGTCCGAGTCGCGCGCGCTGCCGAGCTCGTACTTCAAGGGGCTCAACTTCCTGCTGAACGAGCAGCCCGACAAGGCGATCGAGGCGTTCATCGAGGTGGTGAAGGTCGACCCCGAGACGATCGAGCTGCACTTCGCGCTCGGCAGCCTGTTCCGCCGGCGCGGCGAGTACGACCGCGCGATCCGCATGCACCAGAACCTGCTCGAGCGCCCCGGCCTCGGCGCCGACCAGAAGCTGATCGCGCTCGCCGAGCTCGGCCAGGACTACCTCAAGGCGGGGATCCTCGACCGCGCCGAAGAGGCGTTCAGGAAGCTCGAGAAGAGCCCACAGGCCGCCGCGGCGCGGCGCCACCTGCTCGAGATCTACGAGCAGGAGAAGGACTGGGATCGCGCCATCGAGATGACCAAGCTGGTGCAGCCCGACCCGCGCGACCTCGCCCAGTATTACTGCGAGCTCGCCGCGGCCGATTCCGCCGAGTCGCGGCCGGACGCGGCGCGCCGCCACCTCGAGGCGGCGCTGGAGGCGAACCGCAAGTGCGTGCGCGCGAGCCTGCTGCTCGGCGACCTCGACAAGAACCAGGGCAACACGGACCACGCGATGGAGCACTGGAAGCGCGTCGAATCGCAGAATCCGGCGTACCTCGCGCTCGTGGCGCAGCGCCTGCTCGACGCCTACCGCGAGGCCGGGCACGCCGAGGAGGGCCTCACGCTCCTCACCGGCTACCTCGAGCGCTACCCGTCGCTCGACCTCCTCGACACCGTGTTCCAGCACACCCTCGAGGCGAAGGGGCCCGAGCAGGCCTACGCGCTGGTGCGCGACGAGCTCAAGCGCAACCCGACGCTGCTCGGCCTCGACCGCCTGCTCGAGGCGCAGATCATCGCCGCGGGCTCACCCGACAAGCGCAGGGATCTCGAGCTGGTGCGCAGCCTCGTGCACGGGCATACCCGGCGCCTGGCGCGCTATCGCTGCGAGACCTGCGGCTTCAAGGCGCGCCAGTTCCACTGGCGCTGCCCCGCCTGCGGGGGCTGGGAGACCTATCCGCCGCGGCGCACCGAAGAATTCGAACTGACCCCATGAGGCTTGCATGAACGTCACTGTCGTTGGCACTGGATATGTCGGCCTGGTCACGGGCGCCTGCCTTGCGGACGCCGGCAACTCGGTGTTCTGCCTGGACCTCGACGAGCGCAAGATCGGCCTGCTGAACCAGGGCAAGATCCCGATCTTCGAGCCGGGCCTCGAGGCGATCGTGCACAGGAACGAGCGGGCGGGGCGGCTCACCTTCTCGACCGACGTTGCGGCGAGCGTGGCGCACGGCGAGCTGCAGGTCATCGCGGTCGGCACGCCCCCCGGCGAGGACGGCTCGGCCGACCTGCAGCACGTGGTCGCCGCCGCCCGCTCGATCGGGCGGCACATGCAGGGCTACAAGGTGGTCGCCACGAAATCCACCGTTCCGGTCGGAACCGCGGACAAGGTTCGCGCGGCAATCCAGGAGGAACTCCAGAAAAGAAGCATCGAGCCGGACTTCTCGGTCGTCTCGAACCCCGAGTTCCTCAAGGAGGGCGCGGCCGTGGAGGACTTCATGCGCCCCGATCGCGTGGTCCTCGGCGCCGAGGACCCGCGCGCGATCGCGCTGATGCGCCAGCTCTACGCGCCCTTCCAGCGCAACCACGAGCGCATCCTGGTGATGGGCGTGCGCTCCGCCGAGCTCACCAAGTACGCCGCAAACGGAATGCTCGCCACGCGTATCTCCTTCATGAACGAGCTCGCCAACCTCGCCGAGGCGCTCGGCGCCGATATCGAGGAAGTGCGCCGGGGCATCGGCTCCGATCCGCGCATCGGCTACCAGTTCCTGTATCCCGGAGCCGGCTTCGGCGGCTCGTGCTTCCCGAAGGACGTGAAGGCGTTGCAGCGGACCGCCACCGAGGTGGCCAGACCGCTGCGTGTGATCAACGCGGTCGAGGCGGTCAACGACGCGCAGAAGCACGTGCTCGCCGCGAAGGTCGCGCGGAAGTTCGGCGCCAACCTCCACGGCAGGACCTTCGCGCTCTGGGGATTG
>Ga0070705_100000658_pt1 | contig 19750 bp, 17 predicted proteins | sample KBSK5253metaG_FD_65455 | JGI IMG/M metagenome (GOLD analysis project Ga0070705, IMG submission 65455) | Corn, switchgrass and miscanthus rhizosphere microbial communities from Kellogg Biological Station, Michigan, USA - KBS K5-25-3 metaG | ecosystem: Host-associated > Plants > Roots >... | reverse complement strand
GAACACTCTGGATGAACCAGTCGCGTGGGGTTCTTTATCCGCCGCGGCAGGACGCGCGGCGATCGCGGCCATCGAAGCAGGCGTCAACCTTTGTTTGACACAAAAACTGGACGCGATTGCCACTTCTCCCATCAACAAAGAATCACTCAAACTGGCCGGCTCACCCTTTCCGGGTCACACCGAAATGCTAGCTTCGCTGTGCGGTGTAAGCGAGTCGCTCATGTGTTTCTTCGCGGGCGATCTGAAAGTCTTTTTGTTAACCGTGCACTGCAGCCTGATCGAAGCTATACAACACATCACAAAGAAACGCGTCGGTGCCGCGATTAAGCTTGCCGACCGCGAGCTTCGCCGGTTCGGCGTCGCGCGGCCTCGAATCGCGGTTGCCGGACTGAATCCCCACGCGGGCGAGCACGGGCTGTTCGGCTCGGAAGAGATTCGCGAGATCACTCCGGCAATTGCGGAGTGCAGACAACACAACATCGATGTATCCGGACCCTTCCCCGCCGACACTCTGTTCATTCGTGCCTGGCGAGGCGAATTCGACGCCGTCGCCGCGTGCTATCACGACCAGGGGTTGGTCGCGGTCAAATGCCTCGCGTTCGGCGAAGCGGTGAATGTTACGCTCGGACTCCCGATCATCAGGACCTCGGTCGATCACGGCACGGCGTTCGACATCGCGGGCAAGGGGATTGCGAATCATCGCAGTTTAGTGGAAGCTATCAAACTCGCGGCGCGGCTTGTCAGGCAAACTTCGGTTTGAAGATGATCAGGCCGATTCAAGAATCGCGACAAACCGAAAGTTGTCGGACACCTGGGAGGAACAATGAAACCTGTTCTCGTAGTTTTGATCGTCACATTGACTGCCCTCGCATCGGGATACTCGATTCGGCTTGCCGATGATCCGCTTCGGTTGCCGCAGGAGAAACACCTGCGCAACATTCGCCAGTTGAGCTTCGGCGGCGAGAACGCCGAAGCGTATTTCTCAGGAGACGGAAAGAAACTGATCTTTCAATCGACTCGCGACGGCCGGGCGTGCGATCAGATTTACACGATGAACATCGACGGCTCGGATGTGCGAATGGTTTCGACCGGCAAAGGACGAACCACCTGCTCGTACATCTATCCGAACGGCAAGCGAATTACTTATTCGTCGACGCATCTCGCCAGCGCCGAGTGTCCGCCCAAACCGGATTTCTCCCGCGGTTATGTGTGGGCGATCTATCCCGGCTTCGACCTGTTCAGCGCCGCGCCCGATGGCTCGGACCTCAAGCAAGTCACAAAGACGCCGGGCTACGACGCCGAAGCGGTGATCTCGCCAAACGGAAAGACGTTTACGTTCACATCGATGCGAGACGGCGATCTGGATATCTACACGATGGACCTGGATGGAAAGAACGTGAAGCGGCTCACAAATGAAATTGGTTACGACGGCGGCCCGTTCTGGTCTTATGACAGTCAATGGATCGTTTTTCGCGCGAATCATCCGAAGACGCCAAAAGACATCGCTGATTATCAATCGCTTCTCAAGGAGAATCTGATTCGTCCGACTACGCTCGAGATCTGGATGATGAAAGCGGACGGAAGCGAAAAGCGCCAGTTGACCAGCAACGGCAAAGCGAACTTTGCTCCTTACTTTTTTCCTGACGGAAAGCGAGTGATCTTCGCTTCGAACATGGCTGACCCGCGAGGCCGAGACTTCGATTTGTATAAGATCAATATTGATGGGACCGGGCTGGAGCGAATCACTTTCAACCCGACGTTTGATGGGTTCCCGATGTTCAGCCCCGACGGCAAGAAGCTCGTGTTCGCATCGAATCGGAACTACAAGTCAGAAGGCGAGACGAATGTGTTTATCGCGGATTGGGTGGAATGAAGGAGAGCCGACGGGGAGAGGGGGAGACTAGGCGAGGGGGCGAGTCGGAACCGTCTCACCCTCTCCTCTTCTCCCCGTCGCCCCTCTCCCGGTCGCCGCGTCTCTAACTCACGGTATCAACACGATCTTTCCAAACGCGCCGGGTTCGAGCACCGCTTCGTGAGCGCGGGCCGCTTCCGCAAGCGGCATCTCTTTCCCCACAATCGGCTTCAACGTTCCGTTCTCAAGACCGGCCACCAGAGCCGCGTGAATGCTTGCCCGATCCTGATCGTTCACATTCATCAGCGTCATACCCAGAATGCTCGCGTCGCGGCCCATCGCATCCCGGGGATTAATTTCAATCGGACCGCGGCTGCCAATCACCACGACGCGCCCATGCTTCGAAAGAACCGTGAGGTCCTTCGCGAGATTCACGTTTGCAAGCATCTCGAGGATAACGTTGACTCCGGTACCGCCTGTCAAAGCGACTGCCTGATTCAAATAGTCGGCCGCGTGATGATCGAGCACGTGATGCGCGCCTTGCTCGACGGCGCTGCGACGCCCCTTATCGGTTCCGCCGGTTGCGATGACCGTCATTCCCGCCGCGCGAGCCAATTGAACGGCAGCCGTGCCGACCCCGCCGGTCGCGCCGTGAACGAGCACTGATTCTCCGGGTTGCGCTTGCGCTCGATGAAACAGGGCTCGATACGCCGTCGCATAAGGCACTCCGACGGCCGCGCCTTGCTCGAAAGTTAATTGAGGAGCGAGACGATGCACCTGCGATTGATTGCAGATAGCTTGCTGGGCATACGCGCCGCTGATCGTTCCCGCGACGTAGACGCTATCGCCGGCGGACACGCGTGTCACTCCCTCGCCGATTGATTCGACGACACCCGCGGCGTCCGTGCCTGGCGTGTATGGCAGCGAAGGCTTCACCGCGTACAGTCCCGATCTTATGTAAGTGTCTACCGGGTTGACGCCGATGGCGTGAACTCGCACGACGACCTGGCCCGCGGCGGGCGTGAGGTCGGGCACATCTTCGAGTTTCATCACGCCGGGTGCGCCGAATTCATGAATCCTGATTCCTTTCATGGCTTCTCCAGTTCTCGTTTTCTTTTACGTATATCACGCACGGCATTCTCAAGAAAGCACCGGGCGCAACTCGCCACAAAGACTCTAAGCCTCTAAGCAACACCAAGATCTTTAGTGGACCTTAGTGTTCTGGTGGCTTTGTGGCAAGACTCGCAGCCGCTTTGCAGTAGTCAGAAACCCGCGGTTCGTATAGAATAACGCCCTTCACGTTTTAATCGGGGCTTGGCAGGCAAGCCGAACAGAAAAGGACATTAAGGAAACAATATGGCTTCAACACAGGTGCATTCCAACGGGAGCAAATTAAATGGGGCGGTGTCGAACGGTGATCTCAATCCCGTGCACGAAGCTCCGGCCGATGGCGGCAAGCTGATTGTCCTCACCGCGCCGCTGACGGAAACAATCGATCACGCGGGCTACTTCATTCAAATGGGGATGGCGTCGATGCCGATCTGGATGGAAGGCGTGCTGAATCGCAAGTATCCCAACTGGCGGAACGTTGAATATAACGACGACGGTTCTGCTAAGTACATGCCCGCGGGCACGCGCGTGCTCGAGACATCCCTTCTGCGCGAGTTCAGCGCGGACGACATCGTTTCATGTCTTCCGGACGATCTGCACAAATTTGTCGGTCCGAAGACAAGAGTCGTCGCGGTCTCGACTCACAACCCGCTCGGCGTCACGTTCGCCGCTGGAGTCTACACCTCAATCTTTGGCTCGTCGAAGATGCCCATCAACTCTCACTACGCGCGGTTGATGTTTGGGAAGATCAAAGCGAATCCTTTTCGTGATAACTTCAAGGTCATCGTGGGCGGCTCAGGCGGCTGGCAGATCATTCAAACCGATATGTATGACGAGCTCAGCATCGACTGCGTGGTCGAAGGCCGCAGCGAGTCTCTCGACACACTCGAGTTGTTTCACCGGGCGATTCGCGGCGAAGCGCTGCCTCGCGAAATCGAAGTCAAACATCCGACGACACGCGAAGGCATTCTTTTCCCCGACAAACGAACGACCTTTGGTGTTGTCGAGATGACCACGGGTTGCGGGCGCCGTTGTCAGTTCTGCCTCCCGGACCTGAATCCTCAAATCGATCTTCCAAAAGAGCAGATCATGAAAGCCGTGCGCGCAAACGTTCGTGAAGGCAACAAGCTGATCTCGCTTGCAACCGAAGATATGTTCATCTGGGGACAAGTTCACACCGACACGCCGTTCTACTTTCCGAATCGTGAAGCGCTGCTTGGGCTGTATTCAGACATTGTCAACACGCCGGGCGTCGAGCATCACGTGCTCAGCCATTCGACCATCGCGCCGGCCGTGGTCGATCCGATTCTGATCAAGAAGCTATCGGACCTGCTGCTACCTCAGAGCCCGATTCATCTGCCTTACCTCAGCTCGCATCCGCAGAAGAAAGCTCTCACCCCGCTGATCGGTCTGGAAACCGGATCGGTCGCGATGGGTAAGAAGATCATGCCGAGCAAGGGAGTTCCCTTCTCTATCGAAGACTGGCCAAGCGTGGTGATCCAGGGCTTGACGGTGCTGAACGAGAACAACTGGTTCCCCGCGATGACGCTCATTGTCGGCAATCCGGATGAGACCGACGAAGACGTGATGGCGACGCTCGATTTGATCTACGAAGTCGAGCGGCGCGGCTTGTTTGCGTTTTTCATTCCATCGATCTTCACGCCGCTGCACGACACGCGAATGGAGATGAAGAAGGGCGTGACCGAAACGATGCAGCTCACGCCGCTTCAGTGGCAGTTGATCATGAAGTGTTGGAAGATGAACCTTCGTCCCGGCCAGTACAGTTGGTGGGCGCCGACGGCGTGGCGAGTAGGCGCGATCGCGTTGTGGATGTACAAGCTAAGAAAGCTGAACGGTCCGAACTTCAAGTGGCCTTTGTTGATGTTTTCGAGCGCGATGTCCGAGAAGATGATGGGCCGATTGGGCAAGATCTACACCGGCAAGCCGATCCAGGTTAAGAGTCGCAAAGAGCTGATCGCGGGATTGAAGCCGCACTATTTGCAGTATCTTCGAGAAGACAACGGCGACTTACCCGAGGGCTACGTGCGGCAAGCGCAACCGAGCGTGCAAAAAGCCGCGCTGGCTTTGCCTGTTCTTTCTTGAGGTGTTCCGAGTTTGCGTCTTTGCGAGTTTTGACGTCTTCGCGCGAACGGGTTCCTGCCAGCATGGCAGGAACGGCTTTCTCGACGTGCTCGGCGCTCCTTGCCATCCTTCGAGCGTGATGCAAGCATGCGTGCGTGAGGTAACGGATATGCAGTCGATATACAAAGCGATTGTTCGAGGTGATCGAATCGAATGGGAAGACGATGTTCCTGAACAGATTCGAGCCCAACAAGCGCTGACGGTATTAGTAACCGTTGTTGATCAACCCTCGGCAGCAGACGACACACGTGGCCCGCGGATGGCAGAGGTCCTGCAGCGACTCGCCGCGAGTGGCGGCGTTACTTCCATCACTGATCCTTCGCAGTGGCAACGCGAACAGCGTCAGGATCACGAACCTCCCAGCCATGCTTGATAGTGCTGCTGTATGGGCTGACAAACGGAAGTTCGTTCCTGTACATCGAGACATCAGAGGTGTGTGGATATTAAGCTGTCCTTTCGCAACAATGGCGGGTTAGGCTTCGTAGCTGAATTCGCGTACAACCAAATGGTTCCGATTCCTTCCGTGGGAGACTTGCTTCAGATTGGCGCACAAACGCTGAAGATCATAGAACGCGCATTCATTTATCAAGACCAAGACCCGCAGGCTCCGAGGCTGCCCGATGCAGCCGACATCGAAGTTCGTCTTCTATGCACGAACCCATGAGAAAGACGATCTCGTAAGTCGCAATGACCACAATGATCCAAATCCCGAGTCACGCAACCTTCTCATGCCATGCTTCGTGGGGGGCTGGGTATTCATTGCCAATTAATCGTCTTTCCAGACCTATCGGCTTCGCCGTCGCTTAGCGAGTACCATATGTTTGAGGCCAAGGCGAACGAATGCATGTTTTCTGGCGAGCGCGCCGACACCTACGAGCACGTGCTTCCGAAATGGTTGCAGCGCCGCTTTGACCTGTGGAATCAGCAACTCGTCTTACCAAACGGAACCTCGCTTCGGTATCGGCAGGTCAAGGTGCCCGTGAAAGGAAGCGATAATAATCGGTTCGCGACTATCGAGACGGCGATAGCAGGGGGTTGTTTCTCCGCGGAGCAGGCCTATCTGTGGGCGCTAAAGATTCACATCGGACTAATCTACCGAGATGCTACACTACGGCGATTTCGAGCAATATCGGCCTCGCCGATGATACTGAATGTCGGCGACTTTGCGAGCGAGATTCTCCTGTTCCGCGAACTCTACGACATATGGAAGAGCGGAGGTCGGACCGATCCATCACCGTTTGGCAGCGTCTACGTACTTGATTCGCTCCGAGGAAATGGTGAATTCGATTTCTTCCACTGTTTGGTCACCGGCACCGTAGGGGTCAACCTTGGTGACAAGTTCGTAGTGGTGTTTCTTTGGGATCAGGCTGACGGCTCCCGCTCAAACATCATGGAGATCTGGCAAAAACACCATGTCCCGAGTGTGGCCAAAGCGCTCCCAGACGACCGACGCGAGACGGCGTATTTGGCACATCACGTATGGGCGTGCGAGGCTGCTTACCAGCTTTGGCGGCATCGCCGCCCGTTCAATCTTCTTCGCGTCGGCAACACGCTCATCCTAGCACCACCGCGCACACGTACTCAGGGTAAGCCGCTCGAACTCGAAGCCTACGAGAGAATCTGCCCGAGCTTCGGGTTACGACTGAAGGTTTTCAATGGCGAGATCAACAATTTGTACACGGTATCCATTCCGACCTAGAACACCTCTTGAAACGAATTGTACAAGAATGAAACAGCGGCATTTGATGGAGAAAGAGTATTGGTTGTTCATGGTGACGGTCTCTTATTGTGGCGAGCCACCGATTTTACTCACATCGGTACTTTTCTCTATTGGATCGCAAACGAACAAATCTAGAGAGCTTTTAGCGACGGCGTGAACTTCTGGATCAGGTTAAGCATCTCGAACCGTGTCGCACGATTCTAGTGGCGGTAAGATATGTTCTGCGACATGCCTGTTCTCCGACATGCGTGGTTCTGCGCAAGTAGTAAAAAGGGGGCTGCTCGCAATGAGTGTTTAGCACGACCGAAGAGAAATGTTCAAAGATATTGGTGACGGACTGGTCAGCAGTTTGCACAAAGCGTCGCTCGGAAAGACATGTACTAAGGTTCAGGGGGAAGCGGGTGAAGCTGAATTTCGATCTTGGCTGAAGGATCAGTTGCCTAAGCGATATAAATTGCGTTCGGGAACGGTCGTTTCCCAAGAAGCCCCGCCATTGACCGAGCGTGATTGCTTGATCTTCGAAGCGCTGGACTATCCTCCATTCCGCGTATCTGGTGGCAAGGCCGATATCTTTGCGATAGAGGGTGTGGCCGCCGCCATAGAACTGAACACAGGGCGTTCGGGAGTGTCTTGTTCAGACGTTTTGTATGACGCCGGAAAAGTGAGCCAGATTGTGAATCTCAAACGCGGACCGCTCTACTGGATTGGACTCTCACTGCGCCGTCTCATCTTATGAGCGCATATTGAGAGAATCGTGCAGACTGCCCTCTTGGCCCATAGGCGTCGAAAGCAGTCTGCACCTAGGCAAGGCTGATCAATTGTGTCAGCCTTGGGTCGAGAATCTTCATACGACGAGCCGCTATGGGAGACCATCGGAACACGTGCAGTTACCGGGATTCCAGAAGCCTAGCCCTCGTTGCTCGCATCGAAGCCTCGCGAACGGATCGCATGGCCCCGGAAAGACAAGACCGCGGCAATTCCGGAATGCCTGAGCAGCAGGCGCCGGAAAATTCACACGCGCCATCTCCCCCTGAAAGTCCCAGTAAACGTGTGGCTGGCAGCTAATCTCATTGGGGTAGCTCGTGTAGTAATGCCCGTACTCTTGACTGTAAAACTGGTACAGGGGCCAACCCCTATTGTCTCCAGCAGGCCACACATACCCCGCGACACCGCCATACACGTAGTCACCGCCGTACTCGGCGTAGTAGATTGAGTACTTGAACCCTTTCCTCGTGCTCCAGCGATGCAGCGCGACTTGTCCGGCCAGCGGCTGCGTGGATATCAGCCCTACATTTCCATCGGGCACAGGGAATCGTCCGAAGCCATCTGTCTCCCAGGGAAACCAGGTTAGATAGCTCTGCCAATCATAACCGTTGTTTCCCCTTTGACGTCTGAACTCCACACTGGTGGAAGCGTTGACATGATTGAAAACACAATCACCCTGGCGGTCCCACCCGTCGCACCAAATGTGTCCGTCACCCGTGTAGGTTCCACCGCCGCCACCGCCGCCGCCGCCGCCGCCACCGGGGTCACCGCCGCCACCGCCGTCACCGCCGCCTTCATCAATTGGAACCACCATAGTTGTAACTTTACCTTTGTTCCCTTTTCCCTTGCGCTCCCTGGCTTTGAGTTCCTGAGCCTGCTGTGTCTTGCTCTCGCCTTCCTGCGCCTGGCTTCGTTGACCACCTTTGGCTTGCGCGGTAACCGTACGCTGAGATAAAGAGGCTCCGACGAAAGACAGAAGGACCAGAAGACCGAGAGAAGCTCCTGCTAACGAAACTTTCTTCATAACCTACCTCCTTGGTGTTTGTGCAGACACGGATTGCGGTGCCGCGTCCCATTCTCTACCGCCACGTTGTTTCAAAGCCCTGCGTCCGGATTATTTAGGTCCGAATGCGGTAACCTTTGAAACAACAAGAATCCAGGACTCGGATTGCCGGAAGTAATTTCGCGGTCATTGCCCCAGCGATGCTACGGCAGGACCGAGGTGATTATAAGTACAGTCGGATTGTAAGTCTTTGGGTGACTCTTAGAGAGTTATTAGCGGCTTCTTTGGTGGGAATGAGCGAAGGATTAGCCGGTACCAGCCACAAACCCTATACGGCACAACAGGCGAACGAACCTCGCGTCCGATCGAAGATGGTCAAATATCGGCCACACCTTTAGCCAGATGAGGAGTCCGGAGCGTTCCTCATAAGCCTTCTCCAGCCACTCCATTGTTTGATCCGCCCGATCCTCGAAACCGGCATAGACAACCGCGATCGTGGCACACGAAACATATTGACGATGCGACAACTCCAACAACTGGCCTAGAAATCTCTTTGCCTCCGCTATCGCGCCGAAGGAAGCGTGGCAGTGACCGAGGCCGGCTAGAGTCCATGAGTTCTCACTGATCGATATCGCTTTTTCAAATTCGGCGATTGCTTCCTGGTACATCCTCTTGCGCTCGTAACACATTCCCAGGTGAAGGTGCGCGCGAAAGAAGTTGGGTTCCAGCTCCAAGGCGCGTTCCAGTTGTTCGATGGCACGGTCGTACTGGCGCGCCCAATAATAGTTGAGTCCAAGATTCGTATTGATGATCAGCGAGAGTGGATCAAGATCCCGAGCCTTCTTCAGCTCTGGCAGCCCGTGATCGAATAGACCCATCGACACCAGGTGTTCGCCATGCCATTGATGGGCTGTCGGATAATTCGAGTTGAGGCGTATAGCTTGCTGAAAATCGGCCTCCGCCCCCATCCAATCCCAATCATAGATAAGTCTTATCTGCCCCAATGACGCATGAGCTTCCCCGAGCGACCCATCCAACTCGATGGCCTTCATGGCGGCCGCCTTCGCTTGCGGCATGATTGCTCGCGGCTTATCCGCTCCGAATAATCCAAGCAACACGAGGCAATCCGCAATTCCCGCATGCGCCAGAGAATAGTTCGGGTCTTCAACTATTGCCTGCCGGAAATATTCAACTCCTTTCTGCAGGTCCTCGATGGCTCTTTTGCCCCAGGCGTATCGCCCCTTAAGATAAAACTCGTAGGCATGCCTGTTCTCAGTAAAGTGTTTTGTTAGCCTTTCTTTCTGCTCGCCGCTCAATCTAAGACGTAACTTCTCTGAGATCTCCGAGGCCAATTCATCTTGCAGAGAGAAGATGTCTGAGGCCTTTCGATGATATTGTTCACCCCAAATCCGAGATCCATCGTCTACATCGACCAGTTCCGCGCTTATAACGAGTTGTTCTCCAAGCTGTTTAACCATGCCCATCATGACCGCGCGAACTCCGAGGCTATGGCCGGCTTCTTGCGGATCAATACCAGCCCCTTTGTAACGGAAGACGGTACTTCGTGCCATCACCTTCAACTGCGGAAGGCCCGAGAGGCTGTGCATGACTCCCTCGGTTAACCCATCCGACAGGTACTCCATGTCGGGATCATTACTCGCATTCACAAAAGGAAGCACCGCAAGAGATTCGATCCCCCCTTTGTCATCCGCCTTTTCCCAGGGTTCTATCATTTTGGCGACAAACCGATAGCCTCGGCGCGGAACAGTTTCGATGTAGTTGGGATTCTCGGTGCTTTCACCAAGGGCTCTGCGCAAAATGAAGATGTGTTGCGCGAGATTGCCTTCTTCGACATACTCATCCGGCCAAACTGCGTTCATTAGAACATCCTTTTCCACGACATGGCCGTTATTCTGAACGAGAAGAATAAGAGTACTCAAAACCTTGGCAGGTAGCGGTACTAATCGGCCATCGCGCAACAGCACGCGCTCACACGCATCCAGGCGGAAGGAACCAAACTGAAATAGAGTGTCACCTCGCCGCATACTGGTTCAGGTTCAGCTTTGTACTTGGCTTAGACTTGAAACCCCGTTCCCACCAAGGTTGCGGTTCCAAAGGACATCAGGTGGAGAGCACCGGACAAAATGTACGTAGTCTCGCAGTCATCATTATCTAGAATGCGAACTCGCTGCGAGTGTTATAAATGTCTCCCCAATCTAGATAGACGCAAATCGCCTCTTGAATAATTCTGAAAACTTCGTGATCGTTTTGTGAGCGCAGGTTATCCATCGCCGATTGAGCATTGCGAGCGTGTGAAGACCTCTCACGAATCCGAAACTTGGATAAGATTCAATGCGACTATCACGTGGCGAAAGTCAATTCAAGTGTGCGCTTCCTCAATAGCGGTCTCGGCGGAACGATCCATAACGGTCGAGATCGAAACGCAGTTAACGCCGCAGACTTGATCGACGGTTTGGTATCCCGCATGATGGCTACGTTCAGATCATCATTTAAGTAGCCGCCCTGAGTGCCTAATGCCTGTCAGCAATGAAAAGCATCTGAAACGGATCCGGCGAATCTGCGCCGCGCTTCCCGAGACCACTGAAAAGCTCTCACACGGCGAACCGACTTTCTTTTGCAAGAAGGTCTTTGCCATGTGCTCATTCAACCATCACAACGACGGCCACGTCGCGGTTGTAGTTCCGGCGCCGCCGGGCATTCAGGCAATGCTCATTGAGAACGAATCCGAAAAGTACTACAAACCACCTTATGTTGGCGGGGCCGGTTGGATTGGAATCGAACTCAATCGAGTCAGCGATGAAGAGCTCGAGTTTCATATTCGCGAGGCGTGGAAATTGATTGCGCCAAAGAAACTCCAGTCGGCGGTCTCATGATCCAAATTGCTAGAGACATCACGTCACCTCGTTCGCCTGCGGTTCGCCCAGGGACCGGGGGAACAGCAGCCCGTGAGCTTTGCCGTATCGATTCCCACTGATATCTTGTGCGGTACCGATGAAGACCCAACTCACGCGCGCGCAATGGGCCTTGGTCGTAATCCTGGGCCTTGCTGTTGCGCCTTACTTTATTAGGCTCGGCGCTTCGTCATTGTGGGATGCCAACGAGGCGTTCTATGCCGAAACCCCGCGCGAGATGATCGGCTCGCGCGACTACGTCAATCCCGCTTTCAACTTTCGACCTCGCCTGAACAAGCCTCCTCTGAGTTACTGGATCGTGGTTCCGTTCTACAAAGCGCTCGGCGAGTCTGAGGCGGCTGAACGGCTCGCCATTGCGCTCGGAGCAATGATCATGATCGCGACGGCTTACGGTTTGGGTCGCGCGGTGTATTCGAATGAGGCCGGATTATTAGCGGCCCTTTGCCTGGCGATCGCTCCGAGATTCCTGATGTTCTCGCGACGGATAATGATCGACGTGTATGTGTCGATGTTTATGGCGCTGGCGTTATTGCTGTTTGTGCTTGCTGAAAAGCACCCCGAAAAGCGGCGCTTGCTTCTCGCACTGATGTACGCGAGCGCCGGCCTTGGCGTGCTGACGAAGGGACCGGTTGCCGTTTTCCTGCCCGCCGTGGCTCTGATCATTTATCTGATCATTTGCCGGCGACTCAACACACTTCGCGAGTTGATGCTGCCCACGGGATTGTTGATCGTCGCGTTGATTGTCTTGCCGTGGTACGTCGCAATTTATGCCCAGCACAGCTGGACCCACATCGAGAGTTTTATCCTCAGGGACAACCTATCGAGGTTCGCTGAACAGGCGTGGGGTCCGAGGCGAGGTTTCTTCTTTTATGTTCCGGTCGTGCTCGGAGATCTCTTTCCATGGGCGATGTTCCTGCTCCCACTGATCTGGTTTGCGATACACAAGCTGTGGCCGACTCGTATCGAGCATGACGCTGAAAACGCCGCGCGCGAATCCCGATTATCACTCCTGCTGGTCGTGTGGATCGTTGTCATCGTCGCATTCTTTTCCTTCTCAAAGAGCAAGGAGGATTTGTATATCCTGCCGGCTTATCCAGCGATCGCGGCACTAATCGGAGCCGGGCTTGCGCGGTTTATTCGAAGCGAAGAGTCTCGGGGTCAGGGATTGATGCGATGGATGCTCTGCGTGTTGGCGCTGATTACGGCAGCAGCGGGTGTGCTGATTCTTTATCTTTTCGCCGGCGAAGCACAGCCGTACAAGTTTGCAGGCGCCGCTTTGATAGGAGCGTTCGCTATTGTTGGCGGGCTGGCAGGAGCGAGCGGCGCGCTGCTCAACAAGACTCGCGCGGCTGTGCTTACGACGGCTGTGACGATGATCGCTTGCAACTGGGTGTTTGTGCTCGCAACGCTTCCGGATTTTGAGCGCTACAAACCAGTGCGTTCGCTCTGTGAGGTTGTGGCGTCTGAAGCGGACTCCGGTGCAATGATTGGTTATTATCGCACGGCTTATCCAAGCATGGTGTTTTATCTGCGCCGCCCGATCTTCGAGTATTATGATCCGGGGGAAATCGAGGCCGCGTTTTCATCAGGCAGGGAGGTATTCTGCGTACTGACCGAAAACGATTTCGAATCACTGCGCGCTAGGCTTCCTGCCGAGACTCGCGTGCTTGCAAGTCATCCGATTCTTCAAGTAAAGTTGAAAGGCATTTTTGACAGAGTCGAACCTCCTCGAGTGTTGCTCATATCCAACAAAGGCGGACCAAGCACGAACCAATGAAGAAGAGTGGCCTGGCAATTCTGAAGATCGTCTTCAGCGTCGGAATACTGGCGTACATATTCACGCGAGTCGTGCGCATCGGCGATCTTTGGGCCAACCTCAGAGAGGCTCAGCTTTCTTACCTGGCCATTGCTGTCGTCATTTATTTCATGGTCCAAACGGTGAGCGCGTTCCGGTGGTACCTGTTGTTAAAGCCTCACGGGATTGAAATCGGCTTTCCCAGAATACTGGCCCTGTACTTTCTTGGAATGTATTTCAACTTCTTCTTGCCGTCGTCGATCGGCGGCGACGTGTTCAGGGTGTATTACCTGAACAAAGAGACTGGCCGGTTGAGCGCATCAACGGCGTCTGTGTTTTTGGACCGGGACATCGGGATGGGCGGGCTGTTGCTGACCGCGGTAGTCGTAGCCAGTTGGGCTGGAATTCGAATTCCTCCGGACAACGGCGTGCTGCTGGCGCCGGTCTTTGCGCTGATCGGCCTGGCGTTTATTGCCGCAAACCTCGCGTTGTTTTATCGCCCAACGTACAACTTGATTCATCGCCTGCTGACGCTGTTCAGAATGAAGAGAGCGGACGAGAAGGTTGAGCGGCTGTTCGACTCGGTCAACTCATATCGCGGGAAATGGGGGCTGATGGCCGTAACAGTGAGCATATCGCTGGCGGTACAGATCGGTTGCGCTATTGTGAATATGCTCGCCGCCGCCTCGATTGGATTGCACACTCAACATGGTTGGGTAGACTTCATGGTGTTCATTCCCGCGATTGGTCTGATTGGAATGATTCCGTTGTCGGTCAACGGCGCCGGTTGGCGTGAAGCGTCTTACATACTGCTTTTCCAATCCGTCGGCGCTGAAGCTCACCAGGCCGCGGCGCTGTCGCTGCTTTGGCTCGGAGTAATGATAGTGACGAGCCTGCCGGGCGGTATCATCTATCTGGCTGAGGGTGCGCGAGCGGGAAAAGATAAGCTTATTCCGGAAGCGCCGAACATCGCGGTCAAGTGAATTCAATACGGAGAATGTCTGTTTTCAATCGCGAGAGCTTTATGCTGCGTCTAGCATTATCAAGATCGGCGACCTGGTTGCTGTCGGCGGTGTTGTTACAAACATCCGGATTCGCACAGAAGCCCACACAAAAGCCGGCCCAGCCGCCGCCTCCTCCAGTCGCGCCCACTGTGGTCGTCCCACAGTCGGGCTCGTCTTTTTTTATTAGTCCGGTCGAGGCGGCGCCCGGCACGTTTAGCGTTCTGCTGAGCGAAGGCAGGCAATCTGTCGCGGGAATCTTCAGCTACAAACAGATTGAGGTGTTCGAGGAAGTTTTGCTGGCCGCCAAAGAATTTGCGCAGAGCGATGAAGCCGTTGGCAAGGCCACTCCCATCATCACCAGGTTGATGGATCAGCACGAGTGGTCCCTATTCGTGGACGTTTCCAAGAAAGGCGATCGCAGCCAATACTACGTCACTCTGATTACAGTTTCGGGAAAGCTTACAGCGGCCGCTGGTGAGATTGTTCGCGGCAAGAAAGAAGAAGAATCCAAAAAAACTCTTTTTGCGGATATCCTCTCAAAATTGAAAGAGGCAAAGGCCGGGCCCAGACCTTCCAACTGATCCTGGATACTTCAGGCGATTGCCGGTCTCGAGAGGCTTTCAGTTTTGAACGGCCTTGCGCCGCCGGAAAATCAACCCGTTCACCGTATCCACAAAACAATCGAAGTCAAAAGGCTTGGCCGTAGCTGCATCCGCCCCCGCGTTTATTGCCTCAAGCGCTGCTTCGCCTCCAAACGCGGTCACGACGAGCACCGCGGTGCCGTCCAACATACTCTCGAGTCTGACCCTTCTCAGCAACTCCAGACCATCCATGCCTGGCATATTGATGTCGGTGATTATTAGATCGGGCAGTTGCTTTAGCGCCTTGCTGAATCCACTCTCACCATCCGCGGCCGAAGCGACATCAAACCCACTCATGCGAAGCAGCTTTGCAAGAATGTCCCGTGAGTCGGAATTATCCTCGACCACGAGAATGCGCCCTTGTGTGGATTTGGATTTTGCGGGCGAGTTTTTCATAGCGCCAGTCTTGTTTTCTCTTCCGGCACTGAGCCGCCAAATCTTCAGGCCGCACCGATCGGCGATGATTCGCAGGCACCTCGCCGAATACCAGAGCTAATGAAAAAGAGGGAGCTCAGTGCTCCCTCTTTTCAAACAACCGTCTTTTGCTGCGCCACGCATCTTTGTTAAATTTATTTCAATAAGCGAGCGTGCGAGCTGTGGACGCTTGTGAGTGTTCGAGATTAATATCCGAACTCGACTATATCGTTTACAATCGACGTGCCACAGCAATTGGTTCGCGATCCAGTGTCGCGATTCATCTCTGCAATCCGCATATTTGCTGGGAAAATCCAACTAAAAGAACTTTGATTGAACACAGGGCTGTCGTCGCATACTTGCGCAATCACTCTCCTGAGTCACATTCCTATCACAACATTGAGACGAGAATGAACATTAGCCTCATTCTCCTCGCCACAAACGCGCCAGGTCTGGAATCCAAAAACCGTACACTTGCTCGCCATAGGACCGCGTTACGCGTGTCAATCCCAGGTCTGGCAGCGCATCCTGTTCAAATCCGAGGTAGGTGAAATGCGGCAGGTCATTCGGGACAGTTCGATACCATCCGTGCCTGCCGAGTTCCTCTTCAGCTTTTGAGTCTTGATATTCGGCGATGTCAAAGGCAAGCAGCGACAGATGCTGCGAGGCTCCGGGTCCGGCTACCGAATAGAGTATCGACCTGTCAAAGAATGTCCCGAAGAAAATTTGAGCGTTATCCTCGAGATCGAGGATGAGCGGTACTTGCTCAACAGGAGGAAGCTCGCGAATATGCTGCGCGTGTTCGTCATTGATTCTGCCAAGCTCCCGCCAATGATCGAGGCCACGCGTCACATTGCGCGTCCAGAGCCCAACCGTTTCCTGATACGAGCGCGCCCCCGAGTCGGCCGAGCGCGGATTGATGGTTCCGCGGCCCGCAATTCCGGACACGGCGGCCAACAAGCCATCGAGTGCGGCGGGCTGCAACGCGAACTCGTGCTCACCGATGACGGCTCGTCTAATCTGTAGCGACGATTGGAATGCATCTACCTGATCCGCATTCGAGAAAATGATGACCGGCGGCGGAGTCGCGGCAGTAGCGAAAATCGCCCCGTACTCGGCAAAGAGTCTCTTCTCAACCGCGGATGAAATGCCGGACGCAATATCACGAAGCGGGCTTCTCATGAGTTATGAATGGAGCGCTGTCGACCTTCTCATTGTCAAATGAACCGTAGCATTCGGTCTCGATAGTTTCAAAGCATTCGCCGCGCTCGAACGGCATAGCCGCTCGAATCTCACAGCCCGCCGAAGCCATGAAAACTATTGACCCTGTAAAGGCCCCCACCTTACCATCGAACCGGGTCGAAAATCTCTCCAACCTGTTGAGCCCCTTGATTCCTCACCCATTCAGCCCCTCCGGCCTTGGCCTCAGAAACGCGCGATCGATCACTCGCGGAAGATCTTCCGTGAGACCGGCGCGGCCCGGAGCACGCACCAATGGCCCGACACCTCCTTCGCATAACGCCCATCATTGTTTTTCTTCTCGCGCTGACCAACGCAGGCAGGTTTCATGCGCACACGGACTCGAGCCGCGGCGCCGAGCGTGTGGGTTACGACGCTTCTTATCGCAGCCATACTTCAAATCACAAAGTTATCGTTCAAGCCGATGACGAGAAGGCGCGAGCATCGATCCTTGCCGAAGGCGGACGCGTGCTTGAAGACTACGGTGCATTCACCTTGATGAGCGCTCCGAGCGCAACCGCCGAGCGCGTCACAATTGAATCTTCGGGAGCGGCGATTCGCGACGACATGAACGCATTGCTGCTTAGAAGCGGCGCATTCGATACGATGGAAGGCGAATCCGTATATGCCAACTCGCTTGGCGAATCGGATCGCGATGGCAAGCAGCTCTATATCGTCCAGTTTGTCGGTCCGATCAAAAAGCAATGGCTCCGTGAGCTCGGCTCTGCTGGCGAAATCGTCTCTTACATTCCAAACAATGCATATCTGATTCGAGCAACGGCGAGCGCTGCGGCTCATATCAACAACCTAAGACAAGTCGAGAGCAACGCCATTCAATGGGCCGGCGACTTCAGGCCCGCGTATAAGATCGCGCCTGAAATATCACTCGACTCCGAGCTGGAAACTGCAATAACCGTTCAGCTTGTTTCGAGTGAAAACACTTCCGCCGAGATTCAGCGGATGATCGAGCGTTCATCGGCCACAATCACCGATGAGCCTAAGAGCGTTTTGAATTACACCAACCTGCGGATCAAGGTTCGACCAAGCCAGTTGCCCGAGATCGCGCGGATAAGCAATGTTGTTTGGATCGAGCCCTGGATCGAGCCCGTGATGCACGACGAAAAGCAGGGTTTGATACTCGCCGGAAAACTCACCGGCAGCGAGGGCGCCTCGAGCTACCTCGCGTGGCTTCAGTCGAAGGGAATCACATCGAGCCCGGATTTCATCGTCGATGTCTCAGATAGCGGGATCGACAAAGGCTCGCTTGACCCGCAGGAGCTGCACAAGGATTTCCGGAACGCATCGGGGTTGGCCCGCATCTCGTATGCGCGGCTGGCCGGCGCAATCGATTCGGACGCACTGCCTTTAGACAGGGCGGGACACGGCACGATCAACGCCTCGATTGTTGGCGGTTATAACGTCGACTCGAGCTTCCCGTACGTTGATGAGAATGGTTTCAAATTCGGCGTCGGCGTTCACCCATACGCGAGGCTCGGAGTCACGCAAATATTCGCGCCCGAATACACCAATCCGTCGCTTGCGGCCATGGTCGCCAAAATGTATGCGGACGGCGCGCGAGTGTCGAACAATAGCTGGGGCGCTTACAACAACAGCTACACGACCGACAGCCAGCTATACGATTCGTTGGTGCGCGATGCTCAGCCCGCCGTTCAGGGAAACCAGGAGCTGACGATTGTGTTTTCATCCGGTAATGAAGGAGCGGGAGGACACACCAGCAGTCCGGGTAACGCCAAGAATGTCATCTCGGTTGGCGCAAGCGAAAACCTCAGGCCTGGCATGGACGGCTGCGGGATTGATACCAGCGGGGCCGATGATATCAATTCGCTTATCGCCTTTTCCTCCGGCGGGCCGACCACCGACGGCCGTATCAAACCCGATATCGTAGCGCCCGGTACTCACATTCAAGGTGCGCGATCCCAGGCGCCCACCTACACAGGCGGTGGCGTGTGCGGTCCGGCAAATTATCCAAGCGGTCAATCGCTGTACACGTGGTCTTCGGGAACCAGTCATTCCGCGCCCGCGGTGGCCGGCGGCGCCGCGCTGCTTCGTCAGTTATTTCAGCAAGGCGCCGGTCATCCGCCCAGCCCAGCAATGGTCAAGGCATATCTCACGAACTCGACATCTTATTTGTCGGGAAAGGGCGCTGGGGACAGCCTCCCGGGAAACAATCAGGGCTGGGGATTGATGAGCCTCAATCGTGCGCTCGATGGCACGCCGAGAATCATGATCGATCAAACTCAGGTGCTCGCAAGCAGTGGCCAAACCGTTACAGTCGCAGGCAAAGTGGCGGATCCATCAAAGCCGTTTCGAGTAACGCTCGCATGGACGGATGCGCCGGGCGTCGCCTTCGCTAGTGCGGCCGTGAACGATCTCGATCTTCAAGTCGACATCGGAGGCAAGACGTATCTTGGAAATCATTTCGCGGGTGGCCTATCAGTTGACGGCGGCTCGGCCGATCGCCTCAATAACGTCGAAGCTGTCTGGCTGCCGGCTAACACTTCGGGTGACTTCACGATTCGAATCGTCGGCACAAACATTGCCGGCGATGGCATACCAGGAAACTCCGACCTCACGGATCAGGACTTCGCATTGGTGGTTTATAACACCGACGGAGGGCAGGGTGGTCCGGTCGATCTGCCGCCAAGCGTCAACACCACGGCGCCAGCTGGCGGCGAGCGCTTCACCGTCGGGAACACGATCCGAATTCAATGGAGCGCATCCGACGACAAAGGAATCCAAAGTCAGCGAGTCGAGTTCTCGCCTGACGGCGTCTCATTCAGCACGATAGCAACGCCCGCCGCGTCCGTTCGCAGTTTTGATTGGAAAGTGCCGGGATGGCCGACTTCAAACGCAAAAGTCAGAGTGACGGCGCTGGACGGCGTGAACCTCCCCGTGTCTTCGGTGAGCGCTTCGTTCGAAATCATCACCGGACCGCCGGACACAAGTCCTCCCTCGGTAACGTTGCTTTCGCACAACGGCGACGCGCCGATGGGCGGCGGCTTAACAAGCGCGATTCAATGGAGAGAGACGGACAACGTTGGCGTGCTCCGCCGCGTGATAGAACTCTCAACCGACAACGGCATAACGTTCCAGCAGATCGCGTCGATTGAG
>Ga0070705_100000655_pt1 | contig 19804 bp, 16 predicted proteins | sample KBSK5253metaG_FD_65455 | JGI IMG/M metagenome (GOLD analysis project Ga0070705, IMG submission 65455) | Corn, switchgrass and miscanthus rhizosphere microbial communities from Kellogg Biological Station, Michigan, USA - KBS K5-25-3 metaG | ecosystem: Host-associated > Plants > Roots >... | reverse complement strand
GCGCACGACAGGCTCCAGGAACAGATCGACGCCGGTCTCCTGGGTGGCCGAGTCGAACTGGGAGCGCATGCCATCCAGGAACTGCTTGAGCTGCGGTGCCGTGCCGAGCTCGGGCTTGCCCTGGGCCACCAGGTCTACCGCCTTGAGGGCCACCGCCTTCAGCCGGTCCAGGTCGAGGACGCGCGTGGGCGTGCCGCCATCGTCGGTCTCGTAGGCGTAGGATTGCCCCTTCATCGACTGGATCAGCGGCTTCATCAGCTCGGCGAGCGGAGCGTTGCCGCCGATATTGCCGTCGCGCAGCGTGTAGCTGACGCGGTAGCCCTTCTCCAGCTTCTCGACGATGCGATACTCGCCGCGCTCGCGCAGCGTCATGGATTCCACGACGCGGCCGGCCTTGACCTTGGTCTCGCGCGTCTCGGCGGTGCCGATCCAGCGGCTGCCGACCGCCGGCCGATAGGGCAGATCGACCATCGCCGCGGCGGCGGCCTTGTCGATCGAGGCGGTGGTGATGGAGCTGGAGGCCGGCCCCTGCCGTTCGGTCCGCGCCGGGCGGGCCTTGGCGGCGCTCACCTTGACGGGCGGCTTGCGGACGGCCGGGCCGCTGTCCTCGGCAAGGAGCCAGCCGTCGGTGCTCGCGCAGGCCGCCAGCAGCGCGGCGGCGAGGCCCATGGCAATGGCGCTGAAGCCGAGCCGCACTGCGCGCGGCACACGTTGAGCCTGTCGTCTCATTGGGACGCACCCCCATCGGTCGATGCTGCGGATGGTTCCAGGCCCGCGCTCTCCTGGCGTGTGGACGTCGGCCACGGCCCCCACCCGAATCGGCCCACGCATCGTCAGTGTAGCCCGCGGCTGGGGTGGCCGGAGAGGGCTGGCGTCGATATCGTGGGGATATCCTGTCCTCGGCGCCGGGCGTGCGGATTGCAGCCGCCTTTCAAGGCAATCGCGAAGCCATCTCAGTGCGTCGGGTCAGTGGGGATTGGCGGCGTCGTGCTGATCGGCACTCCTTTGTCGGATGCTGGGCATCAACCCGCCGACGCTGCTCACCGACGGCGCCATCCAGGCTCCCGACATGCCGCGGCCCAGCGCCCGCGCAGCGGTGCACCCGAGCTGCCCGGCCAGCCCGGCGCAGGCCAGCCGAGCGGCGAGATGTCGAGGTTCGTGCGCCGTGTGCTGGCCGGCAGCGATACGTTCAATGGCAAACAGCTTTGATCACGCGGAGGTGCTGGGGTCCCACGCCCAGCGGCTCGAGCTGCGGAAGCTGCTCGCGCTTCGACTGGGTCCCGCCGGAACGGCTTGTACCCGTCGACCCCGGCAGCCATTCACCCCTTCGTCAGTAGCTTGCCCTGCAGCTGCAGGATGCAGCCCTCGATGTTGTGCAGGGTCTCGTCCAGCTGGCGGATCTCGCGCTCGATGTCGGCGAGGCTGCGCCTACCGCCGCGCGCGGCGGTTGTGGCGTGGTCGAACAGGCCGCCGATCAGGCCGCCGAGGCCATCGATCATCGCCCTCGACAGGCTGGGCGACCGCTCCGCCCCGCGCCGACCGCCGCGCTGCTTGGGACGCAGCGCGCGCTGCTGGCGCACCAGGGCGGCGCGCAGGAACTTCAACTCGCGCTTCTTGTGTCGCAGCTCCTTCACTGCGGCTTTTGCCTCCGTTGCAGACGTCACTGACACTGCAACCGAGGTGCCGTCGATCCTGGTATAGCGCATGGGCGCCAGCTGCATGGGGCCTTCCGCTCCTTGGGCGTCGGGAGAGCTCCCAAGGTAATCCGGCGCGCTGGCGATAGTCCAGGCGCGTGAATGCGTCAGGCGGCCGACGACCATGGCAGGGAGACCGTCGCAATACGGATATTGCACGAGATAATTGTGTGCGTCATGTTAATACGTTGTATGCGCCGGATCAGAAAATTGCTTGTAACAATTGGAAAAAAGCGGCCCAAATCTCGCCACACGGGTTGTGAAGACAGAGGGCCAAGTCGTGATTCGCCCGAGCGCGCAATTGCACGGGTGGAGCTGACGAGGGAAATGCACAGGTAACGGAGAAGCAAGAGGTCCCGGCGGCATCGGGTGTGTGTCGTCGGCCGGGACTGCGCCCTGCTTCGACCATGGCCGCTGCGGAAGAATTTCGCCCGCTCGGTCCTTGCCGGACCTGTGCGCCGTACGATTGGGGTATAAGTCATGAGACGTCTTCCTGCGGTGGCCATCGGTGTAGCCGCGCTGTGCGCACTTGCAACAGCCGCGGAGGCGAGGGCGGAGCGCATGCGGCTTGGCGCCCACGACGGCTATCGGCCGTATTCCGAGGGCGACTGGGAGTCCGCTGCGCCGCGGCCTCCGCGCCGCTCTGCGCGCGCCGGCAAGCGTCGCACCGCCGCCGACAGGCCGGGCCGCCGTCAGACCGTGCGCAATGCGCGCAGCAGTCGCCCCAATCGGATGGTGCGGGCAACGGCGATGGGCCCGATGACGATGACCGCGCGCGGCTTCATCGACTTCGCCCGCGGTGGCGTGTCGCGTTCCTGCCTCACGCCCTCCGCGCGCACCCTGCTGGAGCGCATCGAGGCCCAGTTCGGACACGTTGGGATCATATCCACCTGCCGTCCCGGCGCGGTGATCGCAGGCAGCGGCCGGCCGTCCCGCCATGCGAGCGGCAACGCCATCGATTTCAATGCGCCGGGCGGGCGCAAGTCGGAGGTGGTGCGCTGGCTTATCGCCAACCACCGGGCAGGCGGCGTGATGACCTATTCCGACATGAACCACATCCACGTCGACATCGGCCACCACTTCGTCGCGCTCGGCGCTGCCTCCGGCGGCGGCCGGCGCTGGCGCTGAGCACTCTCCAGAGGCGCATTCCGGGCGCTGACGGGATGGCGCGGGAATTGCGGTCAGACCCCTTGCCCCAGCGGCGGAATGGGGCCTCCAGGCCCGAGCGCGAGGGGCAGCTCAATCGGAAGAGCGCCGGCCTTTCTGAGCCGGGGCTGCAGGTTCGAGCCTTGCCGTCCCCTGGCCGAGCGCCACCAACGCCTGCCAGCAACGCCTGCCAGCAACGCCTGCCAGCAACGCCTGGATGCCGGCCGCCGGGACGTGTAGGCTGGGCCGAAGCCAACTGCAGAGTCCCCTCCAGCGGCCCAATCAGCACCGAGCATGAGCGACATCCTCAAATCCATCGCCACCTACAAGCTGCAGGAGATCGCCGAGGCCAAAATCGGGCGGCCGCTCGCGGCAGTCGAGGCGGCGGCGCGGGCGGCGCCGCCGGTGCGGGCGTTTGCGGACGCGCTGGAGGCGAGGATCAAGGCCCGCGGCTTCGCGATCATCGCCGAGGTCAAGAAGGCGAGCCCGTCGAAGGGGCTGATCCGGGCCGACTTCGAGCCGGCGGCGCTGGCCGAGGCGTATGCGGCCGGCGGCGCGGCCTGCCTGTCGGTGCTCACAGACGGCCCCTCGTTCCAGGGCGCGCCAGAGTATCTCACCAGGGCGCGCGCGGCGGCCGGGCTGCCGGCGCTGCGCAAGGATTTCATGCTCGACCCGTACCAGGTGCCGGAGTCGCGCGCGCTGGGGGCGGACTGCATCCTGATCATCATGGCCGCGGTGGACGATGCGATGGCTGCCGCGCTCGCCCGCGCGGCCAGGGCCTGGGGCATGGATGCCATCGCCGAGGTGCACGACGAGGCGGAGCTCGACCGGGCGCTGATGCTCGATTGCCGCCTGGTCGGCATCAACAACCGCGATCTCAGGACCTTCCAAACCACGCTCGAGACCACCGAGCGGCTGGCCCCGCTGGTGCCGCGCGACCGCATGGTCATCGCCGAGAGCGGCATCGCTGCGCATGCGGACCTCGAGCGGCTGGCCGGGGCCGGCGTGCGCGCCTTCCTGGTGGGCGAGAGCCTGATGCGTCAGCCCGACGTGACGGCGGCGACGCGGACTTTGCTGGGGACGGCGTGATGATGAAAACCGCGAGGCAAGCGCTGACGGGATTCCCTCCCCCCTTGTGGGGAAGGGCTAGGGTGGGGGGGAATCCCCAAGACCGGACATCGGGGTTCCCCCCACCCCTGGCCCCTCCCCACAAGGGGGAGGGGAACCTGCGCGGTATACGCACCGAGGCCGCAGCATGACCCGACTGTCCCACTTCGACGACAAGGGGAAGGCGCGCATGGTGGACGTGACCGACAAGGCGGTCACGCAGCGCACCGCGCGCGCGGAGGGGTTCATTGCCATGGCGCCCGAGACGCTGGAGCTGATCGAGAAGGGCGAGGCCAAGAAGGGCGACGTGCTGGCCGTGGCCCGCATCGCCGGCATCATGGCGGCGAAGAAGACGCACGAGCTGATCCCGCTGTGCCATCCGCTCAGCCTTACCAAGGTGGCGATGGAATTCGAGCCGAATGACGAGCCTGCCGGCATCCGGGTGGCCGCCGAGGTGAAGGTGGCGGGCCCGACGGGCGTCGAGATGGAGGCGCTGACGGCGGTGTCGGTGGCGTGCCTCACCATCTACGACATGCTGAAGGCAGCTGACAAAGCCATGGTGATCGAGGGCGTGCGCCTGATCGAGAAGACCGGCGGGCGGTCCGGCCTATACCGGGCCGACGCAGGCATGCGGCGCTGATCCCCCCGGGAGGAGCCCAAGAGGAGCCCATGGCCCTGCTGTCGGTCGAGGACGCCCTGGCCCGCGTGCTTGACGCGGTGGAGCCGACCGAGGTCGAGCCTGTGGCCGTCGAGCGTGCCCGCGGCCGCGTGCTGGCCGAGCCGCTTAAGGCACTGCTGACACAGCCGCCGTTCACCGCGGCTGGCATGGACGGCTACGCGGTGCGTGCGGCCGACGTCGCGGCGCTGCCGGCGACGCTCAACGTCATCGGCACAGCCGCGGCCGGTCACCCGTTCTCCGGCAGGATCACGCCGGGTGAGGCCGTGCGCATCTTCACGGGCGCGCCGGTGCCTGAAGGCGCCGATGCCATCGTCATCCAGGAGAACGCCGACGGCGATGGCCGCCGGGTGGTGGTGCGCGAAGGCGTCGTGGAGCCCGAGTCCATCCGCCCGCGGGGCATGGACTTCCACGAGGGCGAGACGCTGTTGGAGGGCGGGCGGCGCCTAGGCCCGCGCGAGCTGTGCCTGGGGGCAGGCATGGGCCACGGCACGCTGCCCGTGCATCGGCGCCCGCGCGTGGCCGTCCTCTCTACGGGCGACGAGCTGGTGCCGCCCGGCGCCCGGCCGGGGGCCGGACAGGTCGTCGCCTCCAACCACCTGGCCGTCGCGGGCCTGGCGGAGGCGGCAGGCGCAGAGGTGAGCCTCCTCGGCATCGCCCGCGACACGCGGGAGGACCTCGCCCGGCATGTCGGCGAGGCTGCGGGCGCCGATGTGCTGGTGACCATCGGCGGTGCCTCCGTAGGCGAGCACGACCTGGTGGCCCCAGTGCTCAAGGCGGGCGGGCTGGCACTCTCGTTCTGGAAGATCGCCATGCGTCCCGGCAAGCCTCTGATGTTCGGGCGCCTCGACGGTTCGCGCGTGCTCGGGTTGCCGGGCAATCCGGCGGCGTCGTTCGTATGCGCCCGCCTGTTCCTGGTGCCGCTGATCTGGCGCCTGCTGGGCCGGCCGGTAGAGGCGAGCCTCGCCACCGTCGAGGCGCGGCTGGGCGCGGCTGTGGAGGCCAACGGGCTGCGCCAGCACTACATGCGCGCGGTGTCCAAGCCGGGGGCGGACGGTCTCCTCCAGGTCGCCCCGCTCCCCTTCCAGCACAGCTCGTTGATGACGCCGCTCGCGCAGGCGGACTGTCTTCTGATCCGGCCTCCCCACGCGCCGCGGGCGGCGGCCGGTACCGCGGTCTCGATCCTGCCGATCGAGGCGTAGCGCTTGGCGGATGGCGGTCGGCGCGGGGGCTTCTTCTCAGGGCAGCAATTCAACAGCCTTGAGGATGCTGGTCGAGGAGGCCGCGCGGATGTTGCGGGCGTCGGCCCTGGCATCCTCGCGCCGATAGTTGATCAAGATCTTCCCTGCCATCCCCTGGCCGGTCCCCCCGTGCGCCGGAGAGGGCAAGCTATCGGCAGGCGCCGGAGCCGGCAACCGCATTGCACCGCACACCGCGCGAGCACGCCGCTGTGGTGACGCGAGCTCCGGCGATGCGGCCATTTTGGCTCAAGCGCGCCGTTTACGCGCTTGCGGAACATCCAACGAACATCTATGGTGTTCGCGGTTTGTACGGCGTGGCGTGTCGAGTCGCGCAATCCCGTGCGCCTCAGGAGGTTCCCATGCTCACGACCAAGCAGAAAGAGCTGCTTGTCTTCATCCACGCGCGCCTGCAGGAGACGGGTGTGCCGCCCTCCTTCGAGGAGATGAAAGAGGCGCTCGACCTGCAGTCCAAGTCGGGCGTGCACCGGCTGATCATGGCGCTGGAGGAGCGGGGCTTCATCCGCCGCCTGCCGCACCGCGCCCGCGCCATCGAGGTGATCAAGCTGCCCGACGCCATGGCCGAGGGCGGGTCGGCGCGGTCGGGCTTCAGCCCCAGCGTGATCGAGGGCAGCGGGCGGCGGCCGTCGCGCCAGCTGGTGCCGGCGCCGGAGGTGCTCTCGGGCGCCTCGGCCAGCGTGCCCCTGATGGGCCGCATCGCCGCCGGCGTGCCGATCAGCGCGATCCAGAACCACACGCAGGACATCCCGGTCCCTCCGGACCTGCTGGGCTCCGGGGAGCATTTCGCCCTGGAGGTGCGGGGCGATTCCATGATCGAGGCCGGCATCAACGAGGGCGACATCGTCATTGTGCGCCGCTGCGACACGGCCGAGAACGGCGATATCGTGGTGGCCCTGGTGGACAAGGAGGAGGCGACGCTCAAGCGCCTGCGCAAGAAGGGCGCCTCGATCGCGCTCGAGGCGGCCAACCCCAACTACGAGACGCGCATCTTCGGCCCCGACCAGGTGGACATCCAGGGCCGGCTGGTGGGGCTGATCCGCAAGTTCTGACGGGCGCTCTCCCTGGGCACCGGCGGGGCCGACGCTGCCGGCTGGGGGTGGCTACCTGCGGGTCGGCAGCGTGGCCAGCCATCGCCTGAGGAGCCGGAGACGGCCGCCGAGCCGCATGGCGCGCCGCAGCTGCCTGCTTGAGAGAATCGTCCAGAGAGCGCGCCGGCCGCGGCCGATGCGGACGAGGAGGCCCTTGAGATCGCCGTCGGCCATAAGGGCTGCCAGGAGGTCGGACTCCCTAAGCTTCACGGCGAATTGGTAGTTGCCTTCCTCGGCGATGTGGCTCGGCTCCTTGCCGAGAGGGCCGTCGCCGTGGACTGTGCGCTTGGCGAGCCCGTTGCCGGCGTGGATCCTGTAGCAGCCGAGTGTCTCGCCGATCCAGATGGTGCCGCCGACAGCATGGGCGAAACGCGCCAGGTAGTGGTCGGCGCAGGTGCGCAGCCCCTCGCATCGCAACGGCCGGACGGCCTCGACCGCCGACCGGCGGAAGACCATGCCCGAGGTCGAGGACCACACCCATGCCTCGTACTGGCGATTGATGAACAGGGGCACCTGCAACTCCTGCAGGTCGAAGTCGATCTCCTTGCCGTGGTGCGGGAGGCGGGCGGGCCGGATCGGGAAGCTCCGGTCGCCCTTCCGGCGCAGCGGGCTGCGGACCGACATGGGCGGGGCCGCCCCGGCGATCAGCGTGCCCCCAGCGTCGATGACGGCCATGTTGGAGGTCGATATGGCCGCGTTGACCTGGGCGTTGAGGTGATGCGCCATGTGGCGCTCGACGTACTCGGGGAGCCATACATCGTCGGCGTCGAGCCAGGCCACGAACGGGGCGGTGGTGGCATCGAGACCGCTCAGCATGGCCGCCATCTGGCCGCGGTTCTCCGGGTGCCGGATGAGCTGGAAGCTGGGCGCACCCTGGGCGGCCAGGAGGGAGGCGATCACCTCGCCGGAGCCGTCGGCGGAGCAGTCGTCGACGACGATGCATTCCAAACAGGGGTAGGTTTGGGCGGCCACGGAGGCAATGGCGGCCTCGACATAGGCGCCCTGGTTGAAGTTGCAGACGATAGCGGCCACGGGTGGCAGCCGGGCAGCCGCGCCTGTACGACCTGTGCCTCGATCCGACGCGTCGAAGGTTTCCGGAAGCATCGGCGCCTTCTCTTGTGCGCGGCGGCCGGAGCCCAACGCCCTCTCACCGCGTCCCGAATCATCCCAGCCGCCGCCGAAGGTGCCTGCCTATGGCGAGCTGGCCGCTGCCCCTCCGTTCGTCGCGGCGTAGGCCGTCAGGCCGAAGCCGTAGACGGCAACGAGCAGCAGGGCGGCACCGGCCCAGGGGCCGGCCGGGAAGCCCGAGAGGAGGACGCAGGCCGCAGCCAGAGCCCAGACGGAAGCCGCCGCGATCGTCACCCGTCGCAGCCGCAGCGTGCGCAGCGGGTGCACCCACTTGAGGGGCACGAAGGTGAGCGCCACGCCGGCAAGCACGACCGCGCCGGTCGCGGCGGGCGGCAGGGCGAAGGCGAAGACATAGAACGCCACCAGGTTCCAGATGGCCGGAAAGCCCACGAAGCTGTGGTCGGGGGCCTTGCTTTCCGTGTCGCAGAAATGGAACAGCGAGGACAGCAGGATCAGGCCGGCCATCGCCAGGCCCCCTGCGCCGCGCAGGAAGCCGGCCTGCAGGAGGGCCAAGGTGGGCACGAACACGTAGGTGACGTAGTCGACGATGAGGTCGAGCCGGTCGCCCGAGAAGCGGGGCAGCCAGTCTTGCACCCTGGCCCTGCGGGCGAGCGTGCCGTCGATGCCGTCGATGGCCATGGCCAGGCCCAGCCAAGCGAACGCAACCTCCCAGGCGCCGGAGTAGACGGCGCGTGTGGCGAGAAGCGCACACACCGCCCCGAACGCCGTGAAGATATGAACGAGAGCCGCAGCCCACATCGCGTGAGACCCAAGCCGGACGCCACGCTCCGGCAATGAAAAAGGAGCGCCGTGGCGCTCCTTACCAGGGGGAGGTCTTCAATGGCCAGTGGTCAGATGCAACAAGCGACCAACTGCGTCCGTCGAACTCCAGGCGATCCTGACCACTGATCTCTGCGCCTTGTCCCTGTCAGAAGCGATGCTTGATGGTGCCGCGCAGCTGCACGTCGTCGGGGTTGGTCTTGTCCTCGACCGTGCCCTTCTGCTCGTTGGCGCCGTAGAGCAGCTCCAGGCCGAAATCCAGCTTCGGGAGCACGCCCACCTTGCCAAGACCAGGGATGCGGACCTCGGTGCCGGGCGTCAGCTGGATCTCAGGCGGCGTGAGGGTCAGGCCCTTGCCGGCGTCCTCGGGTGCCTTGGGGAACTCCTTCGGCAGCTCCAGCACGGGCGCAGCCTTCGCCCCCGGCTCGCGGGCGCCGACCGTCGTCTCCTCGAACGCCAGTGCGCCTTGGCTCCCCAGAGGGCCCATCAGAGCAAGCACTGCCGCTGCTACTATGTATCTCATCGGTCTCATCGCACAGGCCCCGCAGGCTGCTGCTAAGCGACTCTTACCTACACAGCTCCTACATCGTCCTAGGTACACCGGAAGGCAAGCCGGCTTCCACATCCGTCTGGGCACCTCGGGCAATTCCGCAGCAGAGTGTGCCCCAAAGGCCATGTCACTAAAACAGCACAAGGCGTCCAGCCATTTACGGCGCCCTCCGCCGATGCCTGGATCGCAGGCAGCGAATCACGCTAGCCGCTGTCCGTCATCCTGTAACCGGTATCGCGCATCTCATGTGTCGCGTGGGCGCAAGACCAAGTTCCACGAAGTCGGACCAACGGAGGCGCCCATATGGCTTTGGAAACCGGCAGGTTTTCTGCAAAATATGCACTTTCGCTCGCTGCGACGCTGATGGCAGGCGGCATGGCACTTCCCGCCGCGGCTGCGGACCTCGGCGGCAACTGCTGTGCGGACCTTGAGGAGCGCGTAGCCGAGCTTGAGGCCACCACGGCCCGCAAGGGCAACCGCAAGGTGTCGCTCACGGTGTCCGGCCAGGTCCAGACGGCCCTCATGGCCTGGGACAACGGCGACCGCAGCGACGTGTATGTCGTCGATGTGCCCACCGTCGGCGGCACGTTCTTCCAGTTCAACGGCGACGCCAAGATCAATCCCAGCCTGTCGGCCGGCTTCCTGGTCCAGGTCGGCTTCGACCGGGGCTCCCGTTCCCACCAGGTCAACGAGGTTGACGATGACGGCGGGCAGCCGGGCGATACGTCGGTCGTCGTGACCCTCGCCAACTGGTATCTCGACCACAAGGAGCTGGGTCGCATCACGGTGGGCCGCGCCAACACCGCCACGGCCGGTATCACCGGCATCGATCTCGGCGGCGCCGGCGTGATCGCCAACGTCAACGTCGGCTACTGGAACCGCAGTTTCACCGCCATCGGAGCGGGCAATGTCAACTGGGGCGATCTCCTCGGCGGTGGTACGATCAACGGTTCGACGCTGAGCCGCGGCAACGTCATCAACTACACCGCGCCGACCATCGGCGGGTTCTCGGCCTCGGCCGCCTGGGGCGAGAACGACGTGTGGGATGTGGCCCTGCGCTATGCGGGCGAGCATGCCGGCTTCCGCATCGCTGGCGGTATCGGCTACAGCAGCAACGCTGGCGGCTTGGGAGAGGTCAGCAGCCTGAGGGACCCGGTGCTCGGTCAGGAGCCGACCATGGTGAAGGGCTCGGCCAGCATCCTGCACGTGGCCACCGGCCTCTATCTGTCTGGCTCCTACATCCGGCAGGACAACGATCTGGCCGGTCGTGACGATACCACGCTGTGGTACCTCAACGGCGGTATCGCGAAGAACTGGACGGGCCTCGGCAACACCGTGCTCTATGGCGAGTACGCCCGGGTCGAGGACGGCGTGCAGTCCACTACCAACACCGTCGCGGGTGGTTCCAGGAACGCCAACGGCGTAGACGCCAGCTCTGAGGCCACCGTGTGGGGCCTGGGCATCGTGCAGCACATCGATGCGGCCGCCATGGAGGTGTTCCTATCCTACCGCCACTACGACGGTTCAGTCTCTCGGTTCTCGTACACCACCGGAAGTGTGGAGAAAGACGACCTTAAGACGTTCACGGGCGGTGGCGACTCGGAGATGGACGTTGTGATGGGCGGCGCCCGCATCCGGTTCTGATCGCGCGGAGCTCACACAAGCAGTGTCGGGCCCCACAGAGGGGCCTGACACGAATTGGCGGTTGGGTGTATTCGATATCGGACCGAAAAGGGGCCCGGCACTCCCTAGAACTGGATGCGGGCGCCCGCCTGGATGTACCAGATGTCCTCCAGGCCACCGGTAATCTGGGCAGGGGAGCCGGCAACATTGGCCGAGGCACCCATGCTCACGTCCGCGGTGTACTGGCGATAGGCCAGGTAGAGGTCCAAGGCTGCCGCATCGACCTTCTGCACGACGCCAACGCCCCACCACGTCATCTCGCTGTCGACGACCACGCCGCGCGCGCCGAGTGGCCCAAGGCCTGAGAGGATCAATCCTCCCGTGGTGCCCGGGGCCGCTGCCACCAGACCCGTGATGCCATCGTTCACCCGGCCGTACTCGCCGTAAAAGGTGGTGGCGCCGATCCCGAGCCAGTTCTTCTCGATGCCGGCATCGACCCACCACAGGGTGGTGTTGGGACGGTTGCGTGCCGGATCGAGGTCGAAGATCTCGTGGGCGTTGCTGCCGTGATACTCGTACTGCAGCCAGGAGCCGCTCACGAACAGACCGGTGGCGACGTGCATCAGGCTGGCCGACGAGAGCCACTGCCGCCTGTGGGTATCGTCGAGCTTCCGATCGGGCGGCCCGACGACGAGGATGTCGGGCTCGCGGTCGTCGTACCAGCGGTAGCCGAGGCCTGCAGCCACCCGGAAGCCGTACCATTCGCCGGCGTAGCGGCCTGCAACGTCCCAGAAGTCGTCCTCGCCGAAGGTGCCGCCGAACGTGAAGCCGTGCCACGTGGGCGTGGTGTACATCACGCCGTCCCTGCGGCTCAGAGCATGGATGCCGCAGTCGGTTGAGTAGGGGCCGGCTGCGCCGGTGAATACCAGGACGCCGTTGACGATTGTCGCACCGGAGCCCGGACCACCGCACATCTGCCCCCAGGAGGTGGCAGCAAGCTGGCCGATGCCGTTGCGCAGGAGGAAGCCGCCGCCCCACAGGAAGGGCTGGCTGTTGGCGACGACGCCGGTGTTGCTGAGGTCGATCACGCCGATGCCGGCGGTGGCGCTGGCCAAGCGGCCGACTGTCAGACGGCCCCAGTGTTCGCTGTTGACGTACCAGTTGGCCTGATTGAAATCGAGCACCGAATCGCCCGCACCGCCGATGCCGTCGCCGAAGGCTGCGCCGCCCAGTATGCCGCCCGTTCCGCTGAAGCCGTCGTCGTCGATCTGGCTCACCTGGTGTGAGCGTGCACCCAGCGTCATGCTGAACTCGGTGTAGAAGCCCACCGTCACATCCGTATTGAGCTTGGCCGTGCCGGTCAGTCGGAAGCGCGAGTTGGCGATGGCGTTGTCGACCGAATAGAGGTCTTCCGTGAAACCGTCGTTCCAGTAGAGCAGCGACCGGTTGACTTGGCCGCTCAAGGTCAGCGACACGCGGCGGTTGCCCTTGCGGACAGTGGTGGCTTCCAGCTCGGCGACGCGCTCCTCCAGGTCGGCGCAGCAGTTGCCCCCGAGATCGGCGGCCTGGGCCGAGCCCACGTTCAGCAGGAGACCCGCCAGCGCGAGGGTGGCGCCATGGCCCGCCGTTTTCATCATACCCCTGTTCATCCTTTCTCTCTCTCCACTTGAAATTGTTGCCGTGCTGCCTGGGGGAGAGTCGGGCTCGCCCCCGATAACGCCCCCCGTGCCCGGATCGCGGCCCCGCGGGCCCGGCGCGACGGCCGTGAACCGGACGCGAAAAACGCGCGGACGCATCAATCACTGAGGCTGGACTTGCGACGCCGAGACTTGCGACGCTGGGACTGCGGACGCCCGACTTGCGACGCTACGGACGCTCACGCGCGCTGTGCGGCCTGGGGTCCAGTCCGCGGTGCCGGCCAGGGCTTTGTCTCCGGCCGGCCCTCGCCTGCACGCCTTGCCTGGGCGAAGGAGGGCGAGTTTTGTGAAGCGACTCGAATGCCTGTTTGGCAAGCAATACTAATGTACGAAGTCTCCGCAAATTAGGGAAGATAAGCTATTTGCATTAAGTGCCGTTTGTTGCGCTACCGACACAAAGCCCCATTGGCGATCTAATATTTTGATCTTTCATGGTAATTCTCGATTTCGATCCGATCGCCGAGGCCCATTTATAATAATGGCATCTGAAATAACAAGTGCGATATATTATATATAATAAGCAAAATGAATCTCGGACGTCCGATATATGTTATCTGGTCGATGGCGGCTCGCTCGGATGTGCTGCCAGTGGCAAAGCGGCAAGGCCGTCCCTCCGCCGGCGCGGCCGAGAGAGGCTTCGCGCTCCGCTCTCGGCGTAGTCGATGCGGCCCCGTGAGTCGTCGAGCGGATCGTCGTTCATGGCATCGTGTTCGTTCCGGCCTTCCGCCCTCAGAGCAGCTCCGCCAGCATGCGCGCGGCTCGCTCGGCGCCGTCGGCCTCCACAGGCCGCGGTCTTCGCGGCGCCCCGAGCTCCGCCAGCATTGTCTCGGCGATGATATCGGGCGTTGCGGTGGCGAACTCCAGCCGTCGCCCCGCACGATAGCGGTCGAGGCGGTGGGCCACGTGGTAGTTCTGCTCGAAATGGTTCCTGAGCGGAAAATAGAGGAACGGCGTGCCCGCCGCCGTCAGCTCCATGCAGGTGGTGAGGCCGCCCTGCACCAGGGCCAGATCGCACGCCGCCAGGTGCCTGTCGAGGTTCGGCACGAAGGCCCTCACCTCCACGCCGTCCGGCGCATCGAGCGACCTTGGATCGATGCGCGGCCCCGCCACCACGACCATGCGAAGCTCCGGCAGCCGGCCGCGCACGACCGGATAGCTCTGCAGGATGCGCCGGATCAGATGCGTGCCGACGCCGGAGCCGCCGGCGGTGACGATGCACACCCGCTCGCCCGGCCGATAGCCCAGGCTCTCGCGCAGGTCGGCGCGGCTGCCGAAGCTCGCCGGATGCTCGCCGATGATGTAGCCGGCGAACTCGAAGTGCCTCGGCACCCAGTCGCGCATGGCCGGCAGGTCCTTGCCGAACGACAGCGGCACGATGTCCTCGGGGGTGCCGACGAAGATGGCGCGGTCGCGCACCTCAGGGTGCCGCTCGATGTGGCCGATCATCTCGGCGTTGTAGTCGCCGGTGAGAAAGGCCTCGTCATCGCCCCCCGACGGCATCGGCACGTAGCCGACGAAATCCGTGAGCCACGCCAGCCTCGCCCGCTTCAGCTCGGGATGCTCGTGCCAGTAGTGGTCGATGTCCCAGGCCTCGTCGGCGACGACGAGGTCGTAGCCGCCCTCGTCGACGGCATCCTGGAAGATCATGAAGTTGGCAATCAGCACCTCGTCCATGCGGCGGATGGCCTGGAAGCAGTTGAGCTCGTGCGCCCCCGATTCCAGCTCGATGTGCCGGGACTCGCTGGCGAGCCGCCCGCTCAGGGGATGGATGCGCTCGCCGTGGGCCGCCAGGAGCCGGGTCACCGGGTCCTGCGCCAGCCAGTCGACCTGCAGGTCCGGGTGCATCCTCCGCAGCTCGCGCACGATGGCGATGTCGCGTCGGCCATGCCCCAAGCCGATGGGCGAGGAGAGGTAGAGCGCCTGTCTGGGACGGCCGGCGCGCGCCGGCTTCGGCCGTCTCCTGCCCGGAGCCGGAATGCCGAGCCTGCGGTCGAGAAAATCGTTGATCAGGTCGTTGCACTTCGCCGGGACGCGGCCGAGCGGATTGTGCCCGCCGCCCGCAATGGTCGCCAGCTCCGCGCCGGTGATCTCGGCGACGGCCTGCGCCCGCGCGTAGGGCTGGATCTGGTCGTTGTCGCCGTGGATCAGCAGCAGAGGACTGCGGATCCTGCGGTACATGGCCTCGCCGACATCGTACGCGGGCGGCAGCAGGCGCGCTTCCACGGTGCTGACGAGCACGGGGCCGCTGGTCTCGCCGGCCCATTCCAGGCCGTCCTCGATCTGCTTGGTGGAGTGCGGCTCGCTGCAGATGTGGCGGATGAAGTGGTCGGCGAAGCCGGGATAGCTGGCGAGCCAGTAGTCGCGGTTGTACTTGTCCCAGCCTTCGTAGGTTTCGCGTCTGGCCGAGAAATGCCGCGGCGTCGTGTACGGATAGCCGGGACCGACCGTTGCCACGGTGCCGACCAGGATCGCCGCCTTGACGCGCGCGGGGTGGTAGGCCGCCAGCACCGTGGCGTGCAGGCCGCCGAGCGACAGGCCGACCAGGATGGCCTCCCTCGTGCCCGTCGCGTCCATGACGGCCACGCCATCGCCCACCTGGTCGTCGAGCGAGTAGGCTGCGGGCTCTATCGGCCTGTCCGACTTGCCGTTGCCGCGGGGGTCGAAGGCGATGCAGCGGAAGCGCTCGCTGAAGTAGGCCAGCTGGCCCTTGTAGACGCGCGAGTGCACGATGCACCAGGGCGGCAGGAACACCATCGTCTGCGGGCCGTCGCCGTAGACCTCGTAGTGGATCTTGACGCCGTCGCGCTCTACGAAACCCTCCCCGTCAGGCAGCTTCGCCCGCATGGCGCTAACTCCTCGATGACTGAGCTTCCGCGCTGCGAATGAGATCGCCGCAGCGCCGCAGCGCCTGGCGCACCGGCGCGCCCTCCTTCTCCGCACCGATCAAGTAGAGGCTCTCCGCTCCGATGAACGCATTGCTCACCAGCGCCGCGATGTCCTCGGCTGAGAACGGGCGCAGGGCGCCCAGCTCCCGCTCGGCCTTGCGCGCAAGAGCTGCGATCAGCTCGAACCAGCCGATCAGGCCGGCCCGCACCACTTTGGCCACCTCGGCGTCGGCAAACCCAACCGCGATCAGCTCCTGCAGCACCCGCACATAGCCGGAAGCGATATCCTCATCGAGGTAGTCGCAGGCAAGATCCCACTGCTCGGAGAGCTTCAGGGCCGGATTGGAGAACATGGCGTTCTGGCGGCCGAGCAGCTGGGCGTTCAGATACTCGAACAGCGCCAGCACCATCCCCCGCTTGGAGCCGAAATGATAGTGGATCTGGCTGAGCGGCACGCCCGCCGCCGCCGCCACATCGCGGGTGGAGAGCCCGGCGTAGCCCTTCTGGCGCAGCACCGTCTTGGCCGCCTCCAGCAGCGTGGTGCCCGTCTCCGCCCTTGCCGATGTGCGCGCCATGCCGGGCCTCCTGGCTCGTGGCTTCCGTCCGTTCAGAGGAGACGGCCCTCGCGCCGGCGTTGCTCCAGCGCCTTGAAGAGCGGGATGAGCATCGGCACCTCCTCGCGATAGCGCCGATACTGCTCCCCGAACAGCGCCATCAGATCGCGTTCCTCAAGGAAGATCCCGATCAGGATGTAGCCGGTGGTCGCGATGGCGAACAGCAGGTGGCCCACGCTCATGGTCGGCGCCGCCCAGAACGCCAGCAGGAACCCGAGATAGATCGGGTGCCTCACCCTCTTGTAGAGCGAGGGCGTCCTGAAGACAGGGCTCGGCAGCTCCTGCCCGCGCAGCCGCGCCCACACCTGGCGCAGGCCGAACAGCTCGAAATGGCTGATCAGGAAGGTGGAGACTAGCACCAGCGCCCAGCCGGTCCAGAAGACCGCCTGCAGGATGACAATACCGGCCGGATGCGACACCGACCACACCGCGCCGGGGATCGGCCGCCATTGCCAGTAGAGCAGGAGCAGAGCGGCGCTGGCGAGCAGCACGTAGGTCGTCCGCTCCACCGACTGCGGCACGATGCGGGTCCACCACCGCTTGAACGCCGGCCGCGCCATGACGCTGTGCTGAATGGCGAACAGCCCGAGCAGCAGGGTGTTGACGAGAAGCGCCGTCCCGAGGCTGCCCGGCATCCCGCTGTCGATGGTCTTCGGCGCCGGCAGATTGCCGACGAAGGCGATGGCGTAGAGGAAGGTGGCGGCGAAGATCAGATAGACCGCCGCGCCGTACAGAGCTGCAACAATACCACCCATGGCTTGGCTCCCGATGGCTGCCGGACCGAACCTCGTCGAGGGTCGATCCATTCAAGTCGGCCGACCGACCGAATTCTTTGTGTAAATATGTCGGTCGGCCGACCGAGTCAAGAGGCGCGGGCGAACGGTTGTCTCTGCCTGTGCCGGGGGTGGGCTGAGGTGGGTTGGCCGAGCATGGCTCCGTTGCGGATCGGAGCGCCTGCGCTTGCGTCCGCCTCGGGCCAGACGCGAGGCGGCGGGCTACAGCCCGGTCAACGCCAGCGCGATCACACCCGCCATCGCGACCCACCCGGCATGCCGCCCTCGGGTCGCGATGGCGTTGCCGATGGCGGCGTATCCGTACACGACGACCGCCGCGGCAATGATCCACTGGCGAGCGGCCTGCGAGCCCAGAGCGGGCGCGGCGATCAGCAAGACGCCCATGGCGATCCAGTCCACCGTGCTGGCCTGCCAGACCATACGCAGCAGCCCGCGCGCCCGAGGCGGCTCGATGCGAGTCCTGGCGAATACCCGCACCTCGGCGACGATGCCGTGCGCGATCGCGACAAGAATGGCCAACACGCCTGCGGCCTGCAGCGCGAGATCCCGCATCCACCGCCTCCATACAGGACTGCATGGTTCGACCATGCTCCCTCGGGTAGCCAGAGTCAATACATCTCTGTATGGCGGGCGGCGCCGACATCGAGCGGGCACTGGGCGGCACTGGGCGAGATGGACCGCAGGCCGCGCGACGGCCTGGAGCGGCTATCCATGGAAACGGGCATTGAGCAGCCGGCCGGGCGTCGCTTTTGCGTAAAGGGTTGATCCGCGGCGGCCCGTTGACGATTTCCTCGGAAAGGGCTGCGAGGATGGCCCGAAACGGAGGCCCGACGATGCACAGCGAGACCCTGGGACGCCGGCAGCACAGCCATGTCTTCCTCGGCCCCCGGCACGACGAGAACGAGCGCCGGACCTGGGCGGTGGTGGCGCTGACGGCCGTAACCATGGTGGCGGAGATCGTGGGCGGCACCGTGCTCGGCTCCATGGCGCTGGTCGCCGACGGCTGGCACATGGCGACCCATGCCGGCGCCCTCGGCATGGCGGCGCTGGCCTACCGCTTCGCCCGCCGCCATGCCGAGGACGAGCGCTTCGGCTTCGGCACCGGCAAGTTCGGCGATCTCGCGGCCTACTCCAGCGCCATGATCCTGGGGGTGGTCGCGTTGCTGGTCGGCTACGAGTCCGTCGCGCGCCTCTACAATCCGGTGTCCATCGGTTTCGACCAGGCGATTGCCATCGCCGTGCTGGGCTTGGGCGTGAACCTCGCCAGCGCGTGGCTGTTGCGCGAGGATCCGATGCACGGCCACCATGCCGAAGCCCTCGATGGCCCTCACGCGCACGGCCATCGTCATCGCCACGATCACAACCTGCGCGCCGCCTACGCGCACGTCCTGGCCGACGCCCTCACGTCGGTGCTGGCCATCGCTGCCCTGCTGGCCGGCCGCTTCTTCGGCTGGGTGTGGATGGACCCGGTCATGGGGCTGGTCGGCGCGGTCATCATCGCCCACTGGGCGGTCGGCCTCATGCGCGCGTCGGGCGCCGTGCTGCTCGATACGGTGCCTTGCGAACGGCTTGCGGCCCAGGTGAAGGGGCGCCTGGAGCAGGGCACCGACCGGGTGGCCGACCTGCACCTGTGGCGCCTGGGCCCGGGCCATCTTGGCGTGGTGGCGGCCATCGTATCCGACCTGCCGCGGCCGCCCGACGCCTACAAGGCGCGCCTTGCCGGGGTGGCCGGCCTCTCCCACGTGACCATCGAGGTGCACGCCGGCCCCGCGGCGGGCGTCCGCTGACGCCGCGTTGGGCGTGACGACAGGAAGCGGCGCCTGGCGAGGCACGCGCCTATCCCGGGGCTGCAGGCGAGCACCTCGTCGTCATGATGAACGAGTGTCGAGCGGGCTCGAATGCCAAGACCAGGCGCGAGCTCGGATGGCACCCCGCATTCGCGTCGTGGCGGCAGGGCTTCGCCGAGGTCCTGCAGGCGCGGCCGGCGCCCCCGTGACGCCGGCGCGCGGACGTGGATAGAATGGCATGCAAATTCGAGAATCCGACCCCCGAGGAGAAGCGGCCATGGGTGTGCCCAGGATCGCCATCGACTACGGCTCGGCCGTGCCGGTGGGCATGTCGCGCGAGGAATGGGAGGCGCGGGTGCTGCTCGCCGCCTGCTACCGCGTGCTCGCCCACCTGGGCTGGACCGAGATGATCTACAACCACATCACCCTGCGGGTGCCGGGACCGGAGCGGCACCTGCTGATCAACCCGTTCGGCCTGCACTACACCGAGGTGACGGCCTCCAACCTCGTCAAGATCGACCTCGACGGCAATATCCTCTCCGACAGCCGCTGGCCCATCAACCCGGCGGGGCTGGCGCCGCACGCCACCATCCACCGCCACATCGAGGCCGCCCACTGCGTGATGCACACCCACACCACCGCGGGCCTGGCGGTGGCCTGCACCAAGGGCGGGTTGTCGATGACCAACTTCTACTCGGCCCAGCTCTACGGCAAGGTCGCCTATCACCACTTCGAGGGCATCACCGTGAACCCCGACGAGGGGCCGCGCATGCTGAAATCCCTCGACGGCAAGCCCGTCCTGATCCTGCGCAACCACGGCCTGCTGGCGTGGGGCGAGACGCTGCCGCAGGCCTTCGCGCACCTGTGGACGGTGCAGCGCGCCTGCGAGATCCAGGTGGCGGCCCAGAGCCTCAACGACGAGCTGATCGAGATCCCGAGGCCGGTGCTGGAGCAGTGCACGCGCGTGTCGCTGCAG
>Ga0070705_100000642_pt1 | contig 19987 bp, 22 predicted proteins | sample KBSK5253metaG_FD_65455 | JGI IMG/M metagenome (GOLD analysis project Ga0070705, IMG submission 65455) | Corn, switchgrass and miscanthus rhizosphere microbial communities from Kellogg Biological Station, Michigan, USA - KBS K5-25-3 metaG | ecosystem: Host-associated > Plants > Roots >... | reverse complement strand
GCAAAAAAGAACCCTGCGTTGGAGCCAGGCCGCTGGCCGTTGACGCCTGGCTCGAAGCCAGTCTCTGAAGTTCACGGTCCCCTAGGACACTGGCGCAACCGCGCAGGGAGCCAAGCGGCCGAGCTCAACGAGCGAAAAGATCCGGGGCTAGGAGCTAACTTACAGAGCGCGTTAATCCTTTCGGTGTGGTTAACGTCGAGTGGCCCTCAAAAAGCCACGAAACCGCTGAAAATCATGATGTTTCCGGCGGAGTGAGGGGCACGCCGCCGTTAACCATGCCTGTGTAATCGTCAGCAACTCTGGGGCCGGGGGAGGAAGCTGATGACATGCGGAAGCTCGCTTTCATTCTGCTCGCCTCTTTCGGCGTTGCTGGAGCAGTGCTCCCTTGCGCCGCGCAAAGCACCATTGTCACCGGCCCGCAAAGCCTCACCGTAGCGAAACAGGCCACGCCCGAGCGCTTGGCGCCGCCGCAAGCGGAGACGGCTTCTCCGCCGGTCCAGGTGCTTACTACCGAGCCCACGCCGCTGCCGGTTTCGCCGCCGGGCGACGAAGCCTACGCACCGCAATCGCAAGCCTACGCGCCGCCAGCGAAGCCGATGCCCGCGGCCTCTAGTCCAACGCAAGCCTCGCCCGACCTGCAAGGCTCCTTCACCACGGCCGAGCGGCTGATGGATTGGATCTCGAACTACCGCAAGCATCCCAATCCCTCGCGCGTTCCCGCCGCTGTTCACGCCATGGAGGATTACGGGCTGCTGCGCGACGAGGAGAAGGCGTGGTTCTGCACCGGCTTCCTCGCCGGCGTGCTCGGCTCAAATCCCAAGGACGGCCCCGCTCTCATCCCGAGGATGTTCCCGCTCCCTGACAAGGAGCAGGCGGTGATCATCAGGGCCATCGTCTATTCCGGCCGGCCCGACTGGCGTGATCTGCTTGAGAAGAATTCATCCCGCATGCCGCTACGCCGACCGCTCATCGACGACTTCCTGCAAGGCAAGCGGCCTACTCTGATGGAATTGCCGCTGGTCGACGGCGGCACGCCTGGCATCTACGCGCTCTGGGGCTATTACGTCGCGACCGGCGCGCACGAGCCGGTGGTGCGCATCATGCAGGCGTTGCAATGGTCGCGGAATAAGGACGACCACAGCTTCTCGTTGAAGAAGATCTTCTCGGGCTGGGGGGGCGATGCCTCGGCGGTCGACAAGATTTCGACTGGTGGCACTGCCAAATGGACGCTCGCATCCTATGCCGAACGCGACCGCGACCTGCTCAATCTCTACCGCTCCGAAGCCGAGCGTCAGCCAGAATCAATCTCGAAGCCTCTGAAAGACGTGATCGTAGCCGCGGAAGCCTTCGAGTCGGAAACCATCCGCAAGGACCAGTTCGGCGCCATTGAGGATGCGCAGAAGCAGCAGATGTCGAATGAAGCTGGCATGTCCAAGGGTGCCACCGCGGGCTCGATCGCCATCGCCACCGGGTGCGTCGCGGCGACTGCGCTCGGTCAGCCAGAGATTGCGATTCCTTGCGTGATCGGCGGCGCGCTCTATACCGGCGCGGTGAAACTCTCGCATTAGCGGCGCGGGCGTTACTCGGTGCTGCGACGGATGAAGTAGCCGACCACGAGGCCGAGGCCTAACGCAAGGATTAGCGACGCTGCGAGATTGTCCTTCATGAGCTCTTCGGCCTCTTGCGCCGTCTCTGAGGCATAGTCGCGGGCGCGTCCGTATTGGCGGTTCGCGCTCTTACCTACGTTCTGCGCCAACTGCCGCACATAATCGCGCAAATTATCAAGCTGATCGTAGAGGTCCTCGACGTCGATGTCCTTCACGTCACTCACGAGCCTCGCAGCCTTACGCTCAGCTCTGGCCAAGCTCACCATGTGCAGTCCTCCTGGAACGAATGCGCCGTCCGCATGCCGGCGCTGAGCATAGCAGAAAACGGCTGGAGTCGGCCTCGCGTTCCAATAGGGCTAGAGCACAAGGTTGCGCGCCCTAATGCCGCGCTCGATTCCGGCGGTGGTGAGCTTGTCGAGTTCGAGGTTGTCGCTCAGCATTTCGAGGAAGCGCGTTTCTTCGGCCTTGACTTCGCGATCCGCGGCGGCGACTTCGAGCGCGATCGCATACGCCGTCTCGCGCAGCTTCTTTGGCAGCGCGCTCTTGACTTGAAGCAGGATGCGGTCGAGCCCACCGTCCTTGGCTAAAACCTCGCCGCAAGCCTCGGCGGTCTTGACCAGGTTGTCTTGGTCGAAATCGTCAAAGACGGGCAGGTTGGAGACGATTTCGCCGATGCGGGAGAGTTCGGCGTCGGTCATGGTGCGATCCACCGCCGACATGGTCACCATCACATAGATGAGCGCGGCGTGATGGCTCAACGGCTCGGTCATGGCGGATCGTTCCTCTGTTGCTCAAGCGCGAAGCGGCGCGACCGTAGGCAATTGCGGCAAGGCGGGCAAGCCCTTCGGGATGGAGGCTAAAATGCCGAAACACTGGCGCCGGTAAGGAAACTGTGAAATGTCGAAGGGAGGTTTTGAGCGGTCCTGTTCTATCACCGTATGTGTTGAATTCCGCCAAAACTAAAGCGGTAGCCGGAACGAACATATTGCCCAAGATCCACTCGTCACCGGCTGTCCGGTGCCAATTCCGGTGCCAACTATCTCAGTACACGTCGCAACATATCGTCAGCCAGCTTGGCAGCGTCCTCATCTTCTGCGCCGAGCAAATGTGCGTAAGTGTCGAGAGTAACACTTGGCCGTGCATGGCCCGCTCGTGCCGAAACCACGTGCACGGGGACCCCGTTTCTTAGCAGGTGGGTGATATGAAGGTGTCAAAGGCCGTGGAACTTAGTGCGTTTGATACCGACCGCACAAACTTCCCGCATGAACGCGACCGAAAGGACTGTGGGGCTAACGATCTCACCATAGAGCGACGTAAATACCAAGTTGGCACTGTCTTTACCGTTTTCCGTCGCAAAGGCGCCAAATAAGAACGGCGCTCTGATTGAGATGAACCATTGTCTCTTTCTCAGAAGAGTAGAACACGCCTTCGCCCTCCATTTCCGCGAGTTCAACGCCATCTCGCGGAAAAGCAATGCGTTGAAGCTTTCACCGCCTTACCTTTCGCACCTAAGCTAAGGGTATCGCGCTCAAACTAGCTGGCGCGATGAACTTGAGCGTCGTATTGGAGAAATGGAAGCAACCCTTGCTGGCAACGGCAATGCTGCGGTGGTGCCGTTTAGGACTAGGAGACCTACTTCGTCGGCTTGAACGCCTCGAGGTGCAGGTTCAACATTCCGGGCGGAACGCCTTGAACGCGCGAGCGCGGTCACCCACTGCGAGCCCAAACACCGAAGGTTGTGAATGAGGGATCGGGGCAGCGGTATACGGTGGGGACTTTGGATTATCCTTACGCTCGGCATCCTGTTGGGCATGTATCTCGCGTCGCCCCTAATTGCGCTGCATAGGATCGCATCGGCTGTTGAGACTAAGGATGCCGTCGCTTTAACGGAACGAATTGATTTTCCTGCTCTGAGGCGGTCGCTCACAAAACAAATCGTGCAAGAGTATCTCAAGCTCACTGGCAAGAAGCTTCCGCTACATGCCATCGGCAAGCGCGTAGTAGTGTCAGTGGCTGATCCTGTCGTCGCCCGCTTGATGACCGTTCGCGCGCTTTTGGATTTACTTGGGAAGGGCGATGCTGGAGAGCAGGCGAAGGTGCCGCTCGAACGCGCACCCTTCACTTCAGCCTCTTTCAACAGCCTTTGGCAGCTTTGGCTAAACTCCGATTATCGAGGGAGAAACTTCTACATCTATCTGCCGCCGAAGAAGTCACACGCGGACCAGTTCAGAGCCCAGCTTCGTTTCATTGGGTGGCGTTGGCGAATCGTCGGCTTGGATCTGCCAGAAGATTTGAAAGAGCACTTAGCAAAGGAGTTGGTCAAACTAACTCAGGACCGCTTAAATCAAGAGGGTGTTCAGTGATGCTCGTTGATGTGCGGACGGACGGTCGCTTCCATAATGGGGCTTCCCGGAAGCAAAAAAGAGGCGCGTGGAACCCGGCTGACTGTTGGACTTTTGGATAATAGGGGATGTTTATTGCGTGAGGGAGTGGGTAGATGAAGGCGGGCGCAAGCTTACGATTCATAGCTGTGGCAATCGTGCTTTGCGGCTGCGAGGGACCCATTGGTCCCGCAGGACCCCAAGGCGAGAGGGGAGTTCAAGGAGAGCAAGGTCCCCAAGGAGAAAAAGGAGAGCAGGGCGCCTCCGGTAATCTGGCAATCCGAACCATGCGCCAGGATTGTCCCCAACGCTGCACGTTGACTTGTAATGAGAACGAGCGGGTTCTTAGTGCTTACGTAGTAGGCAGTTTGAGGACTCCAATTATTACGAACGAGCAATCGGTGGCGTTCACCGCGGTTCGCGGTACGGGTCCAGCCGTAGTGTTTTGCATTCCGAAGTAGGCGAAGCATGTGCACTTATCTCAGGGGCGTGAAGGCAGGCACCCTTTGACCTGAGTAGGCGGCCGTTTCGAAAAAATTCCTCAGTATTAGTCTTTGGCATATTGCCCCTCGGTCACCAAGACGTTTGATTATGTGCTCAAGTGGTCTGGTTCGGTAATTGGGGGACTTGTCATGCGTACCACCTTCGCGGCCGAGCCACGTTTGTTTGATTGGCATTCTGGGTTCAAGACTAAGACTTACGCTGCCCAACCGTCTCCGCCCGTCGTGTGGCACCTTGTTCCTCAAAGAGACGCAATTCAGTGGTGTGATGGGGTTCTTCTCACCTGGGCTTCAACAGCCAGCCACAGTGAGAAACCCGCAGCCAACAAACCTAATGTCGTAGGCTTTCTCGCTGGGCGATTAGGCCGCGATTCTTGAGTTCTCGCTCAAGCTGTTTTTCTGACACCGGCCTTTGCCGAATGATGCGCTGGAGAAGCTTCTCGAGCGCAGTGATTCTGGCGTTCAGTCTTTTCAGTTCCGCGGCGAACTTTTGATCATTCATGGCTCATCAATAACGCATGGTTATGGCTGGGGGCCTCAACTAGCGTCGGAATGAGTTAACGCGCCTCCTGTCTCTGAAGGGCCTGCCCTATTGAGTTGTCTCACGGTGGCGAAGCTGCTCCCGCACTTCTGCGGAAATTGACGGTCAGAACTGAGCTTGGGTCAACTTCTAAGAAGCTATTGGGACAAAGAAGTAGCCCCGGCCGTCCATAACCGGCCGAGGCTTCCCGGTCTGTCAGGGTGAGGTGGCTCTGCTACTACCTCAAGAACGACCATAGCGCGTTCTCGGGAGTTCGAAAAGGTCGGAGCTCACACGGGGGGGCAGGAGCGCTGCGTCGTCGGCTAATCGCTTCAAAACCACAGGCAGAGCGTTTTATGCAGACAGACGTAATGCGAGCTTGGTCTGCCTTAGCCTGGATCAACATGGACAGGTTCCATCCAAAAACATATGGCAGCGAGTCACGCCAACGGCGGAGCTTTCACCGACTCGGTGTGGCGATTGCCGGAGCCATTCTTGCAATCGGACTCGCTCTGATTGGTGCAGCAATAAGCCGGCTCGACTTATTTGAAACGCTCGGTGCAGACACCCTTGGAGTCATCGCAGGATTTGCGCTCGTTCTTCTCGGCGTGTTTGCCATCGCGACTTACGGTGTGATCCGCGCAATAGAGTGGGTAAGTCGGGGGGGATAGGATCTCAGATCAATTCCAAAAGACAATATCGGGCTTATGCGGGCGGCAGGAGCGGTTGCGTCCACCACAAAAATACGAATCAGGTTTTTGGTAGGTGTTCGAGACACGCCACAGCCTGTAGATCGCGAGGAGCAAAAGGGCTACGGCGACGGCGGCCAACATCATGATGACGCGGATTCGCCTCGCGATACGCTGGGTGAGCTGAAGTGTGTTCTCGGTTGCTTGGCGCGCTCTGCGCTCCGGATCCTTTCGTTGTTGAACCGTCGATGATTGCGGAGCGGCAGCGAAGTCCAGCTGCTGCCTTCGTTATGCCGGGGTAACGCTCGGTCCAATCGAAGCCATTGCGGGTAGCGTGCTTTGTGCCGCTCGATGATCAGAAGAGTGCGGTATCCGTCATGTTTGACTTCATGAATCCACCCAGCTCGCGGAGGAGGGTGGTCAACTGCGGTTGCGAGTTGCGGTTTGATGAACTCGAGAGGCATGTAAGCCATTTACCAAAGGCTGAGGAAATTGCGAGTCCCGTTTCGTTTTCAAGTCATCAGGAACATCCGCTGCCAATCCGGTGCCAATAACCCCTCGCAGTCGTTGATATTTATCAAGATATTGAAAGCTTAAGGAAACTGTGAAATTTGTCGGCCACCATAAAGCGACAACAACCGACAAATACGACATGGCCAGGCAAGCCGGCAGCAAGACACACACCGCTAAAGCGCAAGGTGCAAAGACGCGAAGTGCCTCTACCAAGAGCAAGGCGCGCAAGCTTGAGCCTCAAGCCGAAGCGAGCATGCCCAAGGTCAAAGAGACTCAAACCTTCAGCGCGCCTGCCAAGCCCAAGCAAAGGCCCAAGATCGAGGTCAGTTCCGAACTCCTTGCGCACGCCCATGTCAGCAAGGCGTGGCCGTTCGAGGAGGCGCGCAAGGTCTTAAGTCGACTGAAGCGCATTCCTAAGCCCACGGGCGCCATCATCTTCGAAACGGGCTACGGCCCATCGGGGCTGCCCCATATCGGCACATTCGGCGAGGTCGCCCGCACCACGATGGTGCGGCATGCCTTCCGCGTGTTGACCGAGGACAGGATTCCGACGCGATTGATCTGCTTCTCGGATGACATGGACGGCTTGCGCAAGGTGCCCGACAACATCCCCAATAAGGAGATGGTGGCGGAGCATCTCGGCAAGCCGCTGACGCAGGTGCCTGACCCGTTCGGCGACCATCCGAGTTTCGGCCACCACAACAATGCGCGGCTCAAGGCCTTTCTCGACACGTTCGGCTTCGACTACGAGTTCCTGTCGGCGACCGAGTGCTACACGAGCGGCCGCTTCGACGCGACCTTGCTCAAGGTCTTGCAGCATTACGATGAAATACGCGACGTGATCCTACCGACGCTCGGTCCTGAACGGCGCGCGACCTACAGCCCCTTCCTGCCTATCTCGCCGAGGACGGGCAAAGTGCTGCAAGTGCCGATAGTCGACCGCGATCTCTCCTCCGGCTCGATCGTCTATAAGGATCCGGATAGCGGGAAGCTCACTCAAACTCACGTGACGATGGGCCATTGCAAGCTGCAATGGAAGGCCGACTGGGCCATGCGCTGGGCGGCGCTCGGCGTCGACTACGAAATGGCTGGCAAGGACCTGATCGATTCGGTCCGTCTCTCGGGGCACATCTGCCGCATTCTCGGGGCGCAACAGCCCGAGGGTTTCATCTACGAGCTCTTTCTTGACGAGAAGGGCGAGAAGATTTCGAAGTCGCGCGGCAACGGCCTCACCATCGAGGAGTGGCTGACTTACGCGTCGCCCGAAAGCTTGTCGCTCTACATGTATCAGAGCCCGCGCAAAGCGAAGCGTCTCTATTTCGACGTCATCCCGCGCGCGGTCGACGAATATATCGGCCATCTCGCGGCCTATCCAAAGGAAGAGCCTGCTGCGAAACTCGTGAACCCGGTTTGGCACCTCCATCAGGGCGAGCCGCCCAAGGCCGAACTTCCCATCAGCTTCGCGCTGTTGCTCAACCTTGCCAGCGCCTCGAATTCGGAGGATGCCGAGGTGCTGTGGGGCTTCATCCGCCGTTACGCGCCTGATGCGACACCCGAGCAGCACCCTTTGCTCGACCAGCTCGTGGGCTATGCCATCCGCTACTTCCATGACTTCGTGAAACCGGCCAAGAGCTATCGCCCGCCGTCGGCAAAAGAGCGGGCGGCGCTTCTCGATCTCGACCAACGCCTCGCCAAGCTCCCCAAAGGCGTGTCTGCCGAGGAAATTCAGACCGAGGTCTATGCGGTGGGGAAGGAGCACGGTTTCGAGCCGCTGCGCCACTGGTTCACCGCGCTATATGAAGTGCTGCTCGGCCAGACCCAAGGTCCACGCTTCGGCTCTTTCGTCGAGCTTTATGGCGTCCCCGAGACCCGCGCGTTGATCGCCACAGTGTTGGACTCCTGAGCCGAATGCTTCCCGCGTCTTTTTGTCTCGCCAGCCCAAGGCGGCCTGAGCTAAGGGGCCGCGGTGGAGCGGGGCGTTAGGCACTACGTCCGCACCCGAATAAAATGCTCACGTTTAGGCAAGGAGACGGAAATGACCCAATCAAAACTGGTGCTGGCAGTCGCGATAGCAGCTCTGATGTCCAGCTTTGCCGGAGCCCAGTCGTCAAGTGCGGCACAGGCGCAGAAGGACGTAGTGATTGCCGCAGAGGACGCCGCGCCGGACGATGAGAGTGGCACAGGCTCGGCGAAAATGGGCGAGGGCGAGGGCACGCAATCGGGCGATCAGGGCGCAACAAAGGAAAACGACACGCAGAAGGTCGACCAGCCGCCTCGCCGCAACCCCACGACCGGCACTGATGACTATCAAGGGGAAGAGGGCGCCCCGTCGGATGACGACCAAGATACAGACAGGTAACGGTCGGGTTGGCTCGATGGCTTCCGATCCCACCTGGTTGAGCTAGACGAGCCCATTCCACGGCGCATTGCCACATTTCGCTAGGCGCGAGCCGTCACGGCTCGCGCCTACTGCCGTGATTTGCGCGATTTATTGATCTGGCAGAAATGGGGAACCGGCAGCAGGTCAGCCTGGTTCGCCCAGTGAGGGGCTCTTCAACGGGGACTTGAGAAAGGAGAACTGGTCAAAGGAGATTCGAAATGATCCAAGCCAACACCTTGATCGCAGGCGCGGCTGCAATAGCCCTGTCGCTCGGTGTCACAGGTGAAGGGACGATACCGAAAGAGCTGCAAGTTCCCCTGGGCAACAAGGACATCGTCATCGTCAAAGACGACGTCCAGGCGTCAGTCGGCCAGACCGACGCAACCGTGAAGCAATCTGCGGAGATGGGCAAAGCTGACGGCGTCCAGGGCGGAGAGCGCCAGGCAGATGTTCCGAAGAGCCGCTCTGAAAGAATGACCGGCAGCAGCCAGACCGACTAAGACGCGCGTGGCGACACCGCGAGATACGGCTGCTCCAAGTGCGGTTAGAGGTTTTCTAGTGATCGAGATCTTCGAAGATGGAGCGCATCTCGAGTGCGCGCCGTCCTGTTTCGATTCGCGTGCAGTTTCCGGTTGCCACTGAGGCGAATGTGCCGCCCTCGTAACGCTTCTCCCAATAGCCGCATTTCGCATCGCGAAATTGGATCCAGGCACGCTGCGCGTCTTTAAGCGCGGCGGCAGCCGCAGCATTGTCTTTAAGGTGTGACTGCGCCTGGACGTACCACTCGTTTAGCCGGGCGTCCCAGATTGTCTGCTCGCGCATGTTGCATGCGACGATGCTGAAGGTGTTTGCCGCCAGGTGCGTCGACGCATGGGTCGGCGATCAGCCCAATGCATTTGCTCATCTGCTCGAGTTCCGAATCTCCTGCTGTCTTGTCGATGCAGTCGTCGATCGTCTTGCGCTCGGCCGCGGTCGGCTCGAACTCCTTTTGGGCGACCACTGGCGCTGACATGAGCAGGAGAAGTCCGAGGGCAGTTGCGATGCGGTGCATGGAGGCTCGGGGCCAACTTGGAAGACTGACCTTTCCTAGCCAACCGTAAGCGACGAGGCCAGGAGGCGGCGAGCTGATGGTTACTGGGCTTTGGCCTCAGGTGTCAGGGTAGCATCGCCTGCACGCCACAGCCCGGCGCCGTCCTTCTTGGCGGCTTCGGCCGCTTCGGCGAGCGCCGGTTCTGCCGGGTCGGCTGGCAGGGCCCATCCCTGTCGCACGACCCAGGTCGAAAGATCGGTGCCCGCCACCGCGCAACGCGCCGGGAAGTCTTTGGGCCTGCCCGACTTGGGCAACTCGCAACTTACGGCGCGTGTATGGATGAGGCGCGCGAGCGCGGACTTCCCTGCGGCACCGCATTGCCAATTGCGGCCTTTCTTGTCCTTGCAGATCGCATCGGCATCGCGTGCCGTAATGCCTATCAGCCTGATGGTCGTGCCGCCCGACTGAAGCGTGCCGGCATCACGCACCGCGACGCGGTAATAAAGCTTGGTCGCCGTCGGCGGCGCAGCCGGGGTGGCGTCCTTCTGGTTCTTGGCATCCTTGTTGAGGGCAGCGATGCGTTCAGCCTCAGCCCTCTCGGCTGCAAGCAGAGCGTGCTTGCCCTCGTCCGGTTTTGCAGGAGTCGATTGTGTCGAGGTTTCAGAAGGGGCTGTATTGGCGAGAGGCGTGGACGGGGGTGACGGCGCCGCCGCAGGTTCGGCCGGTGCGTCAGGACGTGGAGAGGGCGTCGGCTCAGACTGGGCCGCGATCTGCTTGCTTGCCCACCAGGCTTGTCCGAAGCCCACTGGTATCGTGATCGGCCAGAGGATAAACACCGCCACGACAAGCCCGAGCAGAACTGAGACGATCCGAGATGCAAGCTCCATGACGGGCCCCCGAAGTCAGAAGCTTCAGAAATTAGACGCCATGAATCAGGGGATTTTTGGGCCTCCCCAAGTCAGTTTTCCGGCCTTCGGTTTCGATGTCTGTTATTGGCTGGCCCAGACAATCCTGGCCATCCAGTCGACGCGCTCAAGCGGAAAAACCAGATTGGGATGAACCGGATTGAACGAGGCGAGCTCGACCGTCTTGCCGGTGCGCCGGACCAGTATCTTGGCCATCACTTCGCCTTCGGTGGTGCGCAGCACCACGCGGTCGCCTTTACGGGGCGCTGAATTTGGCGAGACGATGAGGATGTCGCCGTCGCGGTAGAGCGGTTGCATGGAATCGCCGGTGACCTCGAGCGCATATGCGTTCTCGTCGTCCACGCGTGGGAAGCGGATCTGGTCCCAGCCCTGGCCGACCGGGAATCCGCCATCGTCGAAGAAGCCGCCACCTCGGGCTTGGGTCAGACCAATCAGGGGAATGGGTTGCGCCGTGCCGCGGCGCCCGCGCGGCTCCGAGGTGACGAGCGCGGTGAAATCCTCGAAGCTCGCGCCGGTCGCCTCCAGCACCTTGGCGATGCTCTCGGTGGTCGGCCAACGCGGCCGGCCTTCGCCGGTTAAGCGTTTGGATTTATTGAAAGAAGTAGGATCAAGGCCCGCGCGCTTGGCGAGGCCCGATGGCGACAGGCCGTAATGGCGCGCGAGCGCATCTATTGCCGTCCAAACGCGTCCATGGGTAAGCCTGTGCACGGGCGAGACCCGTCGCGGCGAATCGGAATTTATACCTATCGATAGGAATTTATCGCCTAACTTGCCCGCCTGTCTACTTCCAAAATTACCAATTTCACCTAATTACTCCTCGCGCTAATGAAAAGGCGTCATGAATGAGATCGTCTACAAGGTGATGAACCGCGAGGCGTTTACCGAAGCCAAGGCGAAGGGCTCATTCGACGGCTCTGCGGCCGACCGCCGTGACGGTTTCATTCACTTATCGTCAGCCGACCAGCTCGAAGGCACGCTCGCCAAGCACTTCGCCGGCCAAAAGGATCTTGTCCTTCTGGCCGTAGACGCGGCAAGCCTCGGGGAACGGCTATGCTGGGAGCCATCGCGCGGCGGTGCCTTTTTCCCGCATCTCTTCGGCGCTCTCGACTTCGACGCCCTTATCTGGGAGGAGCCGCCCGAGCTTGGAGCCAATGGGCGCCGTCGCTTGCCTCTGCGTGTCCTGCCGTGAATGGGCTGTTCGGCTTAGGCGAGGCACTGCTCCTCGCGCTTCCTCCTGAGCAGGCGCACGAGCTTGCCATCAAAGGGCTTGAGCTCGGACTTTATCCGCGCGCGCATCAGCCCGACGACAAACGTCTGGCCCAGACCGTGTTCGGCCTCGAGGTTCCCAATCCGCTCGGCATGGCGCCTGGCTTCGATAAGAACGCACGGGTGCCGCGCGAGCTTCTTGCTCTCGGCTTCGGCTTCGTCGAGGTCGGCACGCTGACGCCGCGCCCTCAAAGCGGCAATCGGCCCCCGCGCCTGTTTCGCTCGACATCGGACCACGCCATCATCAACCGGCTCGGCTTCAACAATGAGGGCGAGGAGTCAGCGCTTGCCCGGCTCACGGACCCGCCTCAAGGCATTGTTGGAGTGAATATCGGGGCAAATCGCGACAGTGAGGATCGCATCGCCGATTATGTCACTGGCGTCGAGCGAATGGCGCCGGTCGCAAGCTACCTTACTGTCAATATCTCCTCCCCCAACACGCCGGGCTTGCGCGATCTCCAGGCGCCGGACGCCCTCGACGCCCTGCTAAAGCGGATACAGGCCGCACTCGCTTCTCTCACCAAGCGGCCGCCGCTCCTCGTGAAGCTCGCGCCTGACATTGCCGAAGACGTCCTTCCCGAGATCGTCAGCATTATCGTCGCCAATGGCGCTGATGGGATCGTCGTGTCGAACACGACGTTGTCGCGGGATGCGCTCAAGCACGCATCCTTCGCGCGCGAGTCAGGCGGCCTGTCGGGCCGCCCGCTCTTCGTTCGCTCGACCCGCATGCTTGCCCGCGTCTACCGCTTAACTGAAGGCAGGCTGCCGCTGATTGGCGTGGGCGGCATCGATTCAGGCGAGGCGGCGCTTGCCAAGATCGCGGCCGGAGCGTCTCTCATCCAGCTCTATACCGGGCTCGTGTTCGAAGGCTTGGGGCTCATCAGCCGCATCAAGCAGGCACTCCTTGCGGGCATGGAGCGCGCCAAAGCTGACAGCCTCGTCCCTCTGATCGGGTCACGGGCTGAGGAATAGGCCCTTGCGAGCAGCAGGCGAACAGACTTGGCCGCGGCGCAACTCGCGATGCTATAACCTCGCCGGACCAGGCTTCGGGTAGGGCAACCCCGCGATGCTGAGACCTGCCGCCGCTCTTTTGCTGCTTGTTTCGTGCTGGCCGGCGCTCGCGCAGATTCCCAGCCGCCACGCCGACCAGGCCGGGTACAGCGATGGCGGCCCTCGATCGCGCCACGCCCTCAATCCGAGCCAACCTCAATGCGACGAAGACGTGCCGGGTGCTGCCGCGTGCTCCCAGCCAAAGGACTGGCAGGACATCGCTTGGCTTACTGCGCGTCGCGCCTGGGACTTTTTGTTCGGCACAGCCCAGCGAGCCATTGCTGTGTTCACCGGCCTGCTGGCGCTCTTCTCGGTGCTGCTATGGATCTACACCAGGCGCGCCGCCAATGCGGCGCGCCGCGCCGCCGAGCACATCCCGGCGGTCGAGCGGGCTTATCTCTTTGCCGCCCCCGCCTTCATCGGCGCCAATCAAGACAAGACCGAAACGACGGTCGAGATCACGGTCGACAACCCGGGACGGACGCCGGGCATCCTGACCTCGATTTACGGACAGTTCTCGAACAAGCCGCCGAAGGGCGACGTACCCCAGTATAACGGCGGCGGCTCACATCCCTTCGAGCTTACCGTCAATTCAACCAATGGCGACCCGAGGTCGAGAGTGGTGCTTCCCGTAGTCTTCAAGACCGACTTTGCCGAGCAGCAATTTTTCTGGGGCTATATCGAATATCTCGACATCTTCAAGACGAAGCACACGTCGCGCTTCTGCACGCTCATCTTTCCCGCCGAGAGCAGATGGCAGGTCACAGGCGGCCGCGCCTGGAACGACTGGAACTGAGGCTTAAGCCTCCCGGTTGCGCGAGCGCGGATCGAGAATTGCGCTGCCGCTCGTCCGTCCCATCAGCTTGAACACGCGCACCACGATCCACACCGGGAAGACGATGACCGCGCCGAGCAGGAAATAGCGGAGCGACTTTTCGACTGCGGCAAAGCCCATATCGTATATGCGGGCCGCGAGCCGGCGGAGGCTGTCGAGCAGGTCGAACGGGCTGAAGCCAAGAGCGGCAAGGATCACGCCCACGACCAGTGACAGGATCGCGAGCCTGATCAGGACGAGAGCCGGATTCCCGCCAAAGAACCGTTCCATCAATCAGCTCCCTTGATTAGACCGCCCGCTGGAGGCGAGCCATTTAGTCGTCGTAAGCTTCGACTCGAATTGCGCCAGAATTGGTGCGGGCCGAGAGCAAGGTCAAGGAGAACCTCAAGCACGTGAGCGCGAGCGCAAACCTTGCATTGGAGGCGCCGCGGGTTTCGCTGCCCGAGCCGTTCGCCGGCTGGTTTCGTGCGCGGGGCTGGCGCCCCCACGCGCATCAGCTCGAGCTTCTCGACAAAGTCGCGGGCGGTCGCGATGCACTTCTCATCGCACCGACCGGCGGCGGCAAGACGCTCGCCGGCTTCCTCCCGAGCCTTGTCGACTTGGCGCACCGTGGAGCTACACCGAGGCTCGCGGCAAGGCCAACAATCCACACGCTCTACGTCTCGCCGCTCAAGGCGCTCGCCGTCGACATCGCACGCAATCTCTCCACGCCGATCGAGGAAATGGAGCTACCGATCAGTCTCGAGACGCGCACTGGAGATACGCCGCCGTCCCGCCGCGCTCGCCAGCGCATCTCACCGCCGGACATCCTGCTGACCACGCCCGAGCAGATCGCCTTGATGTTGTCGCACCACGACGCTGCCAAGCTGTTCGGCTCGCTCAAGATAGTGATTTTCGACGAACTTCACGCGCTCGCATCGAGCAAGCGCGGCGATCTGCTCGCACTCGATCTCGCGCGGCTTCGCACCTATTCGCCCAATCTCACCGCCATCGGACTCTCAGCAACGGTGGCGCGGCCTTACGAGCTTGCCGCGTTCCTCGTGCCGCATAAGGGCCAGACCACGACGCGGCTCGCCGAGATCGTGACGGCGGGGGAGGGAGCAAAGGCCGACATCTCAATTCTCAAATCAAAGGCCGAGCTTCCCTCGGCAGGACATTCGGCGCGCTACGCGCTTCCTGAGATCTACGAGGCGATCAAGGCCCATCGCATGTCATTGATGTTTGTCAACACACGTTCGCAGGCCGAGATGCTGTTTCACGAGCTGTGGCGTTACAACGATGCAAATCTGGCCATTGCGCTTCATCGCGGCTCGCTCGATGTGGCGCAGCGCCGCAAGGTCGAGGCAGCCATGGTTGCTGGCAGGCTGCGCGCCGTGGTGTGCACCTCGACGCTCGATCTCGGCATCGACTGGGGCGACGTCGATCTCGTCATCAATGTCGGTGCGCCCAAGGGCGCAAGCCGGCTCGCCCAGCGCATCGGCCGCGCCAATCACCGGCTCGAAGCGGTCGTTCCGGGTCTGCGCCATCATCTCCGGCTTGATCGAGCGGCGGCATCCAGATCAGGAGAAGAGCGGACGCCAGATGACGGTGTCATCGGACTTGATTTATGACGTGCTCCGCCAGCACGAGCCCGACCACATTCTTCTTCGCGCGGTGTTCGCTGACGCGGCAACCGGACTCATCGATGTTGGCCGCCTTAACCAATTCTTGCAACGCATTTGCGGACGAATCAGGCATATTGCCTTAAGCCAAGTTTCGCCGCTCGCTGTACCCGCCATGCTCGAGATCGGACGCGAGAGCGTCCCGGGAGAGGCGAGTGAGACCTTGTTGCGTGAGACGGTTGAAGAGCTCATCGCGGAGGCCTTTAGCGGACATGCTCAACGCAAAGCTTGATCTTATGCCTGAAAGCGCTCCCTCGTTGCGTTCGCATATTCTCGTCGCGAACCACGAGATGAGGCCGCTCGCCGCCGGCGCGCTCTATTGGGAAGCCGAGGACACGCTCCTCGTCGCCGATCTTCATTTCGAGAAGGGCGCGGCCTTCGCCGCTCTTGGCATGTTGCTTCCCCCTTACGACACGCGCACCACGCTTGAGCGATTGCACAAGGTGATTAGCGCGGTTGAGCCTTCGCGCATCGTCGCACTTGGCGACAGCTTTCATCGCAGCAATCTGGCTGAGAGCCTTGCCGAAGACGACCTCGCAATGCTGACGCGGTTGCAACAGGGCCGCGAGTGGTACTGGATCTGCGGCAACCACGACCCGCATCTGCCCGCTTGCATTGGCGGAACCATCTGCACGACGCTCACTATTAACGGCATCACACTGCGCCATGAGCCATCGGAGAACGGGTCGGGACGCGAGATCGCCGGACATCTGCACCCGGTGGCGCGCATTGCGCGGCGCGGGTCGGTTATCAGGCGGCGCTGCTTTGCGACCGACGGCAATCGGCTGGTGATGCCGGCGTTTGGCGCTTATGCCGGCGGTCTCAACGTGCTCGATCAGGCGTTCGGCACGCTGTTCCTGCGCAACCGGCTCGAAGCCTGGATGATGGGGCGCGCCGACGTCTATCCCGTGCTTGGCAGTCTGCTCCTGCCGGACTAGCATCTATTCGCGGCGGAACGCGACCCAGCCGATCAGACCTGCGATCACGGCAATCACGACGGCGATGAGCCCGTAGATGAACGGATATCTGGAAGCGAGCAGATAGACCAGACGCTCGAAGCCGACCTTGTTCACCCTCAATGTGCTCTGGTTCTCGCTCACGACTTTGCCGTCGCGAAAGAGATAGACGTCTGCCGTATAGCGGCCGATCGGCACGTTGGCCGGCAAATCGACCGAGGCCCGGAATAGGCTGCGACCGATGAACGTGACGCCGTCATCATCCTCCTGAAACAGTCTTTGCCGTTCTTTCAGGTCGATCACTGCCGAGCGGTAATTCTCCTCTTCGGGGTCGTCCTTCATCCTCGTGCCAAAATCGAGATTGCCGAGACCGACGCCGAGCGACTCCAGCGTCTCCGCGGAGGTAATGGCTCGCAAAGGCCTGGTCGAAAGCACCGCATAAAATCCAGGCACATCGGGGTAGGTCTCGCCGGGACCGTTGACCCAGATTCCCGCAACGCGCTGTTTCCGCCGGGCGACGAGCGCCTGACCGGGCGCCCGAATGACGACCACCACGTCGTACGTTCCCCTCTCGGGCACGGACCTCGCGCTGAAATCGATGCTGCCGAAGATGAGGATCTCGATGCCGGCGAAGTTAGACTTGATCGCGATCTCGCGTGTCGAGATGTCCGACACCACCTCGTCCGACGGCGGGCGCTCAGCCGCATGAGCCATCGCCATAGCGGGAAGGATTGCGGCGAGACTGAGAAGAATCCGCATCAGGCGCCCCTCAGCAACGGGGTGATGGTGTAGAGATCCTCGGGCTTCAGCACGAGATCGAGAAAGAGACGGACGGCAACCCCGAGCACGAGCAGGGCAAGCAGGGCTCTGAGCTGCTCGCCTCTGAGCTTCTGTCCGGCCCGGACGCCGAACTGTCCGCCCATGACGCCGCCGGCGGCGAGCATCAGCGCGAGCACCACGTCGAGCGAGTTGTTGATGCTCGCATGCAGGATGGTGACTACAGCGGTGACGAAGATGATCTGAAACGTCGAGGTGCCGATCACGATATTGGTCGGCATGCGCAGAAGGTAGATCATCGCCGGCACCATGATGAAGCCGCCGCCGACACCGAGGAATGCGGTGAGCAGCCCAACCACCCAGCCGATCACGAGGGGAGGGATCGCGCTGATGTAGAGGCGCGAGCGCGGGAAACGCATCTTCAGCGGCAGGCCGTGGACCCAATTGTGCTGTCCGGGCCTGCGGCCGCTCGGTGGCCTGCCGGCGCGGGCTCGCCTGATGGCGCGAATGCTCTCGGCGAGCATCAGCGTGCCGATGGTGCCGAGCAGCGCCACGTAGGTGAGCGAGATGATGAGGCCTGCCTGTCCCGCCTCGCGCAGCACTTTGAGGAGCAGCACGCCGATAAAGGCTCCCGCCACGCCGCCCGCGATCAACACCGTGCCCATGCGGAAATCGATATTGTTGCGGCGCCATTGGGCGAGCGCGCCAGAGACCGAGGTGGCGACGATCTGGTTGGCGCCTGTCGCTACCGCGATGGGGGCGGAAATGCCCGAGAAGATCAGGAACGGAGTGAGCAGGAAGCCGCCGCCGACCCCGAACATGCCCGAGAGAAAGCCGACCGCCGCGCCAAGCCCCAGCATCACCAGGAGGTTCACCGACATCTCGGCAATGGGCAGATAGACCTGGAGCATGGGTATTAGAAAATCAAAGGCTGGAAATCAGAAACCAGAAATCGGCGGCGCTGGCCACCGGCTTCTGATCTGATTTTTGAAGCCTGATTAGCTGGCCAGGCGCTCGAGCACTGTAACGAGCTGAATGGTCACCTTGCCGGTCTCCATGAGACCGTTGGTCCGCTCGAACCTCAGGATCGCCTCACGCGTGCGCCTGTCCATCTCCCCGTCTGGCGCGCCGACGCTGTAGCCGAGCTTATTGAGCAGCGTTTGCGCGCGAGCGACGAGCGCGGAGTTGCTGTTTTCCGCCAGATCTGCCGGGTCTGCAGAGTTCTCGGATCTTGATTTCCTGGAAATGGATGGCCTTTGACCGGAGTAGACAAGTCGCTGTTGCCACTTGAGATTTGTTTGAGCAGCGGTCACCCTGATGCATAGCGATTCGTCTAAAGGGCTACCTATTACAGGCCCAGGGAGCTGGGTGACTGCGAATGCCAAGGGTGAAGCTTACGAAGACTGCCGTTGATGCGCTTCCCACGCCCTTAAAGACATCGTCTACTGGGACAGCGGCTCGCCAGGATTCGGGGTGAAGGTGACGCCGAAAGGTCGCAAGGTCTTCATCGTACTGTATCGAGGCACTGGATTGCGTCTCCGCAAGTACACCATCGGCCCTTATGGCCGAGTCACACTGTACCAAGCGCGTTCCCTCGCTTTGAAAATATTTGCTGCACGGGCCGAAGGACGTGATCCCGCGGCTGAAAAGCAGACAGCTCGTCGCCGATTGATTGCCGATCGGGTGGAGGATCTCATTGAGGTGTACATTTCAGAGCGCGTCTCTAAGAACCACTCCGCTCGACAAATTTCACGGCTGCTCCGTCGGGAAGTCATCCCTAACTGGGGCAGCCGTAGCGTGCATGAAATTGGTAAGCGCGAAATTGTCGAGCTCGTGCAGCAAGTTGCTTCGCTAGCCGTGAGCCGCGACCGATATCAAAAAGTTATTCACTCACGGCCTCATAGTTTCTGTGAAATTCTTCTGGGTCCAATATGTGTAGATTGTTCCTCCTATCTTTAACAACCCACTGCCCTGGTTTTACCCACACCAAGCCGGAATCAGTATCAAGCTGAAGAATAGCATTCTCTCTGCCTCTAACCATTTTTATCAACCAATCTGGAAAAGGATATTTGAAATCCATAGTTTCCAAGGCTGCTTCATAATGGAATGCCTCAACGGTTTCTAGCTTTCCGCGATAGAGTGTCATTCCCAGCTTCCACGACAACCACCTACCGGATCGCTTTCTAACAAGTAGGGATAATCGCCATAATCAGGACACTCACCCCCCGCTTGGGGACAATCGGGGTAGGCCGGTCGCCGGTGAGCGGGCCGAATTTCTGTTCGAACCTTGGCACTGCGATCTTGTGCCTTGGTTAGATAGTTCCGATGAAATCCCGTTTACCCAGTTCAACACCGCAATGCCGGAGGATGTCGTACGCTGTCGTGCAGTGGAAATAAAAGTTGGGCAGCACGAAATGCAACAGATAGGGCTGACCTTTAAAACTCAACGTGTGTTCACCAAGGGTTAGGGTGATGTCCCGACTCTCAGAGCCGTCAATGTCGCTAGGTTGGATGGATTGCACAAATGTCGCTGTGTTTGTGATCCGCGCCTTGAGATCGGCACAAGTCTTCTCCGTGTCGTCATGTTTCGGCACTTCCACACCCGCAAGCCGGGCAGCAGCTCCTTTGGCGAGATCGGTTGCAATCTGGATCTGGCGAACGAACGGAAACATGTCAGGGGCAAGACGGTAATTGAGCAGGACTTCCGGATCAATCTTGCGGTTCATGGCATCGGCCTCCGCTTTGTCTAAGATCGCGGAAAGATTGTTCAACATCTGGAGAAAGACTGGCACCGAAGCGTCGTACATAGAGAGGGACATCGACGAGGACTCCTTTTGTTGGAAGAAGAAGGATGACTATCCGCGGCGACGAGCATGCGCGCAACTTCTGATAACCT
>Ga0070705_100000637_pt1 | contig 20087 bp, 16 predicted proteins | sample KBSK5253metaG_FD_65455 | JGI IMG/M metagenome (GOLD analysis project Ga0070705, IMG submission 65455) | Corn, switchgrass and miscanthus rhizosphere microbial communities from Kellogg Biological Station, Michigan, USA - KBS K5-25-3 metaG | ecosystem: Host-associated > Plants > Roots >... | reverse complement strand
GCAGCGGCAGCGCGATGCCGACGGCGCCGATTCCTGCCAACAGGAGTGCGCGCTCGCGGACCGGGCGGGGTGTGCGGCGCGCCAGCAGCCACGCGCCGCCGAGCACGAGGGCAGCGCCAACCAGCCCGAACGGCAGTGCGAGCGGGCCGCGGTAGCCGAGCACGAACTGCTTCGGCAGCTGCACGAGCCGCAGCGCGAGCGACGTACCGGCGATCTCGTACGGGTTCCCGGCCTGCGCGAGCAGCAGCGGCAGGAGCGCCAGTCCGGCGGCGAACGGGGCGGCAACGGCCGCCACCGCCCCGCGGCGATGCGGGTGGCGCAGCAACAACCACAGCGCCTGCGGCGCGAGCACGAACGCGGTGAAGTAGTGGGTCGCGAGCGCGAGCGCGGCGGCCAGTGCCCAGCCGGCGAGAAAGCGACTGCGTGCGTCGTCGCCTTGGGGGGCCGAAGCCGGCCACGTGGCCGGCGGAGGCGGGCCCCCTGGCAACGTCCGCAGGAACAGCAGCAGCGCGAGCCCGCTCAGCAGCGTCGCAAGCGCGTAGCTACGCGCCTCCTGTGAGAACCACACGAGCAGCGGGTTGACCGCGACGAGCGCCGCGGCGGCGAGGCCGGCGCGCTCGGCAGCGACACGCGCGACGCCCGCGGCGCCGCGCTGTCCGATCGCGTACGCCACCGGGACTGTGAGCAGTCCCGCGAGCGCCGACAGCGAGCGCAGCCCAAACTCGCCGTCGCCGAAGACACGCGTCCAGATCCACTCCAAGACATAGAAGAGCGGCGGGTTGCTCTCGCCATCGGGCAGTCGCGACAGCATCTCGCCGAACGGCCGCCGCACGACGTCCCACGTCGCCGCCTCGTCGAACCAGATCGACTGGGTGCTCAAGGTTGCGAAGCGCAGCACCGCGGCCAGCACAACGATCGCGCTGAGTGCAAGCCACGGCGTCGGCGCGCTCGCGCGGGCGGGAACATCTGGCTCTCGCACGGTGGTCGGCACGCGCGCGGCAGGGTAGCGCTACGGCAAGCGCACCGCCGTGCCGTCGCGCACGACGAGCCCGTCGCGCTCCAGGCCGGCGAGCGCGCGTTCGAGCCGCTCTGGCGCGAACCCGCCGGGCACGGATTCGCCGGCGGCGAGCGCGGCGACGATCCGTCCGCGCACGTAGCGATCGGTCTCCTCGAAACGCACGCGCTCGCCGGTGCGCCGCGCGGTCGGGCCAGCGAACGGCCGCCCGTGCGAGCGGCACGATGCCGCTGGGCAGGCGTCACACGCGGGTGCCCGCGCCGTGCAGACAGTCGCGCCGAGCTCCATCAGCGCCTGGTTCCAGTCGGCCGCGCGGCCAGCCGGCAGCAGCGCCTGCGCGCGACGAGCCAGCTCGGGCGCCCGCCGCGCACGCCGGTCCAGCCGCTCGATCACACGCCGCACGTTCGTGTCGACCGCCGCCGCCTGCAGACCGAACGCGAACGATCCGACGGCAGCCGCCGTGTACGGGCCCACGCCGGGGAGCGCCTGCAACCCCTCGACCGTGCGCGGCCAGCCATCGCGCGCGACAACCGAAGCAGCCGCCTGCAGCGCCAAAGCCCGCCGGTTGTAGCCGAGCCCGCTCCACATCCGGAGGACGTCCGCAGCGGGCGCCGAAGCCAGGACCTCCTCAGACGGGAAGCGCTCCAGCCACGCCTCGTAGTACGGCACCACTCGCGCCACCTGCGTCTGCTGGAGCATCACCTCGGAAACGAGGATCCGGTACGGATCAGAAGTCCGCCGCCACGGCAGATCCCGCCGCACGGCCGAGTACCACGCCAAGATCGCAGCAGCGTCGGGATGCGCCACAGGGGAGCACCGTACACGCCGATCGGGCGGGTGGCGGTGAGGATGCACGTGCGCCGCCCGAAGGGCGGTGTGCGCGCACCCGGAGCCGTCAGGACCCGCCCGCAGCAGCGCGCGACCCTAGCCGGAGGAGCGGCGCCCGCACCGGAAGCGGCCCGGGCGCACTCGCAGTAGCGTCAGACCTACGACGCCGGCGGAACGGGAACCGTGCCCCGATTCGCCTCCGCCAAAGCAATATCCAGCTCCCGCCGCAACGACTTGATCTCGTCCCGCAGCTTCGCGGCGTACTCGAAGCGCAGCTCCTCCGCCGCCGCCAGCATCTCCTCCTCCAGCTCCACGATCGCCTTCTCGATCTCGGCCGGCTGCATCGTTCTGCCGGCGTCGAGCTTCATCCGCCGTCTCCGGCCACGCGGCACCTTCGACTCCGCCTGCAGGAACTCCGCGATGTCGGAGATCCCCTTGACGATCGACTCCGGCGTGATGCCGTGCTGCTCGTTGTACGCGAGCTGGATCGCGCGGCGGCGGTCGGTCTCCTCGATCGCCGCACGCATTGCGCGCGTCTCTCTGTCGGCATACATCAGCACGGTGCCGCCGACGTTGCGGGCTGCGCGGCCGATCGTCTGGATCAGCGACGTCTCCCCGCGCAGGAAGCCCTCCTTGTCCGCGTCGAGGATCGCCACCAAAGACACCTCCGGGAGATCCAGCCCCTCGCGCAGCAGGTTCACGCCAACCAAGACGTCGTACTCCCCCAGTCGCAGCTCGCGGATGATCTGGATCCGCTCGAGCGTGTCGACCTCCGAGTGCAGGTAGCGGACCTTGAAGCCCATCTCGAGCAGGTAGCCGGTCAGGTCCTCGCTCATCTTCTTCGTCAGCGTCGTCACGAGCGTGCGCTCGTCACGCTCGACCCGCTGGCGAATCTCGTTCATCAGGTCGTCGATCTGGTTTCTCGTCTCGCGCACGTCGATCGCCGGGTCGACGACCCCGGTCGGGCGGACGATCTGCTCGACGATCCGCGGCGAGTGCGTGCGCTCCCACTCGCCCGGTGTCGCGCTGACGAGCACGAGCTGCGACGTGATCGAGAGGAACTCGTCGAATCTCTGCGGACGGTTGCCGAGCGCGCTCGGCAGGCGGAAGCCGTAGTCGACGAGCGTCTGCTTGCGCGAACGGTCGCCCTCGTACATGCCGCCGAGCTGCGGGATCGTCTGGTGCGACTCGTCGACGAAGCAGACGAAGTCCTCGGGGAAGTAGTCGATCAGGCAGTAGGGGCGCTCGCCGTCTCTGCGCCCGTCGAGGATCTGCGAGTAGTTCTCGATTCCCGAGCAGAAGCCCATCTCGCGCAGCATCTCCATGTCGTACTGCGTGCGCTGGCGCAGGCGGTGCGACTCGAGCAGCTTGCCCTGTCTCTCCAGCTCGGCGCAGCGCTCGTTCAGCTCGCGCCCGATCTCGGCGACCGCGCGATCGATGTGCCCCTCCTCGACGTTGTAGTGCGAGGCCGGCCAGATGCCGACGTGCTCGACCTCCTCCTCCAGGACCTCGCCCGTCAGCGGGTCGAAGTGCTGGATCTCCTCGACCTCGTCGCCGAACAGCGTCACGCGGTAGGCCGACTCCGCGTACTGCGGGAAGATCTCCAGCGTCTCGCCGCGCACGCGGAACGTGCCGCGCTGGAGGATGTCGTTGCGCGTGTACTGGATCGAGACGAGCTTCTTCAGCAGCGCGTCGCGGTCGACGAAGTCGCCGCGCTTGAGGATCACGACGTTGCGGTCGTACGTCTCCGGCGAGCCGAGGCCGTAGATCGAGGACACAGACGCCACGACGATCACGTCGCGCCGCGCGAACAGCGCGGCGGTGGCGGCGTGGCGCAGGCGCTCGATCTCCTGATTGATCGCCGAGTCCTTCTCGATGTAGAGGTCGCGGCTCGGGACGTACGCCTCCGGCTGGTAGTAGTCGTAGTAGGAGACGAAGTACTCGACCGCATTGCTGGGGAAGTACGTGCGGAACTCGTTGCACAGCTGCGCGGCGAGCGTCTTGTTGTGCGCGATCACGAGCGCGGGCCGCTGGACCGCCTCGATCGTCGCCGCCATCGTCATCGTCTTGCCGGTGCCGGTGGCGCCGAGCAGCGTCATCGCGCGCTCGCCGGCCTCGATCCCCTCGGCGAGCGAGGCGATCGCCTGCGGCTGGTCGGCTGTGGGCGCGTAGGTCGCGTCGAGCTGGAATCTGCGCATGGGGACTAGATGGGTTGTTCCACGAGATCGTGGACGTGATCAGCCGAGGGTAGCGGCCATCGCGGCCGCGCCATGGCCGCAATCACGCGGAAGGCCGCTGGGCGAGGCGGCGTCCTTGGTGGTGACGGCATCCATAGAAGGAGGTCCCCCGATGAACAAGCGCATCCCCGCGTTCGCCGTCGGTCTCGTCCTGCTCGCCGCGCCCGTGGTCGCCGGCTGTGGCTCCGGCTCCAACTCGCCGAACGCCTCCACCTCCGGCGGCACGGCGATGAAGCGGACGGCGCAGGCCGCGACCGTGAAGACCGCGAGCGCGAGTGGCCTCGGCACGATCCTCGTCGACGGGCAGGGCAGAACCATCTACCTGTTCCAGAGAGACACCGGGCCGACGAGCACGTGCAACGGCGCCTGCATCGCCGCCTGGCCGGCGGTTACGACGCACGGCGCGCCGAAGGCGGCCGGCAGCGTCGCGGCCGGGAAGCTCGCGGTCGCGAAGCGCAGTGACGGCACCACGCAGGTGACGTATGCCGGCCACCCGCTCTACTACTACGCGGGCGACGCCGCAGCGGGCGAGACGAATGGCCAAGGCCTGAACGCCTTCGGCGCTCCGTGGTACGTGATCGGCACGAACGGCAGCGCCATCACGACCCAGACGACCAGCGGAGGCAGCTCGGGCGGCGGCTACTGAACACCTGACCGGCGCGTCCGTCCACATACAGCCTGTACGATTGAGCGCTCACGCACACTTTCTCGGACGGCGGGAGGCAGCTCATGGCGGACTACACGGTCAAGCGCATCGACGAGATGGAGGGCGCGTACGGCGGAGCGTTCAAGCGCGTGCGCGCCGAGCTCGGCGTCAGCTCGTTCGGCATGGCGATCATCGACATGCCGGCGAACTTCGAGCACTACCCCACGCACGACCATGCGAGAGACGGGCAGGAGGAGGTCTTCCTGGCGCTCAAAGGCGGCGGTGAGATCGAGATCGCCGGCGAGCGCCATCCGCTCGACGCCGACCACGTCGTGCGCGTCGCCGCCGGGATCGACCGCAAGGTGCTGCCCGGTCCCGACGGCATCCGCGTGCTCGTGCTCGGCGCGAAGCCCGGCGCGATCTACGAGGCGCCGGCCGGCTCGCAGCTCGGCGCGCCCGACCCGGTCGCGCTGAACCCGCAGTAGCCGCACCGGCGGATGTCCGCTCGCGGAGCTCGCGCTCCCGCGCCACGACGCAGCCTGCGTGGCGTACTTCGTACGCGAGCAGGCGAGGACGTCCCCTGGCGGGATGCCGCCGGCTAGCGCAGGCCCAGTTCGCCCGCGTATGTCCGGCGATACTCACGCCGCGTGTCGAGCACCCGCTGCACGTACGCGCGCGTCTCTGGGAACGGGATGTCGGCGACGTCGAGCCGCTCGCCGCGCGCGCCGGCGTCCGCGACCCATCTGTCGACGTTCCCCATTCCGCCGTTGTAGGCGGCGAGCGCGAGCACCTCGTCGCCGTCGTAGCGGTCGAGCAGGTAGCGCAGGTACCAGCTGCCGTAGGCGATGTTGATCGCAGGCGTCGAGAGGTCCTCGGTCGTGAAGGCGGTGCCGCCCGATCTGTCGGCGATGAAGTGCGCAGTCGACGGCAGCAGCTGCATCAGCCCGAGCGCGCCCGCCGACGAGGTCGAGTCGTTGAACTTCGACTCGGCGTAGATGACCGCGGCGATCAGCGATGGGTCGAGCCGCTTCTCGTGGGCCTGGGCGCGGATCGCGTCCTCGTGGGCCAGCGGCAGCGCGGTCAGGTCGTGCACGGCGCTCGTGAACAGCGGCCTCAGCAGCAGCGCGCCGAAGCTGACGGCCGCGAGGAAGCCGAGCAGCAGGAACGCCTGGCGGCGCCGGCGCGCCGCCCGCGCGCGCTTGGCGCGCCGCCGTGCAACCTGAAGCTGTGCTGTCCGCGAGCTCATCGGTTCAGCTTTGCAAGCACCTCAGACAGCCGCTGTTCGAGCGCTTCCACGGTGCCGTCGTTGACGACCGCATACGTCGCGCGGGCGGCCTTCTCCTCCTGCGAGAGCTGACGCGACGTCCGTTCCCCGACGGCCGCGTGGCCGCGCGCCCCGGCCCGCTCCTCGCGCAGCTGCTCCGGCGCGACGATCGCGATCGTGGCGTCGTAGGCGGACTCCATGCCGGCCTCGAACAGCAGCGGCGTCTCGACGACCGCGGCGGGCGGCGGCGGCTCCTGCGCAAGCGCCGACGCGCGGAACTCCATGACCTTCGCCCCGACGCGCGGCCACAGCACACCCTCCAGCCATGCCCGTTCCTGTGGGTCGGCGAACGCGTGCGCGGCGATCGCCGCGCGGTCGACGACGCCGTCGGGCGCCACCTCCTCCCCCCAACGCGCGACGACGAGCTCGCGCACCTCGTCGTCGGCGTACAGCTCGTGCACGACGGCGTCGGTCGACAGCGTCGCGGCGCCGAGCCGCGCGAGCGCCGCGAGCGCCGTCGACTTCCCGGCGGCGATGCCGCCGGTCAGTCCGACGAACGGAACGCGGTGCTCGGGACTACGGCTCAGACGATCAGGCCTGCGGCGTCGGGTCCTCGGCAGGCGCCTCGGCGTCGGCCGCGGGCTCGGCCTCAGCCTCGGGCTCGGCTTCTGCTTCCGCCGCGGGCTCGGCAGTGGGTGCGTCGCCGTCGGCCGAAGCCTCGGCTGCGGGCTCCTCAGCCGCGGGCTCCTCAGCGGCGGCGGGCTCCTCTGTCGCGGGCGCCTCGGCGGCGGGCGACAGCTCGGTGTCGGCGTCGTTCTCGGCCGCCGACTCCTCGGCCATGGTCGGCCCGGCCTCCGCCTCGGGCGCAGCGGCCGCGGCCTGCGGCTCCTCGGCCGGTGCCTCCTCCGCGGGCGCGGCCTCGGTCGCGACGCCGTCGCCGGCGAACACGTCCTCGGACAAGCCCAGCTCCGGCACGTCCTCGAAATCCGACTCGTCACCGGCGGCCGTGCCCTCCGGCTGGCGCAGCGGCAGGATCTGGCCCTCGACGCGCTTGATCGAGAGCGACAGGCGGCGGCGCTCGGAGTCGATCTCGAGGATCTTCACCTTCACCTCGTCGCCCGGCTGGATGATCTCGCGCGGGTTCTCGACGTGGTGCTGCGCCAGCTCGGAGATGTGCACGAGCCCCTCGACGCCGTCGAGGATCTCGACGAACGCGCCGAACGTGACGACCTTCGTGACTCTCCCCTCCAGCTCGTCGCCGACGTTGTAGGTGTCGACCACGCGCTGCCAGGGATCCTCCTGCGTCTGCTTGAGGCCCAGCGAGATGCGCTGGCGGTCGCGGTCGATGTCGAGCACCTTCACGTTGACCGTGTCGCCGATGTTCAGGATCTCGCTGGGGTGGTTCACGTGCGACCACGACAGCTCGGAGATGTGAATCAGGCCGTCGATCCCGTCGAGGTCGACGAACGCGCCGAAGTCGACGATGTTCGAGATCGTGCCGTCGACGATCATGCCCGGCTGCAGGCGGTCGAGGATCCGCTCGCGGTCCTCCCTACGCTGCTCCTCCAGCACCGCGCGGCGCGACAGCACGACGTTGTTGCGCGAGCGGTTGAGCTCGATCACTCTGCACTCGATCGTCTGGCTCAGATACTCATCCAGGTTCGGCACGCGGCGGATGTCGACGAGCGAGGCGGGCAGGAAGCCGCGCACCCCGAGGTCGATGATCAGGCCGCCCTTGACGACCTCGATGACGGTCCCGTCGACCGGCTCGCCCGACTCGGCGGCCGCTTCGATGCGGCGCCATGCCTTCTCGAAGCGCGCGCGCTTCTTCGACAGGATCAGACGGCCGTCCTGGTCCTCCTTGGTGAGGACGAGCGCGTCGACCTCCTCCCCCATCTCGACCTCGTCCTTGGGGTCGACGGACTTGCGGATCGACAGCTCGTTGGCGGGGATGACGCCCTCGGACTTGTAGCCGATGTCGACGAGGACCTCGTCCTTGTCGATGCGGACCACCTTGCCGGTGACGACGTCGCCTTCCTCGAACGGCTGGAGCGTCGCGTCGTAGTTGGGGACGATCTTGCCGTCGATCTCCAGCAGCAGTCCGTCGCTGCCCTCGACGATCTTGGCGTCGGTCGTGGGGTCGGTCGAAGTTGACATGTGGGTACCGGTCGGGGACAGAAGTAAGCCGAAAGAGGTTAGCGGAGCCCGGCAAGCGAGCTTGCCGACCCGCGCCCGCACCTCGGCGCGGTACCTCGCCGTACAATCCGGCCTCCCCATGCCGATCCGTGCGACGAAGCGCGGCGCGGAGCGGACCCCGCTCAACCGCGACGCCGACGTGTTGATCTGTGGCGCCTCGTTCGCCGGGCTCGCCGTGGCGCGCGAGCTGGCCGGAGCGGGCGCGCGCGTGCTGATCGTCGACCGCTACGAGATCGGCGAGAAGCAGACGTCTGCCTGCGGGATCCCGACGGCCTGGCTGCAGAACATGGGCCTGATGGACGCCCACCAGCAGACGTTCCCCGAGCTGGCGATGCACACGCCGCATGTGAGCGTGCGCTACAGACTGCCGTGGACCTTTTCGACGTTCGACTACCGCACGCTGTGCGGGCTGCTGCGCGAGCACGGCGCCGACGCCGAGTTCGACATCGCGAAGGTGGAGGGCCGGACCGGCCAGGTAGTCCACACCGACCGCGGCGACCTGACGGCCCCGCTGGTGGTGGACGCGCTCGGCTGGCGGCGGATCCTCGGCCGCGGCGACAACGTGCAGCCGCCGGACGCGCTGCTCTCGCGCGGGCTGGAGGTCCACCCGGGCGGTGCCGGCGACGACCTGGAGATCTGGATCCACCGCGGCTACGTGCCGGCCGGCTACGGCTGGTCGTTCCCGGCCGACGGCGAGGTGCGCGTCGGCGTCGGCTCGTTCGACCCGCGCTTTCACGTGAAGGAGCCCACTGTGCGGTTGGCGGAGGACCTGTCGCGCGACCCGGTGAGATTCCAGGGCAACTGGATCCCCCACAAGCTGCGCCCCGCGACCGACGACGGCGTCTTCATGGTCGGCGACTCGGCCGGGCACTGCCTGCCGCTGACGGCCGAGGGGATCCGCACTGCGCTCTACTTCGGGCTGGCGTGCGGGCGCGAGCTGCGCGCCGTCGTGGAGGGCCGCCAGACGCGCGAGCAGGCGTTGGCGACGTACCACGCGTTCAGCGCGAGCCACCGGTTCCCGTTCGACTCGATGCTGCGCGTGCAGAGACTGATCCCGCGCATCTGGCCGCGGGCGCTCGCACCGGCGCTCAAGGCGATGACCGCCCAGCGCTTCGTCGACTGGTCGTTCGGCCACTACCTCAACGTGGCGCACCCGTCGTTCGCGCTGCAGGGCCCGCACGGCGGCCGCTTCGCGTCAGCCGGCGGCGCGGGCACTCAGCGGCTCGCCCTGACGGCCTGAGCGATCCGCTTAAGGAGCCCGCGTCTCGACTGCTTGGCCTGCTTCGGCCGCGGAGCGCTCCCGTGCGTCTCGGGGATTCCGACACCCGTCGGGACTCTGATCTGATCAATCGGCGTGAGTCTGTAAGCCATAGCAGGAGTCTAGCTCGCGAGCTGCACGACCCAGGCGAGCATCTGAAGCACCAGCACGACGCTCAGGACGGCTGAGAGCATTGACATCGCACGCACTCGCAGAGCGTTCTCGGCACGCACCCGCTGGTACGCGAAGCCGGCGGCCGCGAGCCAGGCTGAGGTGTCCGGAGTCGTCGCCGACGACAGCTCGTCGGAGAGCTGTTGATACAGCGTTCGTGCGTCCAAGGCGAAGCGAAGACGCCACGGCGCCAGCAGCACCGCGGCAACGACGAGGCCGATGAAGAGCGATGCGAGCGCGATCCAGCTCCAAGCCTGCAAGCCGTTGGCGCTCAACGTGTTCGCGCCGAAGAACGATGCGACGAGTGCGTGAGCGGCAAGCAGCGTGCCAGTGCGCTGACGGATCGCCGTCACGAGCGATTCTTGATCTGCAAGCGCGTGACGGCCGGCTTCGTACACGATCTCCTCAGGCGTCTTCACGGCTCTCACGTTCGCAGCGGACCTGCGGCGTGTGGCGCTCGGAACGTGGCGGAAGTCAGCAGCCGATGTCGCGCCAGCGGCGGTGGCGCTCGGCGAGGCGCGTCGAGGGATCGGCGGCAGTGACCTCCGCCAGCGCAGCGGCGAGTGCAGCGCCGGCACGCGCGAGGAACTTTTCGGGCTGCTCGTGCGCCGGTTCGGGCTCCGGGATCAGCGCGTCGGCAATGCCCGCCTCCTGCAGCTGCCACGACGCGCCGCCCTGGGTCGCAGCCAGCTCGGCGGCGTGGTCGACGTCGCGGTAGAGGATCGCGGAGGCGCCCTCGGGCGCTATCACGCCGAGCGAGGCGTGCTCGGCTGCGAGCACGCGGTCGGCGTTCAGCAGCGCGAGCGCGCCGCCGGAGCCGCCCTCGCCGAGCAGGATCGCGACCGTCGGGACCGGCAGCGCAGCCATGTCCGCGAGGCAGCCGGCGATCTGCCCGGCGAGCCCGCCGCGCTCGGCCTCCTCGCTCAGCTCGGCGCCGGGCGTGTCGACCACGGTCACGAGCGGCAGCGACAGCTCGGCCGTGAGCGCCATCGCGCGGCGCGCCTTGCGGTAGCCGGAGGGCCCCATCACGGCGGGGCCGCCGTCGCCGCGACGGCGCTGGGCGACGACAACCGCTGGGAAGCCAGCCACACGCGCGAGCGCGGCGAAGCAAGCGGGGTCGTCGGGATGGCCGTCACGCGCGCCGCGGAGCAGCGTGACGTCGGTCGCCACCGCGTCGAGCAGCGCGCTGGAGCCGGGGCGGCGGCGGTTGCGGACGTGCTGGATGGAGGCCCATGCGTCGCGGTGCTCGGCGCCGGCGGAAGCGGTGGTCGCGGGAGTGGTCGCGTGAGCGCCGAGGGGGGCGGCGGCAGGGCCGGCGGCGGGCCCGGCGGAGGCGCGAACCGAGTGCGCGGGCGCCGGCGCCTCCTCCCCCTCTCTGCCGGCAGCGACGGCCAGGACCCGTCCCATGGCGGCGCGGAGCGAAGCGGGCTCGACGACCGCGTCGATCAGCCCCTGAGCCAGCAGCGTCTCGCTCCGCTGTACGCGCGAGGACAGCGCCCGGCCCGTCAGCAGCTCGACCACGCGCGGCCCGGCGAAGCCGGTCACCGCGCCCGGGAGCGCGAACGTCACCGTCCCGAGCGAGCCCCATGACGCGAGTACGCCGCCCATCGTCGGGTTCGTCAGACACACCACGTACGGCAGCCCGGCGGCGCGCAGACGCCCGGCTGCATCGGCGAGCTTCGCCATCCCGACGACCGCAAGCGTGCCCTCCTGCATGCGCGAGCCACCAGACGCTGGCAAGGCGACGAGCGGCAGCCGCTGCTCAGTTGCGCGCTCGAACGCGCGCGCGACGCGCTCCGCGGTCGCGACGCCGATCGAGCCGCCGAGGAAGCCGAACTCGCCCGCGACGAGGACGATCGACCGGCCGTTCAGCGTGGCGCGCCCGGTCAGCACCGCCTCGCCAAGGCCGGTCGCCTCGCGTGCCTCGGCAAGCCGCTCGACATACGGTCGCGTGTCGGAGAACGAGAGCGGGTCGTCCGAGACGACGTCCGCATCCCACTCCTCGAAGCTGCCCGCGTCGGCGACGAGGGCGACCCGCTCCGCGGCGTTCGCCGGCGCGGTCTGCGTTCCGTGCGACACGCGCGCATCGTACGGTCACATGCGCGCTACCGCGCCGGCGCGCTCGGCCAATGTGCGCTTGAGGACCTTCCGGCCGGGCGGCAGCTCATTGAGCACCGGCTACGGCGCCGCTGCACGCCGCACGAGGTACGCCTCAACCACGGAGGCGTCAGGAACCACGCCGAGGCCCGGGCCGTGCGGCAGCTGGCAGAGGCCGTCGTGGACCCCCAGCGGTGCCGCGAGCTCGCTGCGCAGGGGATTGGGCGTCGTGTCGAGCTCGAGCGAAGGCGGAACGCCCGCCGAGCCGGTAGAGCGCAGCGTGGCGACCGCCTGCGCGGTCGCAGCGAGCGCGACCGCCGACCCCGAGCAGTGCGGCACAACGGTAACCCTGGTGGTCTTCGCTGCAGCCGCGATGCCGCGCAGGGGCGTGAGCCCGCCGGCGACCGCCAGCGACGGCTGCAGCACGTCGACCGCGGGCGACGGCTTGACGAGCGCGGCGAGCTCGCCGAGCTCCGTCACGCTCTCGCCCGCGGCCAGCGGCATCGGCGCGGTCCGGCGCAGCTTGCGATAGGCGGTGGGGCTGCCAGAGTCGAGCGGCTCCTCGAGCCATCTGACGTCCAACGGCGCCAGCCCGCGCAGCACGCGGCGTGCCTGCGGCAGCTCGTAGGCGCGGTGCGCGTCGACCATCAGCGCGACGTCCGGCCCCATCCGCTCACGCACGGCGGCGACGGTCGCAAGGTCCTCCCGGACGGCGCGCCCGCCGATCGTCATCTTCATCGCGCAGAACCCGCTCGCGCGGTGCGCCGCGGCCTCCTCGCAGGCCGCCTCGAGCGGGTCGACGCCCTCGCGCAGGTAGAAGCCCGTCGCGTACGCCGGCACGGTTCGTCTGGCGCGCCCGCCGAGCAGCGTCCGCAGCGACACGCCGATGGCGCGTGCGGCAACGTCCCACAACGCCATGTCGATCCCCGCGATCGCGGCGAGCAGCAGCCCCCCGCGGTCGTGGCGCCGCGCGAGCGCGTACAGCTCGCGCCAGCGTTCCTCCGGCGCGCCCGCGTCGGCGCCGATCAGCAGCGGCGCGAGCGCCTTCGCGATCACCGCCTCGAGGCCGGCGACCCCGCCATGCGAGCCCGCCTCGCCCCAGCCCTCGATCCCGTTCGCGGTCCTGACGTGCACGAGCGTCGCGCGGCGCTCGCGCAGCTCGCCCGTCGCCCAGCGCAGCGGCTCGGCCAGCGGCGCCGCCAGCGCGAGCGCTTCGACGTCGCGGATCGCCAGGCCGGCGTTCACGGCAGCGCCCCAGGCTCACGCCGCGTCGGCGTGGCGCTCAGCCGCCAAGGTGTTCGCGTGGATCGGGAGGAGCAGCGGGTAGACGCGCTCGACCAGTCCGTCCCATGCGGGATCGGCCGGCGCATGCCTCTCAGCCATCTCTCCTCCTCAGGCCCCGGCCGGCGTGCCCCGGCCGTCACATAGGCCCACCACGACGATACCCCAGCGATTTCATGGCTCACCGCCGTCTCGACATGTGGAATCGGCCCGGGCGCCCTCTAGACTCGCCGCGCGATGCCCTTCCGCGCCCACTTCGCCGACCGCTTGATCGCCCGCGTGGAGGCGACCAGGAGTCACTTGGTCGTCGGCCTTGACCCGGACCTGCGGGAGCTGCCGCCCGAGCTGCTCGATGGCGTGTCCGACCTTGCAGGGGCGGCCGACGCCGTGGAGGCGTTCGCGAGAGCGGTGATCGACGGGGTCGCCGAGCTGGTCCCGGCGGTCAAGCCGCAGTCGGCCTTCTTCGAGGCGCTCGGCTCGGCCGGTGTCGCGGCGCTCGAGCGGGTGGAGGCGCACGCGCGCGCTGCCGGGCTGCTCGTGATCGAGGACGCGAAGCGCGGCGACATCGGCAACACGATGGCCGCGTACGCTGCTGCCACGCTCGGACGCGTGCGACTCGACGAGGACACGGAGCTGCCGGTCCATGACGCCGACGCCGTCACGGTGAGCCCCTACCTCGGTCCCGAGTCGCTCGCGCCGATGATCGATGTCGCGCGGCGCCTCGGGAAGGGCCTGTTCGTGTTGGTGCGCACCTCGAACCCGGGATCCGGCGAGGTGCAGGAGGCCGTACACAAGCGCGTTGCGCGGATGGTCGACGCGCTTGGGGCCGATGGCGTCGGCGCGCGCGGCTATGCCGACGTCGGCGCCGTCACCGGCCTCACGTACCCAGAGGAGGCGCCGGCGCTGCGGGCGCTGATGCCGCGCGCGCTGCTGCTCGTGCCCGGGCTCGGCGCACAGGGCGGACGGCCGGAAGACTTTGCGCGATTCCTCGACGACGATGGCCTCGGCGCAGTCGCGGCCGCGTCGCGGTCGATCGCGGGCGGATGGCGCAGGCGAGACGACGGCGAGCCAGCACTCGAGGCGGTCCGTGAGGGCGCGCGGCAGGCGACGCTCGACACGAACGCCGCACTCGCGCAAGCGCTCGCGGCGGCGAACAAGCTGCGCTGGTAGGACGCGGCCCGGAGGGTCTAGCGGGCAGGTCGCGGACCGGCGCGCGAGCGGCTGGCTATGCGCGCGACGATCAGCCGGCCGCGTCGTCGTCTTCCGCGGGCGGCGGCACGCCGGGCGGCAGGTCCAGCCGGGCGGGCGGCTCGTCGGGTCTTTCCGGCGGCTCGGGCAGGTCGAGGCCGGGCGGCATCTCCACCTTCACCGCCCGGCGGTAGTCCCACCACTCGCGCAGCGCGATCTGGATCGAGGCGGCGAAGGGGATCGCCAGCAGCGCGCCGACGACGCCGAACAGCGTTGCGCCAAACAGGACCGATACGAGCACGGCGAACGCGTGCACCGCCACCGCCCGCTTCTGGATTTGCGGCTGGATGACGGTGTTCTCAATCTGCTGGTAGATGACCGCCCAGATCGCCCACACGATCGTGGCGATCGGGAAGTGGTGGAAGACCGTCACGAGGCCCACCAGCACCGCCGCGATCGTCGCGCCGATGAGTGGGATCAGGTCAAAGAAGCCGACGACGACGGCAAGCGGGGCGGCGAACGGCACGCCGAGGATCGTCAGCACGATGAACGTCGTGACGCCCGCGATCGTCGCCTGCACCAACGCGCCGCCGACGTAGTTGCCGACCGCGACGCCGATGCGGTCGAGCGCGCGCGTGATCCGCGGCGCGTGCTCGGGCCGCGCCTGCGCCACCCCCCAGTCGATCCATCGTCGCCCGCTCGCGACCATGAAGATCGACAAGATCAGGATGTTGATCGCCGCGAACAGCGAGCTGACGATCGTCCCGCCGACGCTCGAGAGCACCGAGGCCGCGTCCGAGAGGTGGCTCGGCAGCTCTCTCGCCTTCTTCTGCAACTCGTCGCCGATGTTGTACTCGCGGTCGAGCCTGCGGAGCGTGTCGTTCTTGTTGAACCAATCCTGCGCGTCCTGCACGTACTGCGGCGCGTTGTTCGCCAGGTCAGTGATCTCCCGCACGACCGGCGGCACGACGATCGCGCCCAGGCCGATCGGAATCAGCACGAGCCCGAGATAGGCGATCGCGATCGCCAGCCCGCGGCGCATGTGGCGGTTGAGCAGATTGACCGGGCCAGACAGCGCAATCGCGATGAACGTCGCCAGCACGAGCCAGCTGATTGGCTTGCGCAGCCGGTAGATCAGATAGACCGCGACGAGGACGAGCAGCACCGTCATGACCGTGCGCAGCACCGCGCGCGGCGTCGGCTCTGGACGCGTCGGGACGTGGGTTGGAAGTGCGCCCGGCTCCGGCGCTCCAGCGCTCACTTCGCCTCCAGCCAGTTGGGGCCGATGCCGGCGTCGACCGCCAGCGGCGGGTCGAGCTCGAGCGCCCCCACCATTGCCGGCACGACCAGCTCTTGTGCGCGCGGCAGCTCGTCGCGCGGTCCCTCGAACAGCAGCTCGTCGTGGATCTGCAGCACGAGTCTCGTCGCGAGGCCGGCGTCGCGCAGGGCAGCATCGGTGCGCACCATTGCGACTTTCATCACGTCGGCGGCGGTGCCTTGGATGACCGTGTTGACCGCGAGCCGCTCGCCGAGCTGGCGCACCTGGCGGTTGCGCGCGCGCAGCTCCGGGATCTGGCGGCGGCGGCCCATCAGCGTCGTCACGTACCCGTGCTCCGTCGCCTGCTCGATCGTCGTGGCGATGAACTGCTTGACCGCCGGGAAGCCTTCGAGGTAGCGGTCGATGAACTCCTGCGCCTCCTCGCGCGAGATCCCGAGCCGATCGGACAGCCCGAACGCCGAGAGGCCGTAGACGATCCCGTAGTTGACCATCTTCGCCTTCGAGCGCGAGCCGGCGTCGAGCTGCTCGGGCGGCGTTCTGAGGATCGTCGACGCCGTCGCGGTGTGGACGTCCTCGCCTCTGCGGAAGATCTCCTTCAGCACCTCCTCGCCGGCGATGTGCGCAAGGATCCGCAGCTCGACCTGCGAGTAGTCGATCGACAGCAGCGCGTTGCCCGGCTCGGCGATGAAGCAGGCGCGGATCTCGCGCCCGAGCGGCGTGCGGATCGGGATGTTCTGCAGGTTCGGGTCGTTCGAGGAGAGGCGGCCGGTCGCGGCGACGACCTGGCTGAACGTCGTGTGGATGCGGTCGTGCGCATCGGCATACGCCGGCAGCGCAGCGAGATAGGTCGACTCGAGCTTCGTCAGCTCGCGCCAGCGCTCGATCTTCTCGATCACCGGGTGCTCGTGGCGGATCGCCTGCAGGACGCGCGCGTCGGTCGAGTAGCCGGTCTTGCCGCGTCTCTTTCTGGACAGCCCGAGCTTGACGAACAGCACCTCGGCGAGCTGCTGCGGCGAGCCGATCATGAACTCGGTCCCGCACTGCTCCCAGATCTCGCGCTCGAGCTTGGCGACCTCGTCGTTCACGCGCGTGCGGATCGCCGCGAGCCGCTGCTTGTCGAGCTTCAAGCCGACCTGCTCCATCTCACGCAGCACGCGCACGAGCGGCAGCTCGACGTCGCACAAGAGCTCCACGAGGCCGCGCTCCTCGATCTGCGGGCGCTGCGCGGCAGCCAGCGCGTGCACGAGCATCGCCTCGCGCGCAGCGGCATCCTGGACCGAGGGATCGACGCCGATCCCGCGCTCCTCGCACAGCTCGTCGAGCGCGTAGGCGCGCCGCGCGGGATCGAGCAGATAGGCAGCGATCAGCGTGTCGAACGCGAGCTGTCGCGGGACCGTGCCGAGCGCCTTCGCGTCGTGCGCGAGCGCGGGCCGCGCGCCGAGCGCGGCCGCCAACTCGTCGGGCGCAGCGCACTCGCCCGCGAGCGCCTCCTCCCCGCCGGCGTATGCGCCGAAGCGCCACGCCTCGCTCTCGCCGAACAGCGCATCCTCGGGCTTCTCCGGCGGGCGCGCGGCAAGCGCGACCTCGTCGGTCCCGTCGGCCGCCGGCAACCCGGCGACGTCGTCCGGCGCGGCGCCGCCACGCACGCGCGCGCGCAGCGCCTGCTCCGCCTCGGGGCGCGGCGCTGCCTCCTCGGAGTCGCCGAGTGCCTCCTCCAAGCGCCGCAGCGGGTCGCGCAGCTCGTACTCGCGGAAGACCTCGCGCAGGCGCGAGCGGTCCGGCTCGGCGGAAGCGAAGGCCGCAACATCCAGCTCGACGCCGAGTGCGCGGTCCATCGTCGCGAGGCGCTTGGAGATGCGCGCGTCGTCGGCGTGGTTGAGCAGGTTCTCGCGCCGCTTCGCGGCTCTGATCTCGTGCGCGTGCGCGAGCACCTCCTCGAGCGATCCGTGCTCCTGCAGCAGCTGCGCTGCCGTCTTGTCGCCGATGCCGGGGACGCCCGGGATGTTGTCCGACGTGTCGCCCTTCAGGCCGATGAAGTCCGGCACCAGCTCCGGGGGAATCCCATACCGGTCAATGACCTCCTGGCGGTCGTAGACCTTCGTGTCGGTGATGCCGCGCGAGGTGGTCATGATCCGCACGCGCTCGCCGTCTACGAGCTGGTAGGCGTCGCGGTCGCCGGTGACGACCATCACGGGGATCCCGGCCGCCTTCGCGCGCTCGGCGAGCGTCGCGATCACGTCGTCCGCCTCCTGCCCTTCGACGGAGACGTTCGCGTAGCCGAATGCCTCCACGAGCGGCGCCAGCGCCGGCCACTGCTGCTTGAGCAGGTCGGGCCGCGAGCTGCGCTGCGCCTTGTAGTCGGCGTAGATCTCCTTGCGGCCCGAGTGGCCGGCGTCCCACGCGACGATCGTCGCTCTCGGCCCGTACTCGGTCAGGATCTTCACGAGCATCGAGGCGAAGCCGAAGATCGCGTTCGTCGGCACGCCGGTCGAGGTCGCGATCGACTCCGGCAGCGCAAAGAACGCGCGGTATGCGAGCGAGTTCCCGTCGATCAGGAACAACTCATCGTGACCGGCGCCGTCTGCTCTCACGGCGTGGAACTCTACGAAGCCCCGCGGCGTGGCCCGGAACCGGCTCGTTGAGCCGCTGTGATTTCCACGATGCGGAAGGCGTGGATCGCCTGGCGGCAATATACTGCGCTTTCACCGTTCAATTTCCGACGAAGGACCGCACCGCCATGGCCACCACCCCGAGCGCGCAGTTCAGCCTCACGATCCGCGTCGAGATCGCGGACCGGCCCGGGATGCTCGGCCGCGTAGCCAGCGCGATCGGCGACGCCGGCGGCACGATCGGCGCGGTCGACCTCGTCGCGATCGAGGGTGGGCGCACGATCCGCGACATCACCGCCCTGTGCGCCGAACAGGACACGTGGGGCGCCATCAGAGGCGCGATCGAAGCGCTCGACGGCGTGCGCGTGCTCGACACCGTCGACCGTACGTTCCAGGTCCATCTCGGCGGCAAGATCGAGCAGCACAACAAGCTCCCGCTCAAGACGCGCGACGACCTCTCGATGGCGTACACGCCCGGCGTCGCGCGCGTCTGCCAGGCGATCGAGCAGGACCCGGACAAGGCCTTCCAGTACACGATCAAGCGCAACACGGTCGCCGTCGTCTCCGACGGCACGGCCGTGCTCGGGCTGGGCGACATCGGGCCGGCCGCGGCGATGCCGGTGATGGAGGGCAAGGCGGTCCTGTTCAAGGAGTTCGCCGGCGTCGACGCCTTCCCGATCTGCCTCGACACGAAGGACCCCGACGAGATCGTCTCGATCGTCAAGGCGATGGCGCCGACCTTTGGCGGCATCAACCTCGAGGACATCTCCGCCCCGCGCTGCTTCGAGATCGAGGATCGCCTGATCGAGCAGCTCGACATCCCCGTCTTCCATGACGACCAGCACGGCACAGCCGTCGTCGTGCTCGCCGCGCTGCTGAACGCCGCCAAGCTGACCGACCGCCGCATCGCCGACCTGCGCGTGCTCGTCGTCGGGCTTGGCGCGGCCGGCGTGGCGGTCACGAAGATCCTCAGAAGCGCCGGCGTGACCGAGGTGATCGGCTGCGACTCGCGCGGCGCCGTCCACACCGCGCGCGCCGACTACCTCGACGGCTCGATGAACTCCGTCAAGCGCTGGTACGCCGAGCACACGAACCCGGAGCGCCTCGACGGCGGCCCAGGCGACGTGATCGACGGGATGGACCTGTTCATCGGACTCTCCGGCGCGCGCGTCATGCCTCCGGAGGCGCTCGGGCGGATGCGGCCCGACCCGATCGTGTTCGCGATGGCGAACCCGAACCCCGAGGTCACGCCCGAGGAGGCCGCGCCGTACGTGCGGATCATGGCGACGGGCCGCTCGGACTATCCGAACCAGATCAACAACGTGCTGGCGTTCCCCGGCATCTTCCGCGGCGCGCTCGACGTGCGCGCGACCGCGATCACCGAGCAGATGAAGGTCGCGGCCGCGCAGGCGATCGCCGACTGCGTGCCCGCCGAGGAGCTGCGCGAGGACTACATCGTCCCCTCCGTCTTCAACCGCGACGTCGCGCCCGCGGTGGCCGCGGCGGTCGCCGGGCAGGCGCGCGAGGGCGGGCAGGCACACGCACGCAACGAGGTCGGCTTTGCGCCGGCCGACGAGCTGCACGTCGGCGCGGCCTGACGCTGTTCTCCCGGATCGGGTAGGACTCGCCCTATGCGGGTGACGCTGACTGGCGCGACCGGCCTGATCGGCACACGGCTGGTGGCCGCGCTCGCGCGGCGCGGCGACGAGGTGACGGTGCTCTCGCGCGACCCGCGGCGCGCTCGCGAACGGCTCGGATCCGGCATCGAGGCAGAGCGCTGGGACGCGCTGCACGAGCCGGCGCCGGCCGAGGCGCTCGCGGGGCGCGACGGCGTGATCCACCTCGCCGGCGAGCCGGTCGCGCAGCGCTGGACCGCAACCGCGAAGGAGCGCATCCGCACGAGCCGCGAGGTCGGCACGGCAAACCTCGTCGCCGGGCTGCGCAGCGCCGACTCGCGCCCGCGTGCGCTCGTGTCCGCCTCCGCCGTCGGCTACTACGGCGCGCACGGCGACGAGGAG
>Ga0070705_100000636_pt1 | contig 20120 bp, 21 predicted proteins | sample KBSK5253metaG_FD_65455 | JGI IMG/M metagenome (GOLD analysis project Ga0070705, IMG submission 65455) | Corn, switchgrass and miscanthus rhizosphere microbial communities from Kellogg Biological Station, Michigan, USA - KBS K5-25-3 metaG | ecosystem: Host-associated > Plants > Roots >... | reverse complement strand
CCCAAGCGAGCAAGCTCGCTTGGGTGCCACGGGCGAACGGCTGCCGCGAAGGGGCGCATGACGGCGGGGAAATGGGTCTCCGCCGGATAGCGAAGGAGTGAGCACATGGCTACCATCGGAACCGTGACCAAGCACGACAACGGCCACTACGAGGGCGAGCTCAGGACCCTCTCCATTCGGGCCGACATCACCATCGTGCCGGTCACCGACAAGGCGGCCCACAATCAACCCGACTTCCGGGTGCTCTCCAAGGGCGTAGAGATAGGTGCAGGCTGGCTGCGCCTGGGCCAGATGTCCGGGAAGGAATACGTGTCGCTTTCGATCTCCGCTCCCGAGCTCGGCTCGAAGACGCTCTATGCCAACCTCGGCCGAGCCGCGGGTGAGACCGATCCGCATGTATACGCGCTGATCTGGAATCCGCGCGTGTAAGCGCAGATCGTTCTCGCCTCCGCGCCGGCAGCGGCGCGGAGGCTCTTGGCCGCGTTCCGCCGCCATCCCCCGCCCGCCCACCCCCCAGGTGCGCGGCGCGCTCGCCAGCAGGTAGACAATCAACGAGTGTCCGATCAGCAGCCGATCGGGGGAGCCTCCTGCCTGGCCTGACCGCCGTTCATCCTGGTTCCGCGTGGAAAGGATGGTGCCAGAGCTCGTAGCGCCGGTCTTGCGGCCCGCCCCGCCCACCCACCCCCCGTCGCGCGTGCTGCTGCGCAGCTACGCGCTCCCGCCAGGTCCGGCATCCACAGCTCCTCCCTCCAATCGTACCTTGCCGACCCGGGGTTCGCACGCGCCCGGAGCGCCGTCATGCGGAGAACGGCAAGCGCTGAGGGGGCCGATGGCCTCGCTTGCCACAGCCTGTTTCCCGGCGAACACATCTCCGGTCGTGGGCTTCTGCTCGGGCTCGAATTCTTCCGTCCGGGGTCCAAGGCTCGTATCGTCAGCATTCATCGCGGTGTCAATTTCACCACCCTCGGACGACATCCCATCGAGCAGTGAAGTTGTGCGCTTGCCACTGAAATGCCTGATTTCAAGGGGTCTGAGCGTCGGCTGAAGGAATATCTAGATAAAACGACTGCGCAGTTTGGCAGCTAAGCCATTGATATCATTTGTGTCGAATTGCGCATGGCCATAATCGTCTGCGCAAACGTCTCTATAAGTCATTGATATATAACGATCTGAAATACGCATATTGACATTGCTCTGTTCCGAAACACTTTCATTCGCATGGAGGTGTTTCTCAGGAGGCGTACAATGGCCGACAGGGCGTTTGAACCGAAACAGGGTCGCATCCGCGATAGCGGCGGACGCACCAATCTCACCACAGCACGGCGGGTTCTCACGCAGGCCGGACGCGCCGGCGCCGGCATCGTGCGGCAGCGCGGCCACATCGCCCGAGACGCACGATGGCGCGGCACGGCGCCTGGGTTGTTCGCACGCGCCGGCATGGTGGCACCCGGAAGCCGCCGGGTGATCGTGCGCGCACGCTACTCCCGCCAGGTCGGTGGCGAGCTTGGTGCGGCCAAGGCGCATCTGCGCTACATCCAGCGCGATGGCACGACCCGGGACGGCGGACCGGGCCAACTGTACGATGCCACCAGCGACCATGCCGACGGCAACGCATTCCTCGATCGCTCGGAGCGCGACCCGCACCAGTTCCGGTTCATTGTCTCGCCGGAGGACAGCAGCTGCCTGCAGGACCTCAAGCCGTTCATCCGCGACCTGATGCAGCAGATGGAGCAGGACCTCGACACCAAGCTCGACTGGGTGGCGATCGACCACTTCAACACCGGCCACCCACATACTCACGTCGTCATCCGCGGCCGCGACGACCAGGGGCGCGACCTTGTGATCGCGCGGGACTACATCGGGCACGGGGTGCGGGCTCGCGCCCAGGCGTTGATGACACTGGAGCTCGGTCCGGAGAGCGAGCTGGAGCGGCTGCAGAAGCTGGCGAGCGAGGTCGAACTGGAGCGGTTCACCCGCCTGGACCATGCCCTGATGGCGCGGGCGAAGGATGGCATCTTGGTCGCGAGCAACGCGAGCGAGCTGGCGCGCGCGCATCAGACTATGCAGGCCGGACGCCTCAAGACACTGGAGCGGCTCGGCCTGGCCGAGGAGCGACGCCCGGGGGTGTGGGCGCTCGACGCCGGCCTGGAGACCAAGCTCCGGCAGCTCGGCGAGCGGGCTGACACCTACCGCATGATGGAGCAAGCCCTCAAGCAGGCCGGCATCGAGCGGGGGCCGCAGCTCGCCGTCTTCGAGCGCGGCCGGCGCACGGCGCTGGTCATCGGCAAGGTGATCGCCGTCGGCCTCGTCGACGAGATCACCGACCGGCAGTACGTGATCGTCGACGGCGCCGACGGGCGCGTCCACTACGCCGAGCTTGGCCGGCTCCGGCCGGACGAGACTCCCGCCCGGGGCATGATCGTGTCGCTTGTGAGCGACCGCCTGGAGGGCAAGCCGCGTTCGACGCCCCGGCTCACTGTGCTCTCGCCGGTCGAGCTGGACCGGCTCCCCGGCTACGACGGCCCGACCTGGCTCGACCGTGCCGTCACAGCGAAGGAGCGGATTGCTGCCGGGCCGACCGGCTTTGGTGCGGAGCTGACCCGTGCGCTCGACGAACGCCGCACATGGCTTAGTGACCGCCAGCTTGCGGAATTCAGACCCTCCGGGGAGCTGGTGCCAAAACCGCAAATGTTCGCAGCACTCCAACAGCGCGAACGGGCCAATCTCGCCGAGACGCTGTCGCGCCAGATCAACGCTGCTTACATGCCGAACGAGCCGGGCTCGCGCGTGGCCGGCGTGTATGAACGCTCGATCTCGACGCCATCCGGCAAGCTCGCTGTCATCAGGCGGGAGGACACCTTCAAACTGGCCCCGTGGACCGCCGCCCTCGAGCCCATGCGCGGTCAGATGGTTCTCGGCAGCGTGGGGCCACAACGTGTGACGTGGACACTGGATCGCGGGCGCGGCCTGCCCGGACGGGGATGAATGTGCATGTCGACGAATGCGGTTCCCTTCTCTTGCAGTTATTGCAGTTACAGGCCAATGGGGCTATATGGGACTTCAGGAGAAAGTCCCATGGCCAGCCAAGTCGTTCAGTTCACCGGTCTCTCGGATCGGGACCGCAAGAAGGTGTCCCTGCCCAAGCTGGCAAAGGGCGATCGCGTCGAGCTGCGCATCCGGCGCCGGGGCGGGCAGGATGAGACCCTTATCCTGCCGCGCGCCGCTGTCAGGGCTGTGGAGACGCTGCTGGCCCGGCTGCTCAGCGGCGAGCGTGTGGCGGTTCTCACCGAGGATCAGGAATTGAGTCCGACGGAGGCCTCCGCCATCCTCGGCATCTCCAGGCCGCTCGTCGTATTGAGGATGGATCGCGGCGATCTTCCGTTCCGCTACGTCGGCAAGCACCGCCGTGCGTTGCTCAGGGATGTGCTGGCGCTGAAAGCCAAGCTCGATGTCCGCCAGAAGGCGCTCGACGAGCTGGCCGAGGATACGGAGGATCTCATTGTGAACCATGGCCTCTGAGCCGCCTGTCGCGGTCTACGATGCCTGCGTCCTCTATCCCTTCCATCTGCGCAATGTTGTGGTCCAATGTGCCTTCGACGGCCTGGTCGACGCCCGCTGGACCGACGACATACATGCGGCGTGGATGCGCAATCTGGCCGCCAACTCACCCGGAACGACATTCGAACGGCTTGAGCGTACGCGCGACCTCATGAAAGCCGCCCTGCCGGACGCAGATGTTGGCGGCTATCAGGACCTGATCCCCGGCCTCTCCCTGCCCGATCCCCACGACCGGCACGTCCTGGCCGCCGCCATCGCCGGCAAGGCTTCGCTCATCGTCACCTGGAACCTTAAGCATTTCCCCACAGCTGGCTTCCGGCCGCACGGCATAGCGGCGATTTCCCCCGACCACTTCCTCGTCGATCTCCATGCGACCTACCGGAGCGAGATGATCGCCAGCCTCAGACGCGCGCGGCTGAATCTCCGCAAGATGCTGCCGTCGGCCGAGGAGTCCATTGATGCGCTCAAGGCCCAGGGGTTGACAGCCTTCTCCAGAATACTTCGCCGGAAAGCTGCGCAGCTGGTCTGAAGCGCCTCCTCGGAAACGGAGTCTGTGCTCCCGTCATCAAGCGGCGAGGTTGGCACCACTGGGCGGTCTCTCCGTTGCGGCAGCGATGGTGAATTTGATGGGGGAATCCACATCCGATTCCCCAGTCAAATTGAGTCATGGGCGGCTCCTGGCGGACCAAAGTCCGGGTCAGGCTCTCCTCTGCGGGCGAAGAGGCCGGCACAACCGAACCGCTGTTCGCGATTCGGCGCTTGGGGATTCGATCAGTGCCGCAAGATCGCCCAATCGCTGGCGACCCTTCCCTTTCCAGCCCACGCCCTCTATATTCCTTCTTCTCAGGGAGAATGAATATGGCCAGCACAGTCCGCCACTACACGCCGGCCGAAGCCGCAGCGCTCAGCGGCTTGGCGCTCAAGGCCGTCCACAATGCGATCGACAAGCGGATCGTCGAGATCGACGCGCAGCCAAGCCCCAAGCGTGCCCGGCGCTCCCTGTCGATCGCCGACGTGCTGCGCCTGAAGCTCTGGTACCAGGTCGGCGCGATCCTGTCGCAGGAGCGCCGCCAGCGCCTGTTCGCCGAGATCGAGCGGCATCCGGCCGCCAAGCGGGTCAAGGCCGATACTCTGGTCATCGTCGACGTCGAGGAGGCGCGCAAGCAGATCGCCGAACGGGTGCGCGCCCTGGAAGCGGCCGAGGCGACCGTCGTGGTGAGCCGGGCGATCCTGGGCGGTGAGCCCGTGTTCAAGGGTACGCGCGTTCCTGTCCGGTCGATCGCCGCGATGCTCGACGAGGGCACGAGCGAGGCCGAGATCCTCGACGGCTACCCCGCGCTCGAGCCGCGCCATCTCGCGCTGGCGCGGATCTGGGCAGCCGCACATCCGCGGCGCGGCCGTCCAAAGACCCTGGCTGACCGTGGCGCAAAGGTGCGCGGCCAGACGCGGACACGCCTCAAGGCCGATCCCGGCGCGGCACGCTCCCGCCGCGGGGCAGCGTGAGGTTCCTGATCGACGAGTGCCTGCATACGTCGCTCGTCGATGTCGCCCAGCGGCACGGCCACGAAGCCCATCACGTCAACTGGTTGGGGCTGAGCGGCGCCACCGATCGGGGCCTGATGCCGCGCATTGTCGAGCAAGACTTCACCTTCGTGACCAACAATGCCGGCGACTTCCGGCGCCTGTACGCACGCCAGGAGGTCCATGCCGGCCTCGTCATCGTCGTCCCGCAGGTCTCGCCAGCTCGCCAGCGCGCGCTGTTCAGCAGCCTGCTCGATACGCTCGATCCGGACGATGCGCTTCTGAACGAGGTCATCGAGGTCAGCCTCGACGGCGATGAGGTTGTGATCACGCGCTACGAGTTGCCGGCGGGCGGTTGATCGCCCCTCAACTTAGGTGAACGGCAGCCGTGCGTCTGTCTTGTGCGCCCCGCGGCCCTGGGGCCGCGGCCGGGCCCTACCGCGCGGGCCGGAAGAGGCCCGCGCGCCCGAGCCCCGCCCAGGGGGCGGGTCTCGGCCCATTCGGGTGACGGTCCCGTGGCGCGGACCACAACCTATGGGATCGACGCGCACCGTGTCGTCCGCACTCCACCTTCATCAAGGCGAGCCACCACTTCGGCTGACGACCTCTGGTTTGCTTTCGGAGCTCTTGCAGAGAGTGAGAGTGCGGCCCGGGGCTCGTGACGGGGCTGACAGTCGCGGGAGAGGCTCGCGACGCCCGTCGCGGAGTTTCCCCCATGGCCAACAGGTCCTTCCAATCGGTGCGCTCCGACGTATACAGGCGCATCACCGACGACATCGTCGCCGCCATCGAGCAGGGCGCCGGCGAGTGGCAGATGCCCTGGCATCACGACGGAAGCAGCATCGCCCGCCCGCGCAATGTCGCCTCCGACAAAGCCTACCGCGGCATCAATATCGTGGCCCTCTGAGTCGCCGCCCATCGTGCAGGCTACATGAGCGGCATCTGGGGCACCTACCGGCAATGGGCGGAGCGGGGCTGCCAGGTGCGCCGCGGCGAGACGGCCACGACCGTGGTCTTTTGGAAGCGACTCGGCGGTTCCCAAGATGACGACTCGTCCGAAAACGCCGACCCATCCGATCATGACGAGGGGGGCAGGCGACCGCGCTTCCTCGCACGCGGCTACAGCTTCAACGAGGCGCAGGTCGACGGATACCTCCGGGAGGAGCTGCCGTGCCTGCCCGAGTCTGAGCGCATCGCCCGCGCCGACGCCTTCTTTGCGGCGCTCAATATCCCCATGGTCATCAGGGGAAACGACGCCTGCTATCGCCCCGACATCGATACCATCTTCATGCCGCCGTTCGAGCACTTCTTCGACGCGGCAAGCTTCTACAGTTGCCTCTACCACGAATCTGCGCACGCGGTCGGCCACCCCTCCCGGCTCGACCGCAATCTCACCGGCCGCTTCGGTTCGGCGAACTACGCGATGGATGAGGTCCTCTGTGAGCTGACTTCAAGCTTCGTCCTGGCCGATCTCGGGATTGCCCACCGACCGCGGGCCGAGCATGCAGCCTACATTTCGTCGTGGCTCAACGCGCTCAAGTCAGACCCGCGCGCAATTTTCACCGCCGCCGGCAAGGCACAGCAGGCCGCGGACTGGATGCATGCCCAGCAGCCCGTCGGGAATGCATCCACCGCCCCAGCCCAAACGCCGACCGGCGCCCCGTCATTGCGAGACCGCTTGTCCACAGGCGGCCAGCGGGCGGCCCAATGAACCCGCCCGCCATCCCCGGACTCGGCCCGTCGCCCGAGCAGGCCGGTGGCATTCGGCTACGCGTTCTGAGCCTCGGTGCCGGTGTGCAGTCGACCACGCTCGCGCTGACGGCCGCACACGGCGAGATCGGCCCCATGCCGGATTGCGCCATCTTCGCCAACACGGGCTGGGAGCCGAAAGCCGTCTACGAGCATCTGGCCTGGCTGCGATCGTCCAACGTCCTGCCGTTTCCCGTCCGCATAGTGTCGGCCGGCGACCTGCGCGCCGGTATCGTCACCGGCGCCCGGGGCGAGCGCTGGGCGTCGATCCCGGCCTTCACGCGGAAGGTGACGCCGGCAGGGACCGCGGTTCCGGTCTGCGATGAGGACGAGAATGGCGAGCGCATCGTCGTGGGCTCCCGTACTCTGGCGACCGAGCGCGTCGAGATCGGCATGATCCGCCGACAATGCACGGCCGACTACAAGATCCGTGCCGATCCGCCGAAAGGTGCGCGAGCTGCTCGGCATCGCCGGCCGGCGCTCGCCGATATCGCCGGTCGCCGAGCAATGGATCGGCATTTCGCTCGACGAGGCCGTCCGCGTGAAGCCCTCGTTCGAGGACTTGCAGATTAATCGCTGGCCGCTGATCGAGCGGGGCATGCCGCGACTCGACTGCCTGAATTGGCTGGAGCGGAATGGCTATCCGCGGCCGCCCAAGAGCGCCTGCATCGGCTGCCCGTTCCATACCGACGATCATTGGCGGCACATGCGCGACCACGATCCGGATGCATGGGCGGACGCCGTCTCAGTCGATCGTACGATCCGGATCGGCTTCCGGGGCATTCGCGGCGAGGTCTACCTCCATCGCTCCGCAATGCCGCTCGACCAGGCCGATCTCTCGACTGCCGCCGATCACGGCCAGCTCGATCTCTGGCTGAACGAATGCGAGGGGATGTGTGGCGTGTGAGGTCCCGCCGAGAGTGAGAGGGAGGCGGGGAGTCCAGCGACGGGTTGGAGGCCGGAGAGAATCTCCCGGCCGGCCCGCCGCGGATCAACCGGAGACCCTCCCATGGCCAAGTCGCCCCCCAAGATCACCCTGAGCGTGTCGCGTGACATCCCCTTCGACAAGCTCGTCCTCAGCCAGTCCAACGTGCGCCGCATCAAGGCCGGCGTGTCGGTCGAGGAGCTGGCCGAGGACATCGCCCGGCGCACCCTCTTGCAGAGCCTCACCGTCCGGCCGGTGCTGGACGACAGCGGCGCCGAGACCGGCATGTACGAGGTGCCGGCCGGTGGCCGGCGCTACCGGGCGCTGGAGCTGCTGGTGAAGCAGAAGCGCCTCGCCCGCACCGCGCCGGTGCCGTGCATCGTCCGCACCGGCGGCATCGCCGAGGAGGACAGCCTGGCCGAGAACGTACAGCGGGCGCCACTGCATCCGCTCGACCAGTTCCGCGCGTTCCTGGCGCTGCGCGAGAAGGGCCAGTCCGAGGAGGACATCGCGGCGGCGTTCTTCGTCTCGGTTGCCGTCGTGCGCCAGCGCCTGCGGCTGGCGTCGGTCTCGCCGAAGCTGCTGGAGGTCTACGCCGAGGACGGCATGTCGCTCGACCAGCTGATGGCGTTCACGGTCAATCCCGACCACGCGCGGCAGGAGCAGGTGTGGGAGGCGCTGCAGCGCGTGCCCGCCAGGCAGACCTACCAGATCCGCCGCATGCTCACCGAGGACACGGTGCGCGCCTCCGACCGGCGGGCGCGGTTCGTCGGCATCGCCGACTACGAGACCGCCCGCGGCATCGTGCTGCGCGACCTTTTCGAGTCCGACGACGGCGGCTGGCTGCAGGACCCGGCCCTGCTCGACAGGCTCGTCGCCGAGAAGCTGGAGAAGGAAGCCGGCGCCGTCCGTTCCGAGGGATGGAAGTGGGTCGAGGTGGCGCCCGACTTCCCGTATGGCCACACGTACGGGCTGCGCCGGCTGAGCGGCAAGGAGGTGCCGCTGACGAAGAAGGAGACCAAGGCGCGCGACGCTCTGAAGGCGGAGCTGGACAAACTGGAGAAGAAGTACGCCGACGCCGAGGAGATCCCGGAGGAGGTGGACGCGCGCCTGGGTGAGATAGAGACGGCGCTGGGGGAGTTCGAAGACCGACCGATCGTCTTCGATCCATCGGAGATCGCGCGCGCCGGCGTCTTCATCAGCATCGGCACGGACGGCACCTTGCACATCGAGCGCGGCTACGTGCGGCCGGAGGATGAGGAGCCGGTGACGATAGGCGAAAGCGAGGAAGAAGAGGAGGAGGCAGGCGAGCACAGCACGAGCGTAGCGGCAAGGCCCAACGGCGCGTGCAACGGTGCTTCACCGACATCCCGTGCCCCGTCCTCATCCCCTGGCCATCCTCCGACGGAGGGCGACGAGGAGGACGAGGGCTTCCGGCCGCTCTCGGACCGCCTGATGGCCGAGCTCACGGCGCACAGGACGCTGGCCTTGCGCGAGGCCGTCGCCAACGACCCCGACACCGCCTACCTGGCGATCCTGCACGCGCTCTGCCTCAAGCTGTTCTACCGGCTCGGGCTCGACAGCTGCCTGGAGGTGGACGCCAAGAGCGTGCTGTTCGGCTCGCAGGTCGAGGGCCTCGGCGGTATGGCGTACGCGGCGGCGATCGACGCGCGGCACGGCACCTGGTCGGCCCAGCTGCCGAAGGACACCGCCGGCCTCTGGGATGTCCTCTGCGGCCTCGACAGCGACAGCCGCCAGGCGCTGTTCGCCCACTGCGTGGGCCTCACCATCAATGCGACCTGCCAGCCCTACGACCGCAGGCCGAAAGCCATCGCCCACGCCGACCGCCTGGCCGAGGCCGTTGAACTCGACATGGCGGAGGCCGGCTGGCGACCGACCGTGGCCACCTACCTCGGCCGCGTCACCAAGGCCCGGATCCTCGAAGCCGTGCGCGAGGCCAAGGGCGAGCAGGCGGCGCATCTGATCGAGGACCTCAAGAAGGCCGACATGGCGCGCGAGGCCGAGCGCCTGCTCGACGGCACCGGCTGGCTGCCCGAGCCGCTGCGGCTGCGGGTCACCGACGTCTCGGAGTCGCCTGACGTGAGTGACCCCGAGGCCTTGCCCGCCTTCCTCGCCGGCGACACCGACGGCGAGCCGCGCGCTGTCGCGGCGGAGTAGCCGGCCATCGCGCGGCGCCACCGGCGCCGCGTGCAACCTCCTCAACGAATAGTCCGCAAGGGTTCACCGCCTCCCGCCATGGCGCGCCGGACGAAACGCTCCCTGCAGGAGGGAGTGCCGGCGCGGGGACCGCCTGCAGGCCCTGCCCGCGGCCGCCAAAGGCCGATGCGCTGCCACCAGAGCGATACAACCTCAGCCCCCGCCTTCGTAGGGGGCTTTTGTTGTGGGGGGCGCTTCGGGCATCCATTGAGTGACGAGCAGCCGCACGTTGGACAAACCAGATTCCAGCGGCGTCTGCTTTGCAGAGAAAGGCGACATTGTCAGCTTTGTGCTCAACCCAAAACAGCTTCAAGGAGGCATTTCCGATAGACCTTCGGAAGCGGACGAAGAATGAGCCCTTTGACTGACAACTTCGAAAGAGCTGCTATCTCCGAAAGCGGGGCGGTTCCCACCGGTCAAACGTATCTTCCTCCGTCTCTTCATCGTCCTCCTGTCCGATCGCCACCGAAGAAAGCACGGTAAGGGTCTTGCCGTACCGCCCAAGCCCGACGACATCCTCCGTTACGATCGCGGAGCGCGTGCCGCCCAGCCAGTCCATGACGTCTATCTCAGCGCTGGCGTGCTCCCCCTCCAGAACGCTGTGTGGATTTGCGTTGAGGCGCCCGGTTTCGGTGTGGCCGGGAACCGGCGAGCCTTTGCGCAGCCATGTGAGCTGCGGCAAGCTTTTCATCGCATCCGACATGATGCAATAGTCGATCACCTTCCCCATGCTGACAATCACCGCGACTGCGTCGCTGCTCAGTTCCGCGTACCGGATTGCGGTTGCCGTCAGCGAGGTTTCGCAAAGGTCCGCCATGTGCTCGACTGTGCCAAACCTGGGCCTGCCACAGCGCGACCGCCAACCAGGTGCGTCTCGTGCTGCATACGGCCGCGTTCTGGCTGATGCACCGCGTACGCGCCGCGATACCGGCGACGAGCCGGCTGGCGACGGCCGAGTTCGCAACAATCCGTGAGCGCCTCGTCAAGATCGGCGCGCGTGTGATCGAGCATGCGGCACGCATCCGCATCCAGCTGCCGACGAGCTGCCCCGAAGGCGCGCTGTTCCGCACCCTCGCGCTCGGGCTGATGGCGTCGGGCCCATGAGCGGCGGGGCGGTCGCCCCGTCGAGCCGCCCAGCGAGGCAGGTCCACCCCCAGCGCGTTGCACGGCGAGTTGGTGCCCACACCGCCCCGGCGGGGCGGGTCGCCGATATGCGTCCGCCATCAGCCGTGCCAAACCGCCCGCCGTCATGCATGATCCAGGTTAGAGCCCGTCCGAAAGAATGTTGAGTCCTATGAATCTGTTGTGATTCTCTTGCCCCAACGAGGTGATTCGCGGGGGCGGACATGTGGACGGCAGAGAACCGACGCCGATACGAGCGCAAGGGGCAACGCTACCCGAGCGATCTGACGGACGAGGAGTGGGCGCTGGTGGAGCCCCACCTGCCGCCGGAACGTCGAAAGAACCGACGCGAGATCTTGAATGCCGTCCTGTTGAGCACAGGCTGCCAGTGGCGCGCTCTGCCCAAGGACCTCCCGCCGAAAAGCACCGTGCACGACTATTTCATCGAGTGGCGGCAACCGGTAGCATCTCCTCGCCGAACTCGGTCAGGCGATACCCAGCCGTGTGACGCGTCACCAGCTCGCGCCCGATACGTGCCTCAAGCTCACTCAGCCGGCCGTGGACCGGCGACTGGCTGACGCCCAGCGCTTTGCCAGCCGCGATGGTGCTGCCGTGCCGCGCAACAGCGAGGAAGTGCTTGAGGTCGTTCCAGTCGAACATGCAGCATTATGCGATTCTGCGGCCCCGGCTTGCTGGGCCACACGAAGATCGAAAGCACCGTGCGATATCTCGGGGTCGAAGTGGACGACGCGCTTGAGATCGCAGAGAAAATCGAGGTCTGAAATACCTGGGCAGAGCTGCCGTGCTCTGCCCGCCAGCAGATGGACAAGGTTGTGCCAGTTCTTGCCTCATGCGGCGCACGCTCCGGCTTGTGGCTCAACTTTGGGTGGTTGCGAGGGACCATGAGAACGCATCTCTTCAGCTTTGCTGCCGTTCCGCTTCCCGCAATTGTGTACCCGGCCGGCGTGGTACTTTCGTCTCGACCCGCGCCGGCCGGTCGTTTAATCTTCGCCTCAATGGCAACGACAAAAAGCCGACGATCGAGAGGAATGTCCCATGGCTAGCCGTCTGCACCTGCTGGCTTGTGCCGCGGGTCTGCTCGCATTCATGAACGCCGCCTTTGCCGCCGATCCGATCAAGATCGGCGTGACCATCGCCCAGTCGCCACCGGGCTCGGTGTCGCAAGGCACGCAGGTGAAGGACGGCGTCGAAGTCGCGGCCAAGATCATCAATGACGGCGGCGGCGTTCTCGGCCGCAAGATCGAGCTGGTCTATGAGGACACGCAGGGGATTCCCGAGAAGGCGCGTGCGGCGGTTGAAAAGCTGATCACCCGCGATCAGGTCGTCGCCATCGTCGGCGAGCACCAGAGCTCGGCGGCGCTCGCCGGCATCGAGGTCGCCCACCGCTATAAGGTTCCCTACATGAATACCAACGGATGGTCCGACGCCATCCGCGAGAAGGGCTATGCCGAGGTCTTTAGTCCCGCCAACTACAACAGCCGCGTCGCGATCGCCGTCGCCGACACCATGAAGGCGCTCGGCGCGAAGAACGTCGTCGCCTTCTGCGAGAATACCGACTACGGCGTCGGCCTTGCGAAGCTGATCGGCGTGCAGATGGGCGAGCGCGGCAAGGGCATCAGCTTCAAGTACGAGACGCTCGATCGCGCCGCCAAGGACTATCTCCCGGCGATCCTGCCACTCAAGGCCAATCCGCCGGATGTCATCATCGAAATAATGCTGCCGCCGGGCGCCTACATCCTGCTCAACCAGTTGAACGAGCAGGGCGTCGCTCCGACCAAGAAGACCTTGATCTACGACGCCTCGGGCATCGCCGACTACCCGGACTTCTGGCAGAACGTCGGCGACGCCGCGAAGGACATGCTGGTCTTCGGCCTCTACCATCCGAGGATGCCGCTGCCGGAGCTCGGCAAGAAGGTCGCCGATGCCTACGTCGAGAGGACGAAGAGCGCGCCCAACCGTCTGCTGTTCCAGGCGGCCGACAGCGTGTTCCTGGTCGCCGAGGCGGTCAAGGCGGCGCAGTCGACCAAGTCCGACGCCATGATCAAGGCACTGGAAGACGTCAAGTGGACGGGTACGCGCGGCCAGGTGACGTTCTCGAAGGAAAAGTCGGGCTTCAAGCACCACCAGTGGCTTGATATTCCCTACGTGACCTTCCAGGTCACCGAGGTAAAGCAGCCGGTCGACGACATGAAGCTCGTGCAGCAGCCCGACGCGGCGCTCGACGCGGCGCAGGTCGAGCGGCCGAAGTGACGCTGCACCGGGGATAAGCGGGAGGACGGGGCGCGTCCCGCTCCCCGCCTCCGCTCCAAGCTCGTTGTCGTATGCTCACGCTCGATCTCCTCATCAACGGCCTCATCATCGGCGTGTTCTACGCGCTGATGGCGATCGGCCTGTCCCTCATCTTCGGCATCCTGAAGGTGGTGAATTTCGCGCACGGCGAATTCTACATGGTCGGCGCCTACGCCTATACGCTGTCGGCGCTGATGCTCGGGGTCTCGCCCTGGCTCGCGCTGCCGCTCGCGTTCGTCGTCGGGCTCGTTGTCGGTGTCGTCGTCGAGCGGCTCTTGATGCGGCCGCTCTACAGCGGCTACACGTCCTGGGGGAGCATCCGGGACGAATACGCCGTCATCGTCACCTTTGCGCTTTCGATCTTTCTCATCAATGTCGTCGACAAGGTGGTTGGCCCGTTCGCCTACAGGGGACCGCCGCTGGTGGACGTCTCGCGCATCGCCATCGGCCCCATCCTCATCAGCGGCCATCGTCTGATCGCCGCGGTCGTAGCGATCGCGGTGATCGTGGTGGTCGCGCTGGCGATCCGGTACTCATACTGGGGGCGGCAGATCCAGGCCGTGTCGCAGAACCGGCTCGGCGCCTCCCTCGCCGGCATCGATACGGCGAAGGCGAGCGCGATCGTGTTCGCCCTGGCCGGCGGGCTGGCGGCCGTATCCGGCGCGCTGCTCGCCAACATCTTCAATCCGACACCCGACGTCGGCGTTTTCCCCGCCATCAAGTCCTACGTGATCGTCGTGCTCGGCGGCATGGGCTCGGTGCCGGGCAGCATCGTGGCGAGCCTCGTGCTCGGCGTGCTCGAGAGCTTTGGCGGCGTCTACATCTCCTATCAGTACCGCGACACGTTCGGCCTTCTCATCCTGATCCTGTTCCTCTTGTTCCGGCCGCAGGGCCTGTTCGGCGAGAAGGCGCGCGAGGTGTGATGGCGGGCGGCATCGGTACCGGCGACCGGCTGCGGGTCGAATTTGTGGCGTCGCTCGTCATTCTTCTGTTGGTCGCCGTTCTGCCGGCCTTCGTGACCAACGCCTACTGGCAGGGCGTCGTCGTCGTTTCGATGTACTTCGCCCTCCTCGCCGTGGCATGGAACATCCTTGCCGGCTACACCGGACAGTTCTCGCTCGCGCCCGCGGCGTTCGGCATGATCGGGGCCTATACCACAGGGCTCCTGTCCTACTACTACGGCACGGGTGCCGCCATCGGTGTCCCGGCCGCGATCATCGTCTCCGGGGGCATCGGACTGGCGCTCGGGCGCATCGTGCTCCGACTGCGAGGCCCTTATCTCGCACTCACGACGCTTTCGTTCGCCGAGATCATGCGGCTCGTGATCAGCAATTCGATCGACTTCACGCGCGGCGATCTCGGCCTCAACGTGCTCGGTATCTTCGAGGAGCGGCTTGCCTACTACTATCTGATCCTCGCCGTGCTTTTTGCCGTCCAGGCAGGACTCTACTATCTGCTGCGCGCGCGTGCCGGGCTTTACCTGCGCGCGATCCGCGACGACGAGATCGCGGCCGCAAGCCGCGGCGTGAAGATCGTCTGGTGGAAAACTTTCGCCTTCACCCTCAGTGCCGCGATCTGCGGACTTGCCGGTGCGCTCTACGGTCATTTCGCGCAGTTCGTGAGCCCCGAGCTCGGGCTGCTGTCGCAGACCGGCATCGTCATCAGCATGGTGGTGATCGGCGGGCTCGGCACCCTGGTGGGGCCGGTCGGCGGCGCCCTGCTCGTCTACGTGCTGTCGGAGTTCCTGCGCGATGTCGGCAACGCCCAGCTTGTCGTGTTCGCGTTTCTCGTCATCGTCTTCGCGCGTTTCTTCCGGCAGGGGCTGTGGGGGCTCCTGCTGGCGGCGGTCGGGTTCTGGCGCGCGCGGCCGGTGGCGCCTTCTCCCGCAGCGAAGTGAAGCCGATGCCGTGCCTCGTCATCGATCGTGTGAGCAAGTCCTTCGGCGGCGTGAAGGCGCTCGATGCGGCGAGTTTCTCCCTCGACGCCGGGGAGCTCGTCGGACTAATCGGGCCTAACGGGTCGGGCAAGACGACGCTGATCAACATCCTCTCGGGCCACCTCGCCGCCGATTCCGGCTCGGTTGCCCTCGATGACGAGCCGATCTCGGGGTTGCGCCCTGAGGTACTGGCCCGGCGCGGCGTCCTCCGCATGTTCCAGCTCACCCGCGCGTTCCCGCGGATGAGCGCGCTCGACAACCTGCTGGTCGCCGGCTGCGCGCTCGGCCTGCCCCAGCACGAGGCCCATGCGCGCGCCCTCGGCCTGATCGAGGATTTGCGCCTCACCCGCATCATGCACCTCGACGCCGCGCAGCTCTCGGGCGGGCAGCTGAAGCTCCTCGAATTCGGCTCCTGCTTCATGGTGCCGCCCCGGATCGCGCTTCTCGACGAGCCGTTCGCGGCCGTCCATCCGACACTGAAGGAGATCATGGCCGGGTTCATCCGCCGCCGCCACGCCGCCGGCCAGACCTTCCTGCTGGTCAGCCACGACATGCCGGTGATCGTCGAGCTTTGCCCGCGCACCGTGTGCATGAACGCCGGGCGCGTGATCGCCGACGAGGCGACGCGCGCCGTTCTTGCCGATCCGGTGGTGATCGAGGCTTACCTGGGCGAGGCGGCGATATGACCGCGCTTCTGAGCCTGGAGAATGTCAGCGCCGGCTACGTCGCCGACATCGACATCCTGCGCGGGATCGATGTCTCGATCGCGCCGGGCGCGATCACCGGGCTGATCGGTCTCAACGGCGCGGGCAAGTCAACGATCATGAAGACGATCTGCGGATTCCTGGCCCCGAGCGCCGGAACGATCCGCTTCGACGGCAAGGACATCACCGCCATCGCGCCGCACCAGGTGATCGATCTCGGCATCTCCTACATCCCGCAGGAATCCAGCCTGTTCAACTACATGAGCGTCGAGAACAATCTCACCCTGCCGCTCGAGCATCTCGCGCGCCGGAACATAGGGCTGACCAAGGCGAACCTCGCCGGCCGGCTCGATGATTGCTTTGCGAAGTTTCCGCTCCTGCGCGAGCGCCGCCGCGCCAAGGCCGGCGATCTTTCGGGCGGGCAGCAGAAGATGGTGGAATTCGCCAAGGCCTACCTGCAGCGGCCTCGGCTTTGCCTGATCGACGAGCCGGGCATCGGGCTCGCGCCGAAGGTCGCCGAGGAGGTCTATCAGTGGATTGGGCTGTTCGCCGCCGAAAAGATGGCGATCCTCCTGGTCGACCACAATGTCCGCCGCGTCGTGAAGATGTCGTCCTATATCTACGTGCTCTCGCTCGGCGAGATTACCGCGAAGGGAAAGCCCGAGGACTTCGCCGGCGATCTGCACGATCAGGTCAAGAGCTGGCTCGGCATCAATTTCTGACTGGACGGAAAGCGGCGTCGCCTTGATTGACGCGCGCACGGCTCGCGCCTGCCCCATGCACGGTGATACCGGCAGCGCCGGATGACCGACCGGTCGCAATCATGGCGTCATCAGCGCCGTGTACCGGGCGACTGCGCAGGATGTCGTCGCTCAGCGTCGACGGGTCGGCTCCCGCGACCCGCGCGCCGACCAGCGCCAGCCAAAACCGCCGGTCAAGTCGTGACCGCCACTCGATGAGGTCCAGCGCATCGCTGGTGAGCGATCGTGGAGGCCGCCGGCAATACGGGAGCCAAGTCTGTCTGGATTGATGGTTCACAACTGCGGCGTCTCAGAGTGTTCAAGCGTCCCGAGGATGCGGAGCACTATTTCGACCGCCTGCGCAAAGCGGGACTGCCAGAAAGCTAACCGCGCCTCCGGGCCTCAAACCGGAATGCGCACACATTCAAGGGCCTCGTCGGAGCCCGAAGGACCGCTAATGGGATGGTCCGGCCGCGCTCCCCATCTCCCCGCTGAGGGGAACAGGAGCAAGGAGCCAAGCCCATGAAGCGCATTGCCAAGCCCAAGCCCGCCGCCGTCGCCACGCTGGGCGTCGACATCGGCAAGAACACCTTCCATCTCGTCGGCCTCGACAAACGTGGCGCCATCGTGCTGCGCGAGCGCTTGTCGCGGGCCCAGGTCGAGGTTCGCTTGGCCAACACGGCGCCCTGCCTGGTCGGCATGGAGGCCTGCGTCGGTGCCCATCACCTGGGCCGGCGCGTTGCGGCTCTTGGCCACGACGTGCGCCTGATGGCCGCCAAGTATGTGCGCCCGTTCTGCTGCAAGCAGAAGAACGACTTCAACGACGCGCAAGCGATCGCCGAGGCGGTGACACGGCCAACCGTCAGATACGTGGCGCTGAAGACGCCCGCGCAGCTCGACCTGCAGGCGCTGCACCGCGTGCGCGAGCGGCTGATGTCGCAGCGCACCGGCGTCATCAACCAGATCCGCGCCTTCCTGCTCGAGCGCGGCATCGCCATCCGCCAGGGCTGGCGGGCATTGCGCGCCGAGTTGCCGCGCGCGCTCACCCTGACCGACAGGCTGACGCCGCGCATGGTGCATTTGGTGGAGGACCTCGCCACCGACTGGCGTTGGCTCGATCAGCGCATCGCGGCTGTATCCACCGAGATCGAGGAGCTCGCGCAGGCCGACGACGGCGCCGTGCGGCTGATGAGCGTGCCCGGCATCGGCCCGATCATCTCCAGCGCCACGGTGGCGGGCATCGGCAAGGGCGATGTCTTTCGCAAAGGCCGCGATTTCGGTGCCTGGCTTGGCCTGGTGCCCAAGCAGACCTTCACCGGCGGGCGGCCGATCCTGGGGCGCATCTCCAAACGCGGCAACCGCTATCTGCGGCAGTTGTTCGTGCAGGCGGCCCGCGTCGTCTTGCTCAGGCCGCAAAGCTGGGAGCGTTACGGCCTCAACCACTGGATCGCGGCGGCGGCGCGGAGGCTGCACTACAACAAGCTCGCGATCGCGCTCGCCAACAAGCTCGCCCGCATCGCCTGGGGCGTCCTGCACTCTGGCCGCAAATTCGAAACGCGCACGGAGAGCGATCATGTGCCCCAGCCTGCCTGATGCTGGCGGCCGTGCTCGGCGCCGTCGAGACGTGGCCTGGACGCGTCGGCGCAAGTTGGCGCGGGTTGCCTGCCGGCCAGTCTCGACCGCGCCCTGCGCGCGGCGCCCCCAGCCACATGCAGGCCGGGGCGAAGGAACGGCCACCTTGACCGAACAAAGGAACTGGACGGAAGACAAAAGCAGGTGATCCGTCGCCGATGTTTTCCCGCCGAGGTCTGCGAGAGGAAAGAAGCAAGGCATGGAGGAACGGTCTTCACGGCGCATTCGAAACCTGGTGACCCAAATTGTCGATGCAGACATGACCGCTAATGAGATCGAATGCGCGCGCATATCCATGGTGGCCCGGAGCGGGTGAAAAACGCTCCACGTTCGAGGCCTGATACATTGATGCAAGACCGCAGCACCGCCAGCCGAGCTGTCATCCCTCTTGCAACGCGCGGCCGGACCATACATTTGGGTCATTCTCGTCGTACTCGCCCCCAGCTTGCAGACGAAGTGGTGCAGCGCGGCGGAATTGCGCTGTGTGCCACTAGCGGAAAGTGGCGTAGCTGTTCACCGCGGATGACCGGCTCACGCGCGTGGTTCACACATCGGCGAATAAGGCTGGACGACAGCCCGCCAGAGGGCCGCGGAGCTTCAGCCCTGTGCCCCCAACTCGCAACGCACTCCGCGACTGAGTGAGCGAGACCAGAATGACAACCGCCAAGCTTCTCGCGAAGGCAGGCAGTCGTGACGGGACACTTCCCCGACGGCTCAGCTACTTCTTGTAGCCGACATAGTAGACGCCGATGATGGCGCCCGAGTCATCCGTGATCGGCTCGTAGCCAGTTATGTAGGGTGTGCCGAGAATAGGCACCTCGCCGTAGTACGCTGTGCCCGCTTTGATGGATTCCAGCGCGGGTCCGGCTAAGACGGTGCCAATCGCCCGTCCGCTACCATCGGGTTTCGGCACACTCGTCGAGACGCGAATATACTCGTCGCCATCCTTGACGAAGAGGGTCGCTGTCATCCCTTTTCCGTCCTCTTCGCCAATCGCATCGACGATCTCGAAGTTGTTGTTCACCAGTGTCGACCCGAAATAGAGACCCGGCGCATCCTTGCCGCCGATGGCTAGCCTGCCGCCAATGGCCTGTCGGCCATCGATCTTGAATGATCCCAATTTCGCAGTCATCGCCTTCAGGGATTCCATCGATTTTGCAACTCTGGCGTCGCCCTGTGCGTGCCCAACGCCCGGCATCAGCACGGATGCTGCGGCCAGGCATGCGGCGGCCAGGAGGCCAAAAAGTGAACTCGTCCGGTTCATGTGATTTTCCTCCAGTGTGAGACATATGGCGGAGGCGTGCCCGGAACAGCCGGTTAGCAGATCGAACCACCACGGCCAAGCGGTTCCCAGGTCAGGCAGGGAACCGCCAGAACCGGAAAAGCAAAAAACGCTCCGTCGCCACGCACGCCCCGACGGCGTTCCGCGTTTTGCTACAGCGGCGGTGCCGACGATGCCCGCAGCCCAGTTTCCGATGACCACGATCGGCTCTGCAGACCGAGGACGGGGCGCTCCTAAGTCTCGAGAGGGCTTGCCACGCTGGCGCCGCGGTAACCATCAGGTCTTTCCCCGATTGGGCGACCTCCCTCTATTGGCGGGCTTCGGCGCCAGTATGGAGCGCGGCAGAGCGGCGCAGCACAAACGAGGTCTCCTTAGGGTCATTCTCGTCGCTTTCGCCCCCGCCGGTCAGCGTCCGCTCAACCCC
>Ga0070705_100000635_pt1 | contig 20160 bp, 19 predicted proteins | sample KBSK5253metaG_FD_65455 | JGI IMG/M metagenome (GOLD analysis project Ga0070705, IMG submission 65455) | Corn, switchgrass and miscanthus rhizosphere microbial communities from Kellogg Biological Station, Michigan, USA - KBS K5-25-3 metaG | ecosystem: Host-associated > Plants > Roots >... | reverse complement strand
ACGGCCCGGCGAGAGATGACGGTCGTACCTCCACCAGTCCAGACCGATCTCCTCAGCCTTGTCTATCGAGCAGATCATCAAGCGGATGCGGATCGTCAGGAGCTCGACTTCCGCGAGCGACACCTTGATGTCGCCCGCGACGACGAGGCCCTTGTCGAGCACGCGATCGAGAATGTCGACCAGCCCGGCACTGCCGCGGTTCGGACTCCTTGTCAGCTCGGTCGGCGGCATGCGGAAAGTGTGATCGGCTGGCCTTTCGTGCGCGTGACGCGGGCATGATGCCCGGCACGAAGCTCACGCGAACCGAGGCAGTATAGATCGTGGCAGTAGGCGAACCAAAGATAAGTCGCGCACGCAAAGACGATCCGACTCAGCCGTGCAGGCGCCACGAGAGCGAGAGGAACGTCGCCATCTGCGACGCCCGCGAATCGTCCACAATTGATCGCTGCGCATGAGCTGTCGATCGATCGCCGCCATCGCTCTCTGGTTGCTGCTGCTGCCGGGACAGGCGAGATCAGAAGCGGGTCCCCAGGATCTCAAGCGACTCTCCATCGAACAGTTGATGCAGATCGACGTGACGCTGGCCGCGCGCCGGCCCGAGCCGATTGCCGCCGCGCCGACCGCCATCTCGGTCGTCACCGGCGACGACATCCGGCGCGCCGGCGTGACGACGCTGGCCGATGCCGTCGCCCTCGCTGACGGCGTGCACGTCGCGCGGTTCAACAACGGGACGTGGTCGGTCACCGCGCGCGGGTTCGCGGCCGTCGCCGCCAACAAGATGCTGGTGATGATCGACGGCCGCACGGTCTACAGTCCGCTCTTCACCGGCGTGTTCTGGAATGCGCTCGACTACGAGCTCGAGGACATCGACCGGATCGAGGTCGTGCGCGGCCCGGGCGCGACGCTCTGGGGCGCCAACGCCGTCAACGGCGTCATCAACATCGTCACGCGCAGCAGCCGCGACACGCCCGGCCTGTTCGTACAGGCGGGCAGCGGCAACGAGGATCCCGTGGACGCGGAAGTCCGCTACGGCGGCCTGGCGGGCCGCGCGGCCTACCGCGCCTACGCGAAGTACGTCGTCCGCGACAGCCAGCGGTTCTCGACGGGCGTGTCCGCCGGCGACCGCCGCGAGCGCGCGCAGGCGGGTCTCCGCTTCGACGGCGGCAGCCAGGCCAGCGGCACGTGGCTGCTCACGGCGGACATCTTTCACAGCATCGACGGGCTGCCCGATCGCCCGGACGGTGAATTCACCCTCAGCAATCTGCACGGCGCCTGGACACGGTCGGTCACGCCGCGGTCGGAGCTGCGGGTCGCCAGCTACCTGAATCACGAATACCGGCGCATCCCGCTGCAGCTCACGCACCGGCTGACGACCTTCGACGTCGACGCGCAGGAGTCCACCACGCTGGCGCGCCACGCCGTGGTGTGGGGCGGCGGGTTGCGGGTGAACTCCGACCAGACGGAGGGCACGCCGGCGTTTTCCTTCGATCCGCCGCACCGTGTCTACAACGTCGCCAACGTCTTCGCGCAGGACGAGATTGGCGTCGTGCCGCAGACGCTGTATGTCACCGTGGGCGGCAAGTACGAGCACAACGCCTTCAGCGGCGGCGAATGGCAGCCGAATGTGCGCGCGCGATGGCTGCTGCCGCGGCAGCAGACGCTCTGGGGCTCGGTCGCGCGCGCCGTCCGCCGCCCCACGCGCTTCGAGGACGACATCGTCGTCCGGCTGCCGAACGGGCTCGTCGCCGTGACCGGCAACGAGGACTTCGAGGCGGAGACCGTCGTCGCGTCGGAGGTCGGTTACCGCGTGCAGCCGGCGCCGATGCTCGGGCTCGACGCCACCGTCTTCCACCACGTCTACGACCGCCTCCGCAGCCAGGAAGCGCCGGTGGGCGCGGTGCCGATCCCGCTCGTCGTCGGCAACACGCTGCACGGCACCTCACAGGGCCTGGAGCTCGGCGTGCACCTGCAGCCGTTCTCCTCGTGGCGCTCGCACCTCGCCTACACGTTCCTCGACGTGTCGCTGGCGCGAGACGCCGGCAGCCGTGATGTCGGCGGCCTTGCGACCGAGGCGAACGATCCGCGCCACGTCTTCACGGTGCGCACCTCCGTCGATCTGTCGCGGCGCGTCGAGCTCGACGCCCGGTGGCGATCGATCGGCGAGCTGCCGCTGCCGCGCGTGCCCGCCTACTCGGAAGCCGCGGCGCGCCTCGGCTGGCACGCGTCGGGGCACGTGGACCTGGCGCTGGTCGGCGAGGACCTGCTCCACCCGCAGCATGCGGAGTTCAATCCGGTGGCGGCGGGCTTCGAGCTGTTCCAGAGGAGCATCAGGGCCGTGTTCACCGCCCGATTCTGATGCGCTACCTGCTCGCGGCGTTGATCGTCGCGTTCGCGGTTCCCCCTGCACGGGCGCAGGAGTCGCCGCTCGAATACCAGGTCAAGGCGGCGTATCTGTACAACTTCGTCAAGTTCGTCGAGTGGCCCGCCGGCGCCGTGCCGGGCACGCTCTCGATGTGCACGGCGGGGCACAACCCGTTCGGGAAGGCGCTCGACGACATCGTGCGCGGCGAGTCGATCGACGGGCACGCAATTGCGACGCGCGTCGTCGCGGCGCCGCAGGCCGGCTGCCAGGTGTTGTTCGTTCCCGGCGACGTCCCCGCGGGCGAGTACCTGCGCGCCGCGCGTGGCGCGCCGGTGCTGACGGTCGGCGAATCCGCCGACTTCATCGCACAAGGCGGGATCATCAATTTCGTGCGCGACGCCGGCATGGTCCGGTTCGAGATCGATCAGGACGCGGCGACCAGGGCGGGGCTGCAGATCAGCTCGCGCCTGCTGCGGCTCGCACGGACACCCGTGCGCCAGGGGGCGCGGGGGGCGCGATGACGCGGTTCCGCGACCAGCCGATCCGCCGCAAGCTGCTGTTCCTGACGCTCGCGTCGAGCGCCACCGCGCTGGTGCTGGCCAGCGGCGGGTTCCTCGCCTTTGACATCATCCAGTTCCGGCAGGAGCTGCAACAGGACCTCGACGCGCAGGCGGCGATCGTCGCCGAGAACAGCGCGGCGCCGCTCGCGTTCAACGACACGCAGGCGGCCGGCGAGACGCTGGCGGTGATGCGCCTCAGGCCGCGCGTCGTGATGGCGTGCCTGTACAAGGGCGACCAGGTGTTCGCGACATACGGCCGCGATGCCGGCGCCAGGTGCCCCGCGAGCCCGCCGGCGACGGGCGCGAGCGGCTCGTCCTACGACGTCGTCAGGCGCGTCAACGTCGGGGGCGACGCCGTCGGCACACTGTACATATCGCGCGACCTCGACGACCTGATCGATCGCCTGCGCGTTGGCGCGGCGGCGGTCGCGGTGTTCCTGCTCGTCGCGCTGGCGGCATCCTTCCTGATCGCCCAGCGCATCCAGCACGTGATCGCGGCGCCGCTGCTCGAGCTCGCCGGCGCCGCGCGGACGATTTCCACCGGCGAGGACGATTCCGTGCGCGTGACGCCGACGTCGAACGACGAACTGGGGGTCGTCATCCAGGCGTTCAACGCCATGCTCGATCGCATCAGCGAACGCAACGGCGAGCTGTCGCGGGCCAACCGCCTGAAAGACGAATTCCTCGCCACCCTCTCGCACGAGCTGCGGACGCCGCTCGGCGCCGTTCTCGGCTGGGTGCGCGTGCTGCGGACGACCGGCGCCGAGGGCGCCACACGCGAGCGCGGCCTCGAGGCCATCGAGCGCAACGCGCGCGCGCAGCAGCGCCTCATCGAGGATCTCCTCGAGATCTCGCGCATTGTCACGGGCAAGTTGCGCCTCGAGGTGCGGCCGGTCGATCTCGCGGAAGTCATCGACGAGGCGATCGAAGTGGTCCGTCCCGCGGCGGCCGCGAAGCAGATCGCGCTGACGACCGAGATTGCCGTGCGCCCGGCGATGACCTCGGGCGATGCCAACCGGTTGCAGCAAGTCGCCTGGAACCTCATCTCGAACGCGGTGAAGTTCACCACCCCCGGCGGCGCCGTGCGAATCCGCCTGACGCGCCACGACGGCTACCGGATCGTGGTCACCGACACCGGCGAGGGGATCGACCCGCGATTCCTCCCGCACGTGTTCGACGCCTTCCGGCAGGCCGACGGGACGACCACGCGCGAGCACGGCGGCCTCGGCCTCGGGCTGGCCATCGCGCGCGAGCTGGTGGAGCTGCACGGCGGCACGATCAAGGCCCGGTCGGACGGCGGCGGCCAGGGCAGCACGTTCCAGGTCGATCTGCCGTCGGTCGTCAGCGAATTTCCCACCGGCGCCGAGCCGCCGGCGCGCGCCGAGGGACCGGAGATGGGGGCGATCGATCGGCACCTGCTGCGCGACCTCCACATCCTCGTCGTCGACGACGAGCCGGACGCCCGCGATCTGATCGAGATGGCGCTCTCGCAGTACGGAGCGACCGTGACGACCGTCGACAGCTCCGCGGCGGCGTTGAGCGAAATCGATCGCCGCCTGCCGGACGTGCTGCTCAGCGACGTCGGCATGCCGCGGGAGGACGGCTACGAGCTGATTCGCCGCGTGCGGAGCCGTCCACTCGAACGCGGCGGCGGCATCCCGGCGATCGCCGTCACCGCGTACGCGTCGGCGAAGGATCGCGAGTCGGCGCTCGCGTCCGGCTACGAGGCGCACGTGGCCAAGCCGTTCGAGCCGGAGGCGCTCGCGCAGACGGTGGCCGCGTTGTGCCGCGCGCAGATTCGGCCGTCGTGAGCGTCGCCCTGCGCTACCATGTGTGCTGCATGGCGACGCAGTGTTCCTTCGACGTGACGTCGAACGTCGACCTCCAGGAAGTGGACAACGCGCTCAATCAGGCGCGCAAGGAAGTGGCGCAGCGCTACGACTTCAAGGGCGCGAAGGCCTCCATCGACTTCGACACGAAGGAGTCGAAGCTGGTGCTCGTCGCCGACGACGAATTCAAGCTGAACGCGCTGTGGGAGATCGTCTCGACGCGCCTGGTACGACGCAACGTGCCGGTCAAGAACCTGAGTCGCGGCGAGGCGCAAGCCGCCGCCAACAGCACCGTCCGGCAGGAAGTCTCGCTGCAGCAGGGCATCCCCACCGAAAAGGCCAGGGACATCATCAAGTTCATCAAGGACGCGAAGGTGAAGAAGGTGCAGGCGTCGATCCAGGGCGATCAGCTGCGCATCACCTCGCCGTCGAGGGACGAGCTGCAGGAAGTGATGCGGCTGCTGCGCGAGCAGGACTTCGGGGTGGCGCTCCAGTTCGGGAACTATCGGGGATAACCACGAAGAGCGCGAAGGCACGAAGTTAAGAGGTCATCTCGTCAATCTCTGACAGCGCCAGGCAGGCGCGTCCTTCCGCGAGCAAGCCCTTCCCAGAAACACAATTCCTGACCGCCTGTCGAATTCCGACCTGGCCGTTCGACCTTGTAGTGAAAAGCCGGACTCCACCCTCAGAGCACGGAGACTCACATGCGAGAGCTCAAAATCATGGAACACATCTCGCTGGACTGCGTGATCCAGCACTCCGCCGACAACGACGCGTTCCCCTACAGCGGCTGGACCGCACCCTATCGGACCCCCGCCGGCCGCGAGGCAATCATGGCCGCCCAGGGCGAGCGCTTCGATCTGCTGCTTGGCCGTCGCACCTACGACATCTGGGCGGACTTCTGGCCTAAGGCGCCGACCAGTCCGATGGCGGACGGCATCAATGCGGCCACAAAATATGTGGCGACCCACCGTCCGGAAAGCCTTGAATGGGGTCCGTGCGAGGGCGTTGGAGCGGACATCGTCGAGGGCATTCGCCGCATCAAGTCGCAGGACGGCCCGGACCTGCTCCTCTGGGGTAGTTCCACGCTGACATCGACGGTGCTGGAACGTGGACTTGCGGATGAAGTCCTGCTGATCGTCTATCCGGTCCTGTTGGGGACGGGGAAGCGGTTCTTTGCAGAGGGAACTCCGCCACGCTCATTTGAGCTCGTCAGCACCAAAGCCATGCCGTCTGGCATCATCTTCAGTACTTACAAGGTCGCCGGGCCTCTGCAGACCGGATAGGTGATTACTTCTTGGCCTTCTTCTCGTCCCACGCCACCTCGGTTTCCGCGTTTTTCCCCGACTCGAGGATGGCGTTCGCGATGCGGTCCGTCCGCGTGTGCAGCGGCAGCTCCGTGTCGTAGACGATTTCCTTCTGGGCGAGCGTCCGCAGCTCGAACTTGACGTGATAGCGGCGCAGGATCGCCTCGATGTCGTTGCGCAGCACGTTGGGATCGCCTGACGTCACCTTCAGCTCGAAGTGCTTCGTCATCTCCGGCTCGATCGACTCGGTCGCCCAGAGCACGCCGAGCAGGAAGACCGTGGCGAACAACGCCAGCCCGTACAACTCCACGCCGCAGCAGAGGCCCATGCTGAGCGTGGAGAGCATGACGACCGCGTCCTTCGGGTCCTCGATCTTCGCGCGGTAGCGGATCAGGTTCGCCGCGCCGACGATGCCGAACGCCCGCGCGAGGCTGGAGCCGACGACCAGCATCACCGTGGCGCCGACGACCGCCAGCACGATCTGCGTCTCGATCACGGGCGCCGATCGCGGCGGCGTGCCGCGCCGGCGCGGCCTGAAGGCGAGCGCGGCGCCGAGCACGGTCGCCACGGGGAGCGCCAGCACCGCGCGCTCCACCATGTCGAAATGCGATTCCAGGACCTGGGGCAGGGTTTGAGTGAGCTCGGGCGGGGGTTGCATTCGTCGCGTCTGGTCGAACGATCAGCGAGTCGCCTGGTCGGCGGGACGCGCGCGCAGCGCGAGCCCGTCGTCGATCTTCTCCTTCAGCTTCGCGATGTAGCGGCTGGCGTCGCTCTCCGAGTAGTTGGCGGCGCGGAAGGCGTCCTGCCACTGCTTGTCGGTGAGCTTGCGCAGGTGCTCCGCGGCCCACCGCACGTCGGCGGGGCGGATCATCGTCAACAGCTCCTGGTGCAGGCCGACGTAGTCGAACTCCACGTGGTCGTCGTGGACGGCGGTGATGAAGCCGCGCCGCTCGAAGCACTCGAGGCAGTTGCGGCGCGGGTACATCTTGCCGGTCTCGCCGAGCGCCGCGCCGAGATCGCGCACCACGAACCAGCGGTCCGCGCCCTCGACCGGCTCCTTGAACTTGTAGAGGCTGTTGTTGTCGTTCTTCAGGTCCGTGCTGTTGAACATCAGCAGGACGACGAGCAGCCCGTTCAACTCGGGCGTGCCGACGAACGGGTTCTGCTGCCACCACCACGATTCGTCGAGGCGCTCGAACTCCTTCAGCTTCGGGCGGAAGCGCGCTTCGCTCTCGGTGGCTGACGTGCCATCGCGTTCGAGCGTCCAGGACGGCAGGTAGTAGATCGGCTGCTGGTGAAAGCCGAGTCCCCACAGGATGCGCGACATCAGGACCTCGGTCTGGGCCTCGGGGCCGATCTTCGCGCTCCATTCGACGTCGCCGGGTCCCTTCACTTCGTATTTCGTGCTGAAGCCGGTGGCGTCGCGCTCCTTGAACTTGTAGACCGCGTCGGGTTTTGGTGCGTACTTCTGGCCGCCGATTCCCCAGAAGAGGTCGCGCGGTTCATTGCCCGGATCGACCCAGAGCTGGCGCAGGGCGTCGGGCGACGGCGGCTGCACCGGCGGTTTGATCTCGATTGCGCCGCCGCAGGCGGCAGCAGCAAGGGCCAATGCGACAACGGTCGAGGTGACGCGAACCATCACCTGACCTCGTCAGCAAGCTACGTTCCACTGTGGCACTGGGTTTGGTTGACGTACCTCGACTATGCCTCCCGCCGTCGTTCCGGCCGCAACCTACCGGTTGCAGTTCAACCAGAGCTTCACCTTCGACGATGCGACGGCGATTGTGGACTATCTCGATCGTCTCGGGATTTCACACTGCTATGCATCGAGCTACTTCAAGGCGGTCCCCGGCAGCACCCACGGCTACGACGTCGCCGACCCGACCCAGCTGAACCCGGAGATCGGCGACCGTGCCCAGTACGACCGGTGGGTGGCGTCGCTCCGCGCCCACGGCATGGGGCACATTATCGACATGGTGCCCAACCACATGGGCATCGCGCAGTCGTGCAATCCATGGTGGCAGGACGTCCTCGAGAACGGTCCGAGCTCGCAGTTCGCGTCGTTTTTCGACATCGACTGGCATCCGCTCAAGCTGGAGCTCACGGACAAGGTGCTGCTGCCGATTCTCGGCGGCTCCTACGGCGCGGTCCTCGAGCGGCAGGAGATCGCGCTCCAGTACGTCAACGGCGCGTTCACGGCCCACTACTTCAATACCGCGCTGCCGATTGCGCCCGGCACCTACGATCGGATCCTCGCGCTCGACGCCGGCACCTTGCTGGCCGAGATCGGCGGGGAGAGCGACGAGGGACAGGAGTTCCTCAGCATCCTGACGGCGATCCGGAACCTGCCGGCCCACGATGCGCAGACCCCGGACGCGCGCGCCGAACGCCACCGCGAGAAGGAAGTGATCAAGCGGCGCCTCGCGCGGCTGACCGGCGCCGCGCCGGCGGTGCTCGCACACATCCGCCGGGCGGTCGAGACGCTCAACGGCACCCGGGGCGACGCGCGGAGCTTCGATCGCCTCGACGATCTCCTGTCGGTGCAGGCCTACCGGCTCGCCTACTGGCGCGTGGCGGCGGAGGAGATCAACTACCGGCGCTTCTTCGACATCAACGAGCTGGCGGCGCTGCGGATGGAAGACCCGCAGGTGTTCGAGCGGACGCACGCGTTTGCCTTCGAGCTGCTCCGCGAGGGCGCGATCGACGGCCTGCGCATCGATCACGTCGACGGCCTCTACGACCCGGGCGACTACCTCGAGCGGCTGCAGGCGCGCGCGAGCGAGGTGCGTCCGGATCTCTTTACCGGCGATCGCCGCCTCTATCTCGTCGTCGAGAAGATCCTGGGGCTCGACGAGTGGCTGCCGGCCTGGCCGGTGGAAGGAACGACCGGGTACGAGTTCATCGTGCGCGTGAACGGCCTGTTCGTGGACGTCCGCCACGAGCGTGCGGTCAACGAGGCGTTCGAGCGCTTCACCCGCCTGCGTGCGCCGTTCCGCGAATTCGCCTACCGCAGCAAGCAGCTCGTGCTGCGGATGAGCATGGCGAGCGAGCTGCAGGTGCTCGCCCACGGCCTCAACCGCTTCTCCGAGCGCAACCGTCACTTCCGCGACTTCACCCTGAACCTGCTCGTCTACGCGATGCGCGAGATCATCGCCGCGTTCCCCGTCTACCGGACCTACGTGAACGGGCGCGAGCCGGACGTGAGCGCGCACGATCGCCGCTACATCGAGCACGCGGTCAGCGAGGCGAAGCGGCGGAACGCCCGCCACCCCGGGGTGGTGTTCGATTTCATCCGCGGGCTGCTGCTGAAGAAGGCGGACTACATCCCCGAGGAGGAGCGCGGCGAACACCTGAAGTTCGTCAGCAAGTTCCAGCAGGTGACGAGCCCGGTCACGGCGAAGGGCATCGAGGACACCGCGCTCTACATCTACAACCGGCTGGTCTCCCTCAACGAGGTGGGCGGCGAGCCCGACAAGTTCGGCGTCACCGCCGACGCCCTGCACGGCTGGCTGGCGGAACGGGCGACGCGGTGGCCGCACAGCCTGTCGGCCTCGTCCACGCACGACACGAAGCGGAGCGAGGACGTCCGCGCGCGCATCAACATCCTGTCAGAGCTGCCCGCCGACTGGCGGCAGGCGACGGGACGGTGGGCGCGGATGAACCGCAAGGCGCGCGTCACCATCGACGGTGAGTCGTACCCGAGCCGCAACGAGGAGTACCTGCTCTACCAGACGCTGGTCGGGACCTGGCCGGCGCGTCCGATGACCTCGGACGGCGAGCGCGAGTACCGGGAGCGGATCGGCGGCTACATGCTGAAGACCATGCGCGAAGCGAAGGTCTTCACGAGCTGGCTCAATCCGAGCGAGCCGCACGAACAGGCGATGGCGCGGTTCGTCGAGATGATTCTCTCCCCCTCCAACATCGCGTTCCGCCGCGACTTCATCGAGTTCGCCGCGCGCGTCGCCCGCCACGGCGTCTACAACTCGCTGGCGCAGCTCGCCATCAAGATCGGCGCGCCCGGCGTGCCCGACTTCTACCAGGGGACGGAGCTGTGGGACTTCAGCCTCGTCGACCCCGACAACCGGCGGCCGGTGGACTACACGAGGCGCCGCGAGCTGCTCGACGCGCTGCCGGAGCGGGGCAGCCCCGAGCCGTCGCTCGTGTCGGAGCTGCTGGCGCATCCGGAAGACGATCGCCTGAAGCTGTTCGCGACGGCGACGATGCTGCGGGCGCGCCGGGCGGCGCACGACGTGTTCCGGTGCGGCGCGTATGAACCGCTGGCGGTCGACGGCAGCGCGCGCGAACACCTGTTCGCCTTCGCGCGTATCCTCGGGCAGCGGCAGGCCATCGTCGCTGTCCCGCGGCTGGTCGCGACGCTCAGGCCGGACGGCGAGGCGCCGATTGGCGACACGTGGCGCGACACACGCATTGCCGTCCCGGACGCCGCGCCGCGCTGCTATCGGCAGGCGTTCACGGGCGCCTGCGCGAGCGTGATCGAGGACGGCGGCCGCCGCTGGATCCGCGCCGCCGACGCGTTCGCGCATTTCCCTATCGCTTTCCTGGAGGCGGCGTAAGCGATGGGATGGACGATCATCGCGGTCGGCTTCATCACCTGGTTCGTCCTGGTGCTGTTCTTCACGCCGCGGATCGACTACAAGGTGTCGCACCCGCTGCGGCCCGACAGCGACGAATTCCTGCACGTCATCCAGGCCACGTGCCAGGCCGCGATTTACCGCGGGAACAAGGTCGACATCCTCACCAACGGCGCCCAGTTCTATCCCGCCATGCGCGACGCGATCCTCGCCGCCCAGTCCTCCGTGAACATGGAGGCCTACATCTTCAAGAACGGCGAGGCCGCGCGCATGCTGATCGACGCGATGATGGACCGCGCGCGCGCGGGCGTGGAGGTGCGCCTGACGCTCGACGCCGTCGGCAGCTTTCGCATCGCCTTCGCGGGCGCGCTGCGGCGGATGCGGGACGCCGGCTGCAAGGTGCAGTTCTACCAGCGGATCACCTGGTACCGGTTTCACCGGCTCAACAACCGCACGCACCGCGAGCTGCTGGTCATCGATGGCCGCGTGGCGTTCACCGGCGGAGCGGGGGTCGCCGACCAGTGGCTGAAGCCGCGCGGCCGCCACCGGGCGTGGCGCGACACCATGGCGCGCATCGAGGGCCCGATCGTCGCCGCGCTGCAGGGCGTCTTCGCCGAGAACTGGCTCGAGTGCTGCGGCGAGATCCTCACGGCGCCGCGCCACTGGCCGGAGCTGCGCCACGCCGACGGCGCCGAGGCGATGCTGGTCAAGAGCTCGCCCTCCGACCGCGCGACCGCGTCGCGCGTGGTCTTCCAGATGCTCGTCGAAGGGGCGGTCAGCTGCATCGACATCCAGACGCCGTACTTCCTGCCCGATCGATCCTTCCGCCGCGCGCTGGTGCGCGCCGCGCAGCGCGGGATCCGCGTGCGCGCGATCGTGCCCGGGAGATATTGCGACCAGCGGCTGGTGCGGCTGGCGAGCCGGCGCATGTATCGCGAGCTGCTGACCGGCGGCGTGCGCCTGTTCGAGTACCGCCCGGCGATGACGCACGTGAAGGCCATGATGGTCGACGGCGCGTGGGCGGTCATCGGCACCACAAATGTGGACAACCGTTCCTTCGAGCACAACGACGAAGTGAACGTGGCGTTCCGCGAGGTGGAGGTCGCCGGGCGCCTTCGGCGTGATTTCGAATCCGACCTGGCGGCATCCGACGAGATCACGCTCGAAGACTTCGGGAAACGGCCGGCGCTCGAGAAGCTGGTCGAGCCGGTCTGCTGGATTCTCGAGCGCCAGCAGTAGTCGGGAGGGGTGCGCGGGGTGGGTGGTACGCGAGTTGCTGAGTAGCGCCCCAGAGGTTGATTACGTGGCTCGAAACATCGTTCGCTCCATCGTCCTGATACTCCCGCTCGTCGCGCTGACCGGCAGCGTAGGTTCTGCGAAAGACAACGTGGAAATCAGATTGACCGGCCGTTTCTTCGCCGAACCGGCGACCGTGCAGCTTGTCGTCGCGGTCGAGCCGAACGCGGAGAACCGCACGCTCCGGGTGGAAGCGGATGGTGACAACATGTTCTGCGCGACCGAGATCCAGCTTCAGGGCGCGCGCGAGCAGCGCCTGCACACGGTGGAGTTCAAGAACCTCTCAGCCGGCGGTTACACGCTGCGCGCCCAGGTGATGTCGAACAGCAACGTGCGCTCGCAGGCCGAGCAGGAAATCATGGTCGCCGGCGACGGAGCCGAGACCGGCGGCTGGTAAGGTCCAAGATCCAAGCTCCAAGTTCCGAGCTCCAAGAAGCTCCGGTTACAAAAAGGTTCCAATACGTCTCAGTTTGGAGCTTCACCTGTTGGAGCTTGGAACTTGGAGCTTCAGTGAGATTTGTCGATCGCGGCGGTCCATTCCGCGATCTGTTCCGGCGTCATCGAGCCGCGCGGCCCGAGGCGCGCATCCTCGTAGCCCCAGTCGTCGATATCCACCAGATACTGTCCGCGTGAGAGCAGCGTGCCCTGGCAGACCTTGCTGTCGCGCGTCGGCACGTCGAGCTCCGCCTGGACGCGGTTCATCAGCTCTCGAATGAGCGCCGACGGCACGAGCGAGCGTTCGCCGGGGTAGATGAATCCGAACAGCACGAGGTGGCTGAGAAGCACGCGCCAGTGCGGTCCGAAGCGGCGCACCAGGCGGTCCCAGTTCACGAGCCCCGCGCAGTGGCGCAGCAGGTGCGCGACGTCGGCGCCGTCGTAGCGCTCGCGCTCCATGATCAGCGACTTGGTCCAGATCATCTCCTCCGCGGGCACCAGCTTCACCGGCGTGGCGAGGACGGTCTCGTCGACCGCGTGCGCGAACCACTCGTCGTCAACCTCCGCGACGCCGTTGCCCGAGCTGAAGATGACGTCGATGAACTTCTCGCCGTGATGCGCCTTGGCGAGCCAGTGGTGGAACGCGATCTCGGTCTTGAAGCCGCAGCGCGTCAGCACGTCGAGCACGCGGCGGACGTCGCGCGGCCGCACGAAGATGTCGAAATCCTTCGTCGTCCGGCAGATCCCGGCGTAGTACTGGAACGCGTAGGTCCCGCCGACCAGATACGGGACGCCGCAGCGGTTCAGCATCTCGAGTGCGTCGCGGTACAGCTGCGCCGTCGCCGGCGACGTCAGCAGTGGCACGTCCGTATCGATCACGCGTCTGGCCGTGCAGGATTCACGCCGATTTTACGAGCGGTTTCCGCCGCGGCTCTGCTGCGGCGCCGCCGGCGGCGGCCGCGTCGATCGGCATCTCGACGACAAGAAATGGCGGCCGATTGGGATTGGTACGCATGAGCAGCGGCATCGCGACGTTGTGCACCGGGATGCCCGTCGACGTGCGCCCCTCGGGCGTGCCGCGATGGGCGTGGCCGTGGAAGACGGCGCTGACGCGATAGCGGTTGATTGGCTCCTCGAGCCGGCTCGAGCCCAGATACGCGAAGATGTCGGGCGGCTCGCCCTCGACCGTCGCGCGCACCGGGGAGTAGTGCAGCAGCGCGACGCGCTGCTGCGTGCGGAGGCGGGCCAGCGCAGCCTCGAGCTTCAGCGCTTCGTCGACGGCCTCCTGCACGAACGCCTTGATCGCGTGCTCGCCCCACGGGCCGAGCGCGCCGCGACCGAAGCCGCCGGCAAAGCCTTTCACGCCGGCGAAGCCGACGCCGTGTAGCTCGGTGGCTTCGCCGTCGAGGACGGTGACGCCGGCGTCGGACAGGATCTCCCGAATCTCCTGCGGCTTGCCGCCTTCGTAATCGTGGTTGCCGAGAACGGCGATCACTGGGACTTTCATCGCGGCCGTCAGCTCGCGCGCCAGTACACGCGCCTCGTCCGGCAGGCCGTAGTCGGTAAAGTCGCCGCACAGCAGCAGCACATCCGCGTCTTCGCTGATCTGGCTGAAGAGCGGCTGCAACGTTCCCTGGGAATGCTTGGACACATGCAGATCGCCGATGGCCGCGATGCGCAGGTGCGTACGGGTCGTCCGTTCCGGCATGGCTCGGGCGACTGTACTCAAACCCGGTGCCCGGTCCGGACGCGTCATAATTCCCCAATGGCTGTGCTGCAGCAGATCTGGATCAAGCGCGCCCGGCGGGGCGACATGGATGCGGCCCGGAGCGCGACGCTCGTCGCCGGGCGCGGCGTCGCGGGAAACACGGACCAGGGCGGCAGGCGCCAGGTGACGCTCATGGATCTCGAACGCTGGCACGAGCTGATGGATCGGCTCGGCGGCGATCTCGATACCAGCGTGCGGCGGGCGAACCTGGTGATCGACGCGCTCGACTTGTTCGATTCGCGCGGACGGACCCTGCGCGTCGGCGGGGCGCGGCTCCGTATCCTCGGCGAGGTGCGCCCGTGCGAGCGCATGGACGAGGCGCTGCCCGGACTGCAGGCGGCCATGCGTGAACGCTGGGGCGGCGGCGCCTACGCGGAGGTGATCGAGAGCGGGGAGATCGCGGTGGGCGACGAGGTGGCGTGGGAGCTGGGACCGCCGGTCACGAATCACGCATCGCCGACGGACGCCACGTGACGGGCGGCAGCCACGCGCCGCGCTGGACCGTCAGCCGCGGGACGATGACGCGCGCCCAGCGCGACAGCGTGATCGAAGGCAATTCCTCCGCCGCGAAGTAGCGCGCCTCGACGATCTCATCGCCATCGGGCTTCAGCGCGCCGCCGGTCACACGGCACTCGTACACCGCCATCATGTAGCCAACCTCGTCGCCGTTGGCGTACCAGACGCGGTACTCGGGGCCGCCGAAGACGCCGCGCAGCTCGGTCGGCTCCACCAGGAGGCCCGTCTCCTCCCACACCTCGCGGACCACCGCGTCCTGCGGCTGCTCGTCGGGATCGACGGCGCCGCCAGGGGCCAGCCAGACGCTCTCGCGGCGGGACGGCCGGACGAGGAGCACGCGCCGCTGCGCGTCGAAGACGAGCGCCGTCACCGACGGCATCAGCAGGAACTCGTTGCCCATCTTCGCGCGGAGGCGCCGGACGTAATCGGACATCGGCATGTGGATCTTCTACCACTAACTGGTGGTTGGTTGGCGGTTGGTAGTTGGTGATTGGTGGTTCGCGGTTCGTGGTTCACGCTCTCGACTTGACACCGCGACGCAATTGATCAACAGTCTCACTGTGTTAGTTCACTAGTACAGTTGTGCGATGCTGCTGCTCCGCCCCAGCCCATCGTCCGGCGTACCCATCTACCTGCAGCTGATCGAACAGGTGAAGCACGCCATCGACACGGGCGCGCTGCGGCCGGGCGAGCAGCTGCCGGGCATCCGGCCGCTGGCCGAGGAACTCGTGATCAACCCGAACACCGTCGCCAGGGCGTACCGCGAGCTGGAGCACGACGGCGTCATCGAGCTGCGGCACGGCGCCGGCGCGTTCGTGTCGCCGCAGGCGCGCGCGAAGAAGCTGACCGACAGGCTCCGCGCCGGGCAGGCGACGGTTGCCGCGGCCGTCGAGCGGCTGCGCGCGCGCGGCGTCACCGACGCCGAGATCCGGCGTCTGTTCGAAGCCGAACTGGCCGGCCTCAGCAGGGTTGGAGGGCACCGTGGCTGACCCGTTCGTGATCGAGACCGTGGAGCTGCGCAAGCGGTACGGCGGCGTCGAGGCGCTGCGGGGGCTGGACCTGCAGGTGCCGCCCGGCTCGATCTTCGGGTTTCTCGGGCGCAATGGCGCCGGCAAGACGACGGCGATGAAGATCCTGCTCGGGATGACGAGGGCGTCCGGCGGCGACGCACGGGTGTTCGGCCTCGCGCCCGGTTCGCCACGTGAGAGCGTAGACATCCGCCGCCGCGCCGCTTTCGTCAGCGAGGACAAGGGTCTCTACGACTCGATGCACGTGGGAGCGATGGTCCGCTTCACCGCGTCGTTCTTTCCACACTGGCGCGCCGACCTCGAACGAAAGTACCTGCGGGCGTTCGAGCTTCCGCCGGACGCGTCGATCGGGACGCTGTCGCGCGGGATGCGGACCAAGCTCTCGCTGCTGCTCGCCCTCTGCCGCGGCGCGGAGCTGCTCCTCCTGGACGAGCCGACGTCGGGCCTCGATCCCGCCGTCACCGAACAGGTGCTGCAGGCGCTCGTCGCCTACGTCGCCGACGAGGCGACGACCGTGTTCTTCTCGTCGCATCAGATCGCCGACGTCGATCAAATCGCCGATCGCGTCGCCATCATCGAGCGCGGGCGCACGGCCGTCACCGGCGCGCTCGACGACCTGCGGCGTGACTACCGGCGCATCCAGCTGGTGTTCGACGACGCGGCGCCCGACGCGGTGTTCCACGCGCCTGGCGTGGCGCGCGTACGGCGCAGCGGCCGGGTGCTGACGCTGCTGTCGAGCGCCGGCGCCGAGCAGGTCGTGGACGAAGCGCGCGCGCTGGCGCCGGCGTCGATGGACGTGTTCCCCGTTTCCCTCAAGGAAATCTTTCTCGAAACCGTCAATGCGGAGGAGTGACATGTTCTGGTACAAGTCCTGGCTCGATACCCGCTGGCGTTTCCTCATCGCGTTGGTCGTGCTCACCTGCTCGGCGGTGCTGACCGTGTTCGCGTACCCGAAGGTCGTGGCGCTGCTGCCGGCCGCGGCGAACGTCGGCAGCGGGGCGCTCGGACGGCGCATCCGCGAGATCGCGGAGCTGGAGCGCAGCTATCGCGGTTATGTCTGGGTGCAGGCGTTCCGACAGACGCTGACGCAGCTGGGCGTGCTGTTCGCGGTGCTCCTCGGCACGGGCGGACTGCTGCCATCCGGCTCGAAGGACACGGCGCTGTTCACGATGTCGCTGCCGGCGTCCCGCAACGAGCTGCTCGGCGCGCGCGTCGCCACCGGGCTGGCGCAGCTCGCGGTGCTCGCGTGGGCGCCCGCCCTCGTGTTCCCGCTGCTCTCCCCCGCGATCGGCCAGACGTTCACGGTCGGCAGCGCCCTCGTCCATGGCGCGTGCCTGTTTGTCGCCTGGGCCGTGTTCTTCAGCCTCGCGCTGCTGCTGTCGACCTCGGTGCGCGGCGCCTGGGGGCCGGCGTTGATCGCCCTGTGCGCGGCGTTCGTGCTGGCCGCCGTCGATCAAGCGGCGGGCGGCGTCGCGGCGTACAGCATCTTCGCGGTGATGAGCGGCGAAAATTACTTCCGCACCGGCGCGCTGCCGTGGGCCGGCCTCCTCCTCAGCGCGGCGGCGTCCGCGGCGATGCTGTATGCCGGTTCACGCCGCTTCGCACGCCACGATTTCTGATCCAGTCCCGGTCAAGAACACAAAGAATGGAAGCCACAAAGAGCACAAAGGTCACGAAGATTTAGAACACAAAGAAAAGCTTTTACTTTGTGTTCTTTAACCCCGTGTTCTCCGTGCTCTTTGTGGCTACCCCTCTTCGTGCGCTTCGTGGCGTCACGCCCCCGCCAGCAGCGGACGCCGCCCGACGAGCGCCAGGAAGGCCGCTTCGAGCGCCGCGGCCCCGTGCGCGCGCGTGTCGGGACGCGGTGGCTCGGGGCGCCAACGGTCGCTCAGCGCGGCGGGCGTCTCGCACGTGAGCAGGCGCCCGCCATCGAGCACGGCGACGCGGTCGCACAGCTCGCTCGCCTCCGCCATGTCGTTGGTCGCCATCACCACGGTGCGCGTGTCGTCCTCGTGCACCCACCGGCGGATGAAGCCGCGCATCTCGCGCGACGCCGCGCAGTCGAGACCGAGCGTCGGCTGATCGAGCAGCAGCACCCTCGGCCTGCCGGCGAAGCCGCGCTCGAGGCTGAGCCGCTGCCGCTGGCCGGAGGAGAGTTCCGGCGCCCGCAGCCGGACCACCGGCCCGTCGGCCGCGCAGACCACCCCCACATGGCGGCGCACGTGCGACCCGTAGCGGCACACGTCGAAGCCGGCGACCTTCGCGGTGCCGGAGGTCGGACGGAGCTGCGCCGCGAGGATCTGCAGGAGCGTGCTCTTGCCGGCGCCGTTGACGCCCAGCAGGCCGAAGAGCTCGCCCCGGCGGACCGACAGCGTCACGTCATCGAGCACGACCAGCTTCGATGCGCGTCCCGTGGCTCCTCGTGTCGTGTAGACCCTTCGTAAGCGCTCGGTCTCGACGGCGAGATGTCCTGTCATGGCCCTGCTCCAGCCAGAAAAGCAAAAAGGCCATCACCCCCTGCGGGATGATGGCCTTTTTGAAAACCCTGGAAATTGTTTCGGCTACATCACCCGCAGACCTCCACGCGCTCGTCGGTGCCCTTGACCGACGACTGCAGCATGGCCGGAATGCGGTAGATGTTCACTGACAGTTAGAAAAGCATACGAAGCGGACCGTTGTCAATGTGATATCGTGCGCCGCCGATGAGGATGTGGATCGCGCTTGCGCTGCTGGTCGCCGTCGCGCCGGCGCGCGCCGCCGGACAGGTACCGGCCATCCCGCGCACCGCGGACGGCAAGCCCGACCTCTCGGGGATCTGGGAGGTGCTCAACACCGCGGCGTGGGACATCCAGGACCACGCGGCCTCGCTCGGCGTGCCCGCCGGCCAGGGTGTCGTCGAGGGGAACGAGATTCCGTATCAGCCGGCGGCGCTCGCGAAAAAACGTGAGAACTACGCGAACCGCCACACCGCGGATCCGGAGACGAAGTGCTACGAGCCGGGGGTGCCGCGCATCACCTACATGCCGTACCCCTTTCAGATCGTGCAGACGCCGACCTACCTCGCGATCCTCTACGAGTACAACCACGTGACGCGGCACATCTACGTGGACGGCACGCAGCACCCGCGCGGGCCGATCGACAACTGGCTGATGGGCGACTCGCGGGCGCGCTGGGACGGCAACACCCTCGTTGTGGATGTCATCCATTTCACGGAGCAGACGTGGCTCGATCGCGCCGGCAACTTCCACAGCGACGCCCTGCACATCGTCGAGCGCTACACGCCGACGGACCGCGATCACCTGCAGTACGAGGTCACGCTCGAGGACCCGAAAGTGTTCACCCGGCCGTGGAAGATGAGCATGCCGCTCTACCGCCGCACCGAGCCGAACGTGCAGCTGCTCGAGTACGAGTGCTACACGATGTTGCAGGAACAGCGGTCGCAGGCCGGCGTCCGCTGACTAGCGCCAGCCGAGCCGGATGACGTCGAAGTCCGCGGCGGTGAGGCTCGCGAAGGCGGGGTTGAGCTCCGCATTGTTCCATCGCGCATCCATCGCGCCCGTCACGTACAGGTCGCTGCCGTTGTCGGCGACGATCAACCCGTAGGTCTGCATCGCGCGGAAGATGTTCTGGATGTAGGCCGGGTACCTGCTGATGTCCTTCGACGTCTTCAGCCGCAGCCGCGCGCCCATCGGCAGTGCGCCGGCGGTCGTGCCCGCGCGGTGCGACGCCGGCCAGACGTAATCGTTCGTCCGGCGGACCGTCATCCGGAACGCATGGCGAACGGGGCCGCGCATCGCCTCGTCGTAGCGCACGAGCCCGGGCAGGATGGCGAGACCCGCGGCGTCTGCTGATGTCCAGCCGTCGGGGCGGCGGCCGTTCGACGAGAGGTCGAACACCGCGCCCGAACCGGCTTCCCACCGGTCGCGCGAGCCGTTCCATCTCGCCGCGAACAATTCGTAGAGGACCCACCTGTCCCGATCGACGATGAGCAGATGGCGATCGCCGTCGGTCCCGCCGCCCGGCGCGCCGCCCTCGATGAAGTTCGGCTGCACCCGGGCCGCGTCCGGAATCGGGTAGCCGGTCTCGCCGCGGAAACCGGCGTCGCTCTCGCTGCCATAGTCAACGAAGGTCACGGCCACGCGTGGCTGGCTGCCGCTCACGCCGACATACGGGATGCCGTACGGCGGGGGGCCGAAATCGGGGTGCGCGGCGCGCGTCCGCCCGATGAAGCCGACGAAGGCGTCCGACTGCGTGTCGACGGGCGCGGCCGAAATGTCCTGGTTCCACCAGTTGTCCGCGGGAAAGGGCTGACGGCCGCCGAAATCGTCGGTCAGCTGGACGCGGGCGTCGCCGGCGGGGCTCGGGGTTGGGATGCCGGGATTCGATGCAGGCGGCCCAGAAGGCGCCGCTGGCGTTCCGCCGCACGAGGCCAGCAACAAGCAGAAACACAGAGTTTTCCACACGATA
>Ga0070705_100000625_pt1 | contig 20423 bp, 22 predicted proteins | sample KBSK5253metaG_FD_65455 | JGI IMG/M metagenome (GOLD analysis project Ga0070705, IMG submission 65455) | Corn, switchgrass and miscanthus rhizosphere microbial communities from Kellogg Biological Station, Michigan, USA - KBS K5-25-3 metaG | ecosystem: Host-associated > Plants > Roots >... | reverse complement strand
GCGCACCTCGTCGAGCGAGGGCGTCACGTGCACAGCCGGCGCTGCTGCGGCGGGCTCTGTCTCGGTCGGCGCCATGGGCGGGCGTGCGACCTCTAGCGACTGCGCTCGTCGAGCACGCGCTCGGCGTCGCCGAAGCTGAGGCCGCGGCTGCGCAGCAGCACGGCGAGGTGGTACAGCACGTCGGCGGCCTCGTTCGCGACGCGCTCGTCGCTCTCCTCGCGCACGGCGCGCACGACCTCCTCGGCCTCCTCCTCGACCTTCGCGCCGGCGAGCTGCGGGTCGGCCAGCAGCTTCGCGGTGTAGGAGCTGCTGGTGTCGGCCGCTTGGGCGCGCTGCGCGATCGTGCGCTCGAGCGCCGGCAGCGCCTCGTACGGAGCGCCGGGCGTAAGGTCGCCGGTGAAGAAGCACGTCCGCTCGCCCGTGTGGCACGCCGGCCCGGCCGGCTCCACGAGCGCGAGCAGCGCATCGCCGTCGCAGTCGACCCGCAGCGCCTTCAGCTGTTGCACGTTCCCGCTCGTGGCGCCCTTGTGCCACAGCTCATTCCGCGAGCGGCTCCAGTAGTGCACCTCGCCGGTCGCGCGCGTGCGCGCAAGCGCCTCTCTGTTCATGTAGGCGAGCGTGAGGACCTCACCCGTCCGCCAATCCTGCGCGATGCACGGGACGAGGCCGCGGTCGTCGAACGCGATGGCGGAGTCGTCCATGAGTCGGGAGATTGTAGGCGCGCCGCGCTCTCCGCGGGCAGCGGCTACCAGCCGCGCCAGTCGGGCCCAAGCCGCACCGGCAGCTCTTCCGTGTCGAGCGGCAGCCGGTACTTGTCGGGGTTCGCATGGTCGTAAGGGATCGTCGGGAAGTTGACGACCTGCGCGTCGACCTCGCCGACGTTGCGTTCCGCGTGCCAGACGCCGCGCGGGATCGTCACGAGCCGCCGACGATGCGCCGACAGGAACAGGCGCGACTCCTGCCCGGCCGTCGCCGAGTCCTCGCGTGCGTCGTAGAAGGCCAGCTCCAGCTCGCCGTTGAGGAACGCGTAGCGGTCCTCGTGCTCGCGGTGGATCCCCCATCCCTTCGCTCTGCCGGGACGAATCGTGAACATGTAGGCGAACACGAGCGGGTCGGGGTTGACGCTCCAGCGCAGGTCGTACAGCTCGCAGACGGTGCCGCGCTCGTCGACGTGCGTGACGAGGTCGCGCACGACCATCCCCTCCGGCAGCGCGTCGACCCGCTCGCCGTCGGAGGTCACCGTCTCTACGTCGCGCAGGATCGGCATGCGCTGGCATCCTACGCGCACCGTGCCGGCCACCTTCACAGTTGCCGTGCCGACGCACGACCGGCGCGAGACCGTCGTGTTGGCGGTTCGGTCCGCGCTCGCGCAGACGCGCGCGCCCGAGCACGTGATCGTGCTGTGTGACGGCTGCACGGACGGCACGGCCGACGCGCTGCGCGCGCTCGGCGATCCGCGCATCGAGGTGCTCGAGCTGGAGAAGGCGCCCGGCTACGGCTACGAGCACCGCAATCGCGCGCTCGAGCGGGCGGGCGGCGAGGCGATCGTGTGGCTCGCCGACGACGACCTGCTGCTGCCCGACCATCTGGAGCGGCTCGGCGAGCTGTGGGACACCGGCCGCTACGACCTCGTGCACAGCAGCAGCGCGATCGTCCACCCCGATGACACGCTCGAGTGGCTCGGCACCGACTGGAGCGTGCCAGCCCACCGCGAGGAGCTTGAGCGGCGTAACACGAACCCGATGGCCTCGATCGCGCTGCGCGTCGAGCTGGCGCAGGCGATCGGCGGCTGGGACGCGCGCGTGCCGCGCGCCGCCGACTGGGACCTGTGGAAGCGCGCGTTCGCGGCCGGTGCGCGCAGCGGGTTCTCGCTCGAACCGACGCACCTGCACTTCCGCGCGAGCGGACGCGAGCAGGCCTGGCCGCTGCGCGTGCGGCAGAACAGCGCCTGGCTGGCGCGGATCGAGGACTCGCACGGACTGCGCGACGTGCGGATTGCGTTGCGGCGCGCGCACGGCGAGCACATGGCGCACTGGCTTGCGGTCGAGCGCTGGGGCAACGCGCAGAGCGAGGTGGCGGGCCGGCTGCAGGGGGAGGTCAGCGCGCTGCAGGCGGAGGTCGCCGCGCGCGATGAGCGGATCGTCGCGCGCGATGGGCGGATCGCCGAACTGGAGCAGCGCCTGGCGGGCGCCGAAGCCGAATGCGTGCGGCGCGGTGAGACGCTCGCGCGGATCGAGGCCGGCGGCTGGTGGCGGCTGCGCGCACGACTGCTGCCGCTGCTGCGGCTCGCGGGCCGGGGCCGCTAGCAGAGCGCCGGACGCCTTCAGCCGCCGGGCGGCCAGCGCCAGGTGCGCACGGCGATCGGGCCGTGCTCGACGGCAAGGGCGGCGGCCGCCGGGGGATTGGGGTCGAGATCGACGACCCAGGGCTCGGGGCCGTTCGGCGGCGTCACTGCGCCCCCGATCCCGGTCCCATAGCATTTGAGGACCGCCTCCCAGCGGACCCAAGCTTGGAGGAATGCGCGCTCACGCTCGCCGGGGTCCTTGATCGCCGCGATTCGGTCGGCCTCCTCGGCGGTCAGGATGCGCCGGGCGATCGCGACGTGGTCGACCATGCGGCGCGGCAGCTCGACGTCAACGCCGATTTCGCGCTCGTTGGCGATTGCGATCAGCGCAGTGTCGCCGGAATGCGAGAGGTTGAAGCGCAGCGCGCTCGCGCGGCCGTCCTCTCCGGCCGCCAGCGCCGGCTTGCCGTGCGGCCCCTCTGTGAAGCGCAGCTCGCGCGGGTTGGCGTCCGTGTAGAGCGCCAGCAGCGCTCGCAGCGCCGCTCGTGCGGCCGCCCACCGGCGCCCGTGCCCGGCCTCGACGAAGCGCGCCGCACGCTCGCGCTCAGCGATGTCGAGCAGCGCGCGCGGATCGTCATGCGCGCCCGCGAGGTCGGCGCGCCACACGTCGACCGCGTCGGCGTCGAGGCGCGGTCGCGCCGGTCCGGCTGGCCACGCGTCGTGCGTCATCGCGGCGGACGCTAGCGGGAGCGGCCGCCGCGCTGCGGCTCATCCGCGCGGGCGTCGCTAGCGTGCCGGGCATGCCGTCGCCGACTGCGGCCCCGACACGCGTCCCGCCGCGCGTGCTCGCGGCGATCCTGCTCGGGACGGTCCTCAACCCGATCAACAGCTCGATGATCGCGGTCGCGCTCGTGCGCATCGGCGACGACTTCGACGTCGGTGTCGTCTCGCTGTCGTGGCTGATCTCGAGCTTCTACCTCGTGGCCGCCGTCGGCCAGTCGGTGCTGGGGCGGCTCGCGGACCAGTTCGGCCCACGCCGCGTGCAGTGCGCCGGCTTCGTGCTGATCGCGATCGCGGGCGTGCTCGGCCCGCTCGCGCCGAGCTTCGGCTGGCTGATCGCGTCGCGGCTGCTGCTGGCGGTCGGTACCTCGGCCGGCTTCCCGGCCGGACTGGCGCTGCTGCGCAACGCGTCCGGCGGCCAGCCGCCGCCGCCCGGGACGCTCGCCGCGATCACGATCGGCGGCTCCTCGAGCGCGGCGCTCGGGCCGGCGCTCGGCGGCGCGCTCGTCGCGCTCGCCGGCTGGCAGGCGATCTTCTTCGTCAACGTCGTCGTCGGCGTTGTGGCGCTGCCGCTGTCGCTGCGCTGGCTGCCGCGCGACCCGCAGCACGCGGGTGGCGTCTCGCTCAGGCTCGTGCGGCGGCTCGTCGACCTGCCCGGGATCGCCGCGTTCGCCGCGATGCTCGGGAGCGTGCTCGCGCTGATCCTGTCGGCCGCCGGCTCCGGCGAGCCGCTGTGGTGGCTGGCGCCGGTTGCGCTGCTGGCGGGCGCGGCGCTGATCGCGAGCGACCGCCGTCGCGAGGACCCGTTCCTTGACGTGCGGATGCTGGCCGGCAACCGGGCGCTGCTGGCTGTCTGCGCGCAGTACCTGCTCGTGAACATCGTCGCGTTCGGGGTCTTCTTCAGCGTGCCGCTGTGGCTGGAGGCGGCGCGCGGGCTCAGCTCGGGCGTCGCGGGCGCGCTCGTCGCTCCGCTCGCAGGCGTCGCGGTGTTCGCGACTCCGCTCGCGGCGCGGCTCGTCGCGCGCGCGGGCGAGCGCCCGGCGCTGGTCGCCGGCGCGAGTGCGATGGTCGCCGGCACGCTGCTGATGCTGACGTTCTCGATGAGCGCGCCGTTGTGGGCGATCGTGCTCGTGACGGTCGTGCTCGGGATCCCGATCGGCTTCAACAACCTCGGCCTGCAGTCGGCGCTCTACGGCGCCAGCGATCCGGAGCGGACCGGCGCCGCCGCCGGCCTCTTCCAAACGTGCCGCTTCATCGGCGCCGTGCTGTCCACCAGCCTGCTCGGCGTCGTCTTCGCCGACGGCGTCGACAGCGCGTCGCTGCACGAGCTCGCGCTGATCCTCGCCGGCGTCAGCGCGGTCGTGCTGGCAGCCAGCGTGCGGCGGTTCAGCCCCCGCCGAACGCGCTGAGCGACGGCTACTCGATTCCGAGCCGGTCGAGCAGGCGGTCGTCGGAGCGCCACGCGCGGCGGACGCGGACGGCGAGGTCGAGGTGGACGCGGGTGCCGAGCTCGCGCTCGAGCTCCTTGCGGGCCGCCGTGCCGATCGCCTTGATCATCGCGCCGCCGGCGCCGATCAGGATCCCCTTCTGCGACTCGGCCTCGACCCACATGACGGCGCGCACCGCGATCAGGTCCGCGCGCCGCTCCTCGATCTCCTCCACCTCCACCTCGACCGCGTGCGGGACCTCCTGGCGCGTGCGGCGCAGCACCTGCTCGCGCACCAGCTCGGCGAGCAGCACCTGCTCCGACTGGTCGGAGCGCTCCTCCGGGGGAAAGAAGAACGGCCCCTCGGGCAGCAGTGAGCCGAGGTGATCCACGAGCGCTCTCAGGCCCTCGCCCGTGCGCGCGGAGATCGGGAAGAAGTCGTCGCCGACGCCGAGCTCGGCGGCCGTCTGCAGCGTCGCAGCGATCTCCGCGCGCGTGCAGCGGTCGACCTTGTTGACGGCGACGACGACGGGCGTGCTCGCGCCCGCCAGCAGCTGAGCGATGAAGCGGTCGCCCGGGCCGATGCCCTGGACGGCGTTGACGAGCAGCAGCGCCGCGTCGGCGTCGGCCAGCTCGCTCTCGACCCGCCGCTGCATGCGCGCGGTCAGCGCGTCGCGCGGGCGCTGCACGCCGGGCAGGTCGACGAGCACGAGCTGCGAGTCGTCCGTCGTCGCGACGCCGCGGATCGCACGGCGCGTCGTCTGCGGCTTGTCGGAGACGATCGCGACCTTGCGCCCGACGATCGCGTTGACGAGCGTCGACTTGCCGACGTTCGGCCGACCCGCGAGCGCGACGAAGCCGCTGCGCGTAGCCGTCTGGGGCGCGTCGGCGCTCACTCCTGCACCCAGCGCAGCAGCTCGGCCTGCAGCGCGAGCATCTCGCCGTCGTCGACCTCGTGGTCCATGCCCGCAAGGTGGAGTGTGCCGTGCACGACCGCCTCGCTGAGGTCCTCGGTGCAGGGCGGACAGATCACGACATCGCCGAGCTCGCGCGGTGCGCCGTTTGGTCTGGCGTCATCGAGGCCGTCGATCGGAAACGACAGCACGTCTGTCGGGGCATCCTTGCCGCGGTGGTCGCGGTTGAGGGTCTGGATCGTCTGCTCGTCGACGAACGCGATCGCGACGTGGCCCTCTTCGATCCCCGCCGAGGAGAACGCGAGGATGCACAGCTCTTCGACGTCGAGCGCGGTCAGCTCGTCGACGACACCGTCATCGAGCCCGATGACCTCGACCTCCAGCATGGAGACGGTTATGCCCGCCTGCGGTCAGCCGGACGCAGCTCGGGCGCGAGGCGCTGCTGGTGGTCGGCGTAGGCCGCGACGATCCGCTGTACGAGCTTGTGCCGTACGACGTCCTCGCCGCCGAAGCGGATGAACTCGATCCCCTCGACTTCGTCGAGCACCTCGGCGACCGCGACGAGGCCGGACTGCTGGTCGCTCGGCAGGTCTATCTGCGTCACGTCGCCCGTCACGACCATCTTCGAGTTGAAGCCCAGGCGCGTGAGGAACATCTTCATCTGCTCGGGGCTCGTGTTCTGCGCCTCGTCGAGGATGATGAAGCTGTCGTTGAGCGTGCGCCCGCGCATGAACGCGAGCGGCGCGACCTCGATCACGCCGCGGTCAAGGTAGGTCGAGACGCGCTCGGGGTCGATCATGTCGTGCAGCGCGTCGAACAGCGGCCGCAGGTACGGATCGACCTTTGCCATCAGGTCGCCAGGCAGGAAGCCGAGCCGCTCGCCGGCCTCGACGGCCGGGCGCGTGAGGATGATGCGGTTGATCTCGCGGCGGGAGAGCGCAGCGGCCGCCATCGCGACCGCGAGGAACGTCTTGCCGGTGCCGGCCGGTCCGACGCCGAACGTGATCGTGCTGCGGCGGATCGAATCGACGTAGCGCTTCTGGTTGACCGTCTTCGGCGCAACCTTCGTCGAGCGGTGGCGCCAGACGACGTCCTCCAGGATTCTGCCCGGCGACTCGTGTTGGTCGAGCGCACCCTGCACAGCGTCGATCGTGCCGGGCGCGATCTCATGGCCCTGCGCGATCAGGTCGCTCAGCTCGCGCACAACCTGGATGCCGGACTCGACCGCCCCGTCGTCGCCCTCCAGCGTGAGCACGTTCCCCCGCAGGAAGACGTCGCAGTCAAGATGGCCCTCCAACGAGCGCAGGACGGCGTCCTGCGACCCAGCCAGCTCGGCGGCGACGGCGTTGTCGAGCTCGACCTGGCGCTTCAAGACCCGCTCAACGCCCCCTGCACGCGCGCGGACACTCGCTTGCCGTCGGCGCGGCCGGCGACCGTCGCCATCGCAGCCTTCATCACCTGGCCCATGTCCTTCGGCGAGTTGGCGCCCGTCTCGGCGATCGCGGCGACGACGATCGCGTCGAGCTCGTCGTCCGACAGCTCCTTCGGCAGGTAGGCAGCGATCAGCTCGGCCTCGCCCTCCTCCTGCGCGGCCAGCTCCTCGCGGCCGCCGTCGCGAAACTGGGCGGCGGCGTCGAGGCGGCGCTTGCGCTCCCGGCGCAACACGGCGACCTCGTCCCCAGCGCCTTCCTTGGCGTCCTTCTGCAGCTCGGAGAGGATCATCCGCAGCGCGCCGACGCGATCCTTCTCGCCCGCCTTCATCGCGGTGGTGAGATCGGTCTTCAGCTGCTCAGCGACGGTCACGTACGCTCAAGGATAGCCGCGGAGCGGTCGGCGCTGCCGCCGTCCGCCGCCGGATGCTGCTCGAGCGTCGGCGGATGTCCGAGCTGGCCGAGCTCGCTCGTGTCGCGGCTGCGGAACAGCAGCGCGACGGTCCAGTCGACGACCAGGCGCGCCTTGCGCTTCCAGCCCGGCATGTTCGCCAGGTGGTACGTGCGCGCGAGGAACCAGGCGGGGAAGCCGCGCCACTTGATCCCCAGCGTCGAGGCCACCGCCTGGTGGCGGCCCATGTCGACGAACACGCCGAGCGTTCTGTATGTGAACGGCTTGACGCTGCCGCGGGCGCCAAGCTCCGCGGCGACGTTGCGCGCGACGCGGCGACCCTGGCGGATCGCGTGCTGGGCAGTCGGCGGCGAGGGCTGGCCCTTGCGCGCCGGGTCGGGCACGGCGGCGGCGTCGCCGATCGCCCACACATTGCGGTGACCTTTGACGCGCATCGTCTGGTCGACGTCGATGCGACCGGACTGCGTCAGCGGCAGGCCGAGTCTGCCGACGACGGGGTGCGGCTTGACGCCGGCGGTCCAGACGACGGTGCGGGTGGAGATGCGCTCGCCGCCCCTCAGCGTCGCGTGGTGCTCGCCGACCTCCTCGATCGTCGTGCTCGTGCGGATCTCGATCCCGCGGCCGCGCAGCTCACGCTCCGCGAAGGCGGCAAGGTCGGGCGCAACCTCCGGCATCACGCGCTCCTTCGCCTCGACGAGGATCCAGCGCATCCCCTGTACACGGCAGCGCGGGTAGAGGTCGATCACGTCGGACATGAAGTCCTGCAGCTCGGCGAGCCCCTCCAGCCCTGCGTAGCCCGCGCCGACGAACACGAACGTGAGGTACTCGGCGCGCGTCTCGGCGTCGTGGACGGTCTCGGCAACCTCCAGCAGCGAGACGACGCGATTGCGCAACGTGATTGCCTCGGAGAGCGTCTTGAAGCCGATCGCGTACTCGACGAGGCCGGGGATCGGCAGCGTACGGGAGGTCGAGCCGAGCGCGACGATCAACTGGTCGTAATGCAGATCGTGCCGGCGGCCGTCGAGCGAGTCGACGGTCAGGTCGTTGCGCTCCGGCTGGGCGCCGGCGACGCGTCCAAGCCACAGGTCGGTCGTCTCCAGCTGCTCGCGCAGCGGCACGACAACGTGGCGCGGCTCCAGCGTGCCGGCGGCGGCTCCCGGCAGCAATGGCGTATACAGCAGGAAGTTGACGTCGGAGACCAGCGTCACGCGCGCGCTGTGAGGGGGCAGCGTCTTCTCCAACGTTCGGGCCGCGTAGTAGCCGCCGAACCCGCCGCCCGCGATGACGATGTCCCAGGCCATCTGACGAGCCTATGCCCGCCGAGGCGATGAGGCGAACCGCACGAGCGCGTCACGCCGTCCGTGGCGCGCTCGTGCCGAGGATCAGCGCTCGCGCCCGAGCGCTTGTGCGACCTTCGCGGCGACCGCATCCGCCTCACGCTGCGCACGCGCATGCGCGGCGCCGCGCGCGCCCGAGGCGACCGCCTGACCGCTGGGGGTGCAATACGCGAATGCCTTGACCGTGCCGGAGCTGAGGCTCGTGTTGCCCCCCACGACGAACCAGCTCAGGTGATCGGCGCTCGGCTCAGACGCAGCGATGCCATTGGCGTCGCCGGTGATCGCGCTGCCACCGCCGCTGACGACTCTCGAGCCGGCCGGGCACGTCGCCACGGAGCTTTCCGCGTCTCCGGACAGGATCGTGTTCGTCGGACCCTCGACCTCCGTGATCGCAGCGATCGCCGTCGGTCCCGCCGGACCGGTCGGACCGGTCGGACCGGTCGCGCCGGCCGGACCCTGGGGGCCGCGCGGACCCTTGAGCCGTCTGAGCACGCTCGGCTTGATCTGTCTCGGGCTCGTGATCAGGTAGCTCTTCGCAGCGACGGCAGTGCCGCCGAGCGCGATGAACAACGCGAGCATGGCGATGAGCGCCGTCGGCGACGGTCGATGTCTCAACATCGTTCACGTCCTTTACGTCGTAAAGAGTGGGCGAATTACGCGCGCCACCCTACAAGCAGGCAAACGTAGGCGTTCTGCTCGTTCAAGCCAGCTCTCTGCCGAGCAACAGCGCAGCCCATTCGCCGCGCTCGCGGCGGTCGTGCTCGCGCAGGCCGCGGGCGGCGAAGGCAGTCGCGATCTCGTCGGCCTCATGCGTGAGGAGGCCGGAGGCGATCAGCGTGCGCGGCGGCTGCGTGAGGCGCGCGGCGTACTCGAGCAACAGCGGCCGCAGCAGGTTCGCGAGAACCGTTGGCGCGGCGGGGATTGGGTCGTTGCGGAGGTCGCAGCGGGCGACGTCGAGCGTGACATCGTTGACGGCGGCGTTGTCGCGCGTCGCCTCGACGGACAGCGGGTCGAAGTCGACCGCCGTGACGGGGTCGAAGCCAAGCTTGGCCGCGGCGATCGCGAGCACGCCTGAGCCGCAGCCGAGGTCGAGCAGCGGACCGAGCTCAGAGCTGGCGTCGGCCAGCTCCAACAGCAGCTCCAGGCACAGCCGCGTCGTCGCGTGCGCCCCGGTGCCGAACGCCTGTGCAGGGTCGATCACGAGCTCGACGGCGGCGCCGAGGGGCGCCTCCCACGGCGGGCGCACGGCGAGCCGCGGACCGGCCGGCCCGTCGAGCACAAGCGGGCGGTGGAACTGCTTCCAGCGCTCGGACCAGTCGTCCGGCAGCTCGCTTGTCGTGACCTCGATCAGCGCCCCGCCGACGGCGGCTTCGAGGTCCGGCAGCAGCGGCAGCTCGCCGGGCGGTCCGTAGACGGCGTACTCGACACCGCCTTCGCCGAGATCGACCTCCTCCACCCCGCCCGGCGCCAGCTCCAACAGCTCCGCCAGGGCCACCTCCGCATGCGCGCGGTCGACGCGCACCGCGAGCCGGATCACGCGCCGAAGGCCCGCTTGAGCTTCGTGAAGACGCCCTCGTCGGCGCGGATGTTGTCGGCGGTGAGCGTGCCGGCGAGGCGCTCCAGCAGGTCGCGCTGCTCGGCCGTGAGGCGGCGCGGGATCACGACGTTGACGACGACCCGCAGGTCGCCGTGGCGGCCGCGGCGCAGCGCCGGCATGCCCTTCCCGCGCAGCGTCAGCGTGTCGTGCGGCTGCGTCCCGGCTGGGATCTCCAGCTCGATCGGCTCGCCCAGCGTCGGCACCTCGACCGTCGTGCCGAGCGCGGCGAGCGGCGCCGGCACGTCGACGACGGTCACGAGGTCGTCGCCGTCGCGCAGAAAGCGCTTGTCGTCCTCGAGGCGGATCAGCACGTACAGGTCGCCGGGCGGGCCGCCCTGTTCGCCCGCGTGGCCGCGGCCGGCGAGCCGGATCCGCTGGCCGTCGGCGATTCCCGCCGGCACGTCGACCGCCAGCGTCAGCCGTTCGACGCGGCGCCCGCGGCCGTGGCAGGCGCCGCATGGTTGGCGCGGCACGCGCCCGTCGCCGCCGCACGCGTCGCAGACCGTGGCGCGTACGACCTGGCCGAACGGCGTGCGCGTCACGGCGCGCAGCTGGCCGGCGCCGCCGCAGCGCGCGCACGTCTCGATCGGCGTGCCCGGCTCGGCGCCGTTGCCACGGCAGGCGTCGCAGCGCACGACCGCCTCATAGCTGATCTCGATCGCACGACCCGTCGCCGCGCACGCGAGCGTGATCTCCGCCGTGACGGCGATGTCGCCGCCCTGCGCCGGCCCTGCGCGACCCCCACCGAAGAAGTCCGTTCCGCCGCCGCCGAAGAACGCATCGAAGATGTCGGCGAACGAACCGAAGCCGGTCGGCTGATAGCCGCCGCTGCGCAAGCCCTCCGCGCCGAAGCGGTCGTACGTCGCGCGCCGCTCCGGGTCCGACAGCACCTCATAGGCCTCCGCCGCCGCCTTGAACTTCTCCTCCGCCTCCGGGTCGTGGCCGTTCACGTCGGGGTGCAGCTCGCGCGCGAGCCGCCGGAACGCCTTCTTGATCTCCGCCTCGCTCGCGTCGCGCGCGACGCCGAGGCGCTCGTAGTAGTCGGCGGACAGCGGGCCGGCGCTCACGGTTCGTACACGTCCTCGACGAAGCGCGACAGCTCATGCGCGGCCGCCCGCACGGCGGCGATCGCGCGCGCGTAGTCCATCCGCAGCGGCCCGATCACCGACACGGTGCCGAGGTTGCGCGCCGGCAGGCCGTAGCCAGCCGCCACAAAGGCAAGCGAGCGCAAGGCGGGCGCTTCGTTCTCGCGCCCGATGCGGACGTAGACGTCGCGCTGCTCGAGCGCCGAGCGCAGCACGCCGAGCAGCGTGACGCGCCGCTCCAGCATCTCCATCACCTCGTTGAGCTGCTGCCGGTCCTCGAAGCGGTAGCTGCCGACCAGGCGAGCGGCCCCCTCCACGTAGAGCGACTCCTCGGCTGTTTCCGTCAGCTCCGTGAACGCCGGCGCGACCGCGGCGAGGAAGCCGCGCTCGCGCGGACCGAGCGACGGGTCGTCGAGCCGCTGGTGCAGCAGGCGCGCGCCGAGGCCGAGCCCGACAAGGCGCTCGTTGAGGTAGCTGCCGCCCCAGGCGGCGAGCCCCGGATCGACCGGCTGGTCGAACGTCAGCATCCGCTTCGTCACGCCGCCGGTCGACGTGATCACAACGACCACCAGCACCTGCGGCTGCAGCAGCAGCACCTCGACGTGGCGGATCGTCGCCGTCTCGATCGGCGGCGCCGAGACGATCGCCAGCAGGTTCGTGACCTGCGAGAGCGTCTCGGTCGTGACGCGCATCGCCTCGTCGACCTCGCGCCGCACGAGCTGGAGCGCGAGCGGGCGCTCCGCTGCGACGTCGCGCGTCGCCGGCAGCAGCCGGTCGACGAAATAGCGGTAGCCGGCATCGGTCGGCACGCGCCCTGCCGAGGTGTGCGGATGCGCGAGCAGGCCGTGCTCCTCCAGCATCGCGAGCTCGTTGCGGATCGTCGACGGCCCCCACTCCAGCTCGGCGTCGGTCGCCAGCACCTTCGAGCCGACGGGCTGTCCGCCCTCGAGGTAGTCCTCGACGACCTTGCGGAGGATCAGCTCCTGGCGCGGCGTCAGCATCTTGCGGTGGATTCTAGGAGGGCTGCGAGCGGCGCCGGCTCACGCGCGCAACACGACGAGGCCGGCTGCCAGCAGCACCAGCGCGAACCACAGCACGCGCAGCGTGCCCTCGAGCGGCGCGAGCAGCCGCGCTGCGGTCAGCTCGACGGTGCGGCCGTCGCTCAGGCGCTGCTCGCCGACGACCGACACGGTTTTCCGGCGCAGCTCGCGCACCGGCAGGCTGAGCCGCCGCTGCGCGAGGCTCAGCAGCGTGCAGGCGGCGGCGACGAGCAGCCCCGACCACTCGAACTGCAGCGCGCAGATCCAGAAGCCGGTCAGCGCCGGGAAGCCACCCCAGCCGAGCGCAAACGTCCACTGCCCGTGGAAGCGGCCGCCGAGCAGCTCGAGGTTGTAGACGAGCACGAGGAGCGCACCGACGAGGATGAACGGGACGAGCGTCGCACTGACGGCGATCGCGCCGGCGACGCCGATCGCGACGGCGCCGCCGAGGCCAAGCGCCCCCAGCACGATCAGCGTACGGTCCGACAGGCGCGTTCTCAGCGGCCGGCCGTGCAGCTCGTCGAGCGCGTGCGCGCCGATGCCGACCGCGAGGAAGAAGCCGCCGAGCGCCCAGCCGAGGCGCGAGAGGTCGAAGTGCGATGCCGCGGCCGCACCGAGCGCCACATAGGAGAGATGCCACGCGGTGTAGGGCGGGTGCAGCAGCGCAACAAGATCGCGCGCGAGGCCGATGCCGCGCGGCGCGTAGAAGGCCGGGCGCGCGCCTGCGGAGGGGTGCGGAGCGGAGCTTGCGGTGGTGCGACGCGCGCTCACGGCTCGCCGCCCGCCCGCCTTGCCGTCGCGCCACACGCGCTCACGGCTCGCCGCCAGCTCGCCGCGCCGTCATCACGACGCCTGCGCCGAAGCTCATCCGCCGCACGCGCACGTCTCCCAGCCCCGCCCGCTCCCACAGCCCGACCAGTGCCGGCAGCGGGAAGCGCCCGTAGAACGCCTCGATGCTCGGACCGAGGAAGCGGCCGACCTCGTACCAGTCGCGCGACAGCAGCCGGCCGAGCACAGGCAACCCGGTGCGCGTCCACAGCCGCCACAACGCCCGCAGCATGCGCCGCGACGGCACGCCGAACTCGACCATCCCGACAAAGCCGCCCGGCTTGACGACCCGCGCGAGCTCGCGCATCGTCGCGTCCGGGTCGTCGACGTAGCGCAGCAGATAGGTGAAGGTGAGCGCGTCGAACGACGCGTCGAGGAACGGCAGCGCCTCCGCCTCGCCGAGGCGCGGCTCGATCGACGCCGCCAGCAGCGGATCGCGCTCCAGCCGCGCGCGCAGGCCCCCGAGCATCTGCGCGCTCTGGTCGAGCGCCGTCACGTGCGCGCCGCTGCGCCGCACGAGCGCGGCCGCGACCATGCCGGTGCCGGTCGCGACGTCGAGCACGTGCGCGTCACGGCCGACCGGCGCGGCACGCACAAGCGCCGCCCGCCAGCGCGGATCCTGCCCGAAGCTCATCACCGCGCCGGCCGCGTCGTAGCGGCGCGGCAGCCCGGCAAACAGCGTCAGCGCATGCTGCTTGCGGGCGCTCGGCTGGGCCAGGGACGGGGATGCCATGCCGCGAGCATCCCCATCCGCGCGCCCCGTTAGAACCTGTTCAGAATGAGGGCGAGCCGGATGGCGCCGGATCGTGGATGCCGGGCGCCGCACGCGATGTGAAGGCGCAGCAATGCTGCGTCGAACATCGTGGGTGGCGAGCCGGCGCCACGAGACGGCGCCAGCCGGCCGTCAGTCATTCTGGAACAGGTTCTTAGTCCAGCCCGATCTCCGCCACGGCGTTGCGAACGATGCGCGTGTCGCCCTGGCGCGCCTCGGCCTCGACTGTCGCGACGCCGTCCTCGACCGCCTTCACGTTGCTCGTGACGACGACCTCCTGCTCCAGCAGGCCCATGCCGCGGAACTGGACGGAGAGCGCCTTCAGCTGCTCTGGCCCGCCGGCCGCCTCGGTCTGAGCGCGCGCGACCTGCGCCATCGACCACAGGCCGTGCAGGATCCGCCCCGGCAGCCCAACGGACCTCGCGAACTCCTCGTCGATGTGGATCGGGTTGAAGTCGCCCGAGGCGCCCGCGTAGCGAACGGTCACGAAGCGGTCGGGCGTGACCTTCAGCTCCGGCAGCTCAGCGCCGGGCTCGTAGCTCGCGGCCATCGTCAGACCCCCCGCACGATCATCTTCCAGATCCCGGTGCAGACTGTCGCACCGCCGGCGTCCTGCGTCACGACCTCGAAGTCGTAGAAGCCCATCCCGCCCTTCTCCTCGATGCTCGCGACCTTCGCCTGCGTCGTCAGCTCCTCGCCCGCTACGACGACGCGCTCCCAGCGGAAGTCCTGCCCGCTGTGCACCATCATCGCGAAGTTGATGCCGACCTCGGGATCGAAGATCCCTGGCATCACCGCGCCGGACTGGTAGACGACGGCGAACATCGGCGGCGCGACGACGTCGTCGTAGCCGGCGGCGCGTGCAGCAGCGGGATCGAGGTGCAGCGGGTTCGTCTCGCCGACCGCGGAGGCGTACTCCTTGACCTTCTCGCGGCCGACCGCGTACGTGACCGGCGGGTACTCCTTCCCGACGGCAGATGTGATGACTGGCATGGCGCGGGAGTGTCTCAGAGGATGACCGGCACCGCGCCACCGTCGACCGACCACGCCGCACCGGCGACGTCGCTCGCGCGCTCGGAGCAGAGGAACACGATCACGGACGCGATCTCCTGCGGCTCGGCGAAGCGGCCGAGCGGGACTCTGGCCGCCGCAGCGGCCATCGCGGCGTCGCGGTCCTGCGCGCCGCCCGCGGCGACGTCCTGGTCGGCGAGTCCCTCATTGCCCGTCCACAGCTCGCTCGCCGTGATCCCCGGCGCGACGGCGTTGACGAGCACGCCCTTGGCTGCGTACGCGTCCGCGTAGGCGCGCGAGAGCGACAGCTGCGCCGCCTTCGTGACGGAGTAGGCGGCGTTGCGCAGCGACGGGCGCTTGCCCGAGGAGGAGGTGACGTTGACGATCCGCCCCCAGCCTTGCTGCGCCATCCGCGGCGCGGCGGCGCGCATGAGCCGATCGGGGCCGCGGACGTTGAGCTGCCACTGGCGCTCCCAGTCGTCCTCGGTCAGCTCGTCGAGCGGCTTGATCCAGGAGGTGCCGGCGTTGTTGACGAGCACATCGATGCCACCGAGGCGCTCGGCGCAGGCGGCGACGATCCGCTCGCCGGCGTCCTGGTGGGTGATGTCCGCCGCGAGCAGCTCGGCACCCGGCGGCGCCGCTGCGGCAAGCGCATCCCCGTCGCGCGCGACGAGCAGCAGCCGCGCGCCCTCGGCCGCGAGCAGCTCCGCCGTCGCGCGGCCGATCCCGCGGCTCGCGCCCGTGACGACGCAGCGCTTGCCGCTGAGGCCCAGGTCCATGCGTCGGATGATGCCGGGCGCGGCGGTCAGGCGTGGCGGCGGCGCGCGCGTCAGGAGTGGGCGCGGCGGTCCAGGCGGGGCGGCGGCGCGCGCGTCAGGGCGTGAGCGCCGCGACGAGCTCCGCTGCCGGCCGCACGTCGCCGATGCGGGCGACCGTCTCCCCGGCGTAGAGCGGCCCTGCGTCAACGAGCGTTGCGAGCCCGTCGTCGGTCGCCGGCACAGGGGTCAACAGCCGGCTGCCGGGTCGCTGCGCGGTGGCGAGCCGCACCTGGACGGACGGCGGCAGCCAGCGCGCGCACACGCCGCTCGTGCGGTTGAGGGCGCGCAGCGCGAGCGGCCCCCGCGCGTCGGCCCCGTTGCGCAGCCACCGCTCCGTCGCGGCGTTGGGAACGACGCGATGCGGCGCCGGCCAGCCAAGGCCGAACAGCTCCGTGAGGACCGTCTCGCGTGCCGCCAGGGCGCGCTCGACGTAGCGCGGATGCGCGCGGCTCTCGTCGCTCAGCAGGAAGCGCGTGCCGGCGACCGCTGCTTCGGCACCCGCCTCCAGCGCGGCCGCCACGTCGGCGCGCTCGGCGATCCCGCCGGCGAGCAGCAGCGGCGGCGCGCTCGGCCCCAAGGCCGCGCGCACGCGCGCCAGCAGCTCGTGCGCCGGCACCTGCCCGCGCACGTGGCCGCCCGCCTCGACGCCCTGCACGATCAGCCCGTCGGCGCCGGCGGCGGCCGCCACCTGCGCCTCAAGCACGGACCCGCACTGGTGCAGCCACACGCCCGGCGTGCGCCGCCGCGGCCTCCCCCAGAAGGTGACGACGACGTCGGCCTGCGCCGCTGCCTCAAACCAGTCGCGCCGCGCGAACGGCAGCAGCACGTTCACCGCGAGCGGCCGGCCGGTCAGCGCCCGCGCGGCGCGCAGCTCGCGCGCGATGGCGGCAGCGCCGTTGACGGCGATCGTCCCGAGCCCACCCGCCTCCGACACCGCCGCTGCCAGCTCGTGGCGGCTGATCCCGCCGCCCATGCCGGCCTGCACGACCGGCGCTGTGACCCCCAGCCGTTCGAGCAGCGCAGGCACTGCGTCGCCTACTTCGACTCGTTCAGCTCAAGCACAGCGAGGAAGGCCTCCTGCGGGACCTCGATGCGGCCGACCTGCTTCATCCGCTTCTTGCCCTCCTTCTGCTTCTCCAGCAGCTTGCGCTTGCGCGAGATGTCGCCGCCGTAGCACTTCGCGATTACGTCCTTGCGGTACGCCTTGACCGTCTCGCGCGCGACGACGCGCGAGCCGATGGCAGCCTGGATCGGCACGTCGAACTGCTGGCGCGGGATCTTCTCGCGCAGCTTCTCGGCGAGCGAGCGGCCGACCAGATGCGCCTTCGAGCGGTGCACGACCATCGAGAGCGCGTCGACCGGATCGCCCGACAGCAGCACGTCGAGCTTCACGAGGTCGGACGGCTTCAACCCGATCAGCTCGTAGTCGAGCGACGCGTAGCCCTTCGTGCGCGACTTCAGCTGGTCGAAGAAGTCGAGCACGATCTCCGCGAGCGGCAGCTCGTACTCCAGCTGCACGCGGTCGGAGGACAGGTAGTGCATGCCGGCGTGCGTGCCGCGCCGCTCCTGGCACAGCTCCATGATCGTGCCGACGTACTCCTTCGGCGTCAGGATCGAGGCGCGGATGTACGGCTCGCGGATCTCGCGGATCTTCGACGGATCCGGCATGTCATTCGGGTTGTGCACCTCCACGATCTCGCCGTTCTCCAGCTCGACCTCCACCTCGACCGACGGCATCGTCGTGAGCAGCTCGAGGTCGTACTCGCGCTCCAGCCGCTCGCGCACGATATCCATGTGCAGCAGGCCGAGGAAGCCGCAGCGGAAGCCGAAGCCGAGCGCGTCCGAGGTCTCCGGCTCCCACGACAACGCGGCGTCGTTGAGGACGAGCTTCTCCAATGCGTCGCGCAGGTCCGGGTAGTCGTCGGAGTCGATCGGGAAGAGGCCGCAGAAGACCATCGGCTTGACGTCGCGGTAGCCGGGCAGCGCCTCGCTGGCCGACGTGCGCTTCGTCGTGAGCGTGTCGCCGACGCGCAGTCTGGTGACGTCCTTGATGCCGGTGATGACGTAGCCGACCTCGCCGGGGCCGAGCCTGTCGACCGGCGTCATGCGCGGGTTGAAGAAGCCGATGTCGTCGATGTCGGCCTCGGTGCCGGCCGCCATCGCCTTGATCGCCTCGCCCTTCGTGAACGTGCCGTCGACGACGCGCACGTAGGCGATCACGCCGCGGTACTGGTCGAACTCGGAGTCGAAGATCAGCGCGCGCGGCGGCGCGTCCGGATCGCCGCTCGGTGGTGGCACGCGCTGGACGAGCTGGTCGAGCACTTCGACGACGCCCTCCCCCGTCTTCGCGCTGATGCGCAGCACCTCGTCGGCCGGCTCGCCGAGCAGCTCGGCGACCTCGCCCGCGACGCGCTCGGGCTCGGCGCCGGGCAGGTCGATCTTGTTGAGGCACGGGATCAGCTCCAGGCCCGAGTCGATCGCCAGGTACGTGTTCGCGAGCGTCTGCGCCTCGACACCTTGCGAGGCGTCCACCACCAGCAGCGCGCCCTCGCAGGCGGCGAGCGAGCGGCTGACCTCGTAGGTGAAGTCGACGTGGCCTGGCGTGTCGATCAGATGCAGCTGGTACGTCTCCCCGTCGGACGCTTCGAACAGCACGCGCACGGCCTGCGCCTTGATCGTGATGCCGCGCTCGCGCTCCAGCTCCATCGAGTCGAGCAGCTGCGCCTTCATGTCGCGCGCCTCGACCGTCTTCGTCAGCTCCAGGATGCGGTCCGCAAGCGTCGACTTCCCATGGTCGATGTGGGCGATGATCGAGAAGTTGCGGATGTGTGCCTGGTCGGCCATGGGCGGACACAGGGTAGAAGCGCGGGCGCCCAAGCGCTTCCGTGGCACCGCTCAGCCGTTGCGCTTCAAGCGCCCGGCGACGAGCGTGCGGATCTGCTGGGCCTCGGGGATCCGCAGCGCGAGGACGGCGGCGACGTAGACGGTGACGCCGGCGGCGAGCGCGGCGCCGACGGAGACGATCTGGGCGAGCAGCGAGCGGCCGAGCGCCTGGTCGAGGCCCCACCAGACGCCGTAGGAGACGAGCCCGAGCAGCGCGGACGCCGCCGTCATCTGCAGCACCGCGATCAGCGTGCGGCGACCTTCGAGGCTCCCCTCCAGCTGATCGCGCAGGCGCCACGTCTGCCCGAGCGTCATCGCGACGTTGCCGGCGACCGTGCCGAGCACGAGGCCGGGGATCCCAAGCGGCTCGTACAGCGCGACGCTCACGGCCACGTCGATCGCCATGTTTCCGATCGCCAGCGCCGTCGGGATCCACGGCCGCTGCAACGAGAAGAACGTGCGCGTCAGCAGCAGGTTCACGCCTGCGAACGGCAGGCTGAACGAGAACCAGAACAGCGCAGATGAGACGAGCTCGGTCGAATGTGGGCCGAAGTCGCCGCGCTCGTAGACGAGCCGCACGATCGGCGTCGCGAGCACCGCGGTGAAGACGGCGGCAGGGATCAGCAGCAGGTAGATCTGCCGCGCGCCGGAGGCCATCGTGCGGCGCAGGCCGGGCAGGTCGTGCAGCGCGGCGAAGCGCGACAGCGTCGGGAACAGCACCGTCGCGAGCGCCACGCTGAACATCCCCTGCGGCAGCATGTAGATGCGGAACGCGGCGTCGATCGCGCGCGGCGCCTGCTCGGAGACGAGCGTGCCGAGCGAGCTGTTGATGACGAGGTCGAAGTTGATGACGCCGAGCCCGATCGTCACCGGCAGCATCAGCCGGAAGACGCGCGTGACATGCGGGTCGCGCCAATCGAACGCCCACTCGAAGTGGAAGCCGACGCGCGGCAGCATCGGCAGCGACATCAGCAGCTGCACGGTCGTTCCCGCGAGCACCCCGATCGCGTACGCGTACATCTCGTTCTGGCCGTGGAACAGCGGCTTGATCGCGATCAGCACGACGACGATCACGACGTTCCACACGAGCGGTGCAAGCGCCGGGATCGCGAAGTGCTCGTAGGAGTTGAGGATCCCGACGACGAGCCCGTTGATCCCCAGCAGCAGCACGATCGGGAACAGCACGCGCGACAGGCCGATCGTCAGCTGGTCGAGCTGCGCGGTGAACTGGTCGCCCGTGAAGAGCGGCATGATCACGCCCGCGAAGAGGATGAACAGCGCTGTGATCGCGCCCAGCGCGGCGAGCATCACGAACAGCAGCGTCGAGGCGAGCCGCGCGGCGTCACGTCTTCTGCCGTGCGCGATGTGCTCCATGAAGACCGGCACGAACGCCGCGCTCAGCGCCGCGTCGGCGAACAGGCTGCGCACGAGGTTGGGGATCTGGAACGCGAGCGTGAACGCGGAGAAGGGCCCCGAGGTGCCGAAGAAGCTGGACGCGATCACCTCGCGCCCGAGCCCGGCGATGCGCGAGAGGCCGGTGGCGATCGAGAAGATCGCGGTGTTGCGCGCAAGCCGCCGCGTGCGACGGTTCGGCTCGGCGGGCGGATCGCCTGTCGGCTCGGCGGGGGACTCGACCGTCACGAGCGCGCTATAGTACGGCCCGCCGCGGCCCTGACCGCGGCCTCGCTACGTCATGGCCAACATTCACTCGCAGAAGAAGCGCATCCTCCGCGCCGAGCGTGAGCGGCTCGAGAACCGCCGCTACACGTCGAAGGTCAAGACCCTCTTCCGGCGCCTCGAGGCCGC
>Ga0070705_100000620_pt1 | contig 20511 bp, 17 predicted proteins | sample KBSK5253metaG_FD_65455 | JGI IMG/M metagenome (GOLD analysis project Ga0070705, IMG submission 65455) | Corn, switchgrass and miscanthus rhizosphere microbial communities from Kellogg Biological Station, Michigan, USA - KBS K5-25-3 metaG | ecosystem: Host-associated > Plants > Roots >... | reverse complement strand
TATCCCTTGAGGCGACTTGGCGTCATCACCTAAGGCAGGAGCCGGATGCGTTAGTAGCGCTCGTCCGGATCTGTGGAGGGGGTGATTAGTAATAGTCATTCCTACTCCGACTCGCGGGCTTTGCGAGTCTTTGCGATCTTTGCGAGAAACGTTTCGCGCAAAGACGCAAAGATCCGCAAATGCGCCAAGCTACTTGTCCATCCCGTGAATCTTCATGTCGATTAGTTGATCGATCGACGCGTCGTTGAAGCCGCGAGACTTCATCTTTTGAATGAACGCGGTACTGACGCCATGGATTCGCATCGCGACGAGTTGATCCGTCGATACGTGATCGAACCCGAGCGCTTTGACATCCTTCACGAATTCCGTGCTCACGCCGTGAATTCGCATCGCCACCAGTTGATCGATCGGAACGTGATCGTAGCCGAGTTCCTTCAAACCATTTATGAACTCGTTCTTTACGCCGTGTATGCGCATCGCTACGAGCTGATCGAGTGACGGGCGCTCGTAACCGGCGTCCACAAGTCCCTTGACGAACTCTGTGCTCACACCGTGTATTCGCATCGCTACGAGCTGATCGATTGGCGGATGATCGTAACCGAGAGATTTCATCTCGTTGATAAACTCGGGCCGCACGCCGTGGATTCGCATCGCGACCAGATGGTCGACAGGGATCTGATTGTAGCCTTCGGCGTTCATCGCCCTGATGAACTCGGGACCCGCGCCGTGAATGCGCATAGCGAAGAGGTTGTCGGTAGAGAGGTGATCATAACCGAGCGATCCGAGCTCGCGTACAAACCGGACACCGATGTCGTGAAGCGCCATCGAGAACTGGGTCTCTTCGTCGATTCGATCGTAGCCCAGACTCCTCATCTCCGAGGCGAAGCCGGGATTCGGCGCAAAGGTGAACGTGCCGGAGCCCTGTCCGTTCTTAAACCAGCCTTCGCAATTGAATGTGCCGGCTTCCCTCACGATCTGAAAGCTCACCGCCGTGCCGTTGCTCGAGGCTTGAGCGTCCGACAACCCTCGCAAGGTGTCACGGCGAAAGTCAGTCGATGAAGAGTGATGGCCGCGTTCACTCCGGCGATTGATCGAGACATAAGCAGAGTCAGTTCCCGGCTTCATCTCGATGATCCACTGTCCGGTAATCGAGCCTTCCGGCGAAGTTCGCCGCGAAGTCTGCGCCGAGCTCTGTGCCGAAGTGCTCGCAATCCACGCGTAACAAAGCAACGCTGTCAGGACCACGAGCGCGGCCCGCATTCCGTACCTGAAGAAAACGGTTGTGTTATTCATCTCAATCTCCTTGCGCACACTGAGTCCCGCGCAGCACAGAGCGCTGCGCCACTCAGAAAAAATCTTCTCCGCCTCAGTTGGTTTTCTTGCGCGACGGCGCCAGGTTCAACCGCCGCAATTCCACAAGCTGATCCAGGGTCACGTTGGTGAATCCCCGGCTCTTGACCGTCTGGATGAATTCAGGCGTGACTCCGTGTACTCTCAGATCGGTAATCTCTTCGGCCGTTACGTTCGGATAACCGGCATCCTGAATCGACTTGATAAACGCCGGCGTGACTCCATGAATTCTGAATGCCGTCAGGTCGTCCGCGGACAGATTTGAGAATCCGATGATCTCGAGTTCTTTGATCATCTCCGGAGTTACACCGTGGATTCTGAATGACAACAGATCGTCAGAAGAAAGCTTCCCGTGCATATAGGTGCGCATCGTCTGGATGAACAACGGGGTGACACCGTGAATCTTGAACGCGGTGAGTTCGTCACCCGACAGATGATCGAAACCGAACTCTTTCATTTGCTGGATGAATGCCGGCGTGACTCCGTGGATCCTGAAGCCCAACAGCGAGTCCGCATCGAGGTTGTCGATGCCAGAATTCTTCATTTCGTTGAGGAACTGCGTCGTGACTCCGTGAATACTGAACGACACAAGGTCATCTGCATTCAGCCGGAACCCAAGCGCTTTCATCTCGTTTGCGAATGCGGAAGTCACTCCGTGAATCTTCATCGAAACGACTTCGTCGGCCGTTAGCTTATCGGGTACGAGTGCGGAAATTTCGCGGACGAACGCCGCCGTAACACCATGTATCTTGAGCGACATCAGATCATCGCTGTTCAAGTTTGCCAGTCCGGCCGCCGCCATTTCGGAGGCGTAGTCGCCTGACTCCTCGGGCATGCTTTGTGAGGTAGTTTGATCGTCCGCGGCGCTCGATGGAATCTGAACCGCGGGCTGCTCTTCTGCAGACGCCGGTTCACTTGGATCTCCGGGCCTGGTGGCCTTACTCGGTTCGGCCGGTTTTGAAGCTGGGCTCGCCGGGCTTGGCGAAAGGACCAAGGTTGCCTGATCTTTGATGGCTGCTGCCTGGGCGGCGCGCGACAGAAGCGCCGTCTGAGTCCCCGCCAAAACGATCGCGATTGCAACAACGGCAATCAAACTCGGAAGCCAACTCTCGATTCCGTTAAGCGCAGGTGCTCGTCCTCGCAGCAATCGCTCGATGCGGACCAGAAGCGATCCGCCGCTTGCGCCAACTGCGAGTTGCGGCGCCGCGACGCGCATCTGTTCGAGCGCCGTCAACGCCCGCGCGTACACGAGCACGTCTCCGCATGCGTCGACAGCCAGATCGTCGCAGCAGTGCTCGCGTTCCTGCCGGATTTGCGCCGACACCCACCAGACCGCGGGATGATAGAACAACAGCGTCTCGATCGCGGTTTGAAAAAGATTCACGAGATAATCGTAGCGCCGGATATGTGCGAGTTCGTGCGCAAGCAACGCCTCCAATTGATTCGCGGTCAGGCCGGTTAGCGCGCTTGCGGGAAGCAATATCACAGGTTTCAACGAGCCTATGACGGTGGGGACTTCGACCAGCGCCGACTCGCACAATCGAACCGGTCTTGAGAGGCGGAGCCGCCGGCAAAGGTCCGCGAGCTTGTCCTCCCAAAGTCCGAGAGCCGCGCTTCTTTCCGCTCGCTTGAGCCTGCGGACCATCACCAGTCCGCCCGCGAATCTAAGAGAGAGGAACAACACTCCGGCAAGCCAAAGCGCCAGCATCAACGGAATGTAGCGGCGTAGTTGATCACCCGACCACTGCGTTAACGAGCTGGTTTGGAGCGCAGGCGCCGATTCGATGTCCGAGCGCCGGGCCGCACCGAGCCGAATATCCGACGATTGCACGGCCGTGATCTCCGTCCTGGGGGCGACTGCGGGTTCCACAACAACTGCTAACTGCGCTCTTTCGGACGACCAGTATCGCGCAAGCGTCGTTGCAACGGGAGCGATCACCATCAAAACCAGAGCAGCGCACCCGGCGGCGTATCGAGTAGCCGAAGTGGACTTTCTGAGCAGCACACTCGCGATAAGATAAAGCGCGGCGATCAACGCGCCTTGCCAAACGAAGTGAATCAGCGCCCAGCCGAGCGACTGAGCGAACGGATTTGCCAGCAGTGTCTCGACTGCGCTCATTTTTCACCTCGCTCGAGCTCGTCCAGGATTTGTCTGATCTGCGCTAGTTCATCGCGCGAAGCGGATTTCTTTGACGCAAGCGCGTGCAAAAGCAAATTGGACGCGGAGCCGTCAAAGACGCGGTTCAACAGGTCGCTGACCATTTGCCGTTGGGTCAGATGTTGAGCGAACTGCGCCTCGTAGACATGAGCGCGTTCCTTTTCATTCCTTCGAACCAGGCCCTTCTCAGTCATGATCTGGAGCGTTTTTAGAACCGTCGTATAGCCCGAGGGCTTCGTCGCATTGAGTTCCTGTTGGACCTCTCGGACGGTGCTGGCTCCGCGGTCCCACAAGACCCTCAGTATTTGAAGCTCAGCGCCGGTCGGCTTCGGCGGTCCCTTCTTAGGCATTGCGATCTCCCCGTTTTTATCAGGCCGCCATACTACTACGAAGGATTTCGTAGAGTCAACGAAAATCTTCGTAGGTTGGCCGGACTTGGGTTAGTGGCGGAAGGCGGTCGATGGTTTCAGCTCGCGGCTAGAAATCGAAACGGTTTGTCGATACATTCACTTGGGAGGGGCCGTGACTCGGAACTTCGTACTCGTATTCTTGCTGCTTATTGTCGCGATGGCTGGGAGTTGTCGTAAGGCTGGCGATCGCTCGCCGGTCATCGTCAATCTCAATGGTCACGACATCCATCGCGACGAGTTCGAACGGTTCCTTTCATCAGAGATGGCCGAGCTCAACCCGTCGGAGACTCCCGATTCAGTGCGAAGCCAGATGCTTGATGAGTTTATCAAACGGCGACTCGTCCTCGACGAAGCGGCTCGCATCGGACTATCAACCACCAGCGCCGAGATTGATCAGGCGGTCGAACAGAATCCTCAACTGAAACCCGCGGCCGCAAATGAATCGGGCCGCGAAGATCTCGCTCGAGATCTGTTGATCGAGAAATACTATCGACAGGTCGCGCTTCCGGGCGTGCGAGTTTCAGGCGAAGAGATCCAGCAATATATCGAGAAGAACCAAGCGCGGCTTACGGGGCGCCCGGGTTTTCTGGTCCGCGAGATTCGAGTTCAATCGCGCGAGGAAGCCGACCGTCTGCGCCGGGAGGTGACCGAAGGCAAGCGCGACTTCGCGGCGGTTGCAAAGCTCCATTCGGACACACCCAACTCCGACCCCAGCGGCCTCGCGCGTTATGACGAGGGTCAGCTCCCGGACATTCTCGAAAAAGCCATTCAACAACTGGGTCCCGGCGACGTGAGCCCGGTCATCGAATCCAACTACGGCTTTCACATCTTCAAGCTCGAGCAACGGGTCTTGCCGCACGCAATCGAGGAGCGGCGATCGCAGCTCGACGACCGGCGTGCTCAGTTGACCGACGAGCTTGTCGCACGCAAGAACCAGCAGGCGGTGGATAATGTGATTGCGCGGCTCAGGGAGAACGCTCGGATAAAAATCGAGGAATCGGCGCTGGGCTTCACATACACCGGAGAGCTGGGGCATAATTGATTTTCACGTACCAGCCCAAAAAGAATTGCGGATTGCAGAATGCGGATTGCGGAATGAGATCGCGAATCCTTAATCCGAAATCTGAAATCCGCAATCCGCAATTGAAAGAGGATGTGCTTATGAAGTTTGTAACAACGGTTCTGGTGCTCAGTTTGGCGCTCGCCACAACGGCCGCGCTCGCGCAGGAACCGGAACTGGTCAACGAAATTGCCGCCCGCGTCAACAATGACATCATAACCCGCGCCGATTATTTGAACGCCCTGCGCGACCTGAAGGAGGAACTCGGCCGCCAGATGAAACAGGCCAACAAGAGCGACGCCGAGATCGAAGCCGAATTCGAGCAGCAGAAATCCAAAGTGCTCGACTATATGATCGACGACATGCTGCTCGAACAGAAAGCCAAGGAGCTGAATCTCGACGTCGAGGCTGAAGTCAATCAGGAATTGAAACGCATGGCGGCGGAGAATAATCTGCCGAACATCCTCGCGCTCGAAAACGAGTTGAAGAAACAGGGCGTCGATCCCGAGACCGCGCGCGCCTCATTGAGAAAGCAGCTTCAACAGCGCGACGTGATCCAACGCGAGGTGCTGTCGCCGATTTATCAGCGCTTGAACGATAAGGAAAAGCGCGACTTTTACGAACGCAACAAAGAGATGTTCACACAGCCGGGCGAGGTTTCGATATCAGAGATTTTTCTTCCGCTCGAAGGTCACACCGCCGATGAAGTCGACCAGCGCGCACGGCGTCTTGTTGCTGAGATACGCGCGGGTAAGAACTTCGCCGAAGCAGTCGATCAGAATTCACCCGCCAGCCGCGCTTCCCGGGCTCAAAAGGGCAAACTCGGAACATTCAAAAAGGGCGAGCTCAAAGAGGATCTATCCGCCGCAATCTCGACTCTCAAGGCCGGAGAGATAACCGAACCGCTGCGATTGCAGGACGGATTTCAGATCATCCGAGTTGACGAGCGCACGCCGTCAAAGCTGCGCCCATACGAGGATCCCGAGGTTCAAAACTTCATAGGCCGCGCTGCAACGATGGAACGCGCCGATGAGGCGCGCAAGAAGTTCCTTGCCAAGCTGCGCGCGGAAGCCTTCATCGAGATCACCAAGGGTTACGTCACCGCTCAAGCGAAACCTGCCAAGGCGGACAAGAACTGACGCGGCGCCGCGGCGAGTGGGCGACGCGGCGAATAGCGTCTCCGCGTCTCCCAATCACCGCGTCTCCCCCTCGGTTTTCCCCAAATGCGTCTCGACATTTTTCTAAAGCTATCGCGGCTGGTGCCGAGGCGCACGGTTGCTCAGGAGATGTGCGAGCAAGGCGCGGTGATGGTGAACGGCTCACGCGCAAAGAGCGCCCGCGAAGTGCGAGAAGGCGATCAGCTTTCAATCGACCGCGGAAACGTCACCACGGTTCGAATCGTCGAAATTCCCGGACGGCCTCCCTCGAAAGCCCAGGCGCGTTCGCTCTACGAAACAGTCGGTGTTGAATCTCACAATGATTGATCGATGCTGATGCCCAAACGATTCAAAATTGAAGAACACGTTCGCTGGTCGGACATCGATCGCGCGGGGATCATTTATTACGGGCAGTTTTTAAGATTCTTCGAGATCGCCGAGACCGAACTGTTTCGCGAGGTCGGACTTCGCTACTCGGAGGTGTTTGACCGTTTCGACATCTGGCTCCCGCGCGTGCAAATCCATTTCGACTTTCGCAAGCCGCTTATGCTCGATGATCTGATCGAAGTCTCAGCTTACGTCGGGCGATTCGGCACGAAGTCATTCACGCTGAGATTCGAAGTGAACAAAAAAGGCGAGACGGATCTGGTAGCTGAAGGCCACGTGGTGCTTGCTTGCGTCAGCCGGTCGACGTTCAGTTCAGTCGCTGTGCCAATCGAAATTATCGACGCGCTCAGGCCTTACCTGTCTGAGTGAACCCAACGCACGAGAGTCCCTTGCTCGTTATCGTTCGCAAATCTTCCGCGGCGAGTTGCATGCCGATACCTTAATCCTTAGCCTATGTGTTTGGTTCTTACTTTGGTTTGAGGTATCGAATGGCGCACAAACACAATTATCTCGGCGGCGGATCGATTGACCCAACACCCGTGACGGGCTCGATGACCGTGGCGGATATGGTGGACTCGGCCTTTCTCGCGTACAACGCGGCGCGGTTGCGCGAAGCGTGTCAGTTGTTCGTCGAGAAGATGCTCGAAGACGACGTAACCATCGGGATGAGCCTGACCGGCGCATTGTCGCCCGCCGGACTTGGAATGTGTGCGATCATTCCGCTGATCGAAAACGGCTTTGTCGATTGGATCGTCTCGACCGGCGCGAATCTCTATCACGATACTCACTTCGGCATCGGGTTAAAGATGCATCGCGGTAATCCGCAAACTTCGGATGTTGTGCTTCGCGAAGAAGGCGTCGTGCGAATCTATGACATCTTCTTCGACTACGATGTGCTGCTCTCAACCGACGCGTTCTATCGCAAGATGATCGAAGCGCCCGAGTTTCAGCGAGACATGAGCACCGCGGAGTTTCACTACCTGGCCGGCGGTTATGTTGCCGAGCGCGAAAGAGTGCTGGGCATCGGCCGCAAGAGCTTACTGGCTGCGGCGTACGACGCCGCGGTTCCGGTTTACACGTCTTCGCCGGGTGACAGCTCGATTGGAATGAATGTCGCAGCAAAAGCGCTCACGGGCAACAAGCTGCGTTATGACGTCAACGCCGACGTGAATGAGACGGCTTCGATTGTGCTTGATGCGAAACGCTCGGGCGGAAAATCGGCGGTGTTAATCTTCGGCGGAGGCAGCCCCAAGAACTTTCTGCTTCAAACCGAGCCGCAGATCCAGGAGGTGCTCAAGATCGAGGAAAAGGGTCACGATTATTTCCTGCAAGTGACCGACGCGCGCCCGGACACCGGCGGGTTGTCGGGCGCGACTCCGAGCGAAGCCGTAAGCTGGGGCAAGATCGATCCGGATCGTTTGCCCGACGCGGTTGTTTGTTATCTGGATTCGACGATTGGGCTTCCGATAATGACGGCGTATGCGCTTGCGCGGCATAAGCCTCGAACGCTCAAGCGGCTTTATGATCGACGTGACGAGATGATGTCGCGGCTCAAGGAAGAACACGCGCGGGCGGCTTCTAATGAGCCGGCCTCGGCCGAAGAAGCGCACGGCATGGATAGGATTCGATAGTTTGTGGACGAAGAAAGGCAAGGGAGAAAACATGAAACGAAAAGCATCGGCAGTATGGAAAGGCGGATTGAAGGACGGCAACGGTTCGATCTCGACCGACAGCGGAGTGTTGTCTGACACTCAGTACTCGTTCAGCACTCGGTTCGAGGATGGCATCGGGACGAATCCCGAAGAGTTGATCGGCGCGGCTCACGCGGGATGCTTCTCGATGGCGCTGTCCGGGCAACTCGGTAACGCAGGCATGACCGCCGAGAGCATCAACACGACTGCGACGGTCACGATGGAAAAGACTGACGCGGGATTCACGGTAACCGAGGTTCATCTCGATGTGACAGCGAAAATTCCCGGCGCGAGCGAGGAAGCGTTCAACATCGCGGCAAACAACGCCAAGACCGGTTGTCCAATTTCGCGCCTGTTGAATGCGAAGATCACGATGAACGCGAAACTCGAGTCTTAAATATGACGCAGAGCGAGATCGAACAGCTCGTGTCCGATCGCCGTCGCTTTCACGGCAATCCTGAGCTTGCCTACAACGAACATTCGACTGCGCGCGTCGCCGCTCGGCGGCTTGAGGAGTTCGGATATCAAGTCAAGGCCGGCGTAGGCGGGACCGGCGTGTGCGGTTTGCTGCCTGCCACGGAAGCGGCTCCGGAAGCCGCTTCCACGGGACTACGAACATTGCTCTACCGCGCGGATATGGACGCGTTGCCCATCCGCGAAGAGAACAATGTTGAGTATCGGTCGACGATTGACGGAGTGATGCACGCTTGCGGGCACGACGCGCACGTGGCGATCGGGCTCGGTGTTGCGAAACGAATGGCTGCCGAAAGGAATCGTCTCCTCGGCAATCTCAAGTTCGTATTCCAACCTGCTGAAGAAGGCGGCAATGGCGCGCTCGCTATGATCAACGACGGTGTACTTGATGCTCCAAAAGTCACGGCCGCCGTCGGGCTTCACGTCTGGAACAATCTGCCTGTCGGACAAGTCGGGGTCTACACCGGCGCGTTGATGGCCGCGGTTGATGAGTTTGAACTTGTTATTCAGGGTGTCGGCGGCCACGGCGCGATGCCTCAACAAACCGTCGATGCGATTGTCACTGCCGCGCAGGTGATCAACGCGCTTCAAACAGTCGTCAGCCGAAATGTATCTCCGCTCGATTCTGCGGTTGTTACAGTCGGCAAACTCAATGCAGGGTCGGCTTTCAACATCATCGCCGATACCGCGACGCTGCGCGGAACAATCCGCACATTCAATCGTGAGACTCACGCGAAGATTCCGGAGATGGTCGAGCGCGTCATTAGCGGAGTCTGCGAATCGATGGGCGCGAACTACAAGCTCGACTACATTCGCCAGACCTCGCCGCTGGTGAACAGCGCCGAGATGTGTGAGCTGGTCGCCCAGTGCGCTACGGAAGTCGTTGGCGCTGAGAACGTGATTCGCGACGAGTCGGTGAGAACGATGGGTGGCGAAGATATGGCTTACTTTCTCGAGCGCGTGCCCGGGTGTTATTTCTTCCTGGGAACTCGCAACGAAGCGCGCGGTTTCGTTCATCCTCATCATTCGCCGCGTTTTGATATCGATGAATCGGCGTTGCCAATCGGGGTCGAGATTATGACTCGCGTGATAAGCCGGTACCTTGGAGAGGACCGATGACGGATGACCGACGATCTCTGGTCGCCGACATCGCACTAGCGCGCCGCATGGAGATGACCGACGCAATTGCGGGCGTCGAGTTCGCGCGCGCGTGGGCGCGGATGCACTCGTACACCGGCGTAGTAGCGATTGAAATCGCCGGAGGTCTCGCGGGCTTCGCGGGGGTTGATTCACCGGTGACTCAGGCATTCGGGCTCGGCTTCGCGGGTCCGGTCACGCACGAAGACATCGAGGCGATGGAAGACTTCTATCGCGCGCGCGGTTCAGCCGTGAACATAGAAACTTGCCCGCTCGCTGATCCCTCGCTGCTCGAGGTTCTTCTCGAAAGAAGCTATGAGCCAATCGAGGCGTCCAACGTCTTAGCAAGAGCGTTGACCGAAGACGACGCGAGTCTGTGGCCGGATCAGTCGAGTGCCGTTCGAATACGAACGCCGGGATTGGAGGAAGCCGGCTTATACTCCGAACTCGTCGCAAAGAACTTTTTCGAAAACGGAGAAGTCCCACCGGAACTTCTGGATGTTTTCACGAGCACGTTTGATGCGAAGGGCGCACATTTTTTCATCGCCGAAATCGACGGCGCTCCATGCGGCGGCGGGATGATGTCGATTCATCGCGGCGTGGCTTCGCTTGGCGGAGCTGGCACGCTGCCCGAGTTTCGGAATCGCGGCGCGCAGAAAGCCTTGATACTCGCGCGTGTCGCGAGCGCCGCGCGCGCGGGTTGCGATCTTGCGATGGTGGCGACGGGCCTGGGCACAGTCTCCGAGCGCAACGTCGAACGCCGGGGATTCAATCTCGTCTACGAAAGATCAAAGCTTATTCGCCAATGGACGTAGCCGCGCGCTTTGATCGCCAACCTCTTTCATAGTAGAGTCTCAATTCTCAACCGGACAGCATCAACAATTCTCAGTCTTTCAACCTCGCATTTTGCTATCACCAGGAGACTCGTATGGGGAAATCGCGTTGGCGTCTGTCGCTTCTGATCGCCTCGATCAGTGTCGTTGTCTCGATGCTCGCGAGCGTGGGCTTGTTCAATTCAGCAGCCGCCGTCCAGAACAGGTTCGCGTCGGAAGGGCGGCCCATCACACCCGCCGGCTCGCTGGTTATGGATATTACAACGCGGCGGCGGGCAGTCGGAGCGTTGCCGGTCGATTTCGTTCGCAGTCCCGACAAGACCGGACCCGAGGGACTTGGGCGATACCTGATCGCGGTCAACAGCGGCTTCGGCGTTCAATTCAACTCGCAGACAAACCGGGCTCAGCAGTCGCTTGCGGTGATCGATCTGAACGCGAGACCGGCGGCGGTTATTCAAAACGTTTACTTTCCGGCGCCGCAAAGCGTTTGCGTGGGAGTCGCGTTCGCTCAGCGCGCCGAGCAGGACGGGGGCTTTACGCTTTATGCGTCCGGCGGATTCGAAAACAAGATCTGGGTTTTTCAGTTTCGACCGGGTACGGCAAATCCAATCTCGCCCGGCTCTCGCGGACCAAACACAAAGGTCGAAGCTCCGTTTATCGATGTCACCGGGTTCGCGACATCTGCAAACTCGACGCGCTATAACGACAACCTCGCGCCGGTTTATCCGATGGGTCTCGCGCTCAGCCCGGACGGCGATACGTTGTACATCGCGAACAATCTCGGAGACAGCCTCGGAATAGTCAGTAACATTCGCAACGAACGACGGCTGACCCGCGTCGATCTTCGAAGACCGGACTCGGAGCAGTTCCTCTATCCATATGGCGTAGTCGCTATGGCCGGGCGTGGTTCGAGCGAGGCTTCAAAAGTCTACGTTTCATGCTGGGCTGACGCCTCGATTGCGGTGGTTGATCCGCGCAAGCCGAATCAGCCGCCGGCAAGGATTCAAGTCGACCGGCATCCGACGGCGATGATCTTGAATGCAAGCGGAACTCGATTGTTCGTCGTGAACTCAGATGCAGACAGCGTATCGGTGATCGACACGTCGACGGATCGCGAGATCGAGCGAATCAATGTGAAGCTCACCGAGACCTCGAAGATCGGCGGCAGTCCCGAGAGCCTCGCTCTCAGCTCGGACGGAGCGACTTTATACGTCGCGAACGCGCACGCGAACGCCGTCGCGGTAGTCTCGCTGTCCAATCGCGCGCGAGGCGGCGCCGTTGAAAAAGAAAAGAACGAATGGCGCGACGACGCTGACCGCAGCAAGGTGCGAGGCTTTATTCCAACGGGGCAGTACCCGTCGGCGACTGCGGTAGTGAATCGCACATTGTTTGTCGGCAACGGCAAGGGCACGGGTTTTGAAAGTTCATCTGTTGTTGTCGACAACTCCGGATTTGTTCCCAACATGCCGAATGACCGCTTTGCTGTTGGCACGGGCCGGGGCGAACGCGGCGGCCAGCACAGCTTGTCGCTGATCTCGGGAAACATCAGCGCGATTTCTGAACCCGATGAGCGCGCGCTCGTAGGTTTCACTCAACAAGTGATGCGCAATGATGGGTTGCTCGGCGCGCCGCGCGCGACCTTGTTTCAAGGCCAGTCGCCGATAAAACACGTCATCTACATCATCAAAGAGAATCGCACTTACGATCAGGTGTTCGGCGACGTGCAGACGTCGGGTGATGGCCGAGCTGCCGACAGCGATCCGACGCTTGCGATCTTTGGCGCGGGCGAAGCGGCCCGCCTTCCAGGAGGCGCGGCGCAGAACATAACGCCCAATCAGCGCGCGCTCGCGTTGCGCTTCGGATTGTTCGATCGCTTCTTCGTCAACGCCGCTTCGAGTCCCGAAGGTCACAACTGGTCGACAGCCGCTTTTTCGAGCGACTACGTGGACAAGGCTTATCGATGGAGCTACTCGAATCGCGGGCGGCCGTATGACTTTGAGGGCTTCAATCGACTGCCCGAGTTCAGAGTCGAGAGCCGGGGCACGGCTCCGCCGCTGTTCGCCGCGCCGGTCACCGCCGAGGACATGGCGAATTTCCTGCGGCGTTATATTCCTTACCTGCACGGCGCGCGAGACATCTCGGAACCTGAGACGCTTTATCTGTGGGACGCAGCCGCTCGCGCGGGCTTGAGTTATCGCAACTACGGCGAGTTCATCGGCACGCTGTCTGAGGCGAATGTTGCGGCGGTGAACACAAACCGGCAGCGTTCCTATCCCGACACAAGCCCGACTGTGTTGGCCGTTCCCACAAAGAAATCGCTCGAAGGCCATTGCAGTCTCACCGTTCGAAACTTCGACATGCGCTCGATAGACGCGATGACTCCCGATTCTTATCGCGCCGCGAAAGAAGCAAACAGTTGGACCGATCCGGTGATATCGCCGAACAACTCGGATGAAAGATTTCGAGGGACGTCGCGTCTCGGAGAATGGCTCGAAGAGTTTCGCGGTTATGTTGCGGACATCGAAGCGGGCAGGCCGGATCGATTTCCTAACTTTTCGATGATGAAGCTTTCGAGCAATCATACCAACGGCCTCTCGGCTGATTACCCGACGCCGCAGTTTTACGTCGCCGAGAATGACTATGCCGTGGGCCGCCTGGTTGAAGCCGTATCGAACAGCCCTTACTGGAAGGACACGGCGATCTTCATCGTGGAAGACGACGCGCAGGACGGACCGGATCACGTTGATTGTCATCGCGCGCCCGCGCTGGTGATAAGCGCGTATAACCGGCCGGGCGCTCTGGTTCATGAGTTTCACACGACGGTGAGCTTGATTCGCACGATGGAGATATTGTTAGGAATGCAACCGATGAATCAGCTCGACGCGACGGCTGCGCCGATCGATATCTTCCAGGACAAGCCGGATCTTCGGCCCTTCAAAGCGATGCTCCCTGAAGTTGCGCTGAACAATCTCGTCGTGCCCGCGCGTGGGACTCGCGATGCGACGCAGGCATATTGGATGAAGCGAACAGCCGAGCAGAACTTGCAGTTCGCGGATATGGCTGACGCGCGAATGCTGAATGAGATCATCTGGTATTCGGTACGCGGCTCGGGCTCGCGAATGCCTGAGATTGCGCGCCTGCCCGCGTTCGACGCGTTGCGAGAAGGTATCGCGGAACAGCGTGAAGAACAGGAACAGATCACGAAGGGCGTGAAGGCAAGTCTAGCTAGGAGGTAGACGACCGAATTGTATATGCCAATCGCATCGCTCCGAACCTCTACAACTGCGAGTCGCGATAACCTCTTTGTGAAGTGGACAGCCTATCTGGTCTATCAAATTGAACTCAAGCCCAGGGAGATCGACAGATGGGAGTGCGCCCATCTGAAGAGCATTACAGTTAAGCAATAGTACAACGGTACTATGGCAGGTTCGTTACCTTGACTTCGTTCGCCGAGGAAACGATAGTATGCTCTTCTGGAATCCGGAAAGCCGCGGTTTGCGCCCCGTCTAGGATCTGCCGCAGTCAGCTAAGTCACGTAAAGCTTCCGTCGTGGCGCTCACGCAGCGTTCTCGCGCAAGTAATGGCGTTTGCAGAAGGACTGAAGCATGTTCGATGACGTTAACCCTCTTCAGCCTAGCTCTTCAGATTGAACGACGAGATCTCGATGGTGTCGTTCGCCCGTTCCCAATCAGTGCAACTGTAATTCCCGCTGACAACTACTCACACGAGGTCGTCCTGTTTGATAATGTTCCAGGTGGCGCAGGTCACGTGCGCTCTATCGCTGCAAACATTGAGACCGTCCTGCGGCGTTCTCTACTCATCGTTCAGTGTCCAGCATGCGAGGAAGAGACTAGTTGCCGGAGCTGTCTTAGAAACTATTGGAATCAGATTTATTGGGACGAACTCAGGCGAGGGCCTGTCTCCCGATTCCTGCAAGCGGTCTTAGCAGACGCGTTCGAGACTAGTTGAGTAGATCGATCAGTACAAGGTTTTTCCCACTCTCTCTGCAATAGACTGGGATAAGGACTCATGCCTGTAGGGGTTCGAGTAAGCCTCGCCGCACTGCTACTCGAAAGGCCTGTGACTTGCGGAGGAGGCCGTGTTCGTACACCCGCATTAACTCATCCAAGTGCCGCCGATCCTTTTCGTCCAGACTGTTCTCGCGATTTCTTTCGAGCAATTCGCTCAGCGCTGTCTGCTGATCGTCCGAAAGTTGAAGCTCAGTTAACCCGAGCACGTCACCGTCCGACAGCGCTTCAACCGGTAACTCATTCACGACTGACTCCAACCATTCGGCCAACACCTCTTCGATTCGGCGCTGCGTCTGGGATGCCACAGTCGCTGCTTGACGCACTACTTGCTCGCTCACTTTGAATCGTGACGTGTTCGCTCATACGTTCACAGTTCGGGCTCGCGAATGCCTAAGATTGCGCGCTGGCCCGCATTCGATGCGTCGCGAGAAGGCAACGCTGAACAGCGAGAGGAACAGGAAAGAGTCCCGGAATAAGCTCGCGCGCCTCAACCAAGAGCGAAGGCACCCCTAGTTCCATTCGTGCTTTTGTGGTGTCGCCGACCAAGCGGTATCGATTACATTTTGTGCTTGACTTGGGTTTCGGTTAGGAATAGACTCGCGGCGCCCTTTGATCCGTTTCCCGAATGTGAGGGTGGGCTGTCCGACAATCCCAATCCCGTGCCCCCCCCAAATGATAGTCAGGGACGCTGGACCAGTATCCAATTGTCAGAACCACTGAGCAGCGATTCCCCTTTTCGATCTACGGCCTGAGGGATTCGAATTAGCACTCAGCGCCGGATTCGTCCGGGACGCAAACTCTTAACAGGCGAGGCAGACCCGCACTTTGGCAGGTCGAAAGTCTGCCTTTCCCTCAACACAACTCTTGAAAGGAGAGCGTTATGTTAAACCGCTTCGATTGCGTTCTTAGAAACCAACACACAGGGAGTTCATCTCGGCGAGTCGCCGGCAAGACACTGCTTCTTTGCGCCGTGGCCGCCTTGTTGATCGGACCTTGGGACAATCAAATCGGCGCCGGCTGCGCCTGTTTTGCAAAGTTGTCGGCTGCACACCAGTCTGAACATGGGCGATATCTTGAGCGGTGCGACGGCGAGAAGATTTGGTCAGATCAATGGGCCGCCGCTGTACGTCGTTACGCTCGAGCTGAACACGAACAGACACATCATGCAGTGCGACTTTGATTTCTACTGTCCCGGAAACGCGGACAAGTGCGCTCTGCGTGCAGACCTGTCGTCTAACTTAGGCACGGTTGCGCCGAGACCCGGCAACGGGCCGTGTAATATGGTTTGGGATATGACCGCGGTCAACGACTCGGTCGACTTAGTCTTTGGTTTCAAGGTGAAATACGAGGAAGATTACATAACCAGCGGCGGCGTATTCAAACCGCGGAAGAAGAACGCCAAGCTCATTCTCCACTTCGACGCAAATTACGTTGAAGGTACGGACATAGATGTGTTTGGCACGATGGTACAAGTAGATGACGAGGGTTGAAGGATCAGAGTTGTTTCCACTTCGCTAGCCGGGATGGTCTGAACCGTGCCGGCTAGCAAAGCGGGTTAGTTGAGGTTCATATGAAAGTCAGAAACGCGATTCTCTTTTTGCTCATGTCTATGATAAACGGGACCTCGTCGCATGCCGCGCCCACGGACATCGTATTTCCTCCCATCGACGGGTCTCCAGATCTCTTCCCGGCCAGTACGGGCTTTGCCTTCGGCGACCAGATTGGTTTTACTGTTGTACAAACATCGTCGGCACATAAGCCTCAACTCTTGTCCTTCAGCGTCACCGAGGGGCGGATCCTTGACCAGTTGGACCTGGATTCCGACTTTGGTACGGTTGAAGGCTCCGCATCGCGTTCTTTTATTTTCCTGAAGGTACACGAACAAAGCGGTCTGCTCATATTATACGGACAAGGTGTTGATGGTTCACAAAGGTTGTCCGCAGCAAAGTCGGACCGCGACGGACGAATGCGGAAGCTCTGGTCGATAATGTCGGAATCCCCTGGTGGTTTGGTTTCCGCGGATTCCGACCTTGCCGTTAACTTTGATGGATCCAGAATCTGTTGGATATACTACTCAAGCGGTGTCGGCGAAGCGCGATTGCATCGCCAGGACACTCTCCAGGTTCCGGCGGCGAGAATGCCGTTGCTCGTTCGGCGATCGGCGGACGGATCGCAAGTCGCCCAGCACAACCCTCCGGTAAGTTCGATGTCGCACTTAGCTCGGCGCCTCGCATTGATTCGAGTCGATGACGGGACCCGGCTCGCGTCGGTGGAGTTAAGGTTTGATTCACTATTCTCAGCGTCCGTCTTCTTTGACGATGTAAACAACCGAGTGGTAGCGCTCGCTGAAGCTACGGCGTACATATTCGCGCCCGGTTTTGACAGGCTCGATCCAGATTTTACATTTACCCCGAAACCAGGACACTCGGTCTCTGGTCAGGGAATGAGCCGAGATGGGCGCTTTCTGCTCGGATACGGAGGCTACATTCCCGATGAAGCAGGGAGCGGGGTCAGCTTCTATTTTGCGTACGACCTGGAGCGAAGAACCGCTTACGAGCTCGACTTGAAGGAGCAGTTGTTCCCCTTCGTCAATGGAATGACCTTCCATCGTGAAACGGGTGTGTTGTTTGCACCCCTGGTCCTTAAATTAACGCTGGGTGCCGGGGAAAGCTTGAACGACGGGATAGCTCGTGAGGCCGATGTCATACACCTTGAGCCGGACGGATCGTTGACACTCGCCGCCCGAATGACACTCCCTAAGCGCAGTGCGGATGGATCGCGCCTGAAACTCACCACCGATTCCAACGTCGAAGTCTCCGCGACCGGAGCATTAGCGTTTATCCAGTCCGACAATAACCGGCTGTTCACGTTCGATACAGCAAACGGCGAGATTATAAGCGAGCAACTGGTTGACAGGGCCGGCCGCCTTCTGTCGATCAGACTATTGGAGCGGTTGAATCGTATTCTCGCTTCAGACCTGAGCACCAGAAACTTGCTGATAGTTGATGCAATCACTGCCCCAGCGATAGCCAGCGTCAAGCTCAAGCGCCATAGGACAGTCATAGCCGGCCGAAATTTTCTGAGCGGCGCTCATCTGTTGATCAACGGTGTCGATCAGGGGCTTGCTAAACGAAGTGCGGAGAATCCGGGAGGGGAGATCGTCGTTGACCAAGGCAAGCGCGACTTTCCTGCCGGGGAAGAATTCAGTCTTGAAGTTGTGAACCGTGATGGAGCTAGATCCGCACCATTCGTTCTTCGCAGGTAACATATCTTATTAAATTAACAGGCAAGATAGATCCGCACTTTGGCAGGCCGAAATCTATCTTGCCCTCAACACGACTCCAATTGGAGCGTGCAGCCACAACGTACAGCCTTATGGCGCAGGTTGCAACACCGAACCTATCCGCCCTCTACTAATCAGACGCCATTGAACGCCGGATGGTATCTCACCAAGCCGACTCGGCCCCTGAGCGCGTCCGGCGTAAGCTCGGCCACCATGAAAACCTCATCCGCTACATCGTACTCACTTCGAAGTGCCTTTGAGCTCGCGCGAACGAATCCAAAACGCGGGTAGTATTCCGGATGCCCGAGAACTACAACAACGTCGTGGCCGATTCGTTGGCACTCCTTTAATCCTTCGCGAACCAGCAACGACCCGATCCGTTGCCGCTGACGCTCGGGCAACACCGCCATCGGCGCGAGTCCCATCGCGGTAAAGGAATCAGTCGCCGATTCGATCGTCACCGGGCTGAAGAAGATGTGTCCCACAGCTTGTTCTTCATCAATCGCGACGAGCGAGATGTAAGGGCGGGCCGTCTTGCGCAACGCGTCGACGAGATTGGCTTCACTGGGTGTAGAGAACGCAAGCTCGTTCACGCGATGGACCGATTCGTTATCCTCAGGAGTTTCAGCGCGGATGTTCATCGCTCGATTATAGACCTTACAGGCGGCCCGTTCATTATTCGGGCAGCGTGAAGCTCACCTTATTCGTAACTTGATTCTTTTGAATTTTACATATCGACGGCGCCTTGTTATTGTCAACTTCTAAGAGTTCCGATCGACTGCGGTCGACAATCACTCGCTGGAAAAAGGACGGACTTAGCAAGGACCTTTCGATGAATCTGCTCGCGCGCGCCTTCGGCTCCTCACTCGGAAAGAAATACATCATGGCGATCACGGGACTGCTGTTGTTCCTCTTTGTGATCGTTCATATGCTCGGCAATCTTCAGGTCTATATTGGACCCGAAGCGATGAATTCGTATGCCGCGCTGCTCCAATCGAAGCCCGGTTTGTTATGGACCGCGCGCGTGGGACTGTTCATCATCGCGGTGATGCATATCTTGTCGGCGGTTCAACTCGCCGCTGAGAATCGAGCCGCGCGGCCTGAGCGCTACGCTGAAGGCAAACCCATCGCGAGCTTCGCGTCGCGCACGATACTCGTGAGCGGGCTGATCGTATTGGCGTTCATCGTCTATCACCTGATGCACTTCACGCTTGGAGTCACCAATCCTGATTTTGCGGAGCTTCACGATCCGCTCGCGCGTCACGACGTCTATCGAATGGTGGTCGAGGGCTTTCGCAACCCGTGGGTGTCCGCGTTCTACATCATTTCGATGGGGCTGCTGTGTTTGCACCTGAGTCACGGAGTTTCGAGCCTGTTCCAATCTCTTGGAATCAGAAGGCGCTCGCACCTTGCGGCGTTCAATCGCTTCGCTGAGATTTCGGCCGTGGTGATTTTCATCGGCAATGTTTCAATTCCTATTTCGATACTTGCGGGAGTGGTGAAGTGAGGGAGCATAAACCGCAGAGGACGCAGCGGATCGCAGAGGTGAAGGGGAGAGCGTACCGCTGAGACGCAGAGGCGAAGAAGAATCGCTATGAAATTTGATGCAAAGATCCCGTCGGGGCCGGTTGCTCAGAAGTGGAGCAAGCACCGGAACGACATCAAGCTCGTGAATCCCGCCAACAAACGCAAGTTCGATGTGATCGTCGTAGGCTCGGGGCTCGCCGGTGCTTCGGCCGCGGCGACGCTTTCGGAACTGGGCTACAAGGTCAAGTGCTTTTGCTTTCAGGACAGCCCCCGCCGCGCGCATTCGATTGCCGCGCAGGGCGGAATCAACGCCGCAAAGAATTATCAGAACGACGGCGACAGCGTGTATCGATTGTTCTATGACACGATCAAGGGCGGCGACTTCCGCTCGCGTGAAGCCAATGTCTATCGGCTGGCCGAAGTAAGCGTAAACATCATCGATCAATGCGTGGCCCAGGGAGTTCCGTTCGCGCGCGAGTATTCGGGCTATCTTGCGAATCGTTCATTCGGGGGCGCGCAGGTTTCGCGGACGTTTTATGCGCGCGGTCAGACCGGTCAGCAGTTGCTGTTGGGAGCATATCAGGCACTCGAGAAACAAATCGGCGCGGGCGGCGTCAAAATGTATCCGCGCACCGAGATGCTCGACCTGGTGTTGATCAACGGGCACGCAAAAGGAATCGTCGTCCGAGATCTAGTGACTGGTGAGATCAGCTCGCACGCGGCGGATGCGGTAGTGCTTGCGACGGGCGGCTACGGCAACGTGTTCTTCTTGTCGACGAATGCGAAGGGCTGCAACGTGACCGCGATCTGGCGAGCCTACAAGCGCGGCGCATTGATGGCTAATCCTTGCTTCACCCAGATTCATCCAACCTGCATTCCGGTCACGGGCGAGCATCAATCGAAGCTCACATTAATGTCGGAGTCATTACGAAACGACGGCCGCGTTTGGGTTCCTAAAACGGCTGGCGATCAGCGAGCGCCGGATGAGATTCCAGACGAGGATCGGGATTACT
>Ga0070705_100000619_pt1 | contig 20518 bp, 19 predicted proteins | sample KBSK5253metaG_FD_65455 | JGI IMG/M metagenome (GOLD analysis project Ga0070705, IMG submission 65455) | Corn, switchgrass and miscanthus rhizosphere microbial communities from Kellogg Biological Station, Michigan, USA - KBS K5-25-3 metaG | ecosystem: Host-associated > Plants > Roots >... | reverse complement strand
GGAGGTCTTCCGCCCGATCTCCCGCAAGTACGACGCCGAAGAGCACGCGTACCCGAAGGAGCTCGACATGCTCGCCGCGCTCATCGACGGGATGAACGACGGCTCCGACCTCGGCGGCGCCGGCGCTGCCGGCGTGCGCCGAACCGACAACGGCGACGCCGGGGTACGGAATGGCTCCAACATGTCGACCGTGCTCGGCATCATCGAGCTGTGCTGGGGCGACGTCGGCCTCTTGCTCTCGATGCCGCGTCAGGGCCTCGGCAACAGCGCGATCGCGTCGGTCGCGAACGACGAGCAGCTTGAGCGCTTCAGAGGCAAGTGGGCGGCGATGGCGATCACTGAGCCGGAGGCGGGCTCGGACTCGGCTGCGATCCGCACGACCGCCGAGTACGACGAGGAACGCGATGAATACGTGCTCAACGGCGAGAAGATCTACGTCACCTCCGGCGAGCGCGCTGACCTCGTCGTCGTGTGGGCGACGCTCGACCGCGCGCAGGGCCGTGCGGCGATCAAGTCGTTCGTCGTGGAACGGAGCAACCCGGGGCTGAAGCTCGACCGGCTCGAGCACAAGCTCGGCATCCGCGCGTCCGACACGGCCGCCTTCATCCTCGACAACTGCCGCGTGCCGAGAGAGAACCTGCTCGGCTCGCCGGAGATCGACGCGACCAAGAGCTTCGCGGGCGTGATGCAGACGTTCGACAACACGCGGCCCTTGGTCGCCGGCATGGCGGTCGGCCTCACACGTGCCTGCCTGGAGCTGACGGAGAGACTGCTGCGCGAGGCGGGTGTCGAGGTCGACTACGACAAGCCGGCTTCGACACAGTCCGCGGCCGCGGCCGAGTACCTCGCGATGGAGGCCGACTTCGAGGCGGCCCGCCTGCTGACGCTCGAGGCCGCCTGGATGGCGGACAACTCGAAGCCGAACTCCCTGCAGGCCTCGATGGCGAAGGCGAAGGCCGGGCGCACGTGCGTCGACGTCGCGCTGCGCTGCGTGCGTCTGTGCGGATCGCTCGGCTACGGCGAGGAGCTGCTGCTGGAGAAGTGGGCGCGCGACGCGAAGATCCTCGACCTGTTCGAGGGCACGCAGCAGATCCAGCTGCTGATCATCGCGCGCCAGCTGCTCGGCAAGTCGTCCGCGGAATTGAAGTAACGCCTCCCATCCCCACGATTACCGCCGGCGCGCCGTCCCCATGGCGCGCCGGCCGCCCTCGGTCGCTCGCTAGGGTCTTGCGCGTGCCGACCTCCAACCCGCACCCAGCGCGCCGCGTGCGGATCCTCGGCGCCGGAGGAACGATCGCGATGGGCGGCCCAGCGGGAGCGACGCCGCAACTCGACACCGAGGCGCTGGTTGCCGCCATCCCCGGCTTGGCCGGTCGTGACGGTCTCGAGGCGCGGGATGTGGTGAACAAGCCAAGCGCGCACCTCACGCTCGACGACCAGCTGACGATCTGCCGCGAAGCGCGGGATGCTGCGCGACGTGGGATCGGCGTCGTCGTCACGCACGGCACCGACGCGTTGGAGGAGACGGCGATGCTGTGCGACGTGATCCACGACGCGGAAGCGCCGATCGTGTTCACCGGCGCGATCCGCCCGGCGACCGCGGCCGGCGCCGACGGACCGGCGAACCTCTTGGATGCGGTCTCCGTTGCGCGCTCCGAGGAGGCGGCCGGGATGGGCGTGCTCGTCGTCTTCGGAGGCGAGATCCATCACGCCCGATGTACTCGCAAGACGGACACCATCTCGTTGGTGGCGTTCTCTTCGCCCCAGACCGGGCCTCTCGGCCGCGTCACCGAGGGACACCCGACGCTGTGGTCCACGGTTCCTCGCAATCCGCCGCTCGATCCGCCGACTTTGGATCGCCGCGTCCTGGTGGTCCCGACGATGTCCGGCGACGACGGGACCCTTGCGCGTGCTGCCCTTGCGACCGACCCCGACGGCGTCGTGATCGGGACATTGGGCGCCGGCCACCTCGCTCCGGCCTTGCTGGAGCTGTGGGCGGAGGCAGCGGAGAAGATCCCGGTCGTCGCGTATTGCCGGCCCGAGCGCGGCGTCGTGCTCACCGGCACCTACGGCTACGCCGGCTCCGAGCAGGATCTCCGCGGAACGAAGATCATCCCCGCCGGCTTCCTCTCGCCCCAGGCCGCGCGCATGAAGCTCCTGGCGTGCGTGGCGTCGGGCCTCAGCGTCGACGAGGTCCGCTGGGCGTTCCGCCAGGACGACGGCTGAGCCGGCCGCGCCCGCGCCGGGGCGAGTCTCACGAGCACTGCACCTCAGACCACGGTATGCGTGGTCAGAAGTGCAGTGCTCGAGTCGACGCGGTGATCGTGCGGCTGGCGGACGGGCAGTACGGAGTGGTTGCTAGGCGTCAGCTGCTGATCCTCGGCGTGCCTGCGCGGACGATCGATCGCCGCCTCGCTCGCGGATTGCTCGTCCCACTCCATCGCGGCGTGTACGCCGTCGGTCACCGCCAACTGCGCATCGAGGGGAGATGGCTTGCGGCAGTATTGGCGGCGGGAGAGGGCGCCGTGCTGAGCCACCGCGACGCGGCGACGTTGCACGGGATACGGAAGGCGCCGGAGTCGCGGAACGTGAGCGTCACCACCGCGACGGCGGCGCGGGCGATCCCGGGACTTTGGCTGCACGGCCGGCGCGTGCTCGCTGAGGAGGAACGCGCGGTCATGCGCGGCATCCCGGTCACCTCGCCGGCGCGGACGCTGGTCGATCTCGCTCCGATGCTCACGCAGGGGCAGCTCGCCAGCACGCTCGGCGAGGCCGACCGCCGCGGCCTCCTCGATGTCGCGGCGATCGAGCGGGCGCTCGCGTCCACGCGCGCCCGGCACGGCCAGGGCCACGCCCGCCTGCGCGCCGCCCTCGTTGCCCACGAGCGGCGAGGCGCGGTGCTCACGCGGTCGGAGCTGGAAGAGCGCTTCCTTGAGCTCGTCATCGGCGCCGGTCTCACGCAGCCGCGGCTCAACGCGAACGTGGCTGGCTATGAGGTCGATGCGCTGTGGCGCGACGAGCGCCTCGTCGTGGAGCTGGACGGCTGGGCGCACCACGCTGGCCGGCGCGCGGCAGGCCGGGACCGCGCCAAGACGAATCGCCTCCAGCTGCACGGCTTCACGGTCCTGCGGTTCCTGCACGGCGATCTCGTCGGCCGCCCGCAGGACGTCGCGGACGCGATCGCCGAGGCGCTCACAAGGGCGGCATCGAGAACGTGAACATCCGCTCGGCCTCGATCCGCGCGTAGGCGACGCCGGAGTCGAGGAATCTCTCCCAGTCGGCGCCGTACCGCGGGACGTAGATCCGCAGCAGCGCCGCGCGCAGCTCGGCGCCCTCGGGCGCGCCGACGTCGAGCGGGACGGCACGGCCGTGGACGGTGATCGCGAGGTGCTCGCCCGGGAGGTGCGTTGCGCTGACCCACGGCCGCTTGGCGATGTGGCGAAAGCGCATCGAGTCGGGCGCCGAGCCGAAGTGGAACGCGCCGCGCAGGAAGATCCCGTCGACCGGGCCGACGAGCGGGCGTCCGTCGGCCGTGGCGGTCGCGAGCGCGAGCAGCGTCATCCCCTGTAGGCGCTCGCACACCTGCTCGGCGCTGAGCCGGCGCTCGGGCGTGTGGATCCGCTGCAGGTGCGCGCCGGCGGATGCGTACGAGCGGTCGATCAGCGCTTGCAGCGCGGCGAGGTCGGCGAGCGTCTCGTGCACCGGCGGTTCAGTCCTCCACGAGGACCGTGTCCTCGTGCGAGTACGGCGGCACGCACGAGCAGACGACGACGAGCGGGGCAGCGGGATCGGCCCACAGCTGGTGGACCGTGCCGGGCGGGATCACGACGCAGTCGCCGGGGCCGATCGGGCGCTCCTCGGAGCCGAGCCGCATCCGCCCGCGCCCGCGCGCCACGAGGTAGATCTCCTCGCTCGCGCGGTGGTAGTGCGCGAGCGTCGCGCCGCCGGCCGGCACGGTCGCCTCCGCGAGCGACTGACGGCGCCCCGGCGTCCCCGGCGCGACCCACTCGCGGATCTCCGAGCCGTCACGCGTGAGGTAGGCGGAGAGGTCGTCGCGGCGAGCGATCTCCATCGCGCAAAGCGTAAGGGGTGGCACGCGGTGGGCCGGCGGCGTGGGCGGCGGTCGAGTGGCGCGGGCGGCGAGCGAGTGGACCGACGGCGGTTAGCGACGAGCACAGGCCACGATTCCGCCGCCCTGCCAGCGACGATTGCGCGATGCGCCGCCGCCTCATCCTCCCTCTTGTAGCCCTGACGCTGGCGGCGTCACTGACGCTCGGCGCGACGGCCACCGCCACCGCCGATGCTCCCCACCGCTTCAAGCTCGCGCTCCCCTCGCCCGGCCACGTCACCGTCGCGGAGCTGGCGGTGAGAGCGACCTCGTCCAGACCGCTGCGACTCCCGCGCAGGGTCTGGCTCGGGCTGCCTGGCGCCGCGCACCTGCCGCCGTCGGTGAAGGTGCTGATCGCGACGCGGGCGATCCGCATCAGAGGCGGCTTCCGCTACGCGGCCGCGGTCTTCGTCGTGCGCAAGGCGGGCGCGACGGCGGTCGCCGCCGGCAGGCACGTCGCCGACGACGATGACGACCACGGCCCGAACATCTTCGACCTCATGTTTGGCGGCCCAATTGGGCCCTGGAATGTCTGCAAGCACTGCCGCGACGAGCAGCCGCAGGGATTCATGAAGGGCGACCTGTGCGACTCGTGCGACATCGCGAACACCACGCGGCTGATGATGCAGGCGGAGGCGCGCAAGGACGCCGACACGCAGACGCCGAGAAAGCTCAGCACGCTGAACGACCTCTTCAGACGCGACTTCTCCAAGGACGGCGACCCGGAGCCCGTGTTCGGGACTCCTGACAGACCGTTCGACCCCAAGCTCGACACCGGCCACTACGACGACGGTCACTCGTTCGGCTGGGGCACCGGCAGAAGACTCGCGCTCCCGCCAGCCGACGTGATCAGAGTCGAGATCGACCTCGTCGAGGACATCATCGAGCGCCAGCCGGCGCAGTTGATCCCGGACCTCGAGGTCGCGACCGCGGTTGACCTGAACGGCGATGGCGTGGTTGGCATCAGACAACAGATCGATACGAGAGTCGGTCCGATCGTCATCTCCTGAGCGGCGCGACGCGCGTCAGCGCCGCATCGCCTGACGCAGCTCGCGCAGCTCGCGCACGTCGTCCGGCAGCGGACGGGCCGCAAGCGAGGACGAGACGCCGAGCAGCTGCGGCTCGATCCGATGCCGCACGAGCTCCTCGCCGACTGCGTCCACGCGCAGCGCCGCCGTCCCCGGCCGCGACGACACGACGCGCACCATGCGGTTGCCGCGAAACAGCAGCCCGACGCCGTCGTCGGCCGCCCAGCCGCCCGGCAGCGCGCCCGACCGCACCGCCCCGAGCCACGCCGGCAGCCGCTCCGGCTCGCCGTCGGCGTGCACGCTGAACGAGCCGGCCAGCAGCCCGAGTCCCGCGATCGGCTCGGGCGGGCCGCCGGAGCACGTGACGCCGCCGGCGAACCAGCACATCGCGCCGGCCGACAGCCCGGCCAGCACGATCCCGCGCCGCCACGCCTCCGCCAGCAGCTCGTCAAGCTCGTGCGCGCGCCAGATCGCCAGCAGGTTGCGCATCGATCCGCCGCCGACGTAGACGACGTCCTGCTCGAACACGATGTCGGCGAGCGAGCGGGCCGAGCCGTGGCGGCGGAACAGCGACAGGTGCGTCGCCGAGGCGCGCCGCGCGAAGCGCGCGTAGAAGGCGGTGATCTGCGCGGTCGGGTCGCCGGAGGCGGTCGGCAGGAACAACACGCGCGGTTCGGGGGTGCGCACGAGCGACAGCACGAAGTCGTCGAGCGCGGCGTTGTCCGGCTCCATCGTGAAGCCGCCGCCGCCCATCGCGAGGATCGTCGGATCGCCGCGCAGCGCGTCGCGGATGCTCACGCGACCGCCAGGTCGCGGTCCGTGCGCCCGAGGTAGCTGACCGGCAGCGGCTGCTCGACGACCTCACCGTCGCGCGGCTCGACCCGAAACGCTTGCGCACGGGGACGCGAGCTCACCACGTGCTGCAGCTCACGGCCGACGAAGTGCAGTGCCGCGCCGTCGTCGGCGGCGTAGCCCGGCGTGACGCCGTCGCCGACGAAGCGGCGGTACTCCTCGCGGCGCTCCGGCTCGCCGTCGTAGTGCACGCAGTTCGAGTGCGGCAGCAGGCCAAGGCCCCGCACCACCGTCGGGGCGCCGTGGAACGCGGTCACCGCCTCCTGGAACCAGCACAGCGATCCGGCCGACAGCCCGCACAGAACGACGCCGCGCCGCCACGCTGCGCGCAGCACGCGGTCGAGCCCATGCGCGCGCCAGGCGCCGAGCAGCGAGACGACGCTGCCGCCACCGACGTACACGACGTCCTGCTGCAGCAGATGCGCCTCAAGGTCGCCCTCGACCGCGCCGCTGCCGCGGTCGCGGCGGAACAGCGAGACGTGCGAGGTGTCGCAACGGGTCGCGAACGTGCGGTAGAAGCGCACGACGTAGTGGTCCGCATCACCGGACGCGGTCGGCACGAAGCAGACCTTCGGCCGCTCACGCGCGGCGAGCGACAGCACGTAGTCGTCGAGCAGCGGATTGCCCGCCTCCATCGAGAAGCCGCCGCCTCCGAAGGCGACGATCTGCGGTGGGCGTCCCGTGGTCATGCGGCGAGTGTCCCAGCCTCGGGTCGCCGCGTCGTTACACGCGTGTCCAAGGTTGGCGCTCCACGCGGCTAAGAGGTTCGGGGCTCAAGCTGCGCGTTCGCCGATCAACCAAATTAGGCTGTGTCGCAGTTCGGTCGCAAAAGGACGGCAAGCGCGTGAGACCAAGGAGTTCGATGTGGATCCAGGCCGGATGCCTGGCGGTTGCCCTTGCGCTCGTCGGAGTAACGCCCGCACATCGCGTCTCGCTTGCGCTCGCGGCGACGCTGGTGATCTGGTGGCTCGCGTTCGACAGCGCTTACGCGCGCAATCTGAACGGTGCACGGCGCTCGCCCGGGCGCAGCTCCGCGGACCGTCACGTCACCTGGCAGGTCCTCGCTGCAGTCGGGTGCGGATTCGCCGCGGGCGTGCTCGGGGCGGCGTCAGACGAGGTACGCGTGTGGCATGACGTGGCACTGTCTGTCTGCTTCGCGGCGTTCGCGGCGCTGGCCTTCCTCGTGTATGCGTCGAGCCTCGTCGACTGGTACTTCGTGCGACCGCGCGTGGACGGCGTCGTGCGGACGCCGCCGTGTCGATCGTCGCGCGATCCGGTCTGGAGCTTCGTGACGCGGATGTGGTTCCTGCACCGGGCGGTTGTGCAGCTACTCAGCGTGCTCGCGATTCTCGTCGCAGCGACGTCGCTGTCGATCGCGGTCCTTGTCGCCGCAGGCCAGAGTTCAACCGCCGCCGCCGTCGCGATAGGCGGCGTCGTGCTCGCGTGCGTGACGCCGCTGATGGTCACCGCAGTGCAGACCAGTCGCGCCCAGGTCGTCGACGAGCCGGACCTGTGGGTCGGGGATCGTCTCGTGCCCGCGAGCGGTCCATGGCGTTACCTCCTGCAGGTGACGGTGAGCAAGCTCGTCGTGCGCGCCTGGGACGCCGAGCGCGCGGAATTCCGTGCGCGCGAGTCGATCGCGCTTGGCCGCGTCGAAGACCTTGGTCTCGTCGCCGAGCCATTTGCCGGCTGTGTGAGCTGCGAGGTCAACCCTGACTGCGAGTGGGCGCGTACCGACCATGCGGCACGGCTGCCGCGCCGTCGGCTCGTGTTGTGAGCGGTAGCGTCGTACTCACAGGACAACCGCGCGCAGCGCGTCCGCAACGCGCCACGAGATCGCCCCGACCACGGCCGCCACGACCAGCACCGCGGGCCACGCGCCGATCGCGTGGCCGAGCGGGTGCGCGAGCGCGAAGCCGGTCAGGAACACCGCAACGAGCGCAAGCGCGCGCGGCAGGCCGAGCAAAGCGCGCCAACGGAGGCCGCAGGCGAGACCGCCGAGGAACAGCACGACCCCGCCGAGCGCTCGCACGCCCGTGAGCTCGGCGACCGCGAAGCCGAGCAGCAGCGCGCCAGCTGCGAGCGGCCAGGTGGGAAGCGGGCGCATTGCCGGCAGCCTAGCGGCGAGGTCGAACACTCTCAGCCTGGCGTCTTCTCGCTTCACCAAGGCCCGTTCGCCTGGGATAATCCATATTCCGGATAACAGACCGACCGAGGCTGCGCAGCGAGGCACGGCCCCTACCCCGAGAGCGAAGGATCCTCCTTGTCGAGAACGGACGGTCACAACGGCGCTCGCTCGCCGGAGCACCGCCATCTCGGCGCTGCGGTGGCGGAGCTGCGCGAATCGCGTGGTCTCTCGCAGGCCGAGGTCGCCGACAGAGCCGAGTTGCGCCGCAGTCACCTCGCGGCGATCGAGCGCGGCGAAGTCGATCCCACGTTCGTCACGTTGGTGCGGATCGTCCGCGCGATCCCCGCGCCGCTGGCCGAGCTGTTCGAGCGCTTCGAACGGCGCCGCGACGCGGAAGGAGATGCGTGACGCACCGGAGCGTGCCCGCCTCGATGGCACTGCCATGATGAGCGCGTGAGCACGACGACCTCGGAGCGCCGCAGCCCCCGCTTCTCTGCAGTGCTGCGCGACGGCGAGCGCGTCACGCCGCTCGAGCTGTTCTTCGACCTCGTGTTCGTGCTCGCGCTCACGCAGTGCACGGCGCTGATGGCGGCGACGCCGACGTGGGAGGGGCTGGCGCAGGGCCTGCTCGTGCTCGGCGTGCTGTGGTGGTCGTGGGTCGGCTACGCGTGGCTGACGAGCGTCGTCGACCCCGAGGAGGGCGCCGTCCGCCTCGTGATGTTCCTCGCGATGGCGGCGTTCCTGATCTGCGGGCTGTGCGTGCCGGAGGCGTTCGGCTCGGAGGCGCTGCTGTTCGCACTCGCCTACGGCGTCGTGCGCGTCGCCCACATCCTGTTGTTCCTGCTCGCGAGTCGCGACGACCCGGGGCTGCGCAGAGCGACGCTCGGGCTTGCGGTCAGCACGGCGATCGGCGTTGGGATCCTGCTGCTCGCAGCGGCGGCCGACGGCGCGCTCCAGGGCGGGCTGTGGGCGCTTGCGCTCACGCTCGACATGGCCGGCCCGCTGTTGATCGACCCCTCCGGCTGGCGGCTCGTGCCCGGCCACTTCGCCGAGCGCCACGGGCTGATCATCATCATCGCGCTGGGTGAGTCGATCGTCGCGATCGGCACCGGGGCAGGTCTGCACATCGACGCCGGCATCGTGGTCGCGGCGGTGCTCGGGATCGTCGTCGCCGCGGCGCTGTGGTGGCTGTACTTCGACGTCGTCGCGCCCGTCTCGACACGGCGGCTGATCGCCGCGGCGGAGGGACACGAGCGCAATCGCATGGCGCGCGACTCGTTCTCGTTCCTGCACTTCCCGATGGTCGCCGGGATCGTGCTCGTCGCGCTCGGGCTGAAGAAGACGCTCGGCCACGTCGAGGACCCCCTGCACCTCGTGCCGACGTTTGCCCTCTTCGGCGGCGCCGCGCTGTACCTGCTCGCACACGTCGCCTTCCGCTTGCGCAACGTGCACACGCTCAACAGACGCCGGCTCGGGCTGGCGATCGTGCTGCTGGCGCTCGTGCCGGTTGCCGACGGGCTGCCGGCGATCGCCTTGCTGACCTTCCTCGCGGCGGCGCTTTCGACGCTGATCGCCTACGAGACGACGGTGTACGGCGACGCGCGCCAACGCGTGCGGCATCCGGGTACGTGAGGTTTTCCCTACCGCATCCTGCACAAAGTGCTGCAGCGGTGTTTGCGATGTGACAGGCGGTCGATGATCTGTCCGTGAGTAGGTCGCAGGCAGGTCAGCGCCGGCAGGGGCGCGTGCTCCTCGCAGCCGTGGCGTTGTACGCGGCGGTGTTCCTCGCGCTCGAGCTCGACAGAAACGCCGGCAGCGGGCTCTCGATCCTGTACCTCGTGCCAGTCGTGCTTGTCGGCGTCGAGCTCGGTCGCCGTGCCGGCATCGCCGCCGGGCTCGTCTCGTTCGGCCTGTACGTCCTGTGGGCGCCGAACGCGGCGGTCGCGCTCGCGCCGTCCGCATACGTGACGCGCGCGCTCGTATCGCTGCTGATCGGCGCGGTCGCCGGCCATCTGGCGGATCGCATGCGCACCGCCGCGGCCGAGGCGCAGGCGAGCGCGCGCCACTTCGAGCTGGCGGGCGATCTGCTCGCCACCGCGACGTTCGCGGGCTACTTCATCCACCTCAACGGCGCCTGGGAGCGCTGCCTCGGCTGGACGCGTGAGGAGCTGACGGGAAGACCGTTCTTGTCGTTCGTCCATTCCGACGACCGCGCGCGGACCGAGGCCGAGGCCGCCCGCGCGCTCGACGGCGAAGGCAGCGTGCGCTTCCTGAATCGCTACCGCGCGAAGGACGGCAGCTACCGCTGGATCGAATGGCGCTCGTGGATCGACTCCGAGCAGCGGCTGATCCACGCCGCCGCACGCGACGTCACCGACCAGCTCGCCGCCGAGGCGAAGCAGCGCGAGGCGGAAGAGCGCTTCCGCCGCGCGTTCGACGACTCCGCCACGGGCATGGCGGTCATCGGTGTGGCAGGCGCCCAGCGCGATGTGCTGCTCGACGCGAACGACAGCCTCGGGCGCATCTTCGGCTCCCCGCGCGAGGAGCTGGTCGGCACCCATGCGCTGAGCGAGCTGATCGATCCGCAGCACGCACCCGCGCTCGCGCGCGGGATGGAGGAGCTGGGGCGCGGCGCCGTCCATCGCGGCGAGTACCGCATCGTGCGACGGGACGGCGTGCACATCTGGCTGGACATGACCGCCTCGCTCGTGCGCGACCCCGACGGCAGACCGCTCTACCGGCTCGTGCAGGCGCTCGACGTGACCGAGCGCAAGGCCGGCGAGGAGCGGCTGCGCTTCCTCGCCGACCACGACCCGCTGAGCGGCGTCTTCAACCGCCGTCGCTTCGAGGCGGAGCTGCAGCGTGAGCTCGACCTGTCGGCCGCGCGCCCGCGCCACAGCGTCCTCCTGCTGCTCGACGTCGACCGTTTCAAGGCGATCAACGACACGCTCGGCCACGCGACCGGCGACGCTGTGATCGCGCGCTTGGGCGACGCGCTGCGCAGCCGGCTGCGCTCGGCTGACGTCGTTGCGCGGCTCGGCGGCGACGAGTTCGCCGCGATCCTGCGACGGGTCGAGCTGCCGGCCGCGCGCGAAGTGGCGCGCGACCTGCAGGCGGTCGCGGCCCAGCGGCTCGCGAGCATCGTCGGCGAGGCGCACGGCGAGGTAACGCTGAGCATCGGCCTCGTCGCGCTCGACGAAGGCGCGAGCGCCGACGAGCTGCTGTCGCTCGCCGACCGAGCGCTCTACGCGGCAAAGGCTGCCGGCCGCAATCGCGTCGTCGTGGACGGCGAGCCGGTCGAGGAGGCCGTCGACTCGTCGGCGGCGTCGGCGGCGTAGCTCAGTCGGGCGGCTCGGGTCTACCCTCCGCCGTCGGCGACGGCGGCGTGCGGGGTGGTGGGGGTGGTCGCTCGACGACCGGGACGGTCGGCGGTGGAACGCGGTTGGGGCTGACGTCCTCGACGACGCGCAGTCTGTGCACGACCAGCTCGTCGATCTCGACGCGGCCGAGCTTGGTCTCCTTCGCGGCGAGCTGCTCGATCGCGGCGCGCTTGATCGCGAGGCGGCCGATCGCAAGCGCGCCGATCGCGAACGCGCCGACGGCGAGCGCGCCCATCGCGGTCGCGCCGCGGCTCTGGACGGCGGTCGCCGAGGCGACCTTCGCGACGGCGGAGGGCTGCGCGTGATCGGAGCGGCGGCGGGCGAGCATGGTCGGCGCATACCCGGCCGGGGCTCGGCTGACGCGCGCAGCGGTCCGGGTTAGCCCGGCCGCGCGATCGTCCTGCGCACCTGCTTCGCGGTCACGCGTGCGCCGAGCGCGGGCGCGAACTGCGCGACGCGCAGCTCCTCCAGCATCCACCGCACCTCGAACAGCGCCGGTGGCTTCGGCGTGCTGGCGGGCCACTCTGCGAGCCGCGCTTCGTACGCCGCTTCGAGCTCGTGGATCGTGCGGATGCCGTTGCGGTCGCCGCCAGCGGCATCGGGCAGGCGGTCGAGGCGAGCGGCGGCCGCCTGCAGGTAGCGGCGCACGTCGGGCAGGCGGCGCGCGCCGGCCGCGGCCGCGCAGCTGGGGTGGACGAGCCGGCCGAGCTGGCGTGCGACGTCGAGGCGGATCTCCTGCAGCGGCGCGGCGGCCGGCAGCGCGTCGAGCCGCCGCTCGACCTCGCGGCGCGCATCAAGCACCGCGACCAGCTCGCGTGCGGTCGCGAGCGTCTCGTCCGCGAGCGAGCCGGCGACGTGCGCGCGCAGCTGTTCCCACGCCCCTGCATCCCACGCCGGCCCGCCGCCGGCGACGATCAGCGCGTCGAACGCCGCCGTCAGCGCATCGTCGAGCGTCGCGCCGACGTTGCCGTGCGGCGCCGTCATCAGCGCGAGCTTGTCGGCGGTCGTGAGGCGGTCGACGACCCACGGGATCGGCGAGCGCACTGTCAGTCGCAGCAGCCGGCGCGTGCCGGCATGCATCGCGCTGGCCTGCTCGGCTTGCGTCTCGAACAACCGCACGCCGACCGTCTCGCCCTCGTCGTCGAGCGCGGGGAAGGCGCGCAGGCCGCCGCCAGCTGTCGGCGCCAGTTCGCGGGGAATGTCGCCGAATGCCCAGTCGCGGCATTCGCTGCGCTCGAGCGACGGCGCCGCTGCCGCGAGCTGCTCGCGCAAGCGGGGCTTGACGGCCTCGCGCAGCGCGGCGAGATCCTCGCCCTCGGCGACGAGCTCGCCGCTCCGATCCTCCACGCGGAAGCGCATCCGCAGGTGCGGCGGCAGCTTCTCCACATCCCACGCCTCCGGCGGAACCTGCACGCCACGCCGCTCCAGCTCGCGCGAGAGCGCGCCGAGCAGTGAATCGCGCCCGGGGGTCAGCGCGCGCAGCAGCTGGGACGCCACCTGCGGAACCGGTACGAGCGAACGCCGCAGCTCCTTCGGCAGCGTGCGGATCAGCGCGGTCACGAGCTCCTCGCGCAGCGCCGGTACGAGCCACATGAACTCGTCCGCGCGCAGCTCGCCGACGCGTTCGAGCGGCACGTGCACAGTCACGCCATCGTCGGGGGCGCCCGGCGCGAATCTGTAGGAGAGCGGGAGGCTGAGGGCGCCGTCGCGCCAGACGAGCGGGGTCGCCTGCGGGTCGGGGAGATCGGCGGCAAGCGCGCCGCCGCGGGCCTCGCCGTCGCCAGCGCGCATCGCCGGCGCCAGCAGCAGCTCGCGCGGCAACGTCAGCAGCTCCGGCTCGCGCTGCCGCGCCTCGCGCCACCAGCGCTCGAACTCGACCGCCGAGACGACGTCGGCCGGCACGCGGTTGTCGAAGAAGCGGAACCGCGTCTCCTCGGACGCGAGCAGGTCCCGGCGGCGGGCGCGGTCCTCCAACGCCTCGACCTCGGCGATCCGCTGCCCGTTCTCGGCGCGGAAGTCGTGCTGCGCCTCCCACTCGCCCGCGACCAACGCGCGCCGCACGAACAACTCGCGCGCGCCCGCCGGGTCCACGCGCGCGTACGGGACCGCGCGCGCGGGCACGATCGGCAGGCCGTAGAGCGTCACGCGCTCGTCCACCAACGCCGCGCCCCGGTGCGGATCCCAGCGCGGCTCGCCGTACGCGTGGCGCAGCAGGTGCTGCGGCGCGACCGGCTCGATCCACGCCGGGTCGATGCGCGCTGCCGTGTGGCCCCACAGCCGGTTCGTCTCGACCAGCTCGGCGACCATCGTCCAGTCCGGTGGCTTCTTCGCCAGCCCGCTTCCGGGCGAGAGCGCGAAGCGCGCCCCGCGCGCGCCCGTGTACTGAACCGGATCCCACCCACCCCGGCGCCCGCGTGCGCTGCGGCTCGCATCGGACGGCGCCGCGTCGCGCACGCCGACGTGCGACAGCAGCCCCGCCAGCAGCGCGCGGTGGATCTCGTCGGGCTCGGCCGGCGCTTGGTTCGTTCTGACGCCGATCGCCTTCGCCGCCTGGCGCAGCTGGCCGACGAGGTCCTGCCACTCGCGGATGCGCAGGTAGTGCAGGAACTCGGCTTTGCAGCGTTTGCGGAACTGCGACCCGGACAGCGCTCTCTGCTGCGCGCGCACGTAGTGCCACAGCCGCAGGAACGCGAGAAAGTCGGAGCGCTCGCCGCCGTACGGAGCGTCGGCGTCGTCGGCGCGATCGAAGCGCGCATGCTGCTCGGCTGCCGCCTGCCGCGCCTCGGCGGGCGACTCGCGCGGATCCTGGATCGACAACCCGGCGGCGATCACGACCGCCTCCTCGGCGCAGCCGAGCCGGTCGGCCTCGAGCACCATCCGCCCGAAGCGCGGGTCGACCGGCAGCTGCGCCAGCCTGCGGCCGAGGGGGGTGAGCCTGTTGCGCGCACCACCCGCCTCGCTCACCGGCTCCAGCGCTCCGAGCTCGCGCAGCAGCGCGACGCCGTCGCGGATCTGGCGCGCGTCCGGCGGGTCGAGGAACGGGAACTCCTCCACGTCGCCGAGCTCCAGCGCCGCCATCTGCAGGATCACCGACGCGAGGCTCGTGCGCAGGATCTCGGGGTCGGTGAAGCGCGGCCGGTCGTTGAAGTCCTGCTCGTCGTAGAGGCGGATGCAGATGCCGTCGGACGTGCGCCCGCAGCGGCCGGTGCGCTGCTGCGCGCTCGCCTGCGAGATCGGCTCGATCGGCAGCCGCTGCACCTTCAGCCGCGCGCTGTAGCGGCTGACCCGCGCGGTCCCCGGGTCCACCACCGCGCCGATCCCCGGCACGGTCAGCGACGTCTCCGCCACGTTGGTGGCGAGCACGACGCGGCGGCGCGCGTGTTGCTGGAAGACCTTCTGCTGCTCGGCGTGCGAGAGGCGCGCGTACAGCGGCAGGATCTCGACGTCGTTGCGCAGCCGCCCGCTCAGCAGCTCCGCCGTGTCGCGGATCTCGCGCTCGCCGGAGAGGAACACGAGCACGTCGCCCGGTCCGTCGCGCAGCAGCTCGCTCACCGCGTCGGGGATCGCGTCGAGCCGCTCGTGCTCGGCGTCGGGCACCGGGCGGTAGCGCAGCTCGACGGGGTACGTGCGGCCGCTCACCTCCACGACCGGCGCGTCGTCGAAGTGTGCGGAGAGCCGCTCGGGATCGATCGTCGCGCTCGTGACGATCAGCTTCAGCTCCGGTCGCAGCGGCAGGATCCGCTTCAGCACGCCAAGCAGGAAGTCGATGTTGAGCGAGCGCTCGTGCGCCTCGTCGACGATGATCGTGTCGTAGCGGCGCAGCAGCCGGTCGTGCTGGATCTCGGCGAGCAGCAGGCCGTCGGTCATCAGCCGCACGAGCGTCTCGTCGCTCGATCTGTCGGCGAAGCGGACCGCGTAGCCGACGGCCCCGCCGAGCGGCACGCGCAGCTCCTCCGCAATGCGCTCGGCGATCGTGCGGGCGGCGAGCCGGCGCGGCTGCGTGTGCGCGATCGTGCCGCGCACGCCGCGCCCGAGCTCGAGGCACAGCTTCGGCAGCTGCGTCGACTTGCCCGAGCCGGTCTCGCCCGCGACGACGACGACCTGGTGCTTGTGGATCACCTTCAGCAAGTCCTCACGGCGCGCCGTGACGGGCAGCTCCGCCGGGTAGTCGATCCGCGCGGGGACCACCGCGCGCCGCTTCGCAATCCGCTCCTCGGCCTCCTCGATCTCGGCCACGAAGCGCTCCAGCGGCCGCGCGCTGCGCGCACCGCGCAACCGCTCAAGCCGCCGGCCGAGCCGATGCGCGTCATCAAGCGTGAGGTCGTCCAGGCGCTCGCGCAGCGCCCGCAGCTCCGCACGAGCGTCCACGCGATCGGGCGTCGTGGACACCGGAAGAGGATAGGGGCGGCGGAGCCGGCCACGTGGCCGGCGGAGCCGGGCTCCCAGGCGAGATAGGCGCGGCGACGCGCCGGGGGGCGCCTACGGCAGCGTCAGCAGGATCGCCACGTGGTCCGACATCAGCCCTTCTCTGCCGTCGAACGTGAGCGTGCTGATGCTCGCCACCGGCGGCGCGCCCACCGGCGGCGGTCTGTCGGCGACCCACCAGTCGTACGTGTTGCCGCCCGCCGTCGTGCCCGCCCCTGCGCCGCAGGGGAACGCCAGCGGCGTGGCCGGGCCGATCCCGGCGTAGTACGGCCACAGCGGGAAGCGGGCGTTGGGTCTCGGCGGGGCCGGCGGCGCGACGTTGAAGTCGCCGCCGACGTAGACGACGCTCGGCGTCTCCACCGGGTTGTTGCGGATCCGCCCGAGGATCGTCGGCAGGCGCCCGCTCGTGACCTGGCGCGATGCCAGCGTGTACGTATTGTGGACGAAGCCGACGGCAATCGGTTCGGCGCCTCTGCTCAACCGTACGACCGCGTAGCAGACGAAGCGGTACTCGGCGCTCGCGAGCGGCGGCTGCTGCAGCCTCCATGGGCACGCGAACGGTTCTCGTTCGCATTCGCTCGTGGCGGCGGCGATGGCACCCTGCAGCGGGACGCGCCCGAGCGCGAGCAGTTCGACCCCGGGCGCTATCGCGAGCGCGAGGTACTCGGGCGCCTGGACCAGGATCCGCCGGCGGCCGGCGCGGCGGCGGCTGACGATCGTGACGCCGCAGTTGAACAGCTCGACGCGGGCGGGGGCCACGCCCATCAGCGCGCGCGCCAGGCGTTCGACCGTGGTACGTGCGCCCCGCGGGTTCGTCAGCTCGGTGAAGCCGGCGATCGCGACCGCCCCCTGCCCGCCGCCGGCCCCGCCGAGCCCAGCGGCGATCCCCGGGAAGCCGAACGTCCCCGCCGCGGGCATCACGCCCCGCCAGCTGCGCGGCCGTCTCGCCCGGGGCGGCGGCTGGCCGAGGTAGGCGTACACGCGCTCGCGTCTGCGGCTCGACTCGCCCGCGAAATTGCGCATGTTCTGGTGCAGCAGGATCGCCGGCACGCCGTCCTCCTGCTCAGCCGGCGGCGGCCGGTCGCACGATCTGCGGCACCGGCAGCGCGTTGGTCGCGGACGGCGCCGCGGCGGGCGCGGACAGCAGCGGTCTCGACTGCACGATCGCCGGGTTGAGCGCCGAGATCGTGCTCGCCAGCGGCAGGCCGTCGGGTTCGAAGATCGTCACGACCTCGACCAGCTGCCACACGAGCACGAGCTCCGCGGCGTCCGTTCTGTTGTGGACCTCGCGCGAGACGAACGTCGTCGTCTCGCTCGACAGCGTCACCTGCTGGAACGTCGTCGAGGAGGAGCTGAGGCTGGCCGAGAGGCTCGCCGAGACCGGCCCCCAGCCGGCGCTGATGCTCATGCCGAGCGACTTGGCGACCGTTTCCTCCGTCGAGGTGGTCGATTCCATCCCGGTCGTCTCGGTGAAGCTGACGGTGCGCCGCTCGTCCTGCGCGAGCGAGTACGAGTCGCCCGACAGCTGCCAGTACTGCTCGCGCGTGATCGCGGCGGCGGGCGCTTCGTCGGGGGCCGTGCCGCAGCTGACGAGCACGCGCGGCGAGCTGCCGGGGACGAGCCGCTGTTCGCTCGACTGCGGCGGCTGGCCGAGCGCGTTCGGCGGCACGAGGTCGACCGCTTCGATCGTGACCGCTTCCGGGCCGGTGTAGGTCGCTTCCGCGCTCGCCTGCCGCCCGGCGAGCGCGGCGAACGCGCCCGAGCGGGCGGTCGTCAGCGTCCACCAGTATTCGTCGAGCGTTTCGATCATGCTGACCGTCTGCCCGGCCGGCAGCAGGTGCCCGGGTTCGCCGGGGGCCGCTCTGCCCTCGCGTTCGAAGCCCCACTGCGCGCCGTGCTGTTCGAGCCACGACAGCGTGAGCGGGACGCACAGCTCGTTCGCGATTCTGAACGCGCCGGGTCTTTCTCTTGCCGTGCTGCCTCTCGACGCGAGGCTGCCGGCGAGCGCGCTTGCGTAGTTGGCGTCCATCGTCGTCCCCCTCAGTACACGGTTGCCGCCGGTTCGGCGGACAGGCTGATCGCGGGGCTCGGCTGCGGCGGCGCGCTCCATTCACGGCCGTCGAAGGTGGCGACCGCGAGCTGGTTGGCGGTCGTGCGGTAGAGCAGGTACAGCCGGTTGCCGTACGCGACGGCGGCCGACCCGCCCTGCGCGCCGCCGCTCGTCGGCGGGACTGGCGCGTCGGACCATCTGCCTTCCGCTTCGAAGACGGCACAGCAGAGCTGCCTGCCGCTCCCGGCTTCGGGGCGAAACACGTACAGCTGCCCGCCGAAGGCGGCGACGCTCGGCGTGGCGCCGCCGGTCGTCGCGATCTGCTGCTCGGCCGACCATTCGCGCCCGATGAGCATGCGCCAGCGCAGCGTGCCGTCGGGCCTCGCTCCGCTGCCGCCGGCATAGACGACGTGGATCGTCGCGCCGAGCGTGGCGGCCGCCGGCGAGCCCGCGACGTGCCCGTCGCGCGTTTCAAGCGGCGGCGCTTCCCATTCCTTGCCGGCGGCCTTGCGCCAGACGCGCAGCTGGCCTGGCGATTGGCAGCCCTGGAAGATCGCGTAGAGCGCTTCGCCGCGCACGACCGCGGCGGGCGTGAGCACCATCGAGTTGACCGCGACGAAGGCGTCGTGGTTCCATCTCGTGCCGTCGAACACCGCGCCGATCAGATGCGGGTCCTTGTTCGCGATCCTGTGGAGGCAGTAGACGTCTTCTTCGAAGGCGGCGAGCGCCGGCGTCGTGTTGAGTTCGATCGTTGACGGTAGGACGCTCAGCGGCCCGCTCCAGCTGCTGCCGTCGTAGGTGACGACGTGCAGCGCCATCCCCCTGCCTTCCCAGAAGGCACACATGATCTCCCTGCCCCGCATGGCGGTCCCCCGATCCACCGATTACCAGGGTGACCCTATCCGAGTTCAGCCGGCGCGGTGCGCAGCACGGGTGCGCGTGGGGGCTCGGGCAGCGCGTGCGCCAGGTGCGGCGGTCCGCCGGTTACTTCGCGAGCTGCTCCAGCACGGCCCGCTCCTCCTCCATCATCCGGCGGATGCGGGCCTGAAACGCTCTGTCCTTGCGCCGCGCCTCAATGCGATCGGCGATCGCAGCGCGCACGGCCTCGGACACGCTGACCCCGTCAGCGCGCGCCACTGCCTCGATCTGTGCCGCCTGGTCGGCGGGAAGGCGGAGGGTGAGTGCGCGTGTCTCCATGGTGGCTCCAACGGTCGTGGATGTCCGCAGGATACCAGCATTTTTGATCAATCAAATTAAGCATAAAAAATCTATGTTCAGTAATACTGGTATCATGACTGCGTGCAGGGTTTGGATCTCTTTGACTTTGTCGTCCTCGCGCAGGCGGTCACCGGTCTTGACGCGAACGCGCTCGCCGACGCCCCGCACGTCGTCGCCAGAGCCGAGTCGGCGCTCGCGGCGCCGTTCGCGGCATTCGACGGTGTCGAGCCGCACCAGGGCCTTGCTGTAAAGGCTGCGGTCCTCTGCTCGCGCCTGCTCCGCAACCACCCGCTACCCGACGGCAACAAGCGCGTCGCGTATCTCTGCATGATCGAGCTGATCCGCCGCAACGGTCGTGAATGGCGGCCGGTCGCGCCAGACATGGAACGTGTCGCGATGGTCGAGCGGCTGGCCGCGCGGGATGTGACCGAAGACGAGTTCGCCGTGTGGGTCGGACGCCAGATCGCCTAGCGACGTCTGCCCGCGCGCGCGAGCCGCGCGCCGAGCTCCTGGCAGCGCTCCGCCAGCTCGGGCGGCTCGTGGACCTCGAAGTCGGCGCCGAGGCCGGCAATGCGCAGCGCGAGCCAGTCGAGCGAGTCGTCGCTGCTGCGGTACTCGCACGTGTGCGCGGTCAGCGGCTCGAGCCTTCCCCACAGGCCGGGGAAGCGGGCGCGCAGCTCGTCTGCCGGCGCGTGCAGCGTCACGCGTGCGACGTGTCGGTGTCGGTCTTGTGCGCCCCGCAGATTCCGCGCGACGAACGCGGCCGGATCGCCGCCGGGCACCTCGCGCGCCGCGAAGCGCGTCCCCATGGCGGCCGGCCGCTCCAGCCGGTCGAGCCGGAACGTGCGCCAATCGTCCCGCTCGCTGTCCCACGCCACCAGGTACCAGCGGTGCCCGAGGCTCACGAGCGAGTGCGGCTCCGCGCGCCGCCGGCCCTCTTCGCCGTCGCGCCGCCGATAGCGGAAGCGGACGACCTCGCGGTCGCGGCAGGCGCTTGCAAGCACGGTGAGCGCGTCCGGGTCGACCGTCGCGCCGGCGCCGCCCCACCAGCCGGCCGGCAGCGTCGCGGTCGCGGACCGCAGCGCACCGACCCGCCGGCGCAGGTGGGATGGCAGGATCTGCTCGAGCTTGACGAGCGCACGCACGGCCGTCTCCTCGATCCCAGCGACCGGCATGCTCGCTGCGCCGCGCAGCCCGACGGCGATCGCGACGGCCTCCTCGTCGTCGAGCAGCAGCGGCGGCATCGCCGTGCCGGCGCGCAGCCGGTAGCCGCCGGCCGGTCCGCTCAACGCGTCGACCGGATAGCCGAGCTCGCGCAGCCGCTCGACG
>Ga0070705_100000615_pt1 | contig 20598 bp, 12 predicted proteins | sample KBSK5253metaG_FD_65455 | JGI IMG/M metagenome (GOLD analysis project Ga0070705, IMG submission 65455) | Corn, switchgrass and miscanthus rhizosphere microbial communities from Kellogg Biological Station, Michigan, USA - KBS K5-25-3 metaG | ecosystem: Host-associated > Plants > Roots >... | reverse complement strand
GGTCTCGACTACATTTGTAGACACCCACGAACTGAGAGCCCTCGTGCCGGCATCGTTTGTTACATCTCTCGGGACGCGGCGCGTCGTTGTTCGCAACAGCGACGGAAAGCAATCCAATCAAGACTCGTTCGAAGTGATACCCGCGGCGACTGTCTTAACCTCGCTGTTTCCGACAAGTGTACGAGCCGGCGCCGCAGGTTTTACGCTCTCGATCAAAGGCTCAAATCTCAAGAGCGGCGCAAGCGTAACGTTCGATAAGACACAGCTCGATTCAACCTTCATCTCGGCGTCGGAGTTAAGAGTCGACGTCCCGGCGTCTTTGATCACAAGCGTCGGGATTCGCGCAGTGTCTGTTCGCAATCCCGGCGAAGCTTCCTCAAACGAGTTGATCTTCTTTGTTCTTCCTGACCCGCCCATCATCGCTTCGCTTGATCCATCCGGAGTCCTGGCGGGGAGCGGCGACGTGATGGTCACAGTGAACGGCTCGAAGTTTCAACGCGGCGCCATCGTTCGCGTAATTGAAGAGACGCGCCGCGGAGCCGCGCTTGATACCACGTTCGTCAGCGAGGGCCGGCTGCAAGCGAAGGTGCCGGCGACGCTCACTCAGATCCCGGGCGTTGTGCTGCTCGGTGTTGAGAATCCCGATGGCGGTATTTCAAACGCCGCGCCGCTCAGAATATTCATCAAGGATCCGCTGGTGATAAACGAGTATCTTGCGGATCCACCCGAGGGCGCTGCCGGCGACGCGAACGGGGACGGCACGCGCAGTTCGTCATCGGATGAATTTGTCGAGATTCTGAATCGCAGCGGCGAACCCGTTGACATCTCCGGCTACACGCTCTCGGATGCCGACGCGCTCAGGCACGTGTTTGCCGCGGGGACGCTCCTTCCGGCGTTTGAAGCCACAGTCGTGTTTGGCGGAGGCACGCCGACTGGGTCGTTTGGTAATGCGAGCGAAAATCATCTGGTGTTCAAGGCGTCGTCCGGAGGGCTGTCGCTCAACAACGGCGGGGACACGATCACGCTCAAGGACGCGCAGGGAAATATCGTGCAGGAGATCAAATTCGGCGCGGCCGAAGGAGGCGCGGGTCAGTCTTTGAATCGCGATCCTGATGGAGACGGGTCAACGTTCACGCTTCACGCAATCGTTGCCGAAAGCTTCGCGCGATTGTTTTCGCCGGGCACAAGAGCGAACGGCGCGACCTTCACGATCAAACCTGCGATCTCTCTATTAACACCCGCTTCGGTTCGCGTTGGCGCGTCGTTTTCGCTTGTGGTCACTGGAAGCAAATTCCTTCCGGGCGCCGTTGTGCTCTTAGGCACGACGCCTCTTGCGACGGTGTTTCGTTCGGATTCACAACTCGAAGCGCAAGTACCCGCCAGTCTCGTCGCAATCGCGGGCGCCGTCGACATACGAGTGCGCAATCCGAGAGGCGAACTCTCGAGCGCATCGCGACTGGTGATCACCGACGACCCGCCGCGAATCTCGGGCATCACACCACAGGTCGCGGGCACCGGCGCGGACAAGCTCGACGTGACGATCACCGGCGAACGTTTTCAGCAAGGCGCCGTCGTCTTTGTGCAGGGCTCGCGAGTCGAGACGCGGTTCATCTCGGCGACTTCGCTCGGCGCTACGTTGCCGGGCACGTTGCTTGTGCGCGCGGCCGAGCTTCCGGTGCTTGTTGAAAACATTGACGGTAATCGATCGAACACGGTGATGTTGACGGTCGAGAACGGCCCGCTGATCACTCGTCTGTCAAAAGGCAAGATCAAAGCAGGCCGGGGAATCTTTGACTTGACTCTTGGCGGCGTCGCGTTCAAACCGGGGATCGTGTTGTTCGTGAATGATGCTCCGGTGAGCACAACCTACGTGAGCGAATCGGAGTTCACGGCCCGCATCCCGGCTGAGTTGACGAGCCAGCCCGGTACGTTGATGCTTCAAGCGCGTCATCCAAACGGCGGCCGCTCGAATATGGTGAAGTTAAAGGTTGTGCAGTAGCGCCACGTATCCCTGGAGAGTCGTTCGCACTGTTGACCAACCGCATGGGTGATTGCGAGCGTTCAAAAGACCCTGATTGTGGTTAGTGCGCAAGGAAAATCCGTCTGCTACAATAATTCTTCAATCATTAATCGGGGAGCATGTTCTTGAGTCCTAATGTCGCACTGGTATCAGGCGCAATCGCGATCTTGGCGCTTGTTGTGTCCATTTTTGGTGCGTCGTGGCTCAACCAACGAGCCACGGAGAGACTTGTCGATCAACTCGAGAAACGATTCGATCAAAGATTGGCAGGCATCGATCAGCGTCTTGAGAGGATCGAACGCCAGCTTGAAGCGGTCTTCAAGCCAGTGTTGCCGCCCCGATCATAACCCCAAATCCAACCCGGCTAGTATTCAAATGAAAACACACACGACACGCTTGCTTACTTATTTTCTGGCTGTAGCAGTCATCTTGAGCGCCGCGTGTTCAGAAGCGAAAGCTCCTGGCGGCTGGGTCACGCTGGACACCGGCACCGGTGACTCGTTCTTCAACGCCAACTTCGTGAACGAGAATATTGGCTGGCTCAACGGCACAAGCGGCCGCGGTCCGGAAGAGCCTGACGAGAATGCTAACGGCAACAAAAAACCAAAACCCAGAAAGCCGGGCGAGAAGATCAATGATCCGCTCAAGGCCAATCAGGGTTTTGAAGTTCTTCAAACAACCGACGGCGGGCAGACCTGGCGGCCGATTCCCGATCAATTCAAAAACAAAATACGATCGGTCTGGTTCGTAGATCCACAGCAAGGCTGGGCACTCACCATCGACCGGAACATTCTTCACACAAGCGACGGCGGCGCGACCTGGATGCTTCAACGAAAAGCCGGGACCGTGAAGCTCAAGCTGATTGGCAATCTTCGCCAGCCCGAAATGGATCAACCCGAGCAGATCGACTCGCTGAAATTCATCGACGCGACTCATGGGTGGGCGTGGGGCGGCGGACGCAAAGATGAATACGCCGAGCAGCCGGGCGTCTTTCTTACAACCGTCGACGGCGGCAAGAACTGGAATCAGATCAAGTATCCATTTGATCAAACCGCGTCGGCGATTTTCTTTCTCGACTCGGATCACGCGTGGGCGAGCACGACCGGCGCGAGTTTCTATCGAACGACTGACGGCGGACTCAATTGGGAAAAGATCCAAACCAAATTGCCCGAAGACGTCTTCAGATCGATGTTCTTCACGGGCCCGAATGAAGGTTGGGTCGTCGGACGAAGCGGGCGAATCGCGAAGACAACGGACAGCGGGCGCACGTGGCGAAAGATGTACGAGATCAAAGATCAATTCAAGATGCACGATGTCTTCTTCACAGATCGCTCGCACGGTTGGGTCGTGGGAGACGAAGGCGCAATCCTCTACACGCCGGATGCGGGCGAGAGTTGGATCGATGTCGGCGCGCCGCTTCCCGCGCGAATGATGAATGTGGTGTTTCTGAATAGCCACACCGGCTGGGCTGTCGGGCTGAGCGGTGTCATTTTGAAATACGAACCCAAGTAGCAAAACTCAGCGTCCTCAGCGGTTTTTCCGGGATCAGATCCGGGAAATAACTGCGGAGGACGCTGAGGGCGCGGAGGACCGGCTCTCTGGGCCTGCCACACTCCGTGACGTCACTACCCTAATGCCTCAGCTACTTGAAATTGATGCTGAGCTTTCCGCTGTAGTTTCGCGGGCGGCCGATGGTCGTTCTCGAAAACACGCTTTCGAATGTGATCAGGTAGAACGTGTCCGCAAGATTCTGAATGTTGAACTGACCCGAAAGCGAAACGTGTTCGTTGATCGCGAAGTCGCGGCCTATTGAGAAATCCAAAACCGTGTGAGGCTTTACGAATCCCTGCTCGAAATTCACGCGATCCAAAACCTTCTCAGGAAATTCCATTTCGAACTCGCTCTGATTTTCTCCAGGCTCAGTCTCGACCGCATAACCGCTGTCGTGCCGGCCGCCGAATGCCGTCCAGAATTTTCCCGGCAACCGGTCATACATAAATTGAAACACAGCAGTGTTGCGCTGATCTTCTTCGTTGTGAACGCGCTGGCCGGCTCGCTCTCGCAAATCGATCGCTTCACCCAGGAACAAACCGCCGGTGATCGGAGCAAACCCGTAGAGATGCAGGTTCGTGTAGCTGACAAAGCCCGAAAGCCCGCGAACAGGCGCCAGGTCGAGCCGAGTCTCAAGACCCTTTGAGCGATTCCGCGCGAGTGACACCGGAAAAACAATTCCAGTGTTCAAAAAGTTAGTGATGTCCGCCGAATCCTTGAAGCGCCGATAGTAAAAATCCGAATCGAGTCTAATGTATCGCCCCAGTTGCTGTTGAAACCCGCCGTTGACTTGCCATTCGCGGCTCGGGCGAATGGGCGCGCCTCTTTCTTCATCATCCGTGCCGCCCTCTTCCGCGCCGGGACTGAAGATCCGCGCTTGCTCCGACGACGACAGCAGCAGGTTTTCCAGCGCGGGCGTTTCGAGAAAGCGATTGTAGCCCGCGTGTAAAACCGTTTTGGTTTTTTCGATGCGATAAGCAACGCCGGCTCTGGGACTGACGAAATTCTTATCGACCAGAAAATGATAGCTGTCGAAGCGCACGCCGAGATCGAAAGTCAGATTGCGAGTTGCGTTGATGTGATCCTGAACGTAGGCCGATCCCTCCCAGCCTGTACGGTGATCGTTAAAGAAAAATGCGTCGGGGAAGATGAACTGCTGAACCTCTTCGGGCAGATCGGGTTCTTTCTCGAGCAGCTCTCCGAGATCGGTTATGGCCACTGTGAAAGATTCAGTAACGGGGAAACGTGTCAGCTCGAAGCCCGACTTTATCGTGTGCCGGCTCTTCTGCCACGTGAGCGATCCAAGCATTCCATAAACAGAATGATGCCGCGACTGCTCGGCAAACACCGGGCCGACCATCTCATTGCTGCGCAGGTTCGCCGCGTTGTATCGCTCGTATCCGGACAGTTGACTCATCAGGCTATGCGAGAAAATGTGCTCCCATGAAAGCGACGCCATGTTGTCATTCAGATGACGCCGCAGATTCTGACCCTCTTCCTGCTGATCGGGAAAGTTGGGCACATCGAACTTCTGCCGGTTGTAAAAAAGATTCACGCGAAAAAGATTCTTGTCGCTCGGCGTGTAGTCGAATTTGAAAAAGCTCTTGAGCGCCTGCCCGTTGTTGTGAAAGTTTTCAATGGCTGGAGGATCCAGAAAGCGATCCGTGGTTGAGCCCGCGGCGCTCGCGAAATAACCGAACTTCGCCGAGTGACCACCAACGTCAAACGAAGTTTCAAACGTAGAGAAGCTCCCACCCGACAAGGTCACGCTGCCCGACTGCGGGATTTGAAGACCCGATCGCGTCGTCACCGCGACAATCCCCGCGAGCTTGTTTCCGTATTCGGCAGGGATGTTCGCAGTGCTTACCTCAACCGATCTAAACAATCGCGGGTCGGGCGCGGCTGCGAATGAATCGGCAATTGTGTCGGTGATGGGAATGCCGTCAATCGAATACTGGACCTGATATTCGATGCCACGCGCGTGAATGCGCCCGTTCGCATCCGCCGTCCAACCCGGCGCCATGGCGATAATCTCTTCCGCGCTGCGGCTCGGTTGAGACGTTGGAAGCCTGAGAATGCGGTTGCGATCGATGACCGTCGTGGGCGCGGTCTTATCAGGCTCGAGGAGTTCGTTTATCGCAGAAACATCGACCTCCTGGCGAACCGGTGCAACCCCAAGTTGCACATCGATCTGCTGCGCCAGGTTTGTTCGAACGGACACCGCTCGCGTCGAAGTCTCAAAACCCGATGTTTCAATGGTGAGTGTGTAAGCGCCAAGTGGAACGTCAACCAGTCGGTAGACACCCTGACCGTCGCTCGCAGTTTCCTGCGAGTAAACTGTGATTGCGTTTGTGAGCCGCACCTTCGCTCCGGAAACCACGGCGCCGGTGTTGTCGGTAACCGTCCCGCGGATGATGGCTGTGTTTGACTGCGCGCGCCCAGTCGAACCTATCGCCAGCAGCACAACAATGAGCATATAAGTTCTGAGCATTCGCATCTCCACTACTCCACACCTCCGGTAATGCCTGGTTTGCGGCTCGATAGCTGTCTTCGATTGGGCGATCAAAACCGCAGATTGTATTTCAAGAACAAACTGCGGCCGGGTGCGTCCAAGCCCCAGCTTATGCCGCGATAGTTTCTGTCATTGATGTTCCTGAAGTCGATCAGTATTTCGTGATGCTCGCCAAAGCTCAAACCGCCACGGACATTGAACATCGCGTAACCGGCGACCGATGTATACAACGGCGCCGCATTCACTCCAATGCCAAGCACGCGATTCTGAATCTGCGCGGGCGTCTCGCCTGTTGCAATCAAACGGTCATCGGCGGTGCCCGGTATTCCGTCAGGTCCTGCACTCACGAGCCCCCGAACTCGCGCGCCGTTGTTAAAGAAGCTCGCGATCGAGCCACGCGAGCGCGTCGCGCCCGTCCGCCGGTCTTCAAGATCGAGACTCGATAGCCGGTCCTGCCGGTCAGCCGCATGAACGTAGGGTTCAATCCAGAATCGCCGGGACGCCGGCGCATACCGAAGCTTCACGTAGCCGTCCGGCGCCGGCGTTCCTCCTTCGATGTTCGGCGGAAGATTCGTGCGCTTATCGCGAGCGTGCAGGTAAGTGAAGATCGTGCCGATCGACCAATCGGATGCGAGCTTCGCATCGAGCGTGTGCTCGAAGCCGTATATCCGCACGTCATCGAAGTTCGCGCGCACCAGCACGGGACTCGTGGATGCCGCGACGAATACCACTCCGTTCGCCGACTGTGAAGTAATCGGCGTTGTCCCGAGTAATTTGCCAACCGATCCGGGCGGAAGGATCAACGCCTGCTTGGTGATGTTGTCAGAGATGTCGTTGACGAAGAATGTGAGATCCGTATCAAAGCGGTTCTTGTGATAACGCGCGCTCACCTCGTAGGTGATGCTTGTCTCCGGCGCGACCTGTGTCACCGGTGTGCCGGTCGAGACAGCGGCACTGCCTGCGGTCGATCCGATCGTCGCGCCAAGCCCCGCGACATCGGGGGCCGCGACTTCAAACCCCGAGCCCGTGAGTCCCAGCGCTCCGAGGTCGGTGATGTGAGGCGCGCGAAACCCTCGGCTGATGTTCGCCGACAGGCTCACGCCTTCAACCGGCGTGAAGATCGCTCCTGCGCGAAACGTTAGATCATCGACTTTGAGGGAATCATCCGGCCAGAGCGGCTTTCCGCCTACGAGCGGCGAATCCGCGGCGCGCGCTCGATACTTCGCGGCGCTCCAGCGCACGTTTCCGGCCAGCCGCAAGCGGTTTGGAATCGCTTCGACGATGTCCTGAAGGTACAGCCCGCTGCTGTTGTAGCGAGAGTTGCCGGGCACACGCGGCCTGCGCAGAGTAGAAACTTTTGTAACCGGATTGAAGCCGAAAGACGGAGCCTGGATTCGCTCGTGATAGAACTCGCCGCCGATCAATACGTTATTGCGCGATCCCCATTGCTTACCAGCGAACGCCTGAACTCCGTGAGCGTTTGTCCGTTCGAATTCATGAGCGATCGTTGCGTTCGGGTTTCCATTACCGCCCTGATTGACGCGCTCTTCGCGCTGAGAGTTGAACGAGTAGATCGCAGTGAAGGTGTCGAACCAACCGAGTTGTACTTTGTCATAACGGGCATAGGCAAAGTCGAGCATGAAATTTCGCAGATCGGCAATCAAATTCCCGTCGCCGCCCATCAACTGATCGTAACGTTTGCCGCCGTCCTGCTGGCTCCGCGCATAGCTCAACGTAATTTGAGACAACGGCCGAGGCGCGTAGTTCAACTTCATCAGGCCGCCGTACTGAGTGAACGCGGTGTCCGGCGTTCGATCTCCAAGGACGAGGTCTGAGCTCAATCCAAAGAAACGCGTCACCGCGTTATGTGAATCTCTCTCGTGCCCGGTTCTGAGCGTATTCACTCGGCGTCCGGTGAAATTCGTAAGCACCGCAAGCTTCGTTGTCGCAAACGAAGTCGTGAGACTCGAACCGAATGCCGAGTCTGCACTATTGAAAGACGAACTGAGTTTGCCCCTGACCTCCGCCCTGTCCGTTGCGAATGACGGCGAGAGCGTCAGAAACTGCACGCTGCCTCCAATCGCGTCGCTGCCGTATTGAGCGCTGTTTGGTCCCCTGAGTATTTCGACCGTCTTCAGGTTCGACTGATCAATCAGATCGAGAAACGAGCTTATGCCGCCGCGCATCGCCGATGTCGAGTAGCGCACGCCGTCGACAAAGACGTTTACTTTGTTGCCGGTGAGCCCGCGAACGAAGATGCCGGCGATGGTCGGGCTGGTGCGTTGCAGATGCACGCCGACTTCTTCGTTGGCCACCTCGGCGGTGACGCTCGCCGCGCGTTCCTCGATTTGCTGCTCGCCGATGATATTGACTTGTTGCGAGATTCTCTCGACCGTTTCGACTACGCCGGGATTCGCCGTTACAGTCACTTCCTCATTGAATGGCCGGGGCCCAACGATCAGCTCCAGGTTATCGATCGTATCCGATCCGACGGTCAATGCGTGCCGTCGATCGTCGAACCCGCGCGAGGACACAATCACGATGTAACGGCCGCCTGGAACGCCCGAGAATGTAAACCCGCCCTGTGCGTCGCTCTTTGTGGTTTTGATGACCGCGTGATGCGCGGTCGCCAGCGTCACGGTTGCGTCCGCTATCGCCGCGCCGGATGAATCGCGCACGACTCCGGAAACACTCTGCCCGTCGCTCGCGCGGACGCCAAGGTACGGTCCGGCCAAAACCGAAGCGCCAACCAGCACATAACAAGTAGCGCTTCGCATAACAGCGAAAGTGAACCTGAGCACCGCTTATCCCCCTCGATCATTTTACAAACTCGCCGCCGCCACGGCGTGCAGCTTGGGACACGTTACTTTATATCCCTCCTCCATCAGTCCTCCAGCGTGTTGAGAAAGGAAGGTGAAGAACCACGAGCCGGCCTCGGGAGAATTACACACGAGTCGCCTTATCTCGATGTGAGATCCTGGTCGCCGCGCGCAAATGTTGTCGGCGGCGCAGGGCGGCCAACCCGCGATGTGAACAGAGATGTGTCAGGCGCGCAATTATTTTCTCTTGGCCGTCCAGGTTCCTTCGCCCAATTCGCCGAGTTGAACTGTGCCCTTCATACTGTCCTTGCTGTCAATCTTACCGCTGTACGTTAGCGTAAGGTCCTGACCCTGGGCATTGATCTTGATAGCGAACTTCACATCGGCGCCCTTCACTGTGCCGGTGAGCGGGGCTTCGCCGAACTGGCCTTTGTAGGTTCCCGTCAGATTCTCGCCGGCCTGTGTGAATGTGAAGGTAGGGCTGCCCGACCCCTGCGAAGTCTCTACCACGAAGCCCCACGCGCCGGTGATATTCATTCCCTGAGCCGGCGCAGCCGCGGGAGCCGCCGCCGCCGCATCTTCCTTATGCGGAACCGCCGACCACGTTCCGGTTGCAAGCCCGCCGAAATCGACGTCGCCCTTCATCGAGTCTTTCGCGACTTTGCCCGTGTAACTGAGCTTCATGTCCTGGCCCTGAATCTGTCTGGTCAGCGCGAACGCGATATCGTCGTTCTTGAGAGCAATGCTTTCAAGAGCCGTCTCGCCCTGTGGTGACTTCATCGCCCCGGTCAGCTTATCGCCGTCCTTCTTGATGATCAGCAACACAGTGCGCTTGCCTTGCGGTGATTCAATGGTGATGTCCCAGGTGCCCGCGACGTTTGCAGCTTGTCCGCGCGGCGAAATGGCCAGGCAAGACACGGCTGCCATCATTACTATCAAAAACGTGCCGAGAATTCTTTTCATTTGGGGTTCTCCTTATTTCACTAAACAAAAAATTGTCGCAGTGCCGGCGCCATTCACCGTTAGAACTGACACCGCTATTCAGACTCTTTGTATTTGTAGAGCTGCAGTTTTCGGTAGAGAGTTTTTCTTCCGATCCCGAGAATCTGCGCAGCGCGAGTTCGATCGCCGCGAGTGTAAGCCAATGTCTGCATGATCATTCGCTTTTCTGCTTCCACGATTGTCGAGCCGACTTCGACTTCGATGGTCTTGCTCGCTTCCGCGCCGCGCACGGCGTGTGGGAGGTCGTCGATCGCAATCATCCGTCCCTGCGCAATGATCACGGCGCGCTCCATCGCGTTTTCGAGCTCGCGCACATTGCCCGGCCAATCATACCGGCGAAGCCACTCGAGCGCCTTCTTTGATATGCCGGTGATGTTCTTGTTGGAGCGCTTCTTGTAGATCTCGAGAAAATGCATCGCCAAAAGCGGAATGTCTTCGCGTCTTTCGCGGAGCGTCGGAAGCTTTATCGGATAAACATTCAGGCGATAGAAAAGGTCGCGTCGAAAGCGTCCGTCACTCACCGCTTGTTCGAGGTCGACGTTGGTCGCGGCGATCACCCGGACATCGGTCTTGATAACGTCGTTGCCGCCCACGCGCGCGAACTCTCCGTTCTGAAGCACGCGCAGCAGCCGCACCTGCGCGCCAAGCGACATCTCCGCGACTTCATCGAGGAACAGCGTACCGTTGTTGGCTTCTTCGAATTTGCCGATCCGCCGGCTGCGCGCGTCGGTGAACGCACCCTTCTCGTGACCAAACAATTCCGATTCGAGAAGAGTTTCGGGAATCGCCCCGCAGTTGATCTTAATGTAAGGCTTCTCGACACGCGACGAGCGCGATTGAATCAAGTCGGCCATTACTTCTTTGCCGGTGCCCGACTCGCCCTGCAAAAGCACTGTCGTGTAGTTATCGGCGACATACAGCGCCATCTGCATGCATCGCATGAAGTTGTCGCTCTTGCCGACGAACGCGCCGCCGCTGTGCTGGCTGTGCGCGTGTTCGAGTTCGCGGCGCAGGCGCAGCACTTCAGCCGAAAGCCTGGCCTTTCCGAGGGCGATTGCGAGTTGATCGGCGATGCCCACCGCCAGCGCGGTCACTTCTTTTGCAAACGCCTGTTGAGGCTCGGACCACAGCAATACCAGCGCGCCGAATATTTTGTCTTCGATCACAATGGGGGCGATGATCGCGGCGCCCGCGTTGAACACTTCTGTCAGGAACGACCGCGCGTACTCGTGCTGAGCAGGGCTCAGTATCTTGAGCATCTGGCCGCGCTCGATAGTCTTGGGCATCAGGTCCAGAATCGGAAACTTCAGAGAAGGCCGCTTCAAAACATCCGCCGCGTCGGCGCCCGAGGTGCGGAGGTTGGTAAAGTGAATTTCGCTGCTGTTCGCATCGATGATCGCAAGACAGGCGGCTTGTATTCGCAGAAGGTCGAGCGATCTATCGAGTATCCGTTCGACTACCTCCGTAAAATCCGATCCCGTATTGATGTCGTTTGCGATCTCGAGCAGCGCCTTGTTGATTCGCGCTTCTCGTTCCTTCTCGGTGTAGATATGAGTGTAGCGATAACCGATCGCGATGTGCTGCGCGAGGTTGCGAATGAAGTTTACTTCATCTTCATTCCAACTGTAATTCTCGCGGCAATGATGCAGCCCCATCATTCCGAGAAGCTGCAGATTAAATGTGATTGGAACCAATAACACTGACCTGCTGTCGAGCCCCTCGACCAGCTTGTGAAGCGCGGGCGGGAGATCCTGTGATGAGGTGTCCTCGATGGCGTGCGGGTGATAAAGGTCGAAGCTTTCGGGATCGATACGCAATTGCGTTCCCAGCAGCGATGGTATTTCTCCGTTCGTATCCGCTCGATATTCGTGGGTGACACGAAGTTGATTTTCGGGCGTCATCGTCATCACGTCGCAGCGGTCGACGCCCATCATCTTACCGACCTCGGTCACGGTCGCCTGTAAGAAGTGGTCTACGTTAATGACGGAGAAAGTTTCGGAGCCGATGCGGTTGAGAATCGCCTCGCGCGCCTCGTGCATCTTGAGCTTGCGCTCGAGCGAAAGAGTGTCCCTCATTTTCCTACCGTGTGAATGTTATGGCGGTGCTTTCGCCGCCGTCGGGATTGCGCACCTTGATGCGCACAGGAGTGTGTGCGGGAAATTCGCTTTTGGGAACGCGCGCCTGGAAACTTGTTCCATCGCTGCTCTTTGGATTACCCGCGTAGAGGCTGCTTCCCACCACTATCATCATGCCTTGCTGCATACCGGAGCCCGTAACCGTCAATTTTTTCTTGTTGTAAGCGACTTCGCTCAAGGTCGGCAACGAGATGTTCACTTGCGACGTGAGCGCACCCAGCGCGCTCAGCCGCCCGTTTCTGATGACGGTCTGGTTGCCATCATAGCTGCTCAGAGTGTCCCTCACCTCAACGCCCGCCAGTATTCGCTGCTTCGTTATCACAGCGGCTTCGTTGGGATATCTGGACTTCACAAGCGCGGCGACTCCGGATACGAATGCAGCCGATAACGACGTTCCACTTGCGATCGTGTACCACTTGTCAGGGTTCGGCTCCTTTGTGCAGGCGCCGCAATCGCCGTGAGCTTGAGTGGTTAGCACCGCAACGCCCGGCGCCGCAAGGTGGACCGAGTTCGGTCCAAATCCCGTCAGGATTTGATAAGGATTATCGGGCGGATGCCAGATCTCATCATTGGGATTCGAGGCCGCGGCCACGATCTCATTAGGTAATCGATACGCCGCCGGATAGATATTGCTGTAGTCGAGATTGTAGCCTTCGTTCCCCGCGGTGCAGACCAGCAGCGCACCCGCGTCGTTCGCCGCGTTGACCGCGTCGGACAGCGCCTTCGCCGCATCCGCCGGAACATCATCCGGAGTGAGCAGCGTTCTCCAGCTTGCGTTGATAATCTTAGCCCCCGCCGTTATCGAATAGATGATCGCCTTTGCCGCGTCCGCTACTGTTGCATCGGTTTGTTCCGGCGCGGGCCCGTAGCGTTTGAAGAAACGCACCGGCAGTATCTTCGACTCGCAAACACCCGATATTCCAATGCCGTTGTTGATTCCCGCGGCGATGACCCCCGCCATCTGAGTCCCGTGCCCGACGATATCGCTGGTGTCGCCATTCTTGTCCGCGACATTGAACCCGTGTACGTCGTCGATATATCCGTTGTGGTCGTCATCGATTCCGTTGCCGGGAATTTCTCCGGGGTTGGTGTAGATGCTGTTCGCTAAATCCGGGTGAGCCTGATCGACTCCGGTGTCGGTCAGCGCCACGATAATGTTTGGATCGCCGAGCGTGATCTCCCACGCCTGGTTCGCCTTGATATCGGCATCGGGAGTCGAAATGTAATCACCGACGTAGAAGCCGTAATTTCGCAGCGCCCATTGCTGAGAGAAGCTGGGGTCGTCGGGAATCGTGTCGGTCACGACAAAGTAGTTTGGCTCCGCGTACTCGACGTCGCTTCGCGCTCGTAGCGCGGTAACGATCGAGCGGACATCAGCGCTCGGATCAAAGGTAAGAACAAAGACGCGATCGAGACCGTTGTCCGAGATTATTTTTGCAATGCGTTCATCCTGGTTACGGCCGGCGAGCTGTGCCGCCGGGCTGGCTGGCGCTTCGCCCCCAAGGGTTTCAGCGCCAATGCGCGCGATGCTCATCAATCGTTCGCCTTCGTCGGAAGTTGATAACGGCGCCGCTCCTCGCTTGAGTTTCACGATCACTTCGCCGGCCGCGTAGTTTGTCGGGCGCGCGCGTGTGGCGGACACCCGTGACAGCGGCAAAGCCACCACGAGCGTTACCAAGGCGAGTGTGAGGAAACGGGCTTTACTCATAGTGCAGACCAGTCTTGAACTTTAGCCGGTGGAGTTCTGCTTATAACCTAAAAGTGAGTGTTTTTTCAATTGAAATCAGTTGGCGCGAGCGCCGTTATCCGCGGTCAGAAGGGCCAGTTCCTCTTCGATTTCCCGGCGCGAACGCTTGAGTTGTAACAGTGAAGGCGGGGCCACGCGATCGCCGCACTCTTCGGCGGTGAGCCGGCATCGCTCGCACGTGCCGTCGATGTCCAGCCGCGTGATTGCCGGATCATTCGAGAAACGCACCGTGCGTTCGAACTCCGAATCAACACGAAAGCCCAATGACACCGATGAAGTAGCCGAAGGATTCAACGCGAGACGCCTGGCCATCGCAACGCACAAGTATCGCGCATCCGAATCAACGAAGCGCGAGAGCTGCACGCCGACAAGCGGCTCGACTACTTTCTTTTTCGTTGCTCGTTCGCGGTCGAGGTCCGCGAGAATCCGGATCGCCAGCCAGCGGCGGCAATAGTGTTCGTCGACAGCGGTGCCGCTCGGAATCAGCACCTGCGACATGTTCAAATGCTTCACGAGACGGAACTCGCCGCCTTCCTGATTGAATCGCAGGAAGTGAAGCTTGATCCCGAAGTATTCGGGCAACACCTCGGTGAGGCGATACATGAAAATCTCGGGCGTGACCTCGTAGCGATCGAGAAACTCGCGAAAGCGGCGCGGCTCAAATCGTTCGAGTGCGAAGAACTCTTTCAGGTCGGCCAGCAGATGCTTGCGATTGATCAACAGCGCTCCCGCGAAATACGACGCCTTGAAATCGTTGAGCACCTGCTCGAATGAATCGACGCGCTCGGGCGCCGAAGTCATCGCGCGCTGTTTCAAATCCAGAAACTGATAACCAATCTCGCGCGCGAGAATAAATTTGCGCTGATGTTCGCTGAGCGCGCGATTGATCAACAGCGTAGGCGAGGCGTTGCGCTTGGCGATCAGCACAGACCTGAAATGCTCGAGCTTCGGATGTCTGCTCAACTGAGTATCGTCGATCCGGTAGTTGAAGTGCTCTTCAATCATCGTTCGAAGCTCGGCGTAGGCGGGCGTGGGTTGAGACTTGATCTTGGCCGCGCGAACGAACTCGTCGACGGCTCGCTCGATGTCGGGAAAATAATTCTCGTGAAGCTCCTGATAAGACCGCAACGCGGAGCGATAGAGGTGTTCGACGCCGATGTTGTACTGCTCGGCGATTCCAATCAGCGCGTTGACCAGCGCGCTCGCCTCGAGCGGTTGTTGAGTCATCAACTCGACTACCCGAGCGGGCGAGATGCCGAACATGTGAAACGGGAAATTGTGAAGGACCGGCGACTCCAGAAAACCCGACAGCGGCGAAAGTTGTTCGTCGAGTCTGATCGAAACCAGATCGTCGTAGTTTCGCCCGAGCGCTTCGGCCATGCGGGCAATCTTCTCGGCCTTGGGATATTTCTTACCGTGTTCGATCTCGGTGAGGTATGAAGTTGAGAGCTTCGTCCGAATCCCGAGATCGGTGAGCGAGAGCCCGGCTTGCTCGCGAAACTGGCGGAGCTTCATCCCGAAAATGACTTTATGATTGAGCACGTGTTACTCCGGTTTGACCTTTCGCTGTGCGATCGAGGGGTCCTCTACTTGATTTTTGAAACTAGCCGCGGCGTTGCGGAAAGTCAAACGACAGCGTGCCGTTCCTCTCTCAAACAACCGATAAGAGTGCAGCAATGTGAATCAACCAGTGGCCTGCGTGAGAACCTCGGAATCAAAGCATCGGCTACTGCTATGCGTGTGCTCCTAAGTGGAACCAACAATGAGCAAGTGCCTGATAGGTTCTCTGGTCAAGCTGAAGGACGGACCTCACGGGTTGGTGTAACAAAAGTGTGTCCGAAGCCGATTAGTCCTTGCTCGAATGCCAAAGAACTCAAGCCAGACCCCTCCGTGGGCTGTTCTCGCATTAGCACCACCCATCGACTTGCTTTGGCAGCATGGAGCATGGCCTCGAGTTAGCTTTGGCGCTTACTGGCGCTATTAGAGTCGAGAACTGGCACGAAGTGTCGCCATCGACGAGTTAGAGTACTCATCTCATTCCAAGCCATCAGCACTCTAATCACAATATAGAGGAAGGCAGCTCCGAAAGGGCCCAACACTCCCAGTCGATCTTTAAGTTAATCCCGAGGCTCGGCCGAAAGAATGGTCTCATTGTTGGAACTCCTGTTCTTGATGATCCTTGAATTCCCATTGATGACTAGAGGACAGGGTTTAATGAGGATTGACTGTGAAGTGTTAGAGGGATCACGGGGCCAGCCATGGGGAAAGAAAGTGTATTCAGTTACGTGGTCATCCACGATTCGTGCTAAAGCGTATTTTTCGTCAGAGGGCGATATCCGCGCGAGTTCGACTTGCAAACTCCTTGGGATTGCTAGTGATCTGAAACTGTCTTCAGACATGTATCCGTCCAGAAATACGTAATACTCGCCCCTGCCACCCGACTCTATGATTTCGCTTGCTCTACCTGCCACTAAGTCCATTATTCGATCCCGTAGCTTCACCACAGTGCGCTCAGGGTCATCAGTACGTTTGGAACACCCCTCTACCAGGAGAAATAGGAGACTGAGCGACAACAGGCTATGCCGAAATGCGTTGCCTGTAATCCCTCGTCTATGCGATACAACGGCTCGGCTCAGATTCATCTTTCACCTCAAGCGAACCCTCACTTGGAATTTCAGATGCAATATCAATCCATCCACCTATCTTTTGGAAGGACAGTGAGCTTTCCTTGCGCAAGCGCATCACCGCAACGTTCCGAGCATTCGCGGTTGTCTTTCCAATCCGAGCCAAGTGCACGGCCGACTTCGTTGTTGTGTAAGTCCATTTTGGTTTCGTCATAACCGTAGTCGATCTTGCCGTCTTCCTTGCACTCGTGCGCGTTGGCCCAAGCCTCGGCGTTGCGTTTACCAATAGTTCTGGTCATCTCACAATTCCACGTGCAGTGTCTGACTGCGTCTCCTGGACCATTTCGTTGCCCAGGGTATCCAAGACCAGCTCTTTCACCCCTGTTTCTGGACTGCCTGAGAAATCCCAATTCAATAGGGTCTGACTCCCAAAAGAGCTCCTTTTCGCACGGATTCAGGTCTGAATACTGATCCGGACCACCGCCGCCGTGAGGTTCGGGATGTTCGCTGGGATTGTCCACCGCTCCCCTTCCTGTGTCTGTGCCAGGAAGATCGCCCGATGGGGCGGTCGCTGCTGGCGGACGACGTCGGAATAGCCCCATCGGATCCGCAAAGTTTACAGAATCATTCTGGGCATAACTGTACCGGTTCCAACTCTGAGGATCTAAAAGGTAGCTGCTCGAGTCGTAAGGGTCAGCTGAGTGAAATCTTCCGACGGTTCCCGAGTATCCTCGGTTAATAGCGTAGTCTAGAGCGCTTTCCCCATCTCTCTCATAGCTCGTGAAGTGATGCTTCTCTTGGCTGCCGTTCTCTCCAAAGTCTTCCCCAAACGGCAAGTGGCCTTGACGACCCGCTACATTCCCGCTTGAATCGAGCGACAGCCGCACGCTCAATCGGTCGCTCAAGAAATACTGCGTGCTCCCGCTTGCGACTTTCGCAATCATCCGGCTCCCAGAGTAGGCGTAGTCAATCAGCACCGCGCCCGTGCTGCCATTGTGTTCGGATAACACCTGCGAGCCTTGCCACACGTAATGCGTCAGCGTCGCGCTAATCGTTTTTTTGTATCTGCGATTCTGATTGTCGTAGGCATAACTCGTAGTCGAACCTCCGTCCACGCTCACGATCCGGTTCTCACTGTCATATCCGTAGCTGTGTACTCCGTCGTTGGTGACGTTTCCCGCTGCGTCATAGGAATAGTTCACGGTCGAGCCGCTGGTTACGCTCGTCATTCGATTCGTTGGCGCACCTCCCGATTGCTGAAGCGTGATCGATTGAATCTGATTGCCTCCTGAAGTAGCGTCCCACATCCCCGTTCGATTGCCCCAGCGATCGTAGGCGAATCGGCGCTGTGCGGTTGAGGCGTTTGAGATCTGATTCGATGTCACGAGTCGGCCTAGATCGTCATACGTGTATGCCGCGCTCTCAGTCACTCCGCCGATCGTCCCGCCGATCGACATCAACTGGCCGGCGTTGCCCGCAGTTGTCCCTGCGCCCATCTGTCCCGCCGAAGCCTGATAACCGTAGGTCAGGTTCATCAGACCATTCGCCGGGCCACCGCTTTGAGTTGCCGTCTGACTCGTCAACTGCATTCGATTCGCATCGTAGCCAAAGCTCTCAGTCACTCCATTGCTAAGCGTCGTGCCCGTCAACTGGCCGATGCCATTGTAGGTCACGCTGCTGAGGAACGAACCAACAGAAGTGGCTCGGCCTTTGCTGTCATGACCCAGGCTAATCACGCGGCTCGATGGATAGGTCAAACTCGTTAGCTGATTCGCCGCGTTGGATTGATAGCTCGTCAAGTAGCTGCGTCCGTCCATCACTCGGGTGACCGATGCGAGAGTGACCTTATTGCCACCGTTCCCGCCGTTCCCATATCCTACGTTGTAGCTGTAGGTCTCAGAGTACCCGCTCCCAACGCTCAGTGACAACAACAAGCCGCTCGTTGCGCTGCCCACCGTGTTGTCGTAGTTGTAACTCACCGCCGGCGCCGTAGTCACTCCGCTCACAGTGTTGTATGTGACCTGGATCAGCCGGTGCAGAGTGTCGTAACCATAAGTCGTGATCACCCCGCGAGCGTCTTGCTTGGTCGCCACCGCGCCCCCGAAGCGGTCTTCTCGATCGCGCCCGCGCGGGCAGTCACTCGAACCAGCCCGGGACCAAGCAGAGTCGCACGGCCGGCTTCGTCGATCGTGAGCTTGTCTTCGTTTGAAGATTCCCAGGTGAACTTGGCTCCCTGAGCGGGCTGGCCTTCGGAGTCCGTGCCCATCGCGACAAACGTCACCGAATCACTGATGTAGCCAACATATTTCTGTGGCGAGACGCTCATCGAAGCCACGCGCGCGATTCGCTCGGCCACTGTCAGATCGCGGTCAACGCCGCTTGACTGAAGAGTCGACAGCGGAAACATCGGCAATGGCAAAAGAGTCGGGCCAAGCGGAACAAACACGACCGGCGTAGAGCGCAGTTCGCTGAACGCGAGACTGGCTTCGGCGATGACGGTAGAGCTAACGGTTGAGGCGAGGGCCGACGCAGGCTCAAATGACTTGAGGGTGATTCCGGGCGCGGGCCAGATGAAAAGGTTGAGGATGATGGCGAATGAAAGGAGGCTTCTGCCGCGTCGTCTTCGGAGAACCGAGCCTGACAAAGCCCCTGATGCGCGCTTGATGAAAGCGAGACGGCGGGGAAGGACCGCGACGTTTGGTGTGCAATTACTGATTTGCTTCCGACGAGAATTGGGACCAGCAGAGAATAGGCGCACGGGGACTCCTAACGCGTGGACGTACAAACATAGAGTGACACGTCTCGCGCTCAAAAGGAGTCGTCCATCCCAGCCGACCCCTGGTTTATCATTCGTCCAAAACCAACATGTCTTGAGACACTCAGAGTGTAACTGCTATGAACAACTCAACGGTAAGAAGGTCCAGTTTGCACGGAATGAAACTAAGAGTGCCACGAGCATACTCCTTGCAGTGTAATCTTGTCAACAAAATGTGGCTGAACAAGATTCCGTCTTGTCAGAGCCCTTGATCGAGGTTTGATTTAGCCGATCGCAGAAGAACCAGAGCTTTCAGCCTCCCGCCTTCACTCTCGCCTGAGGTTGCCGCTTCTCAGAGATCAACTCTAGAAACGCCCGAGCGGCTTGCGATTGATAACGATCCCGGTTGTAGATCACTCCCAGTTTTCTCTGGAACCGCGCGTCGCGTATCGCCAGCGCCCTAAGGCTTCCGTCCTTTATCTCTCTATCGATGCACAACCGAGGCACGATCGAGATTCCCATGCCTATCGAAACGAATCGCTTGATCGTCTCGATCGACGCGAGCTCCATCGTCACTTTCATCTTCACCCCGCCGTCGCTGAAATGCTTCACTAATCGTTCCCGCGTAGTTGTCCCGATCTTGTGAAGAATGAACGGCTCGTCTTCCAGGTCCGCCATCTTCACCGAACGCTTCGACGCAAGCGCGTGCGACGGGGCGACTATCAAGGCCATCTCGTCGTGATGAATGGTTATCGTCTCGAGATGAGAGTTCTTGATCGGGAGCGTGACGATTCCGAAATCAAGCGCTCCGTCCATCACTCTCTCGGTGATCGAGCGGGTGATCGCTCGCTGAATGTCGACCTGGACCTGAGGATATGCCTGCTTGAACGCGGCGAGCACTTCGGGCAGGACGTACAGACAGGTCGTCTCGTTTGCGCCGAGTCTGAGTTTGCCGCGAGTCAGGCCGCGCAATTCCCCGGCGGCGAGCAATGCTTCTTCTCTGAGCCGCAGCATGCGCTTCGCGTAATCGGTCAGCAGTTCCCCGACCGCGGTGAGCTTCACGGTCTTGCCCAGGCGGTGGAACAACGGCTCGCCGAGTTCGTCTTCGAGTTGCTTGATCGTCGAGCTGATTGCAGGTTGTGTGCGGCTGAGGCGATGCCCGGCCCGCGAAAAACTCTTCTCTTCGGCGACCGCCGTAAACACCTCGAGTTGCCATAACTCCATATCGCAGACCTCTTATGTTGGATAAACAGATTCTATAGCTAGCATAAAAAGAATAGATTTTACAAATCCGATTCAATGGGATAAAAGATGTAAGTGCAACGGCGGTCAGCCTACCGATTCCAGGCTGCAGGTTTTGGTTTGATAGCCCCCGCAACTCAACCAAACCGGCAATCCTGAGTTGGCAGTCTGACCGCCGGATACTTTTTTCA